>Ga0208135_100118_pt1 | contig 66616 bp, 74 predicted proteins | sample AntDeeMetag02WF5_FD_184757 | JGI IMG/M metagenome (GOLD analysis project Ga0208135, IMG submission 184757) | Saline lake microbial communities from Deep Lake, Antarctica - Antarctic Deep Lake Metagenome 02WF5 (SPAdes) (version 2) | ecosystem: Environmental > Aquatic > Non-marine Saline and...
CGGTGGCCGTACCACTCGACACACTCCTCGCCCGAGAAGGCGAACGTCGTCTCGCTGTCGACACCGTGTACCTGCCGCTGGGACGCGCCGTCGTCGGCGTTGAGCAGGACCTGGAGCGCGTTTATCAGACTTCGTCTGATAGGCCGTCAGAACGCAAACGTTCTGACGACATCGTCGAGGGCGAGGCCGTCGTCAGCGTAGTCAATCCCGCGTTCGCCGAGCTCGACGTTGGCCAGGCTCTGGGTCGCGACGGCAGCGCGTTCGCTCACGAACGGACAGAGCGTTCCCACGCCAGGGAGTCGCGTCGTGACCGCGACGCCGAACCGGCGGTGGCGTTCCCCGTCGTCGGTTTCGTAGGCTTCGGAGACGCAGATGCTGAACGTCATCGATTACACGCGCTTCGTCAAGAAATAAAAAAGCAACTGTGAGCGAGACGACACCGCGGCGCGTTTCCGGCAAGCGAACGGTCACGTCTGACGTAAGAACTATACAGACGGCGACGGACTCTCTCCGGTATGGGATTGATGAGCAAAATTCTCGGCGGGAACCAGTCCCGAACCGTCGAGGACTACGCCGAATTGGACCTCGAGGACGCCTCCATGGGGTCGGCCGAGGCGACGATGCAGGTACACATCGCGGAGGTCGGCACGAAGGCCGACGCGATCGATATCAAAGACGCCGTCTATGACGGCGATATCGTCATCGCGGATATCACGCGCCTGCGGACCGAGGACAGCACCGTCGAACACATCGTGGACGAACTGCGGCAGGTCGCCCAGGAGGTCGACGGCGACATCGTCCGGAAGGGAGAGGATCAGATGATCATCACGCCGACGGGCATCCACATCAGCCGCGAAAAACTGGGCCAGAAGCTCTAGAGTCGGCTACTGGACAACGAGTCACGTCCTGTTTTCGGCACTGCGACTACTCTCGAGTCGAACCCACTCGTTCGCGTTCTCCGCAGTTGCCATCGCTCAGTTGCCTCGCTGGTAGTCTCTCGTGAGCAGCTGTGAGGTCAGCGATCGCACTACTGGTTCGGGTCGTCGATAAAAATGTTCGTTCAGCGTCGCCCGACGCGACGTCGGTTACTTGCGCGTGACGTTCGTCGCGCGGGGGCCCTTGGGGGCCTGTTCGATATCGAATTCAATCTCCGTGCCTTCTTCGAGATCCGGACCGCCAACATCCTCCATGTGGAAGAAAACGTCGTCGTCCTCGTCGTCCGTCTCAATGAAACCGTAGCCGCCTGTGTCGTTGAAGAAATCAACCTTACCTTCTGCCATTACAAACATACGTAAGACCGGCCCGGGGATAATACTTCCGAGAGTCGTGGTACCACGACCATTGAAACGGGCGAACGGACCGTTTCCGTTCGATTCCGACCGTCTGTGCGGGTCTCGAGAGCCATGGGCGGCGCTCGAGGTATAGTAGCCAGTAGCCACTGCACGTCACTGCACACCTGATCGCACGACAGCTATGCGATCGATGTGTACATCGCTTCAGTGGCTACTATATTTCCACTTGATGGGAATTCCCGGTCCCGGTTATCACGCGTGCGGACGTCGTACGGAGTATGACGGGCTTTCGCGCGACGGTCGTCGTCCACGATCCGGCGGGCTGTCCGGTCGCCGATGTCTCCGGGGCTACCGACGAGCAGGTCGATTCCGTCTCCCGGTCGTCGCAGCCGACAGCCGAGGGGACGATCGTCGAAGAGTTCGGTGTCTCGCCGGAGGCCTCGGTCGACGGGGATTTCGACGTCGAGGTGACGCCGATCCAGTCCAACGATCGAGAGGCGATCTACCGATTCGAACGCGACAAGGCTACCGACTGTGCCTGCGAAATCGTCGAGACGACGGGGACGCCGGTCTCGTCGGTCCGCGCCCAGGACGGCGAACTGTTGCTCTCGTTTCGCACGCTCGAACTTACCGAGGTCGCCGAGATCGTCGACGAGTTGCGGGCGCATTTCGACGGCGTTCTGGTCGAAGAACTCTCGCAGGACCACGATGAGGTTTCCGCCGATCCGGTCGTCGTCAACCGAGATGAACTCACGACTCGCCAGCGGGAGATTCTAGAGACGGCCCACGAGATGGGCTACTTCGACTATCCAAAGGGCGCGAACGCGACCGACGTGGCCGAGGAACTCGGCGTCGCCCGATCGACCTTCACCGAGCACCTCGCGGCCGCACAGACGAAGCTGATGGATGCGATCCTCGAGGCGGACCGCGACCGGCAGTGAGCTTCGTCTGACCGACCCTGTCGACGGTCTCCGCTCGCGTCGTCTCGGTCCCAGTACCTCTTTGATGACCGGCCGCGTGTGCCCGGGTATGGACGTTATTCATACCGCGGTGTGGGTATCCGATCTCGAGCGGACGCGCGAGTTCTACATCGACGGGCTCGGACTGACAGAGAACTGGTCCTTTACCGCCGACGACGGCGTCGAAAACGTCTACATCGGCGGCGAGAACGGGGAGTTCCAGTTCAAGTACGATCCCGCGGGCGGGCCGGAGATCGATTCGGGGACGATGGCCCACGTCGCGCTCGGCGTCGACAGTACCGACGAGACGTTCGAGCGAGTGCTCGAGCGGACGGATCCGCCAGTCCAGACGGAGCCGACGACGATGGACGACATCGGGGTCCGCGTCGCGTTTATCGAGGACCCCGACGGCTACGTCGTCGAACTCGTCGAAGAACTCGAGTAGGCCGGCGCCCCACTGGCCGCATCCCGCTCGAGCGTCTACTTCTCGGAGACGTCGGCCGCGGCGGACTCCGTGATCGATGGCTCCGTGCGGACGACTTGGACGAGGAGTCCGGCCGCGACGGTGACGAGAGCGGCCAGAAAGAGCCACGATGCCCGGTAGCTGACCGTATCGGCGAGATAGCCAAAGGCTGGCGGTGCGACGAGCGCACCGCTGGTGAGCGCGAGCTGGCCGCCCGCGGTTGCGCCGCCCATCTCGTCCGCGCTGACCAGCGTCGCCATGACGGAGTAGTAGACGCCCGTGTAGCCGAGCACGAAGAAGCCGAGAACGGCGAACGCGATCGCGACACCGCGTTCGGTGGTCGTCGACGCGACGACGACGAACATGACGGCGCTGCCCAGCGACTGGGCGACGAGCAGCGATCCGATCCTGACGCGGGGCGCTCCCGGGAGGACGTCGCTCAGCCAGCCGGTCAGCACGCGGCCGACGCTCCCGAACAACTGGACGAGCGCGAGGACGACGCCGCCGAACGCGACGGACGCGCCGATGGACTCCTCGACGTAGAGGACCGTGTAGCCGGTGGTCGTGAAGAGGGCCGCCCCGAGAAAGAGGCCGGCGGTCGTCAACACGACGTACGGCCGGTTCGAGAGCAACGCGCCGAAGTCGGGATAGTCGGCCACGCCGCTACCGCCGTCACTCGAGTAGCTGACGTAGAACACGACGGCGACGACCGCGCCGACTCCCGCGGCGACGAGAAAGCCGGCTCTGGGGAAGAGCGCTCCCGCGAGACCGGTGACCAGGAGGGCGCTGATACCGCTCCCCCCGGTGACGCCGACCTGCTTGATCCCCATCGCGAGGTTCTGGCGGCCCGGCTCGATCCGGTCGAAGACCGCCTTGTTCGTCCCGGGGATCGCGGTCCCATACAGCGATCCGAGGACGAATACCGCCGCGAGCAACAGGGCGTACGTCGGTGCGCCCGCGACCAGGAGACTGCCCGTCGCGAGACCGACGAGGCCGAGCGTCAGCGTCAGCCGTTCGCCGAACCGATCAGTCAGCGCACCCAGCGGCAACAGGAAGACGGCGTAGCCGAGAGTGAGCGTCGTCACCACGAGTCCGACCGCGAACCGGGACAGTCCGAACTCGTCCCGGAACAACGGCGTCGCGGCGAAGATCGTGTAGTAGCAGATGCTCGCCGAAACCTGCCACAGCGTCACGAGCGACACCGTTCGCCAGTACGACCGATCCATCACCAGTCGTTCTTCGAAAAGCGCTTCAAAAAGGGTGGCGACGACGGATAGTGGTTTCAATCGACTCGAGTCCCGGCGATCGGCTCGAGTCACACTCTCACGACGACGTCGCTCTCGAACTCTTCTCCATCGGCTCCAAAACGAGCCGTTTGTCGAGGTGAGAACACGGACGATCTTCGATGAATATCCGTCGCCGTACCCGATTCGGACTCGTGACTGCCCTATCACGAAAGACGATTATAGTAATCTGCCCGGGAATCGATTGACTGACTGTTCGTTTGATCACGAAACGAGTGTTCGTCTGTAGTCGTAAAACCGGCAAAATACGGACATTCGGTGTGTCGACTGCCGTCACCCGATAAACGATAATACTTTTCCATTGGGGTCCGAAATCCCTGAGTATGTCTGACGACCTCAAGAAAGGGCTCGAGGGTGTGTTGGTCGCCGAATCGGGACTCAGTTCGATCGACGGCGATGTCGGTCGACTGATCTACCGCGGCTACACGATCGAGGACCTCGCTCGCGGTGCGAGCTACGAGGAAGTGCTCTACTTGCTCTGGAACGGTCATCTGCCGTCCGAGGACGAGCTCGAGCCGTTTACGGCCGCGCTCATGGACGAACGCGAGGTCGACGACGACGTCCTCGCGACGATGGAGAAGCTCGCCGCGGCCGACGAGCAGCCCATGGCCGCGCTGCGGACTGCGGTTTCGATGTTCTCGGCCTACGAACCCGAAGACGAGGCCGACCCCGACGATCTCGATGCGACGCTCCGGAAGGGGCGTCGGATCACCGCCAAGATCCCGACCGCGCTCGCAGCGTTCGAGCGCTACCGTCTCGGCGAGGAGCCCGTCGATCCCAACCCGAATCTGGGTCTCGCCGCGAACTTCCTCTACATGCTGACCGGCGAGGAGCCTGACGACATCGCCGCCGAGACCTTCGATCAGGCGCTCATCCTCCACGCGGACCACGGCCTGAACGCCTCGACGTTCACCTCGATGGTCATCGGCTCGACGATGGCCGACATCTACAGCGCCGTCACCGGCGGCATCAGCGCCCTCTCGGGGCCGCTCCACGGCGGCGCGAATCAGGACGTCATGGAAGTCCTTATCGAGATCGACGAGAGCGACCTCGACCACCGCGAGTGGGTCGAACAGGCCACCGAGCAGGGCCGTCGCATCCCCGGGTTCGGCCACCGCGTCTACAACGTCAAGGACCCGCGCGCGAAGATCCTCCAGGAACGCAGCAAGGAACTCGCCGAAAACGGCGAGGACAAGTGGTACAACTACACCACCACCATCGAGCAGTACCTCACCGAGGAGAAGGGACTCGGCGAGAAGGGGATCGCCCCGAACGTCGACTTCTACTCCGGCTCCGTCTACTACCAGCTCGGCATCCCGATCGACATGTACACCCCCATCTTCGCCATGAGCCGCGCCGGCGGCTGGATCGCTCACGTCCTCGAGTACCAGGATGACAACCGACTCATTCGCCCGCGAGCCCGCTACACCGGGCCGAAAGATCAGGAGTTCGTCCCGCTCGAAGAGCGATAACTACACTCGAGCTCGTCGGTTTCCGTTTCGTACCGCTCTCCCCGATCGGTAGCGATGGGGTTGACTGCCGCCGCTCCGCGCCGCGCGAGTCCGTCGTCGCTCGCAATCGACTCGGTAGGCTCGCGTAACCCGGTTGTAGTCTGCGGTCGCGGCGAGTCTCACCGTTCAGTCGCCACTGTAATTCAACTCTCGAGCCAGCAACGACACGCCGATCAGTGACGTCAACAGGACGGCGAGATTGAACGCGGCGCGGATCAGTGGCTGATACTTCGGGTCGACCCAGAGATCGATAGCGTCGGTAACGCTGCCGTAGAACTGGATCAGAGCGAAGACGGCCAGCAGTGAGCAGATACCGAGCGCGCCCCAGGCGATATAGCGTGCCATCGTATTGGAGCCGAGGTCGAACCCGGTGGTGGGGGCCGATCCAGCCGTCGGAGACGCATCCGTTTGCTGGTCCGGCTGGTCGATCGTTTCGTCTGGCTCGTTCGATGTCTCGGTCTGGGTCTGTGTCGGTGTTTCAGTCATTGGAACCTCCGTGCGAACGCGATCGCCGCGAGCAGAGCGGCGACGGTGACGGCGAGACCGAAGCCGGGTGTCCCGTCCGCACTCGAGTTATCGCCCGCGTCGGCGTCGGACCCGGCGCGTCCGTCGTCCGCGGCGCCGTCCGAGTTGCTGGTGAAATCGCTCACTTCGAGACCGCTTTCACTGACCGTTTCGTCGACGGACAGCGAGCCCGGCCCGAGGTTGGCGACTGCGCGGTAGGTGCCGACGATGGTACCGTCCCGCCAGAGGACCGCATCGAGGTAGTAGTCGTACTCCTGGGGAACCTCGAGATCGACGGTCGGCGACGCAGTTGTTCCGGATTCGATTGTCGATAGTTCAGCGGTCGCGGAGTCGGCGACGACGTTCGAACCCGACTGGCGAGCGCTCACCTCGAGTTCGAGGTCCGCTTCGGCGTCGTCGCCCGTGTTGGTGAGGTAACTCTGGACGGCCAGCGTCGCCGCGTCGGCAGTCGACGATTCGATGGAGTAGCCGACCGCGGGGACGTCCGCGAGACTCCCGCCCGAGTCGCCGCCGAAACGGTGGAACTCGACGTCGGTGTCGGCGTAGGCGGGCGTGAGCGCGTCGACGCCGTCGACGGTGTGGCTGGCGGACTCGGTGCGCGTTCCGTCCCGATAGACGAACGTCTCGATCTCGTAGCTACTCTCTCGAGGGACGTCGACCGTCCCCGAGACGACGACTTCGGATTCGTCGGTCAGCGTCTCGACGTCACGTTCGGTCGTGTCCTCGACGAGACCGGTCTTCGTATCGGTCGCCCGATGGACGACGGTGACGTTCCTGACGGGGCCGCCGCGGTGCTCGAGGTAGGTGTCGACGGCGAGCGTTGCCGTCCCGCCGGTGACCTCGTCGGCACTGATCGTTATTTCCGTCAGCGAAACGCGACCGGCGTCCTCGACGTCGCCGGCCGTCTCGGACGCGCCGGGATCGGACACCGCGCCGGCGAGCGCGAGGGTCGTGAACGCCCCGATCACGACCACGAGCGTCGCGACGGCCAGGAGGGACTCGCGGTTCATGTCAGAGCCGACCAATTGGTTGTATAAGTGTTTTGTGTAGTCTCCGAAAAAGAATTTTAGGAATTATTATCTAACCGGCACGAGCAAGGTCCCGAATCCGAAACGGTCCGGATGCTCGTCGTCTACGGAAGCTGACCGACCTTCAAACGAATCGGTAGTTTTCTCCGTCAGCTATCGCTACCCGTGGGAACGAAATCTCGAGACGGCGTTCGGTTCGATCGGTTGGGGTGATAGTCAGACGCTAAACACTGTCTAACTGATTGTAATTCGGGCAAATCCGCGGGTAGCGTGTAAACGGTGACTGACCTTATTCAGCTCGTACACGGTCTGACGAGCCGTATGAGAGGACGAATTGAGAGTGAGAGGCCGTCTCTCCTCCGGATCACGTCCGGCGTAGCAGCGTACTCGCTGTATTCGGGTCCGCAGACGCGAAACTGCGGCAAACCGGGGTTCGTACTGAACGCTTCCGCGGATCAGCGGACCGTTCACCCGAATCGAGAAATCACGAACGGAACGGATCAGAGCCCGAATAATGTCTGAACGCATCTCCAGTATCGACGCAACGCGAATCGTTGCGATGGTCGGCGTCGTCGTCATACACACGAATCCGTTCGAGGGCCTCGGGACGTACGGCAATCTCGCTAACTTCCTGCTCGAATCTACCGCGCGGTTCGCAGTCCCGTTCTTCTTCATGGCGTCCGGGTACTTCTTCGCCCTCCAGATCGCTCGTAGCGATCCAACTACCCAGTTCCGCAAGCGAGTATCCAGTATCTCCTCGCTCTATCTGTTCGGGCTACTGCTCACGTTTCCGGTTTTCCTCGCGGGAACGGCCGTCCAGGCTAGCGTCGAAAATCGCGATATCGTAACCAGCGTCGTCCACAGGCTGACCGCGTTCGTATCACCGGTCGAACTCATTTACTACGGGACGTCCGTCTCCGAGATACTGTGGTTCTTCCCGGCGCTGCTCTTTTCGTACCTGTTCATCTATCTCTGTACGAATCACGGTCTGGGCGCGTATCTGTTGCCGATTTCGCTCGGCTTTCATCTCGTTGGACTGCTCGGCTCGAGCTATACGATGTTCGTGGATATCCCGTTCGCGGTCAGAGACGGACTGTTCTTCGGGTTCTTCTACACGAGCCTCGGCTACGCCATCTACTCGTACGACTGGCAGCCGGACACCGATCGAAGCACGCTCTATCTGGGATTGACCATCCTCTTTGGCGCACTCCATATCGGTGAACGATACGTACTGGGCTACGTCATCACTGAAAGCACCGTTGCGGAGGGCGTCTATTGGTCGAGTTATACGGTCGGAACTGCGCTGGTTGCCGTCTCGCTGTTCGTCTTCCTCCTCTCTCGACCCGATCTCGGAACGTCCACTGCGGTACCGTCGTGGGGACGGAATTATGCCGTCGGTATTTACGTTGCACATCCGCCCGTGTTATACGTTCTCCAGAAAGGAGCTGAGGCGCTCAGTGCGAGCGGTTACGAGATCCAAAACACGATCAGCTGGCACCTCGTGTTGACGCCTGCAACCTTCTTTGGGGCCTTGCTCCTCTATCTGTCCGTTTCGAAACTGAGACCCGTTCCAGTCGGTGGGTTTTCCCTGCCGAGAGGAGACTGGATACAAGATAGATAGCGCTCGACCCCCGTACTGTTCCATCCGCGCTATCTGCGGGGTTCCGCTTTGCTGCGGTGTGATCGCCCCGAGACTGGCGTGTCGGAATCGATCGAACGCCGGTACGCGCAAGTCGCACGAGCCACAACAATCGATATGGTTGTTTTCGTTTATGGAACGCTGACCGAAGGGGACCGAGTCGCGACCGTCCTCGGGGACGACGCCGACTCCGAGTTCGTCGGTCGCGCACCGCTCGAGGGGCTCCACCGAGTCGACGGCCGATACCCCACGCTCGTGCCCGGCGGCAGCGTCGACGGACGACTGCTCGCGGTCGACGATACGGGCCTCGAGCGACTCGACCACTACGAGGGCGTCGAGGCCGAGCTGTACGTCCGCGTCGCGGTGCCGGTGACCGGCGCGGCCGGCACCGCCAGCGAGCGGTGCTGGGTGTACGTCGGTGACCCGGACCAACTCGGCGTCGACGCGACGTGGCCGGGGGAGGGGGCGCTCCGCGACCGCGTTCGAACGCACGTTTCACGGAGCGATGCTGTGGTACGCAATCACGAATGACGCCCGTCTGTCCTCCGTCTGACGGGCCAGCTATCCCGCTCCCGTCTGCCGGTTTCACTTTCGCCGCGGGTGCATGAGATTTATATACTCCGGGTCCCCTTTTCCAGTCGCACGTCACACGCCGTGCATTCCCTGTATTCCCTGTCGTGCTGCTCTGTTGCAGCACATCCCTGTTTGGGTGACGGCGGCGGGCCCGACACGGCTCCCCCGGTCCCCGACAGTAATCCTTACACCTCGTCCCGAGTAGACGGGCGTATGCTCGAACACTCGGATATTCTCGAGGCGCGCGAGCGGGTACGAGAGACATCTCGACACACGCCCCTCGAGCACTCGCACACCTATTCGTCGATGACCGGAGCCGATATCCGCCTGAAACTGGAGAACTTCCAGCGAACGGGCGCGTTCAAGATTCGCGGCGCGACGAACCGAATCGCGACGCTCTCGGCGGCCCAGAAGGAAGCGGGCGTCGTGACGGCCAGCGCGGGCAACCATGCACAGGGGGTCGCGCTCGCGGCCACGCGATCGGGCGTCGACTCGAAGATCGTCATGCCCGAACACGCGCCGATTTCGAAGGTGAAGGCGACGAAGAGCTACGGCGCGGAGGTCGTCCTCTCCGGGCGGGACTACAACGAGGCCGCCGAACGCGCCCACGAACTCGAGCGCGAGGAGGACCGGACCTACGTCCACGCGTTCGACGACGAATACATCATGGCCGGCCAGGGGACGATCGGCCTCGAGATCCTCGAAGACTGTCCCGAGGTCGAGACGGTCGTCGTTCCGATCGGCGGCGGCGGTCTCATCAGCGGTATCGCGGTCGCGATCAAGGAGCAACAGCCCGACGTTCGCGTGATCGGGGTGCAGGCCAACGGCGCCTCGAGCGCCGCCGCGTCCCTCGCAAAGGGCGAGCGCGTCTCGATCGACGAGGTCGACACGATCGCGGACGGGATCGCGACCCGCAGTATCGGCGAGCAGACGTTTCCCTACATTCGGGAGTACGTCGACGAGGTCGTCACCGTTTCCGATCCCGAGATCGCCGTCGCGCTGGTCTACTTGCTCGAGCGTTCGAAGACCCTCGTCGAGGGCGCTGGCGCGGTCCCGCTCGCGGCGGTGCTGTTCGAGAAGTTCGACTACGCCGAGGACGAAGTCATCGTCCCTGCGCTCTGCGGCGGGAACATCGACCTCAACACGCTCGCCAACGTCATCGTCCGCGGACTGGTCGAAACCGGTCGCTATCTGAAGATCAAAACCGTCCTGAAAGACCGTCCCGGCGCGCTCGACGACCTGCTGGACATCTTCACCGAACAGCGCGTGAACATCTACGCTATCCACCACGACCACACCTCCCGTAACGTCGAGATGAGCGACACCGAAGTCGAACTCGAACTCGAGATGCGCGGTCCCGACCACGTCGACGAGTTCCTGTCCGCGCTTCGGGACGCGGGGTACGAGGTCGACGTGCTCGCCTGACCGGCATCACGGCTGGATCGCCTTGTTTCTACAAGGCCGACTGAACGCTTTCCCGTGTCGCGTATCGTCGTCTCAGAGACCGGAACGGGGACGGGGACTTCGCCCGCTTTTAAGCCACCTCGGTGCGAGACTGTGAGCATGAAACGAATCATCGAAACCGACGACGCGCCGGCCGCGGTCGGTGCCTATAGTCAGGCGACCAGCGACGGCTCGCTGGTGTTCACCGCCGGTCAGATTCCAATGACGGCAGACGGTGACCTGCTCGACGGTGAGCCCATCGAGAACCAGACCGATCAGGCACTCTACAACCTCGATGCCGTCCTCGATGAAGCGGGTGCGTCCTCCGAAGACATCCTCAAAGTGACCGTCTTCCTCGAGGACATCGACGACTTCGAGGCGATGAACGAGGCGTACGCCGACTACTTCGACGATCAGCCGCCGGCCCGCAGCGCCGTCGAGGTCGCCGCGCTGCCGAAGGGCGTCGGCGTCGAAATCGAAGCCATCGCATCCGTCGAGAAAGCCGAGTGAATCCGGCGTGAGTGGCTATCCGTCCGGAACGATGGGAATCGACCCGCGGGCAAAATCCGCATTCCTGTGGGGCCTCGTCGGATTCCTGTCGTTCCTGGTGCTCGTTCAGGGCTACACCCTGCTCGCCGAACCGCTCGTCACGATCGCACAGGCGCTGGCGCTCGGAGTGCTGGTCGGTCTCGGAGCGGGGATTGGAGCGTACCTGCTCGAGCCGCGACTCGCCGCGCGGGCGGCGCATCGCGAAGACGAGTGACTGCGTCTCGTAACAGTTAAACAACGGACGCGGTTAGGATGACCTGAGCCAGGATGGCCGAATGGTAAGGCGCACGCCTGGAAAGCGTGTTCCCTTTGGGATTCAGGGTTCAAATCCCTGTCCTGGCGTATACTGTCTCTGTAAGTCAGTGAACGAATTCACCGTGCTGGTACGGTGAATTCGCGTAACCGTTACAGTGACAGTATATTCTGTCGCGAACAACGTCGTGAGCGACAGATACCCAACGAGGGGATTTGAATCAGGGAGGTCGCGCACAGCGAGCGAAGCGAGCGAGCACGTCCGACCGTGGTTCAAATCCCTGTCCTGGCGTTTTCGCGGTTCTCACACCCGGTAGCAGTAGCCAGCAACGTCGCTACTGATCGACTGAGTACGGTCGGAAGGGTAGGGGTACGGGGAGAGCGCGTTACCGCTCGAGTTCGATCGGCGAATCGGTCGCGATCCAGCAGTCGGGGTCATCCGGATCTCTGAGTTCCAGATTGCCGCTCTGACACACCACCATTTCGTATCGGTCGTTCATGATGACCCCGTTGGCGACTCCACCGGGATCGGATATCGTAACGGGGCCCGTACCGGCCGCCCGAATCGGAGTAAGCGCTTCATACTACTGTGAACGGATGTCTTCCGGACTGATATTTCGCGGCGTCACGCGGCAGTGAACCACGAGTCCGATCGCTACTGAACTGTCACCGCGGCAGTGACTGGACAACTCTTTGGCCTGGCGATCCGATGATCGAGTATGTGCGGTCGCTACACGCTCGTCGTCGAGCAAGACGACCTCGAGACCCGATTCGACGCCCGGTTTCGGGACTCGAGTTTTACCCCCCGATACAATATGGCTCCCGGTCAGGAGCTACCGGTGATCACGAACGAGGAGCCGGAGACGATTCAGCACCTCGAGTGGGGGCTGGTTCCCTCGTGGGCCGACGACGATAGCGGCGGGCTGATCAACGCGCGGGCGGAGTCCGTCGACGAGAAGCCGAGTTTCCAGGCGGCATACGAGCGACGGAGATGTCTGGTTCCCGCGGACGGCTTCTACGAGTGGGTCGAGACGGACGACGGGACGCAGCCCCATCGAGTCACCTTCGCGGACGACCGGGTGTTCGCAATGGCCGGCCTCTGGGAGCGCTGGGAACCGGAAACGACACAGACGGGGCTCGGCGCGTTTGGCGGCGGCGTCGACGACGAAACCGAGGCCGGTCCGCTCGAGACGTTCACGGTTATTACGACCGAGCCGAACGACCTCGTCGCGGACCTCCATCACCGGATGGCGGTGATCCTCGATCCCGCCGCCGAGCGGCGGTGGCTGGCAGGCGAGGATCCGGCGGACCTGCTCGAGCCGTCTCCGGCCGACGGGATGCGGGCGTACCCGGTGTCGACTGCGGTGAACGATCCGTCGACGGACGAGCCGTCGCTGGTCGACCCGCTCGAGTCCGCGTAGTCACTCGGTTCGGTCTCTGATCAGTTCAGACGATACCAGCCCGTAGCACCCCGATTCCGGAGGGTCGGGAGTGGGTTTTCACGGCAGACAACAGTCACAGGAGTCCTTCTCAGCTCAGTTCGTCGATGATCTCGCGCGTCGACCGTCGGACCGCCTCGTCGCTCGAGAGTCGGGGCTCCCAGCCCAGCGCCGACAGCTTTTCGATCGAGAGCCGCATCTTCGGCACGTCGCCGGTCCAGCCGCGTTCGCCGCCGGTGTACTCGCGTTCGGGATCGGCTCCCAGTTCCTCGGCGACGATGGTCGCGATCCGGTCGACCGAGGTTGTCGTGCGCGTGCCCAGATTGTACGTATTCATGGCGTCGTCGGCGTGTTCGACGGTGTGACAGATCGCGTCGAGACAGTCCTCGAGATGGAGGTAGGACTTCTCCTGTCGGCCGTCGCCGAGAATCGTCAAGTGCTCGGGGTCGTCCTGTAGCTTCTCGATGAAATCCGGGATCACCGCCCCGCGGAGGCGCGCCCCGACGACGTTCGCGAAGCGGACGTTCCAGACGGTGAGGTCGTGACTGTGGGCCCGCGCCGAGAGTAACCCCTCGTCGGCCAGCTTACTCGCTCCGTAGGCGCTGATCGGCTCGAGAGGCGCGTAGTCCTCGGGCGTCGGCCGCGGAGCCTCACCGTAGACCGTCGAGGAGGAGGTGTAGGCAATCTCGGTCACGTCGGCGTCGGCCATCGCCTCGAGAATGTTGCGGGTCATCCGCGTGTTGTCGTCGAACTGGCCGTGGGGGCGGTCCGTGTCGACGTGTTTCGATGCCGCGAGGTGGAAGACCAGGTCGACGGTCCCGAGATGGCCAGAAAGCGCGTCGGGGTCGGTGAGATCGGCCTCGAGGAACTCGGCGTCGTCGGGGACGCGGTCGCGGTCGCCGTTCGAGCAGTCGTCGACAGCGAGGACGTCCGCACCGTCCGCGAGGAGGCGCTCGGTGAGGTGGGAGCCGATGAAGCCGGCCCCGCCCGTGACGAGTATGTTTCGGCTCGAGAGTGACATGACCGGTGATTCACCGACTGGGAGGTAAGTAGTTGTGTTTCGCTCCAGGTACCGCCTTCGTGTGCAGCGATCGGCGTGACCGTTTCGTCGGACGAGCCCAGCGTTCTTGTTCGTGCGGGTGAAGTCAGCGCTCGACGGACAGGGAACGCGACTCGAGGACAGCGAGGATACTCGGCCGGTTTTGAAGAGACCGACGATACCGGTGCCCGTCCGTCGCTATTCTTTTTGCAGCGACCTTCGTTTTCACTGGTGATGCGTTACTTCGAGGATATCAAGGTCGGAACGACCAGAGCGTTCGGTGAATACCACGTCACGAAGGAGGAGATCGTCGAGTTCGCCGAACAGTACGATCCACAGCCGTTTCACACCGACGAAGACGCTGCAACGGAGTCTGCGTTCGGTGAGTTAGTCGCATCGGGGTGGCACACCGCCGCGATATCGATGCGAATGCTGGTCGATAATTATCTCCGAGAGAACGCCGGAATGGGTGGCCGCGGGGCTGATGAACTCCGGTGGCGACGGCCGGTCAGGCCGGGCGATACACTGTCCGTTCGGGCAACGGTCGCAGGCAAACGCCGCTCAGAGAGTGAGCCACGCCGCGGATACGTAGAGAACGATATCGAGGTGGTAAATCAAACCGATGAGATTGTCCTCTCCTACACCGTCACCGGGATGATCGAGCGACGAGAGCACAGCAGCGAGTAGATGGGACAGTTTACACGCCGGTCGAGTACCGCAGGATCCCGGCGAAGCCGCCGAAGGCGTTGAGGAGCTGTTCGCCCTTCTCGAAGTCCGTCGAGATGAACTTGGTCTCGGTGCCGCGCTGTTCGGCGATATCGATGAGGTGGTCGATGGCGTCCTCGCGGTCCTCGTCGGTCGCCTCGACCTCGGTGCCACACTCGGTACAGGAGTGAGTCGGCGTCGACTTCCGGCGGTCGACGACCTCGCGCTCGGTGGTGCCACAGTCGGGACAGTCGTAGGTGATCACGTCCTTCCGGAGGTCCTCGCTGATCAGGAGGCGGTCGACCGACCCCATCATCAGGTTCCGCCGGGTCGGCTCGAAGCCGTAGGTCGCGAGGTCGCCGGCGTTGAGTTCCTTGAAGAACTCTTCCATCACCTTCTTGTCCTTCATCACCTCGGCGTCGGCGAGCGCGTCTTCGGCGTTGTCGACGAGGTCCTTCAGGCCGGATTCGTCGGTGTAGGCCACGTCGAACTTGCCAAGAACGGAGTCCTGCAGTTCGTGGTGAAGGTAGTCGCCGTCGAGGAATTCGTCTTTGGTGGGCGAGGGACCGCCGACGAGGATGCCGTCGATCTCGTGACGCTTGGGGACGAACAGGTCGTTGGCCATCCCCGCGACCTCCTGGTAGAAGTTGTCGATTGCCTCGAGGCGCAGGCGGGCGAATCGCTGGGCGGACTGGCCACCCTTTCGCTGCTTGCCGGGGACCAGCGAGGAGGCGGATTTGACCGGTTCGATGCGCTTGCCCTTCAGCCAGCCGACGTTGGCCTCGCGGCGGTCGAGGACGATCAGGCCGTACAGGCCCTTGTCGGCGAGCATCTCCTCGAGCGGCTCGGTCAGGAAGTCCGAGTCGCAGTGATAGCGGAAGGACTCGATGGGCTGGGGCGGGCTCTCGAGGACTTTCGTGACCATATCGGTGCGGCCGCCGCCGGAGTCGACGGCGCCCGAAAAGAGGACGATGCCGTTGTCCGGCGGGAAGGTGTCGAAGTATCGGAGCCGGTCTTTGATACTCGTCAGCGCGTCCTGGACGGCTGTTCGGGTCTGTTTGGACTTGATGTTGGCCGCTTCGCTGTGTTCTTGCGTGACGTGCTGGACGACGTCACTGATCTGTCTGTCGTCGGGAATGTAGATCGTCACGAGCTGCGTTCCGGAGCCGTCGTAGTCCTTGAGGTCCTCGATGACCTTCCGGAACTCGTACTTTTTCCGGTCCGATTGCTCCTGCTCGCCCTCCTGGCTCATTACCCGTATAAAACGGGGCTGTGGGTAAGAATCCTTTGACACACCTGCCGACGTGGGACCGCGTGCCGATCGATGGCGAGAGTACTGGCTGCCGGCGAGTGGTCGTCACAGGCCCGACGACGTGGGTCAGTAACTGAGTCAAAGCGGAACGCGCGGGACACTGTCGCTGACGTGATTCCCCGCTGTAACGACGCGGGAGGTGTGGTCACGATTTAAGGTGGTGCCGTTCTAGGGTCCGGACAGTATCCGAGTATGTCTCATGAGACGGTCTACGCCATCGCGAGCGGGAAAGGCGGCGTCGGGAAGACGACGACGACGGTCAACCTCGGTACGGCCCTCGCAGAGGCCGGCCAGCGCGTTGCCATCGTCGACGTCGATCTCGGCATGGCGAATCTCGCCGGATTCGTCAGCCTCACCCCCGACTCGACCACCCTTCACGACGTGTTAGCCGGAGCTGTATCGATCGACGACGCCACCTACCGACTCGCGGACAACATCGTCGCCGTCCCGAGCGGAACCAGCCTCGACGAGTACGCCGAAACCTCTCCCGAGGGGCTGCACGATGTCGTCGAGGAACTGCGATCCCAGTTCGATTACGTCTTTCTCGACGTCGGGGCCGGCATCAGCCACGAGACCGTCCTCCCCCTGGGACTGGCCGATGCCGTCATCCTCGTCTCGACGCCCGAACCGGCGGCCGTTCACGACACGAAAAAGACGATCGAGCTGACCGACCGCGCGGGCGGCGAGGTCGCCGGCCTCGTTCTCACTCGCACCCGGCCGGACGGCGACGTCTCCCACGACGAACTTGCCGACCGCCTCGAGGTACCTCTCCTTGGGACGATTCCCGAGGATCCCGCGGCTCGTGACAGCGTCTACGCCGGGACGCCGCTGGTCGTCTTCGAGCCCGACGGGCCCGCCGCCGTCGCGTACCGCCGCCTCGCGGCCGATCTGACCGGGATCGAGATCGACATCCCGGAGCCCGACCACGACGGTGACGGGGATGCCGCGTCCACCGACGCCGAACGACCGGCGGCCGAACCGAACGCGGACGGTGGTGGCGATGCGGTCGGCGATGACGATGCGGTCGGCGATGACGATGCGGTCGGCGATGACGATGCGAGCGGCGGTGGCGATGTGAGCGGCGGTGGCGATGCGGACGGCGGTGACGATGCGGGCGATACCGGCGAGCGCGAGGCGGCACACGACGACGTCTCGAGTGCGATCACGGAAGCTGAATCGGATCCAAGATGAACGATCGCCCCCGTCGTGCACACGGTTTCCGGCGGTAGGCACCGCCTGAACCGTTGATCCCCGCTCGAACCCACTATTCATCCCGCCATTTTTCCGATCGGGCGGGATTCTGTCGGCGGGGGGTGGAATAGTGATACTCCGACAGCATGCAATGAATTATGTGGCGTCTGACCGGTCGGTATTGTCGTCGGTATCGATGTAGAGAACCGCTACGAGCCGCTTTCCGTCCATCATCGAGTCGAAACGGCGGCATTTCAGCGTCCGAGATAGTAACGAACTGATTACTAATCATGGCGGTTCTCGATGCCTCGCCCATGGAGCGACGAAAAATCCTCCTCGGCAGTGGCGCAGCACTCGCAACCATGCTCGCGGGTTGTTCGAGCGACGAAACCGGCGACGAGTCCGACTCGAACGACGACAACGACGAGTCACTCGGAGATGACGGAAGCGACGGAAGCGACGGAAGCGACGGGTCTGACAACACCGACGGCACCGACAAACCCGACGTCCCCGGTCTCGATCCGGACAAGCTGAAGATCGACAGCGAGAAGGTCTCGATCAAGGACGTCAACAAAGACGGCGACAAAGTCGATATCGTCGCGACGACGACGACCACCGACCCGGACGTACTGATGGCCGAGATCGAGTCGCTCGCCGACGACATCACTCGCGCGATCTCCGACCCGGAGGCGTTCGCGGCCGCGGTCAACAGCGTCACCTGGGTGCTCGAGAAGGACGGAGCCAAGGTGCTGTCGTTCTACGTCGACGTGCAGTGGGCGCTCGCGTTCATAAACGACGAGATAGACGAAGACGAACTCGTCGATCGTGTCCTCGATACCGTCGACGAGATGCAGTAGCGGTCCTGTTGTGATCGCCCGGTGACCTCTCGTTCTTTCGGAACCCGACTGACCGCAGAGCTGTGCGTATCGCCGAATCGCGATCCTACATCGAGCGCGGTGCGGCCACACCCAGAATCGACAGCGCGTTGGCGACCGCGTGTTTCGAGGCGGCGACCAGCGCGAGTCGCGCCTCGCGAATCTCGGGATCGACGTCGTCGGCCAGCACTGGACACTCCCGGTAGAAGCCGTTAAACCGGTCGGCGAACTCGCGAGTGTAGGTCGCGATCTGGTGGGGCTCGAGGTCGTCGGCAGCCTCGTCGACGACCGCCGGGAACCGCGCGATCGTCTCGAGGAGGTCCCGTTCGGCCTCGGTCTCGAGCAGATCGGCGTCGACGGCGGTCTCGACGTCGGCCATGCCGGTCTCGGGATCGATTCCCGCTTCCTCGAGGATACCACAACAGCGCGCGTGAACGTACTGGACGTAGGGCGCAGACTGGGCCTCGAAGTCCAGCGCGCGGTCCCACTCGAACGTGATCGCCTTCGTCGGTTGCTTGGAGACGATGTCGTAGCGGACCGCGCCGATCCCGACCTGATGGGCGATGCGCTCGATATCCTCATCGTCCAGATCGTCGTCGCGGATGCGGTCGTCGAGGCGGTCCTCGACCTCCCCGCGGGCGCGGTCGATCGCCTCGTCGAGCAAGTCGTCCAGATCGACGCCGGTGCCCCGTCGCGTGCTCATCTTCCCCTCGGGAAGGTTGACGTACGAGTAGAGCACCTGTCGGAGCTGGTCGGTCTCGTTGCCCAGTAACTCGAGGGTCGTCCGAACCTGCTTCGCCTGTAGCTTGTGGTCCTCGCCCAGCACCGTCACCGCGCGGTCGTACTCGTCGAACTTCCACTCGTGGTGGGCCAGGTCCCGGGTCGCATAGAGCGAGGTGCCGTCCGCGCGCAGGAAGACGAGGTTCTTGTCGATGCCGTGGTCCTCGAGCTCGAGCTGCCAGGCGTCTTCCTCGTAGACCGATTCGTCGAGTTCCTTGAGCCGGGCGACGAGGTCGTCGGTCGCGCCGTTCCGCATGAACCGCGTCTCCTTGACGAACTCGTCGAACTCGGCCGGCAGGCGCGCGAGACACTCCGTCATGCCGCCGAGCACCTGATCGACGACCTCGCTGACTCGCTCGTAGGCCTTGTCGTCGCCCGCCTCGAGGCCCTGCATGATCGACTCGATCTCGGCTTCGGCCGCTTCGACTTCCGCGTCGGACGCGTTCTCGAGGTAGGCGTTCCCCTTGCGGTAGTAGCGCACGAGGTCGTACTCGATGCGGTCGCGCTCGGGCTCGTCCTCGAGGTCGTCCTCGTCGAACGTCTCGTAGGCCCAGGCGAAGACGGCCATCTGCCGGCCGGCGTCGTTGACGTAGTAGTGGCGGTCGACGTCGTAGCCGGCGTACTCGAGCAGATTACAGACGGCGTCGCCGATGATCGGGTTCCGGGCGCGGCCGACGTGGACCGGTCCGGTCGGGTTCGCGCTGGTGTGCTCGACGACGACCGACTCCTCGCGATCCGGCAGATTACCGTAGGTGTCGCCGGTCGCCGTCTCGAGCGTCTCGGCGAAGTAGGCGTCGCTCGGCAGGAAGTTGAGGTAGGGACCCTGCGTCTGCACGGCCGAAACGTAGGTCAGGTCGGCGGCGTCGATCTCGTCGGCGACCTGTCCGGCGACCTGCGGCGGCGGTGCGCCGGCCTCGCCGGCTAGTCGAAACGCCACGCTCGAGGCGAGGACGCTCTCGACGTCGTCCGGCGGCTCTTCGATCCCCAGATCGTCCGTGGGAAAGTCCAGCGTGGAGAGCGCCCCCTCGAGGGCGTCTTCGACCTCCGCGCGTAGGGAGAGGAACATACCCGCCCGTATTCAGGGCTCGAGTAAAGGAATGTCGGGTTTCGTCTCGGCGCGTCGCCTCGCCGAGCCGAGCCGACCGGGAACCGGAACGGGAACGCGGTCAGTCCGTCGTCCGATCGGTGAACGCCAACTCGCGGTCGGAGACGTCGAGTCGTCTCGATCCCTCCGGGAGTTCGGCCTGGACCTTCTCGATTAGGAGGTCGATCGCCATCCGGTTTGCGCCCTCGGGAATGATCACGTCGGCCCGTTTCTTCGTCAGCGCGACGAATCGCTCGTGCATCGGTTTGGCCGTCTCGAGGGACTGATCGATGACGCCCTCGAGATCGCGCCCGCGCTCGATGACGTCGCGTTCGATCCGGCGCAGAATGCGGACGTCCGCGTCGGTCAGCATGTATACCCGCAGGTCGAGGAGATCGCGGATTTCCTCGTCGTGGAGCGCAAGGATCCCCTCGAGAACGATGATCTCGGAGGGCTCGACGGTGACGCGCTCGTCGGTGCGGTTGTGCACCTCGAAGTCGTACTGGGGCATCTCGATCGGCCGCCCCGATAGCAAGGTCTCGAGTTGCTCCCGGAGCAGTTCCCACTCGAACGCGGCGGGATGATCGTAGTTGACCCCCCGACGTTCCTCGAGCGCGAGGTGCGAGAGATCCTCGTAGTATAGTAACAACTGCAACGATTTACACACTGATCGCACAGCCGTCGTGCGATCAGCTGTGCATCGACTTGCAGTGGCGACTATAGTTGTCGATCGGGATCCGCGTGACCGCCTTGCCGACGGTTTCGGCGACCGTGCGTGCGACCGTCGTTTTTCCGGCTCCCGTGCCGCCGGCGATTCCCACGGCGAACGACGGTGTGCTCATCGTCCGGATCTGGATCGGTCCGCTAATGAATCCCTTGATCCCGCGTCGCCTCGATTCGACGGAACCCTTCCCCGAGTGCCAGCGCTCACTCGAACGGGGCGGCGGCCTCGCGGAACCGCTCCTCGTGGACCGGGCGAAAGACCTCGCTCGAGACGTCGAACTCGCTCGGCGTCCAGAACCGGGCGTCCGTGGCGTCGCTGCCGGCCGCCGGCACCCCTTCGGCGTCGACCCGATCGGCCACGTAGTGGACCGTCACGACGTGTTTGCCCTCCCGGGGCGGCATCGCCGATGCAGCGAGGATCTCGAGGTCATCGGTATCGACGACGATGCCGGTCTCCTCTGCGAGTTCGCGGGCGGCTGCCTCTGCGGGTTCCTCGCCGATCTCCACGTGGCCGCCGGGGATCGTCCATTCGCCGACGCCCGGGGGGACGCCGCGCTCGACGCAGAGGACGGTGGGCTCCGGACCGGATCGGTCGACTACAGCGACGCCGGCACAGGGAACCGGGTTGTGCCAGACGATCGCCTCGCAGGTCGAACACCGCATGCGCTCGCGATCGTCGAACGTGGTCGACTCGAGGCGGGTTCCGCAATCGGGACAGAACGTCGGCGGTCGACTGACCATCTACGGGGGTCTCGGAACCGAACGGTCAAAGGGTTTTCAGTCCGCTTCCCGTCAGCGGAACGACGACGTCCGCGTCGTCGTCGAGCACGCCGGCCTCGCGGTACTGCTCGAGGGCCGCCGGGGCGACCGCACAGGTTGGCTCCACGTAGAATCCGTTGCGGTGGAGTCGGTCCAGCGCGGTCTCGATCCGGTCCCCACCGATCGCGATTACGTCACCGGTAGTCTCCTCGATCGCCTCGAGGATCTCGGTGCCGCGGGCCGGTTCGGTGATCCGAATCCCATCGGCGATAGTCGTCCCGTCGCCGTCCTCGTCGGTCGTGTCGCCGCCGAGTGCCGCGACGATGGGTGCGTAGCCGGCCGCCTGCGCCCCGAGTAAGCGGGGCATTCCGTCGACGATTCCGGCCTCGTTCAGCAGGCTGAAGCCGCGGTACGCACCGAGGAAGAGCGTCCCGTGGCCGATGGGAAGGACGACGGCGTCGGGAACGGTCCATCCCTGCTGGGCGGCCACCTCGAACGCGAACGTCATGGTTCCGGCGTAGAACGCGGGGTTCCACGCGTGGCTGGCGTACCATCCCTCGCCAGTCTGGTGGGGTGCGTCGCTGTCGCCGGCCGAGACGGCATCACCGTTCGAGCGGCCTTCGACGGCCCTGAGGCAGGCCGCGGTGACGTCTTCTCGCGTTCCCTCGATACGAACGGGGCGCGCGTCGGCCCGCTGGATCGCCATCAGCTTCGACTGTTTGACGTCCGCCGGAACGTAGATGTCCGCCTCGAGGCCCGCGCGGGCCGCGTAGGTCGCGATCGATGCACCCGCGTTCCCGGAGGAGTCCTCGATGACCTTCTCGACGCCGAGTTCGACCGCCCGCGAGAGGGTCGTCGTCGCGCCGCGGTCCTTGAACGATCCCGTCGGAAACACGTACTCGAGTTTGAACTGTGCGTCCCACTCGGGGGCGTCGACCATCGGCGTGAACCCCTCGTAGAACGTGACGTGCTGCTCGATCGGGAGGAACTCGAAGAAGGTCCACAGCCCCTCGCTCGTGTCCAAACTGTGCAGCGGGAGCGGATCGCCGTTCGGGTGGGGTCGTTCGGTGAACTCGAGGCCGCGGCCACACGCACAGCGCCAGGGTTCGTCGGGGCCGGCGTCGTAGCGAGTGCCACAGTCGGGACATGTGAGCTCGGCTGGCATGGTTAGACGGTGTCGATGTCGGTTCCGACCGAGCAGACGTATTCGCCGGTCGCGACCTGCGGGAGGCGACGGATCCGCCAGAGGATGCCGTTGCTGTTGGCGGTGACGGTCGACTTCGGCTCGCCGAACGGCGTCGTCACCTCGAACAGCGTCTCGCCGCTTGCGACCCGTTCGCCCAACTTCTTTTGGAGGTCGACGAGGCCGCCACCGGGAGCGCCGTACTGCTCGAAGCCGCTGGCACGTACCTGGCGCTCCATGTCCGCGTCCTCCTCGAGGTAGCCGTAGTACCGAAGGACGTTGAAGACGCCCTCGACCCCCTTCCGAATGCTCTCTTCGTCCCAGCCGACGGCACCGCCGAGTTCGGGGTCGACGGTCGGGATCCCTTCGTTCGGCGCGGTGCGGGCCAACTGGCCATCCGGTCCCTTCTGGTCGAGGATGTGCCCGCAACCGAAGACTCTCGCGAGTTCGAGACACTCGTCGTAGAGGCGGTGTCGCGTTCCACAGCGGACCCGGACCTCGTCGAGCATCCGGCTGGTCGACCCCTGGTGAAGGTCGAGGATCATGTCCGCTCGGGTCGCGACGTCGAACGTCGCGGCAGCGATCCGCTCGCTCGAGGTTCCGTTCTCGTTGCCGGGATAGGCCCGGTTCATCTTCGTATCGTCGATCGGGTTACGGTGTTCGGCCACCTGAAACGCGTGGTAGTTGACGATCCCGACGATCAAGATTGTGCCCGAGAGTTCGGCGGGATCGAGCCGGGGCACGAGGCGCTGGATCACGCCGATGCCGTTGAGTTCGTCGCCGTCACTGACAGCCTGTACGTAGAGCGTGTTTCCGGAAGTCGCGCCGTTGAGTACGGCGACTGGGAGCCCGAACGGGCTCCCGTCTCGCGTCTCGCCGACCTCGAGACGGCCCGTATCCATCTCACCGGGCCCCGCGCTCGCGGTTCCGAGCGTCGTCGTCATATGTTCCTCACGATGGAGCCGTTCGCCTTTAGACTATCCTTTGATCTCGATTGGCGGGCACCCACTGTGAGGGCGGTGACACAACCGATTTTCAGGACGAACGCGCACTCGAGCGTCGATCATCCGGTGAGGACAGCCCGGAGCGCGAACCGGAGGTTCTCCCGCCGTTCCATAGCTCGACGGTAGAAGTAGGACTTCCAGCGCTCGCCGTAGGGGACGTACTGCCAGACATCGTACTCCTCGGCCAACTCGTACTGGGCGGTCTCGCGGACGCCCATCAGCATCTGTACCTCGAACGCGGTGCCGGAGCGCTCGTGGAGCGCCGTCGCGTACTCGAGCATCGCCGGATCGTGACTCCCCACCGCGATCCCGCCGTTGTAGTGTTCGAACGCGTACTCGAGCAGGGTCCTGTACTCCTGATCGATCCGCTCCCCGTCCGCGTACGCGACGTCGGCCGGCGGATCGTACGCGCCCTTGACGAACCTGATCTTCCCGGGAACGTCGGCGAGGCGGCGCACGTCCGCTCGAGTCCGCCTGAGGTTCGCCTGGACGCAGACACCGACGCCCCCTCCCTGCTCGCGAGCAACCGTCTCGAACGCGTCCAGGGTCGCGTCGGTTGTCGTGTGGTCTTCCATGTCGATCCAGACGAAGACGCCGTGCTCGGCCGCCGCGTCGACGATCGCCGTGAGCTCGGAGCGGAAGACGTCCTCGCCGAGATCCAAGCCGAGTTGCGATGGCTTGACTGAAATACAGGCCTCGAGCCTCGAGCCGGCGATATCGGCGACGAGTCGGCGGTACTCGGCGGCGTCGGCCGCGACGGGATCGCGCTCGTCGTAGTGTTCGCCAAGCAGATTGACGATGGCCTTTACGTCGCGCTCGTTGAGTTGACGGACGTGCTCGAGCGCTTCCGCAGGAGAGTCCCCCGCGACGAACCGGTTCGCGATGGGCGGGATCATAGTAGAGAGTCTGGTAGCGACGCGTAAGGGTGTTCCTCCGTTTCTCGACGCATTTCGACGGGGGTCGTATGGGTCGTTCGAGGGAGAGCGAGGCACCGTTCCGACGGGAGCCGATCCGTTCCCCGTCTCTACACGGCGTCGTCAGGTTCTTCGACGGAGAGTTTGTGGCCCGTTTCTCGACCGTGTTCCCGAATCACTTCCGCGGATTTTTCCCCGTCCTTCGTCACTTCCGTCGAAAAGTTACACTCGTCACACACGATACGAACGGTTCGAACGTCTTGCTCGGGGGCCATTATACGCAGCTCTCGAGTGATTCGTCCTGCTGGTCGCGTCTCGTCCGGAGCGACGGCTCGGTTCCGTCTGTTGTGGGTGTGGTATCTTCGGTCATCTGTCTCAGATCGGGACACGTTCCACTGCAGTGCGTTCCGCACGGCCGCGACGGGAGAACGAGGGACGTTCCGCGACAGAACGGGCGTCCGGTTGGAGCGACTCCGTCATCGTCGGGGCGAAACACACAAGCTGAATCGTTGTTCCGTCTGATGGGGAGGGACACCGGGCTATTAAATTTGCGCATATATTAAACAAAACGACAATTCCCCGGTGAGGGAGGCGTCTTCCCTCCGGAGCGACGACTCGAGGTCAGTCGTCGGACGACGGAACCGTCTCGGAGGAAGGACTCGCGGTCCACACTCATCCGCCGTGGCCGGGATAGTCCCGCTCGAACCGGTCCTCGATTTCCGCCTCGTCGAACTGTACGATCACCGGTCGACCGTGCGGACAGGAGTAGGGATTCTCGCAGTCGTCGAGTGCGGACAGCAGGTCGACGACCGAGCCCTCCGTCAGCGAGGTGTTCCCCGTGATCGACGGATAACAGGCCAGATCCCCGAGGAACTCGTCGGCCAGCGCGTCGACGGTCTCGGCGCCCGCCTCGCGGTCGCCCGCGACGAACGACGCGAGGACGTCCCGCAACCGATCCGGCTCGAGCGTCGCCTCGAGCACCGCGGGCACGGTCGTCACCGCGACCGTCCGATCGTCCACTCGGTCGGCGTAAAAACCCAGCCGCGAGAGGGCCTCTCGGTAATGTTCGAACGCCTCGGCCTCGGCGGCCGTCAGCTCGAGTTCCACGGGCTCTGCGAGCGCCTGTGCGGTCGGATCGTCAGCGAAGGCCGCCTGCAGCCGCTCGTAGTTGACCCGCTCGTCGGCGGCGTGCTGGTCGATCAGGAGGAGTCCGTCGGCCGTTTCGCAGACCAGATAGGTGTCGCTGAGCTGGCCGAGTAGTCGCAGCGACGGCAGCGACTCGAACGCGGATCGCTCCCCCGTTGCGGCCTCGCCGGCAAGTGTCCGCTGTTCGGTCGCGGCGGCGAATTTACGTTCGGCGTCGGACTCGGCGTGGCGGCCTTGTTCCGTCCTCGAGCCGTTCTCCGTCTCCGTCGAACCGCTCTCTGTCGAGCCAGCCGACCCGTCGCCGTCCGCGTCGGAGACCGGATCCGCGCTCGATTCCGTCACGTCCGTTGCAGCTGTTGTGCCCGTCGCGTCCGTTGTATCTGTGTCATCCGTCGCGTTCGGTGCTGGTTCGTTCCGCGGCGTTGCCGTCGGTCGACTGGCCGCCGACGAGCCGCCTTCGGGCGGTGGCTGCGGATCGGTCCCCGACTCCGCGCTCGGAGTCGCGGACGCGTCGGTCGACGGCGCGTCGCCCGTCGCAGCGTCCGTCCGTTCGGTAGCCGAGTCCACGGGGTCGTTCCCGCCGTTGCTCGAGCCGTTGGACGGCCTCGCAGCCTCGGTAGCGCGCTCGAGCGTGGCGGTCTCGTGGCCCTCCGTGTCGGGTTCGGTCCCGTGATCGCTGCCGGGTTCGACCCGCGCCTCGCCCGGCGCAGACCGACCGCGGGGCGCACCGGATCGAAGCAGGCCGTGCTCGAGCAACGCCGACTCCACGGCGGCGTCGACCTGTCGGCGGACCGCGTCATCGTCGTCGAAGCGCACCTCCCGCTTTCTGGGGTGGACGTTCACGTCGACCGCGTCGCCGGGCACCGCCAGAAAGAGGGTGACGAAGGGGTAGCGGTCGCCGCCCAATTGCGTGCCGTAGGCGCCCATAATCCCCTCGCGGACGGCGTCGGCGGTCACCGCCCGGCCGTTGACGTACGTCGCGAGGTAGTCCCGACTCGAGCGGTTCGTTTCGGGGTGGGAGACGAGGCCGGAGACCGATTCCAGGGGTCCCGGGGGAAGCTCGTCGCCGCCGGCCTCGACGGGGATCATCGACGAGGCGACCTCGCGGCCATAGACCGAGAGGACGGCGGCCTGGAGGTCGCCCTGTCCCGTCGTCGAGAACACCTCGCGGCCGTCGTGGGTTAGCGTGACCGCCACGTCCGGGTTCGCGAGCGCATAGCGCGTGACGACGCGGTTGACGTGGGCGAACTCCGTCGCGGTCGTCTTGAGGAACTTTCTGCGAGCGGGCGTGTTATAAAAGAGGTCCTCGATTTCGACCGTCGTTCCCGCCGGACAGCCCGTCGGCTCGACCGAGACGACATCCCCGCCCTCGTAGGCGAGTTCCGTCCCCGCACCGTCCGCCCCGCGGGGTCGCGACCGGATGGTCACTCTCGAGACCGAGCCGATAGTGTGCAGCGCCTCGCCCCGGAAGCCGAGCGTGGCGACGCCCGACTCGAGGTCCTCGAGCCCGTCGATCTTGCTCGTCGTGTGCTCGCGGACCGCCGCGCGAACGTCCGCCTCGGACATACCCGCTCCGTCGTCGGCGACGCGAATCAGCTCCGTGCCGCCCTCCTCGACGGTGACCTCGACGCTCGAGGCGTCGGCGTCGAGACTGTTCTCGACGAGTTCCTTGACGGCGCTGGCGGGGCGCTCGACGACCTCGCCGGCGGCGATGCGGGCGACGGTGTCCTCGTCTAACTGGTGGATGTCGGTGTCGTCCTTGGGGTGGGTACTCTCGTCACTCATGATACTTTGGCGTCGGCGCGGTGATCGGCTCCGACGCGTCCGCTGTGTTGGATACTGGTAGAGACGGCGGCTGGTTAGGTCTTCCGTCCCGTGTGTCACCGCCGAGACTCGAGCGTGTCGGCAGGGTTCGAGTCCGCCGTCAGTCCTTGAGCCCGAGGTCCTGCGACATCGAATTCCCAGCGCGCGGCACGCCTTTCACAGTCACCGTCTCGCCGTTCATGAACGAGGCGGCGGGACTCGAGAGGAACTGGGCGACATCGGCGATCTCCTCGGCGTGACCGATGCGGCGGTCGGCTTTCTCGCGGGACGGCATGTCTTCGCTGTCGATACCGAGCGTGTCGGCGACGCCGGGCGTCTGGATGAGTCCCGGGGCGATACAGTTGACGCGGATGCCGTCCTCGGCCCACTCGACCGCGAGCGTCTCGGTCAGCCGGATGATCGCCGCCTTCGACGCGCCGTAGTGGCTCTCGCCGGGGGCCGCGTGCTGGCCGTTCACGCTCGAGAGGTTGATGATGACACCGCCGTCGCCCTCGCGCATGACTTCCCCCGCGAGCTGCGTGCAGTGGACCGTGCTATTCAGATTGAGGTCGACGATGGTCTGCCAGCCGTTGGCCGAGATATCCTCGAACGGCGCGACGAACTCCCCGCCGGCGTTGTTGACGAGGATGTCGATGTCGCCGAACTCGTCGACCGTCTCGTCGACCAGATTCTGGACCTGATCGCGCTCGCGAACGTTACACTCGACGGCCAGCGCGTCGCCAGCGTCCGCGGCCTCGGTGATCCCCTCAGCGACCGGGCCGACGCGGTCCATCGAGCGCGAACAGATCGCGACGTTCGCGCCGTTCGCGGCCAGCGTCTCCGCGATCGACTGTCCAATTCCCTGGCTTGCGCCGGTGACGATGGCGGTCTTCCCTGCCACGTCGAAGTCTGCTTCGTGCATCATGGTAACGGCTGTCCTATCGGCTCAAAACGGTTCCGATGGCGCTCGAGTAACAGCGTTTCCGCGATCGACTGACCATTGTTCCACACGTCTTCCGATCGGAAACCGGAATCCGCGCCGACCCGATGGATAACAGAATCTATAGCCGGCCTGCGCCGAGAGTTCGGATCGAAAATGTCGTGGTATCTCCTGTTCGTCGCGGGTCTGTTCGAAATCTGCTGGGCGATCGGTCTCCAGTACTCCGACGGACTCTCGAAACCGGTGCCCACTTTTGGCACCGTCGTCGCCCTCGGAATCAGTATGGTGTTACTGGCACAGGCTGTCGAAGACCTCCCCGTGGGCACGGCCTACGCGGTCTGGACGGGTATCGGGGCCGTCGGAACGGCCTCGCTCGGAATCGTCCTGTTCGACGAACCGGCCACCCTCGCCCGGATCGCGTTCATCGGCGTCATCGTCGTCGGAATCGTCGGTCTTCACCTCGTCTCCGGCGGTCACTGACTCGAGACTGCCTGTTGCCTTCACTCCGATCACCGGGCCACACGCACTGGCTGCTCTCCCGCTCACTCCTCGAGTCGTTCCTGTAGCTCCTGGACTTTCGAGACGAGTTCGATCGGCGGCGTCGTGTTCACGTCGATCGACTCGAGGTCCTCGAGGACGGCTTCGGTGTCGGGATCGATCGGTCGGGTGTCGGAGTTGGCATCGAGCGATTCGGTGTCGGAGTCGCCTGCCGACGATCCGGCGTCGGAATCGGGGTCCATCGGACCGCCGTCTGTCGATGCCGCCTGTGCCTGCGCACGGCCCGGCTCTCCCTGCGTCTGCATCGTTCCGCTCCCCAGATCGAAGACCGCTTGCACGGGATCGCTCGAGCCGCCGCCTTTTGCCTCGATAGCCTTCTCCTCGCGCAGTCGCTCGAGGACGTCCCTCGAGCGGTCGACGACGGGGTCGGGGACACCGGCGAGGTCGGCGACGTGAATGCCATAGGAGCGGTCGGTCGGGCCGTCGCGGACGGTCCGGAGGAAGGTCACCTCGCCGTCGCGTTCGTCCGCCGCGACGTGGACGTTGGCGACGCGGGGGAGGTTCTCCGCGAGTCCGGTCAGTTCGTGGTAGTGGGTCGCAAAGAGGGTCTTCGCTTTGACCTCGTTGTGGAGGTACTCCGTCGCGGCCCACGCAATCGAGATGCCGTCGTACGTCGCGGTGCCCCGTCCGACCTCGTCCAAGATGACCAGTGACTCCTCGGTCGCCGTGTGAAGGATGTTCGAGAGCTCGCTCATTTCGACCATGAACGTCGACCGGCCCTGTGCGAGTTCGTCCAGCGCGCCGACCCGGGTGAAGATGCCGTCGACCAGCCCGATCTCGGCCTCCTTCGCCGGAACGAAGCTGCCAATCTGGGCCAGCAGGACGATGCAGGCGACCTGGCGCATGTACGTCGACTTGCCCGACATGTTGGGCCCGGTCACCACGAGGAAGCCCCTGTCCTCGTCGAGTCGGACGTTGTTCGGGACGAACTCCGTCGTCTGCTCGACGACTGGGTGTCGGCCCTGCTCGAGCGTGAGGCGGTCGCCCTGGTGCAACTCTGGCTGAATCCAGCGGTTCTCGGCCGCGTGAGTCGCCAGACTCGCGAGCGTGTCGACCGTCGCCAGCGCCCGTCCCACGTCCTGTAGCAGTTCGGCCCGCGCGGCCACCTGCTCGCGGAGTTCCTCGAAGAGTTCGTACTCGAGGTCACCGCGTCGCTCCTCGAGTCGGAGGACCGCTCGCTCCTTTTCCTCGAGTTCGTCGGTCGTAAAGCGCTTCGAGTTCTTCAGCGTCTTGATCTCCTCGTAGTGATCCGGGACGCCGTCGGCGGCCGACTTGCCCACCTGAATGTAGTAGCCGTCGGTCTTGTTCCGGTCGACGGTCACGTGGCTCAGGCCGTACTGTCCCTTCTCGCGGTCGGCAAGCGTGTCGAGCCACTCCTTGATCGCCTCGTGGCGCTCGATTACCTCGTCGAGCTCGTCGTCGTACCCACACTGGAGGAGTTCCCCCTGGGTCACCGTCGACGGCGGCTCGTCGGCGATGGCTTCCTCGAGGGTCTCCCGCAGCTCCCGCGCGGCGTCGCGATCCGGGCGGTCGACGATCTCCGAGAGGGGCGAGTCGGCCAAATCCGGATTCGACGCGATGGCGTCGGCCAGCGCGGGCAGGACCGCGAGCGTCTCCTGAACCGCGAGCAAATCTCGCGCGTCCGCACTCCCGTGGGTGGCCTTCGAGGCGAGGCGGGCCAGATCGTAGGCCTCGCCCAGCGTCTCCTGTACCTCGTCGCGGGCCAACGCCGCCGTCGAGAGCGCGGCCACGCTCTCCTGTCGTCGCTCGAGGGTCTCGAGCGAGCGCCGGGGCCGCTGGAGCCACTCCTTGAGCAGGCGGCCGCCGGCGCTGGTCTCGGTGTGGTCGATCGTCGCGAACAGCGACCCGTCGCGCTTCCCTTGCATGGTTTCGGTTAGCTCGAGGTTGCGCTGCGTGGTCGCGTCCAGCGTGACGTGGTCGTCGCCGTGGTGGGCCTGGATCCGGGTCATCGAGGCGAGCACACCCGCGCCGGTCTCCTCGACGTAGGAGAGGATCGCGCCGGCCGCCGCGACGGTCGGAGTCGCGACCGACAGCCGGTCGACGGTTTCGGTGCCGAACTGCTCGCGAACCGTGTGGTCCGCCCGCTTCGGCGCGAACGCCTCGGTTTCGTGGATGGTCAGCGTGGCATCGGTCCGGTCGCGGACGGTGTTCAGCAGTTCGTCGTCGGCTCGCGCGTCGGGTCCCGGCAGCACCTCGACCGGATCGAAGCGGTACAGCTCCGTCAGCGCGTCGTCGACGTCGGTGGCGTCCGCGACGAGGAATCGACCGGTCGTCACGTCGGCGAAGGCGAGGCCGTAGCCCGAATCGGGCGTCGAACTGCCACTCGAGTCGCCGGCGCTCCCGCTGCCGTCGACGACCGCCGCGAGATACTGGGCGTCGGCGTCGCTGGTCTCGAGCAGGGTGCCGGGGGTCACGACGCGGACGATTTCCCGCGCGTGGCCGGAGTCGGTCTCGTACTGATCGGCGACGGCGACGCGGTAGCCGCGTTCGACGAGGGCCTTGAGGTAGGGCGTCAGATCGTCGATCGGCACGCCGGCCATGGGGTACGACGAGCCGTGGGAGGACTTCTGGGAGACTTTGAGGTCGAGCTCCTCGCTGACGATCTCGGCGTCCTCGCCGAAGAACTCGTAGAAATCGCCACACTGCATCGTCAGTATTTCGGCGTCGGTCTCCTCTTTCAACGAGAAGAACTCTCCGACGATCCCCGTCGCCTCGGTCATATCCGGAGACTGTCCTTCCATCGCAAAAACCCTGCGGGATCCGCGGTGAAAGTGGTCGGGTCGCGACCGATCACATAGTCTCGTAGAGATAGCGTGACCTCGAGAACGAATGGCTCACCGAAATACGCCGGATCACTGTCTCGGAAACGTCGGCCGGAGGCCGACGCCGAATCCATCCGGTGTGGTGGACGTGGTAGGTGGGTGATCGGAATCGTCGGGTGGATCCGGCCACGGTGGAACGATATCCGATCTGTAGCGAGGGGGCGGTGATGTCTCGGGAAGTTCGGATGGTTCGGCTGGCAACGACTGGATCCGCTCCGCCTCGCCACACAGGCTCTTCGGGGCTGCTATGTATATTTATTGAGCATTTAAAGCGATACCGGCGGGTACAATGAGTGTGTCGGCCCGGGCCGCTCGGCCGCGTGCAGCGACGATCGATCCGCGGACTGAACCAAGTGAGGGGAGGGCCCACACACTTGGTCGGTCCGACGACGGATACCGCCCGGCGACGAGACCGTCAGTACAACGTCCCGCCGAGGGGAACGTCGTCGTCCGGCGACACCAACACGGGATACCCCTCCTCGCTGGGGACGCCGACGGTCAGCGCCTCGGATTTGAAGCCCGCGATCCGTACCGAGCCGAGATTCGTGGCACAGAGCACTTGTCGACCGACGAGGTCCGCGGCGTCGTAGTGGTGGTCCAGTTGGCCGGCGGACTGGATCTCCGCGTCGCCGAGGTCGATCCAGAGCTTGGTCATTTTCGGCTTCTCGGCTTCGGGAAACGGTTCGGCCTCGATCACCTCGCCGACTTCGATGTCGACGTCGAATGGACTCTCGACCATGCGTCGTGATATTGCTGCACCAAAACGTAGCTATTGGTTTGCGAACCGACGCGTCCGGCAGGGGTATATTACGCGTCCCGTGGGAGAACTGACTGAACCCCAGCAATGCCAGACCCTCGCGATCATCGCGTGCTGATTCCGATCGACGTCCTCGAGGGCCAGACCGTTCCGGCGACGGTCATCGACGCGTTCGCATCGATTCCGGTCGTTCTGCTCGGCTATCGCGAAATTCCCGACCAGACCGGACCGGATCAGGCACGCGATCAGTACGGTGACCGCATGCAAGCCGAACTCGCGGAGCTCAGGTCGGTGTTCGAGGACGTCGGCTGTGACGTCACGACGCGGTCGGCGTTCACCCACGACCGATTGAAAACGTTCGAACGCGTCGCCGTCGACGCATCGTGTGACGCCGTGTTGGTTCTCAACCCGGCACCGATTCTCGAGACGGTACTCGTCGCGATTCGAAGCGACGTCAATGTCGAATACATCGCCCAACTGCTCGAGACGATTCTCGCGGGAACGGACCTCGAGCTAACGCTCTTTCACGTCGCGTCGGACGAGGACGGTCGGGAGGCAGGCTCGGTATTGCTCGAGACGGCGCGGTCGGAACTGGTGGCCGCGGGCGTCGACGACAGTCGGATCGACGGCACGGTCGTCGTCGACGACTCGCCGACGGCGGCCATCCTCGAGGCCGCAGCCGATCACGACCTCCTCGTCGCGGGCGAAAGCCGGCCGTCGATCCGTCGCTTCGTCTTTCGGGATCGTGCCGAACGGTTGGCCCGGCGGACGGTCGATCCGGTCCTCGTCATTCGGGGGGAGTATCTCGAGTCCCAGCGTGACGATGAGACGGGGAACGGCGAGACCGACGGTTGACGAGCCACCGAACGGGCGTCACCCGCCGCGTTTTCGGTACCAAACGCGAGCGCCGATCGGAGACTCGTCCGCCGCGAGGTCCAGTCTGCGCAGGACCAGATCCCGGATCGCGACCGTCACGACGAGTTCGATCACGTCTCCCTCGTCGGTCGCAACCTCGAAGACGCAGTGGCCGTCCCGCTCGTCGACGGCCTCGATAGTCCCGACGGACCACCGCTCGAGGTCGTGAGTCGGCTGTCGTGCGTGGATCCTGTCGTGGGGCACACGAGAGCAGAGGCGCGCCGCGACGGTCAGTGTGGCGGATCGGCAGTCGATCCGGTACAGTCGGGGCTGTCAGTAGTCCCCGAGCACGCCGAGCCGTCTCGCCCGGCGGGTCGCGTACTGGAAGACCGCGTAGCCGAACGCGAAGTACCCGACGGCGACTCCGAGCAGAATCGCGAGGTCGGCCGGCGGGAACTCCCAGAGCCGGACGTCGTCGATCATCGTCCGCTGGAGGAGCGCGCTGCCCTGGGCGAGCGGAAGCCATCGGAGCCAACCCAGATCGAACGCGGGCGCGGAGACGAGCACGATGAACCCGAACTGGAGCAAGTTGAGCCAGCTGCCGATCTGTTTGTAGAGGACAGTGACGCCGCCGGCCGCGAGCCCGAGGCCGAGCACCGAGACGATGCTGAGCGTCGCGACGACGACGATCGTCCCCAGGTTCAACTCGAGGCTCGTCCCGGTGACGACGAGCATCACCGCCAGCAGTATCGTTGCGGTGACGAACGATCGGACGATCTTCGCGAGGCCTTTCAACAGCGCAACGGGAGCGAACCCGAACGGCGACATCACGTGTCGCTCGAGGGTCCCCCACTGCACTTCGCTCCCGATGTCGTTCGATATCGAGGAGTACGCGCCGACGGACAGCGACCACAGGAAGTAGCCGACGATGATCCCCTCGATCGAGTCGGTGAGCGCTTGCCCGGCGACCATCCGTCCACCGTAGAACAGCAGGCCGAAGAAGAACACCGAGATGACGAGCCCGCCGACGGCGTTCGCGGGATAGCGGACGAAGATCAGGTACTCGCGGTAGAGAACGGCCCGCGCGAGGTGCCGGTAGCCGGCCGGCCGCGGCGTCTCGCTCGCGTCGGGTCCGCCCGCGGTCATCGGTCGCCCCGGTCGGTCGTCGTCAGGTCGACGAAGACGTCCTCGAGGTCCGGTTCGACCGTCCGGACGCGCTCGAGCGTCACGTCGTTGCGCCGGAGGAGGAACATCAGTTCGTACAGGCCGTCGCTGTCGGTCGCGACTTCGATCCGAGGGCTGGGATCGCCCGATTCGACGCGATGAGCGTCGAATCGTCGTCGCAGAGCCGACACGACTGCGGTGTCGAGATCGCGACTCGTGATCCGAATGCGGTGCCGGTCCGTACCGGAGAGGAGCGCCTCGACCGTGTCGTCCGCGATGATCTCTCCCTCGGACATGATGAGGACGCGGTCACAGACCGTCTCGACGACGTCCATATCGTGGCTGCTGAGGACGACGGTGAGGGCTTCCTCCTCGGCGAGACGCCGCAGTTCTCGCTGGAGAGTTCGCGAACTCTCGACGTCCAGCCCCAGCGTGGGTTCGTCGAGGAAGACGACCGACGCGCCGCCGGCGAGGACGCTCGCCAGCGACACTTTCTGTTTCATCCCGCGGGACAGTTCGCGGACGGGAACGTCCGCCTTCTCCGCGAGACCGAGCTTCGCCAGCAGACGGTCGTGGCGGTCACGAACCGAGTTCGGGTCGACGCCGCTGATCGTGGCGAAGTATCGGAGGTTCTCGCGGACCGTCAGTCGCCAGTAGTCGTTGCGCGCCCCTTCCAACATCGCGTCGACGGAGCCGTAGGCCTCCCGCGGTCGCTCGTAGAGGTCGACGCCGCGGATTCGGACGGTTCCAGCATCCGGGACGACCATGCCGAGGATCGACTTGATCAGCGTCGTTTTCCCGGCACCGTTTGGCCCCAGTAACCCTACGATCGATCCGCTCTCGACATCGACGCTGACGTCGTTCACGGCGGTCACCGCCGCGTCTCCCTCACCGAACCGCTTGGACAGCCCGGTCACCGAAACGGCGATGTCACGGTCGTCCGTCGCCGACGACTCGACGCTGTCCGGGCGAGTGTCGGCGGCCGCGGTCCGCTCGTTGCGACCGATAGCCGAAGTTGCGACGCTGTCGTCGGAATCCATGGCCGTCCCCTCACCGACCGATGTCGTCGCCTCCTCACCGCTCGTGATCCGACCGTTTTCTCGCGCGGTCACAGTGCTGGTTTAAGCAACCGAGCTACAAAAGCGGGAGGTCACTCCCGCGGGGGAGCCGAACGCGGGTCGCTCGGCCGGTGATCGCGTCTCGAGCGTTCGATCCTGGTTGTCTGAACCTCGCAGGTTCCGGCCGCGCAAAGCGCGTTCTCGAGCGGGTCCCGACGCCGGTTCTCAGGTGGTGTCCGACGGTCGATCACCGCGTTCTGACGCCCCGGCGGGGTCCTCGCGGACGACGAGTACCGGCCCGACGGATTCCGAAGCGACCCGTTCGGCCTCCTCCCCGAAGATGAGCGATCGGAGCGACGGGGCCCGTTCGCCCATGACGATGGCATCGTGGTCGGTCGCGGCATCGATGAGCGCCTCGAACGGCGGCTCGTCGACCGCGAGTTCGGTCTCGACGTCGATGCCGTGTTCGGAGAGGCGTTCGCCGGCCGCCTCGATCGATTCTCGGCCGCCGGCTTCGTCGTCGGTCGCGAGAAAGAGCGTGACCCCGATTTCGCGGTCGCCGACCAGTTCGGCGACGAACGAGCAGATTCGGTCGACGGCGACGTCGCCCGTCACCGTCACGAGGAGCCGATCGACCGGCCCGGTTACGCCTGGGATCGCGTAGGCGTCCGCCGCCGTCTCCGCGGCGACTCGATCGACCGTTTGCTCCCGGTCGTGGGTGAAGACGAGGCGATGGTCGGCGTGTCCTCCGGCCGCCTCGAACTCGGCCACGAGGTCGTCGAGAGCGGCTGTCGCACGGTCCTCGTACTGGAGTCGCGCCTGGTCGGGCGGTGTCTGCTCGGGCAGGACGTGATACCCCAGCACGGTCACGTCCATCGGACCGAGCAGCGTCGACAGTCCGGACGAGACCGATTCGCCCTCGAGTATCGCAAGCGGGACGAGGACTCGCGTCATTGGAGCACCCCCTTCAGGGTCACGTCGCGGGCGTAGTAGGCGTACCATCCTGCGGTTGCGAGCATGATCGCGAGGCCGATGAGTTGTGATGCGCGTTGCATGAAGCCGATCAGGGCGAAACTGGTGAGCGCGCCGAGTATCGGGACGACGGGGTAGCCGGGGACCCGGAAGTCAGGGTCGTACCACTCCGGTTCGTTCCGGCGGAGTACGAGCAACGCCACGCAGATCAGCCCGTACATGACGAGGTGCAAAAACGAGGCGACCTCCGCGAGCAACTCTACGCGGCCGGTCGCGACCAGCACGAGGATCGGTCCGCCGGCCATTCCCAGCGCGACGTGTGGCGTGCCATACCGGAGGTTGATGTGGCTCGCCCGTCGTGGCAACAGGGCGTCCTTCGAGACGGCGTAGATGGCTCGAGACGTGCTGAGGACCGACGCGTTGGCGCTCGACATCGTCGCGAGCAGCCCGCCGAAGACGATTGCGAACGCGCCAGCCGCGCCCAGATAGTGGCGGCCGACTTCCACCATCGCCGTCTCGCCGAACCCCGCGAGTTGCTCGCTCCCGAACGCGCTCGTCGCGACAAAGATCGCCGCCACGTAGAGCACGCCGACGACGAGGACGGAGCCGACCATCGCCAGCGGCAGGTTCCGACCGGGATTCTTCATCTCCCCGGCGACGGTCGCCACCTGCGCGAAGCCGAGATACGAGGTGAATACGAGTGCCGCCGTCGTCAGTACGGAGACCGTTCCGAACGGTGCGAACTGTTCGGGTGCGGACGGTTCGCCGATGAGTCCCACCGCGTCGAGTCCGCCGTACCCGAGGAAAAACACCAGAATCGACAGCAACAACGCGACGATCCCGTTCTGCAGCTTCGCCGCGTTTTCCGTTCCCGTCACGTTCAATACGGTAAAGCCCGCGCCGAACAACAGCGCCAGCGGGATAACGAGCCCATCGCCGACCGCAACACCGAGTTCGGCGAGCGTATCGACAGCGTAGTAGCCGAAGCCGACGAGGTAAAACGCCGTCGCGAACACCAGTCCGAACCACAACGAGAGTCCGACGACGGTCCCGGCGAGCGTGCCCAGCGCGCGGGAGATATAGTAGTAGCCGCCCCCGCTTTTGGGCATCGCCGTCGCGAGTTCGGAGGTCGGCAGTGCGACCAGCAACGCGACGAGCGCGCCGATGGCGAACGACGCCGCCGCTGCGGGACCGGCCTCTCCGGCCGCTAGCCCCGGAAAGACGAAAATGCCGGCACCGATCATCGTCCCGATCCCGATGGCGAGGCCACCGGAGAGCCCGAGCGTCCGCTCGAGTTCGGCGTCGTCCGTGATCGTCGCCTCGTCGGTCTCGATCGTCGCCTCGACCTGTGGCGATTCGCCTTCGACGTTGGTTCCACCAGCCGGCGACGTATCACCCATAGCGAAGGAGACTCCCGCTGGCCGTATATTTCTGCTGCTGACCGAGGGTCCAGATCGACGTTTCGGTCCTCTAGCCGCCGACACCCGGCGGCAGCCGGTTCCGCGATCAACCAACGAGTTCGTCGGCTAACAACCGCAGGCTCTCGTCGTCCTCGCCGGCCGCGTCCGGAACTGCAAGCATGACTTCCTCGATCCCGACGTCGGCGTACGCCGCGAGCCGACTGGCCACCTCGGCCGGCGTCCCCGTCGGAGCCGTCTCGAGGTATGCCGACAGAAAGAACTCGCGGGGCTCGCTCGGCTCGTCGGCGGGCAGAAACTCGCTCCGGAAGGCCTCGAACTTTTTCTCGGCCGCCGCAGTCGTTTCGCCGACGAAGACGAACAGCTCGGCGGATTTGCGGATCTCGTCGTACCGCGTTGTGCTCTCGCAGTGGTCGCGCAGGATCTCGAGTTTTCCCGCGAATCCCTCCGGCTCGAGCGTGCCGTAGTTCCAGCCGTCGGCCAGCTCGGCGGTGTAACGCAGCGTAAACTCCTCGCCCCCGCCGCCGATCCAGATCGGCGGGTGGGGGTCCTGGACAGGGTGGGGCTCGCAGAAGGCGTCCTCGAGGTCGATATCGAGGTTCTCGCCCCGGTGGCTGTACGTCTCGTTCGTCCAGAGTCCCTGCAGGATCTCGACGGTCTCGGCGAGCCGGCGGAGCCGTTCGGCCGGCGGCTCCCGAAACTCGTAGCCAAAGCGATCGTACTCGGCTTCGTACCAGCCGCCGCCCAGCCCCAGCTCGAGCCGGCCGTCGCTCACCCGATCGACCGTCGCCGCCATCTTCGCGAGCAGCGCCGGATGGCGGTAGGACTGGCTGGTGACGAGCGTCCCCAACCGAACGCGGTCGGTCGCCTCGGCGACCGCACTCAGCGTCGTCCAGCACTCGTGGGTGTTCCGGCGCGGGTCGCCGATCCACGACTGGAAGTGATCCTCGAGCCAGACCGCGTCGTAGCCCAGCGATTCGGCCTCGAGCGCAGTGTCCCGAACCGTGTCGATATCGGTGCCGTACTGCGGGAGGATGACTCCGACCTCGAGGTCGGCCGCGTCGGAGTCGGTCGCGCTCATTCGGACACCTCTCGATCGAGCGCCAGCGTTCGATCGGCGAGCGTTTCCGGCTCCGCGGCGACGAGTTTGACGAGCGCCTCTTTGCCGACTTCGCCGCGGTCGATGACGGCGACGGGTGCCTCCTCGCGGTCCGCGAACGCCTGCCGGGCACCCCAGCCCATCGTGCTTCCCTCGGTCTCTTTCACGGCTGCCGGCTCTGTATCGCGGTCGTACGTGGCGACCGGCCACTCGAGGGACTCGAGCGCGTCCTCCACGTCTGCATCGAACCGACAGTTTACTGCGAACCGAAGGTCAGGGACGAACTCTCGCGCCGAGAGGAGGAAGCGAGCGACGTGGCTCGAGGCCTCGAACCGAACGCCGCGGTTGGGCTGGACGCCCGAGAGCGTTCGCGTGATGCGGCCCTCGACAGCGGCCGTTTCGGCGACGGATTCGGCGTAGGGCGTCGCGCCGACGACGTTCATCCCGACCTCGGGAACCAGCGCAGAGACGTCGGCGTCGACGAACCGATCGACGATCGCCTGGACTTCCTCGGCAGTGGGTTCTCGAGCGGCTTCATTTCGCAGCGGGACCATGTGGTTGACCGCGCCGTGGCCCTCGCCCACGTCGGAGTAGTAGCGCACCGCGCGAGCGAGGAAGTCGGTCGCACCCTCGACGGCAGTCTCGAGGGCCTCTCCCTTCGCGAGGCGGGCCGCGATCGCAGCGGCGAGCGCGCAGCCGGAGCCGTGGGTCGCGTCGGTGCCGACGCGGGGGTGTTCGAACGCTCGAGCGCCGTCAGCCGTCACGAGCACGTCCTGCACTCGCTCGCCGGGGACGTGGCCGCCCTTGAGAAGGGCGGCGTCGACGCCCGTCTCGAGGATCGCGTCGCCAGCCTCGCGAGCCGTCTCCTCGTCGACCACGGCGATGTCGGTCAGTACCTCGGCCTCGTCGACGTTGGGCGTCGCCAGCGTCGCCTCGCCGAGCAGGTCTTCGTAGGCGCGTTCGGCTTCGGGCTCGAGCAGGCGATCGCCGGAGGTCGCGACCATCACGGGATCGACCACGAGCGGGAACTCGAACTCGCTCGCGCGGTCGGCGACGGTCCGAACGATGTCCGCGGTCGCGAGCATTCCCGTCTTCGCCGCGCCGACCGCGAAGTCGTCGGTGACGGCCGCGAGCTGGGCCTCGACCGCCTCGAGCGGAAGGACGTGTGAGGACTCGACGCTGCGGGTGTTCTGGGCGGTGACGGCGGTGATCGCTGACGTGCCGAAGATGCCGTGGGCGGCCATCGTCGCGAGGTCGGCCTGAATCCCTGCGCCGCCGCCGGAGTCGCTGCCCGCGATCGTCAGCGCGACCGGCCGGCTATCGGGTGCTGGTGTTCGCATACGGAACCGTATTCCCGGATTATACTAAGCGATGATGGTCAGCAAACGGGAGTGTCGTCCGCTGTTCCAACTGCAGTAACGCATGTGGAATCGCAGTGAGCAGTAAACCGCCTCGTGATCGCAGCGACGCGTCGACAGCGGACCGGTCGTGATCCGGAGCGACTCAGCCGTCAGTGGTGAGCTCGAAGTACCCCCGTTCGTGTTTGATCGCTCCCGACTCGTTGAGCGCCGAAATCGCGCGACTGACGGCTTCTTCGCTGCAACCGTGCTCGGCCGAAACCGTCTGTCTGAGCGACTTGTGGGTGTGTCGCTCCTGCTCGAGTTCGTCGATGATCGCCGCTTTCAGCTGTTCGTCATCACTCATCGGTCTCAGCGTTGCTAGTACTCCGAGACGGGTACTCCTTGCCCCTTCCGTGGACGTGCCTCAGTGAGACATCCTCGCACCGAAGAGATGGAATCGCTCTACTCGGTCGTCTCTCCCGCCAGTGCAGCGTACGCTGCCCACGACGGATCGGTGTTCGGGTGCTCGAGTCGGTCCCCGTCCACGAGCACCTCGCCGTCGCCCGCCGTCGCTTCGACGCGGCCGATTTCGGCGACGGGAGTGTCCCGGGCCGCGAGCGCCGTGCGCACGGTATCGACACCGGCTGGATCGACTGCGAGCAGGAGCGAGCCGCAACTGGTCGCGGCCCAGGGGTCGATTGCGAGGGCATCACAGACCTCGCGGACGCCGGGGCGCATCGGGACGGCCGCGCGGTCGACCGCGAACCGAACGCCTGCGCCGTCGGCCATCTCGTTGAGCGCGCCGGCGAGGCCGCCTTCGGTGACGTCGTGCATCGCCCGCACCGGTCCAGCGGCGGCCGCGGTGAGAGCGTCGCGGACCGAGAAGACTTCCTCGAGGCGGTCCTGCGCGTCCGCGATCACATCGTCCGGGAGGGCCAACTGATCGCCGAAGAGCGTACTCAAGAGGCCGACCGACTCGACGGCGGGACCGTTCGTCAGGAGGAGCCGATCGCCGGGACGGGCTCCGTCGGGGCGGACGATTTCGTCGTGATCGCCGACGCCCATCGCGGTCGCAGCGCCGACCCACGGATGCGAGACATCCGCGTATCGCGCCGTGTGGCCCGTCACGACCGAGACGCCGAGATCGACGCACTCCGCGTGGATCGTCTCCCAGACCGTCGCGAACTCGTCGTCGGTCATCCCCTCCGGGAGCGTAAAACAGATCGAGAGATGCGACGGGGCGACGCCGCTGACGGCCACGTCCGCGAGCACGAGGTCGAGTGCAAACCGCGCCGCCCGCTCGAGGCCCAGCGCGGGGAGGATCGAGAGCGGATCGGTGGCGGTGACCAGCGCCCGACCGCCGATATCGAGGACGCCGAAGTCGACGCCGTGGGTCGGGCCGACGGCGACGTCGTCGCGGTCGGCACCGAGATTCGGTGCGACGTGCCGATCGAAGAACGCGCGATCGATTTTGCCGAGGTCGCTCACGGTCGGCAGGTCCCACCGAGCGGTCTTAGCGGTGGTGATCCGCGTCGACCGCGCCCCGGAACGACGGCTCGTCGAGCGTCGGTCACTCCGACCGCCACTCGAGGGGCTCCCCCGATCGAACGCGCTTCGCCGCCGATTTCGAACGGCAGCACCGTAACCACAGTCACTATCGCTCGTAGCGTCACGAAACCGATATAGATTACAGACAAGAGTGAAGACCGTTCCCGGAGTATCGGGGATAGATGGCGTATTCGCTCCGGTCACAGGCCGATGTCGACCTCGAGTTCTCCGCGAGCGAATTTACGGGTGCGCTAGGTGATTCGGTTACGGTTCTGCCGCTGCTCGTGGCGCTGGGGGCGACGACGAGCGTCTCGCTTCCCCACGTCCTCGTCGGCTTCGGCGTCTTTCAGATCATCTGGGGCGTCTACTACGGACTGCCCCTCTCGGTCGAGCCGATGAAGGCGCTGGTCGGCCTGGCGATCGTCGGGGCGCTCACGTACGCCGAACTCGCCGCCGCCGGGTTGCTCGCCGGCGGCGTCCTGCTCGCGGTCGGGCAACTTGGCCTCGTCGGGCGGCTCCAGCGGGTCGTCGGGGAACCGGTCATCCGCGGCGTCCAGTTCGCCGTGGCTCTTCTCCTGCTCGAGGCGGCCGTCGACCTCTCGATCGGGAACCCGCCGGTCGCGGCGGGCGGGCTCGCCGTCGTCGGCCTGCTCGCGCTCGGCGGCTATCGGAGGGCGAGCGTGCTGGTCGTCCTCGGCCTCGGCGGGGTCGTCGCCGTCGCGACGGCCGGCGTTCCGACACCGACGGTTCCGACCCCCGCAGTCTTTCCCGCCGGGTCGCCGTCGTTCAGCGCGGCGGCGCTCGAGGGGACCGTCGCCCAACTCGGCATGACAGTGGGGAACGCCGCGATCGCGACCGCCCTGCTCTGTGGCGACCTCTACGACCGGGATATCTCGCCGGATGCGCTCTCGAGCAGTATGGGCGTTACCTGCCTCGCGGCGATTCCGCTGGGCGGCGTGCCGATGTGTCACGGGAGCGGGGGCCTGGCCGGAAAACACGCCTTCGGCGCGCGAACCGGCGGCGCGAACGTCCTGCTCGGGCTCGGCTATCTCGCGCTCGCGCTGGTCGCCGCCGGGGCCGTCCTCGCGGCCTTCCCGATGGCCGTCCTCGGCGTGTTGCTCGTCGTCGTGGCACTCGAGCTGGCTCGAGCGGCGTTCGAGCCCGTCACCGACGGCCGGTCGCTCGCGCTCGTCGCGGGGATCGGGGCCGTCGGCCTCGTGGGCAACGTCGGCGTCGCGTTCGTCCTCGGGGCCGTCGCGTTCTGGCTGCTCTCGCGACAGTCGTGAGCGGTCTGCGGGCTCAGTCGGAGAACACGAGCCGGATAACCTTTGATTCCGTAGCGCCAACTGCCGCCAATGGCTCCAAGCTGGGCAGACCTCTTCGACCGCGGGGCGGCGTACGAGCGCGATCTCGAGGATATACGAACCGAACTCGAGGCGATCCGGGAGGAGAGCGATGCCTGAGCGGGACGAACCGAACCCCGCGCGCGTCGTCGCCGACGCCGATGTGCTCGCGGCGGATCTCCTCCTCGGCGGCGACGCGCGCGAGGCACTGGACCACGTCCGCCGCCACTCCTGGGTCGAACTGGTCGCGAGCGATCCGCTGCTCGCACAGACCGAACGGCTCGTGTCGAAACTCGCCGATCCGGCCCTCGCCGCCGATCACCGGGAGCGCCTCGAGGCCGAGCGGGTCTCTGTCGACCAGCCGGAGGGGGACCACCCCGCGTTGGCCTCGGCCTATCGGGGCGAGGCGGCGCACCTCCTCTCGTCCGACGAGCGCCTTCGATCGGCGAAAGCCGGGCTCACGCTCCAGCCGCGGGTGTCCGTCAGCGTCCGTCCGCCGGACGCGTTCGCCCGCCTCTTCGATCCCGAGAGCCTGTACGAGGCCGTCAAGAGCGGCGAGTACCCGGGGCCGGATCGGGATCCTCGAGCGTAGCCGCGGCGGTCCGGCTCGCGAAGCGACCACAGTACCGCGAGCGGGTTCGCACGAACTGATCGAACGCCGAGAGTCTTATCCGACAGGAGCCCGCAGTATTGAGGGGTTATGAACGACCTTCGTATCGGATTGAGCTACGGTGACGTGCTCCTCGTCCCGAGGCGCTCGCCAGTCGACGGCCGCAACGACGTGGATCTCTCGACATCGTTTACGCCGAGCGTCGAACTCGAGACGCCGCTGGTCGCCGCCGCCATGGACACCGTCACGGAAGCCGAACTGGCGATCGAACTCTCGCGGGCCGGCGGAGTGGGTGTCCTCCACCGATTTCTCGAACCGGACGACCAGGCCGCACAGGTCGAGCGGGTGACGGCCGCTGACGAACGGGTGGCCGCCGCCGTCGGAATCAACGAGGATTACGTCGCTCGCAGCGACGGCCTGGTCGCGGCCGGCGTCGACGCGCTCGTGGTCGACGTCGCACACGGCCACCTCGAGCGGACGCTCGAGGCCGTCGAGCAACTCAGAGCGGCGTTCCCGAACACCGATCTCGTCGCGGGCAACGTCGCGACGCCCGCAGGCGTCGAGGACCTCGCGGCTGCCGGTGCCGACTGCGTGAAGGTCGGTATCGGTCCGGGCTCACACTGCACTACCCGGAAGGTCGCCGGCGCGGGCGTCCCGCAACTGACCGCGGTCGACGACTGCGCGACGGCGGCAGCGGATCTGGACGTGACGATCTGTGCGGACGGCGGAATTCGCACGTCAGGCGACGCGGTGAAGGCGCTCATGGCCGGGGCCGACACCGTCATGGTCGGGAGCCTCCTCGCCGGCACCGAGGAAGCGCCCGGCGCGGTGGTCGAGGTCGACGGCACGCGGTACAAGCGCTCGCGTGGAATGGCGACCACCACCGCTGCCGAAAAGCGCGACGACAAGGAAAGCGAGGTCCGTGCGGACGAGGGCGTCGAGGCACTGACGCCGTACAAGGGGCCGGTCGCCGACGTCGTCGCGGAGTTCCGCGCCGGCATCCAGTCGGGGCTCTCCTACTGCGGCGGCCACACGATCCCGGCGGCCCGCGAGAAGGCGGAGTTCATCCGCGTCGCCCCCAGCGCGAAAGCCCGCGAGGGGTACCACGCGGATCACGACTGGGAGGGCGTTAGCGTCGACAGTGAGGCGAACGCGCTCGAAAACGGGGCGAACGTCGTCGATAGCGAGGCGAACGACGGTGACGGCGAGGCGACCGCAGTCGACAACGGGGCAAACGACGGCGACGAATCGCAGGTCGGGGATGCAAGCGCGGTGAACGACGATTGAAGGCGTCCCAGACGCCGGTTTCACTCACTCGTTTCCTCGACCGCAGCCGCGGATTCCGACCGGGTCACGACCAGTATCGGGATGTCGACCGTTCGGAGCACGGTCGCGGTGACACTGCCCAGTAGCTGCCGCCGGAGATTCGACCGGCCGTGTGACCCCATGACGACGATATCGACGTCGTGCTCGGCGACGTACTCGCGAATTCCGGCGGCGACGCCGTCGAACGATGTCGTTCGGACGACGTCGGTTTCGAGTTCGAGGTCGGCGTCTCGCCCCTCGATCTCGTCTGCGAGTTCGTCGACGGCTGCCATCCCCTGGGCCTCGAGCCGTTCGACGAACGATTTCTCGAGGCCGCCGGCGTTGAACGCGCCGCCTGCTGCCTGCAGGTCGACGACGCTCAGCACATGGACGGTCGCGCCGTACCGTCGGGCCACCGTGGCTCCGTGGGGAGCGGCCGCGGCGGCGCTCTCGCTTCCGTCGGTCGGCACGAGAACCCGAGCGTAGTCGAACGCGTCCTCGGCAGAGCGATCCCCTGCCGGAACGACCAGGACGGGTACGTCGCTCCGCTGGAGGACCCCTTCCGTGACGCCGCCGAGGAGGCGTTTCCCGAGGCCCGTGAGCCCCTGCTTGCCGATGACGATCAGGCTCGCGTCGCGGTCGGCCGCGTGTTCGGCGATGCGAACCGCGGGCGTTCCCTCCGTTAGTGTCGTCGTTACGGGCCGGTCGACGGCCGACGCGAGGGCTTCGATTTCCGCGAGTATCCGGTCCCCGCGCTCTCGTAGCTGCGCCGTTTCGGCGTCCGTCCTCGCGAGCCGACGCGATCGCCGCTCGACGACGTGGACGATGTCGACGGCCGCATCGAACGTTCGGGCGAGCTCGATGCCGCGTTTCGCCGCCCGTTTGGCCTCGTCGCTGCCGTCGACGGGGAGCAGGATACGATCGTACATTGTTTCGCTGTTCGGCGTCCGTTCCCTTCAGTATACTGACGACCGAGGCGACGGTCGACGGTCACTCGTCGCGTCCGGCGTACCACTCCGCGAACGCCGCCAGCGCGCGGCCGCGATGCGAGATCGCGTTCTTCTCCTCGGTGCTCATCTCGGCCATCGTCTGGCCGTTGTACTCGAAGATCGGATCGTAGCCGAACCCGCCTTCGCCGCGGGGGGCGACGAGCGTGCCGGCGACCGACCCCGCGAACGTCTCGGTTCCGTGTCGGTCGACGTAGGCGAGCACGGTTCGGAACTGCGCGCGGCGGTTCTCTTCCTCGCTCGCGAGTCGCCAGAGCCGCTCGACGCCGACGGTGTCCTCGACGTACGCCGAGTACGGCCCCGGGAACCCACCCAGCGAATCGACGAAGAGCCCCGCGTCGCCTACGAGTACCGGTTCGTCGCTCCCCAGCTCCTCGAAGGCCTCGCGGGCGCCGTGGGCCGCGATCTCCTCGAGCGAATCGCTCTGAACCTCGGTGTAGTCGTACTCGATCTGTTCGACGGGTTCGACTCCCTCGAGGTACTCCCGCGCCTCGCGGACCTTACCCTCGTTGCCGGTGACGAATCGAATGGCCATGTCCGAGTCGGCGTCCGCGGACGGAAAATAGGCGTCGGTTGTCCGTCTCGAGCCGTGAGGACGAGCCGGCGGCTCCGACCGCGTCACCCGTCGGTCGATGGACGGCGCACGAGTCCTCGAGAAACGAGCGGGCGTCTCGCTCAGACGGACTGCTGTACGTCAGGTCCGGAGCACCCGCAGGACGGTTCGCGGTTGCTCCGAGACATCGGTACAACAGACCGTCTCAGTTGTCGGTATCGTCGACGATGACCTCGACGGGTTCGTCCGCTTGATCCTCGCTCTCGTCGGACGAGGGGCTTTCCTGTTGCCACAGGAGGCCGCCGGCGACGAGAACGACGACCCACGACCGCCAGTTGGCGAGGTTCAGGGTGTAGCCGACGCCGAAGGGTTTCTCCACGAGCATCCCTTCGCCGGGCTGCCAGTACGACGAGAGCATGCGGCTGATGCTCGGTCGTTCGAAGTTGTACGGTACCCCGAGAATCTCACCGGAAGTGGGCTTCTCTGCCATAGCGGGTGATACGTCCTCCCCTATTAAGAGTATTGTGTGCTGTGACGATCGGTGCGAGCGACCGACCGCGACCGGCTGTGATTCAGCGTCGGTTCGCATCCGCGCCGTTCTGCACCCGCGTCGCTCTGTGCCCCGCCGTTCCTCGTCCGCGTCGTTATGCGTCCGATTGGTACCGGCCGCGTCCCTCGACATCTCGGAGACGCTCGAGCACCCGTTCTTCACCGACCTCGCGATACCCGTCCCGGACCGCCTCGCGGAGCGGCTCGGGGTCGTCGGCGGTGCCGACGAGGCTCTGATCGAAGATGTGGAGATCCATCGCGTAGTCCTCGACGTGATCGGTGTGATAGCCGAGGCCGAAGTCGATGAGGTAGGTCCGCTCGGGGCCGACACGCACGTTCCGCGTCGTCGGGTCGCCGTGGACGAACCCGGACTCGTGGAGTCGTGCGAGGTGCCGGCCGACGTCGCGGACCCCCGCAGTCGTCAACCCCTCCCGGAGATCGTGCGTACCAACGTACTCGAGTTCGAGTCGCGCCTCGCGAGGATCAACATCGGAGAGGACCGGCGTCGGGACGCCTTCGCGGCGGGCCAGGCTGGTCAGTCGGGCCTCGAGCGTCGTTCGCTCGCGGCGGAGCCGACCGTCGAGTTCGGGGTGGCGGTAGGTCTTGGCCTCGCGGTGCTTGGTGACGCGGCCGGCATCCGGCTCGAGGGAAACGAGCGCTTCGGCCCCGCGAACCTGGTTTTCAGCTGCCGTGCCCGCACCGCGCCCGGCCGCGAGCTCGGGTTCGTCAGCCCTCCATGTGACAGAAACCTGATCCGGCCGAAAGTCGGGGTCGACACGCGAGTCCTCGAGCGCGAGCGTGTCGCCCGCGGCGTACATCTTCGCGCCGAGGACGGCGATCATCCCCGCGTTGTCTCGCAGGAAGCGGGGCTCGGGCGCGTGGAACTCGGCACCGCGCTGGGCGCACATCTCCGCGAGCATTTCCCGGAGGCGGGCGTTCTGGCCGACACCGCCGCCGAGGACGAGTTCGTCGCTGCCAGTCAGGGACAGGGCGCGCTCGGACACCTCGGTCAGCATCCCGAAGACGTTCTCTTGGAGGGAGTAGCAGATGTCCTCGATCGGCGTGCCCGCGTCGGCGGCCTGCTTCGCGGCGCTCATGATTCCCGAAAAGGAGAAGTCCATTCCCTTGACGACGTAGGGGAGATCGATATACTCGCCCCCTTTGGCCGCTTCCTCGACCTTCGGGCCGCCCGGGTGGGACCAGCCGACGTGGCGCGTGAACTTGTCGATCGCGTTGCCGACGCCGGTGTCCATCGTCTCCCCGAGAACGCGATAGTGCCCGTTCCGGTAGGCCAGCAGGTGTGCGTTCGCGCCGCTCGCGTTGAGACACACCGGCGAGTCGAAGCCGGAGCTGTGGCGTCCGATCTCGAGGTGGGCAACCATGTGGTTCACGCCGATCAGTGGCACCTCGAGCGCCTGACTCAGCGCTCGAGCGGCCGTCCCGACGACGCGAAGACAGGGGCCGAGGCCGGGGCCGCGGGAGAAGGCGATGGCGTCAACAGGCGCTGCCTGTTGGCCCGACGAGCCGCGCTCGTCGACATCGATCGGCGACTCCGTCCCTGGGCCATCGTGGATCTCGCGAGCGTGCTCGAGCGCGCGTTCGACGACGCGCGGGATCGCGTCGTGCATATGTTCGGCCGCCTCTCGAGGGTGAATGCCGCCGCTCTCGGGCTGATAGGCGTCGGTCTCGATGAACACGTCGTCGGTCTCGGCGTCGAAGACCGCTGCGCTGGCGGCCCAGGCGGTGCCTTCGATCCCGAGGATGCGGACGGTCTCAGTCACGGCTGAAAAACGGCCGGTGGCCGCGTTCGAGTCATCGGTCTCTCGGGTCGGTCGCCCGCTCGCGGGTCGTTCCACTCCCCGCTCGCGTTTCGATGTGCCTCGCTGACGCTCGGCACATCGCAGTTACTCCCACTCGGTGTAGCTGCACTTCCCGCAGTGCTTCCGGTCGCCGTGGTCGGCGAGGAAGACGTCACCGCAACGGGGGCACAGTTCGCCCTCGGTGCTCCCGTCGTCGCCGTAGAGGTCGTAGTGTGCCATCTATGCTTCCTCCGGTTCGGCTTCTGCGTCGGCGTCGGCTTCTGCGTCGGCGTCGGCTTCTGCGTCGTCCGCGCCGATCTTGTTGCGCTCGAGCATGTGGTCTTGCTCGACGTCGCGGGCGTAGTCGGCCGTCTCGTAGACTTTCGCCTGGCCGACGGTCTTGCGCATCCCGAATTTGGTGTCGAGTTTGCGGATGACGACCTCGCCGGCGTCCTTGTTCAGTTTCGCCGCGAGGCTGTCCCGAACCTGCAGTCGCTCGGGCGTCGCGTCCTCGTGGGAGAGTTCGAAAGTCACGTCAGTTCGATGCAACATGGGGTTCTCCGTTTCGGAGATGATGTCGACGTCCATGATATCACTCAGTTACCCTACTATCCCCGTGTAGCGCCTAAAAGGATTTCGAAGCGCCCTATCCGCGCGCCGGCGACCAGATCGGTTCGCATCGTCGCCGTTCGAGGGGAGCGCGGACGCCCGCCGACGAACACGGCATCGTCACGGGCCACACTCGAAGAGCGTCAGTATACGAACACATTTCACGCAGCGGACGAATACGTCGAACGGAATGCCCTCCAGACGACAGACGCTCGCAGGAGCGGGGCTCGCCGCGGCCGGTCTCGTCGTCGGGTCCACCGTCACGGCCGACCGATCGACGTCGGCGACGCTCGACTGGCCGATGGCGCGCTACGACGCCGCCGGAACCGGCTACAATCCCGAAGCCAGTGGGCCCAAAGACGATCCGACCGTCGCGTGGTCCGGCGAACTCGAGTCGAGCGGCGGCTACGAGATCGATCAACCCGTCGTCGTCGACGGGACGGTGTACGCCGGCAACGACGAACTGATCGCACTCGACGCCGCCACCGGCGACGTTCGGTTCTCGTACGGCAGCTACAGCGGCGTGTCCCGCTCGAGTCCCGCGTGCGCATCCACGTCGATCTATCGCACGAAGACGCTGGTGATCGGCTCCCCCGGCGGAATCGTCGGGCTGAACGCCGGCGGCGGCCACGCTCTGTTCGGACTCCGGTTCGGCGAAGAGCGCTGGTTGGGGCCGGGCGAGACACCCAACTCGTCGTTTTTCGGCGCGTCGGAAGCGCCACCGCCGATCGCACTCGATGACACGGTGTACGCTGCGGTTCCTGGAACCGGCGATATCGTCGCGCTCGAGGCGGACAACGGCAGCGAACGGTGGCGAAAACGCATCGAGTACGAAGCGGCGTACAGCACTACGCTGACCCGACCGGCGGTCCGAGACGGGACCGTTTTCGTCACCGGATGGCCGTATCAGGTCCGGGCGTTCGACGCCGAGACGGGGGAGGAACGCTGGGACGACGAACACGACGAACAGATGGTCCGTCCGCCGACCGCGACCGAAAGCGGCGTCGTCGTTCCGACCCGAACCGGCGTGACGGTCTACGAGGCCGATGGCGGCGACGTTCGCTGGACGCGGGACCTCGACGGGAACGCGACCGAGGGTGCCGCCGCCGTCGCCGAGGGCCGCGTGTTCGTCACGGACGGCACCGAGTCGCTGTACGCGCTCGACCTCGAGACGGGCGACGACGAGTGGTCCGTGTCGTTCTCTCACGTGGCAACGCCGGTCGTCGCCGACGGCGTCGTCTACGTCTCGAGAGGAATCGAACTCGTCGCGTTCGACGCCGAAACGGGCGAGCAGCGCTTCGCTCGCGAGGCGGAACGGTACTTCTCCCCGCCCGCAGTCGGGGACGGCGTGCTCTACGTCGTCGACGGCGACCGGGTACTCGCCCTCGAGGAGGGAGCGTGAGCGACGATCCGTTCGAACCGGGGTCGGAACCCGCGAGGGGTGTCGGTTCCGGTGGTACCGAGTCGAGTGAGACGGAGCCGCGGCCGAACGGGGGATCGAGTCCGCCACGCCTGGGCGGCAGCGACCGTCCTGACGACGGCCAATCGCTCTCACCGTTTTCGTTGGCCCTCGAGCAGTTCCGACGCGATCCGGCTCTCTTGCTACCGTTTCTCGTCGCCGGCGTCTGCCTCGCAGTGCTCGACTGGCTTCGACGCCTCGACCCGCTTCCGACGAGACCGGCGGTGCAAAACGGCGTGTCGATCACCGTCGCGTACACCGGCTATCCGACCGGAACCCCGGAGACGGCCCGGGCGCTCGAGTCGCTGGTCGATCTGAAACTCCCCTCCCTCGTCTGGGGGATCGGTCTCGAGGCCGTCGCAGTCCTCGTTATCGCAGCCGCGGGGACCGTAACGATCGCTCGCGCGCTGCCCGAGGACCGCGGTGCGACGACTGGTCGGCGGCTGCTGGCGTACGGCGGGCTCGTCGTCCTCTTCGACGGAGCGTTTCGAGTACTCGCCTCGTTCATCGACGGCGATGTTGGCCTCGTCTTCGGACTCGTGTTGATCGTTCCTCTCTTCGCCGTCTTTGTCCGTCTGTTCGCTGCGCCCGCGGCCGTCGTCACCGGTTCGGGGCCGGTGACCGCACTCCGCCAGAGTGCACCCGCGACCCGGGGTCACGGCTGGACGATCCTCGCGCTCGTCATCGGGTTCGGTCTCGCGGCGTGGCTCCTCGGACGCGTTCCGCGAGCGGGGACGGTCGTCAGCACTGCTCTCGTCGGCTCGTTGCACGCCGTCACGGTCGCCGCCCTCTGGGAAGTGACCGTCGAGGAACGCGCCCGCAGCGGCTGACGGCTCACGGTAGCGCGACCAGTCCGCGCGGCGTCCGATCCTCGAGCTCGTCGGGCCAGTCGATCCCCACTCGCTCCCACGAGTCGCCGAAGTCTCTGGTCAGGAAGAGTCCCCGATTGTTCACCGCGAAAACGACGCCCGGCTCCCCGGTGGTTGCGAACACCGTTCGGACGACGCCCTCGCCGGTCGGCAGGCCGCGCCCCTCGAGCCGCTTCCACGACGAATCACCGCTCTCTCTGCGATAGACGTGCGAATCCGCCCTGCTCGCGGTGTGGGCCGTTGACGCGCCGCTGGCGCTCGAGACCATGACGCGGTCGGGATCGCCGGGATCGGGGACGACAGACCAGCAATACCAGTGCTCGAGGCCCGCCTGCGGCCGACGCCACGATTCGCCGCCGTCGTCGCTCTCGGCGTAGCCGTCGCCGGCCGCGGCGTAGAGCCGCCCCTCCCGATCGGGGTGGGTCGCGAGACTGTGATTGTCCCGCCGAGAACCGGCGGGCCGCTCGTGCCACGTGTCGCCGCCGTCGGGAGTGTAGACGAACGCACCGGCCTCGATCCCAACGTAGAGGCGGTCGGGATCGAACGGGTCGACCGCGAGCCAGCGGACGTGATGGGTGTCCGGCCGCGGCGGGAAGTACCACTCGTCGGCCGAGGGGAGGTCGAGTAGTCCCGAGAGACGGGCCCAGGAGTCGCCGCCGTTGCGCGAGCGGTAGACGCGGCTCGGTTCGGTCCCGGCGTAGACGACCTGCGGATCGTGCGGGCTGACCGTCACTGCCATCACAGGATCGCTCTCTCGGTCGGCAGTCCCACCGCCCTCGTCTCCGTGAACTCTTGCTGGCCCCTCAGCCGCGAACCCGGTCTCGAGACGGGCGAACGTCTTGCCGCCGTCAATGCTTCGGAACAGGCCGTCGGCGAACGTACCGACGACGGAGCGAGCCGGTGCGTCGGGGGCTGCCGCGACGCACTCGAGGCGGCTCCCTTCGAGTCGTGTCGTCGTAACCCACCGGTTGGACTCGATTCCGTCGCTCGGACAGACGAGTAGTCGATCTCGAAGTGCGACGAGGACCGTTACCATACCGGAGCTACCGGAGTGACTCGGATATACTGTTGGGTACGCGTCAGTCGCCTCTCGTTCCTGATCGCGAGGGATGCGTCAACGGATCCGTCGCCGATGCAGAGACAGTGATCGAGCGCACGTGTACGTGGTGGGAAGCGACGGCACGAGCGTTCATCGGGACGGACCGGTCGGCGTCGGATCGGGTTCCGGTTCCGTCTCCATACGGGTGGTATCACCGATGAGCGTCGACATGAGCCGGGCTTCGATCCGACGGAGGTGCTGTCCGACGGTTCCCGCAGAACAGTCGAGTCGGACGGCGATGTCCTCGTAGGTCACCTGTCTGGGCTCCTCGTAGTACCCTTCCTCGACCGCGACGCGCAACACTTCTCGCTGGCGGTCCGTGAGCTCGGTGAACGGCCGCTCGTCGGACGGATCGTACGTACCAAGGCGCTCGATTTCGACATCGACGAGCGACCGGGTTTCCTCGATGACACGACGCAGCGCCTCTTCGCGACCGATCTCCGAGACGCGAAGACACCGATTCTCCGGGCCCGTGTACTCGAGCGGGTAGTCAAGCAACACGGCGTGTTGGTTGTGGATCGCGAGCAACTCAAGCGTGAGGTCGCTGGGTCGATAGTGCAACTGCAGGATCGTCGTTTCACCGGCGTCGGTGAGCTGATAGTCGACGACCGACGGCCCGGTCTCCGCTAGCGTGCGTTCGACGGCCGCCCTGTCCGCTCGGACCACTTTTTGCGTGATGATCGTCCCGTTATCGAGCTGATCGATGTTTCGGATTGATTCGAACGTGACCCCCTGCTCGCGGAGACGCTCCGCGCCCCGATCGAAGTACCCCCGCGGTGGTGTGAGAACGTATGTCACGTATCGCATGATTTCCGATTACAAGACTCTCATAGAAAACAGTTATGGTCGTTCATTAGTTAATTGAATAACATAACTCTGTTCTGTAAAATAGGATTCGATGAAAACGCTGGTAACAAAATGGAATACATAGCCGCTTTCGATGTCCGATCCCGGAAGCGAAACAGACGAGAAGTTGACCGCCGCGGCTCTCGACGATCGGTCCGGTCTCGATGAGCGGCGACGACTCCCAATTCGCCGCGCGACGACGGACGTCTCCGGGCCGCCGCTACGACACTTCCGTGTAATACGGCCAGTACAGCGATCGGCCCGCCTTCACCAGCGGCCAGAGGGGACTACAGCCCCGCTCCCAGACGAGAACCGGGACGGGGCTGCCGCCGAAGCCCTCTTTGAACCGATAGACGCCGTCCTCGAAGTTCGTGTTCGTACTCCCGAAGTCGTACGTCTCGTAGCCGTGCTCGATTCCCCACTGGAAGACGTGATCGTAGAGCAGCTCCGACGCGTGATCGTCGAAGTACGCTCGAGGAACGGCGGCGAAAAACCCGTGGACCGTCTTGTGCTCGTCGTCGAGCAACTCGAGCATCCCGCCAGCGTACTCGCCGTCGATTCGGATCGTCAGCAAGAGGAGGCGATCGTCCATCGCCTGCAGTTTGTCGAAAAACGAGAACGGATACACCGCTCCGTCGACGCGGTCCATGACGCGTTCGTAGGTCCGGTAAAACCGCCGTAGATTCTCCCGCGTGATCTCCTCCTCGACCACCTCGTAGTCGATGTCCTGCCCGTGTTCGATCCCCCGCCGCCGGCTCCGGCTCATCCCCTCGCGAATCTCGTCGTAGCTCCTGGTGAGATCGAGCAGAAATCGACACTCCCGCCGGTAGGGCCGATAGCCGTGTGTCTGCAGGGCGTCGTTGTACCGCAGATAGCTCATATCGAGCCCCCGAATTTGATGGACGATCGTCCGTCCGCGACAGAGCCGCGGGATCGCTTCGATCACGCGCTCGAGGGAGTCTTTCGTATCCGTCGGCAGCAACGGCCCGCCGAAGCCCGGATAGAGCGATGACAACCGATCGAACGGCGTCTTCTCGATCTCGACGACGAAGTTCGGCATGCCGCCGATCGTGTTCCCGTCCTTGGTGACCACCAGATGTCGCGGCGTGTACCCCAACCCCGTCTCGATCGCCTCGAGCCACTCGTAGCGATGGAAGACGCTCCCGCGACTCGAACGCTCGACGATCTCGTTCCACTGCGTTTTCTCCACGTCTCGTACCGAGTCGACGACGTCCACCTCGAGACTCGACTTCTCGGTCGCCGCGGATCGCTCGTTTCGATTCGCGAACAGCGATCCGATTTGATGGAGTCTCGAGCGACTGTTGCCGCCGGTCTGTTGGGCCATTGCCCGAACCAAATACGGGTTTCCTCTTTGGTAGTCCGCCCATTACTCATCGGTTGGCGATCGTAACAACTCCCAACCGATCACACAGCCACGTCGTCGGTCGGTAGGCGCTTGATACCCGCCCGCTCGAGCGCCAACGTTCGGGCCGCCGCCCCGATTCAGTGTCGGTCTCCGCCTGAAGCGACGTACTCGGCTCGATCTCGAGGAACGCGGAGAACTCGAACGATACTACCGCTTGCTTGCTCAGGAGAGGGGAACCACGTCTTATTCCAGACCGACCATCCGGTGTGTAGTGGCGCGCGCTGGGCCGCGGCGAACTGCGAGGCCTGAACGAAGTGAGGGCCTCGGTAGTGTGAGCGGTGACCGCAGGGAACCGCGAACCGACGGTGAGCCGTGACCCGATTCTGCGCGAGGGATGAGTGAGTGACCAACGGGAACGAACGAATCGGCTGGGGAGGGCGTGGCGATTCCCTGGTGCCACGATCGCAGGACGCTTCGTCTCCTCTAATCCCATCTATAGTAGCCACTGAAACGATTTACACACTGATCGCAATGCAGTCGTCCGATTAGGTGTGCAGTGACTTTCAGTGGCTACTATAGCCCACTAATCCCTAACCCACTGGTCCATTCTCTTGGCTGCACACCGATCGCACAGCCGTCGTGCAGTGGGGTATGCACTGTGTACTGACTTCCAGTAGGTGCAAAAGACGCTCGAGAACCCGTCTCTCACGAATAGACTACGACGAGTCCGACGTGACCCACGCTCGAGTCTCACCGTCGTTATCGATGTCCACCTGCGTCCCGACATCGTCGAACGTGACGCCGCCGTAGGCGACGCTGCTACCGGGCCCCGAGTAGATGCCGACGGTACCACAATCCGCTGCTCGAGCCGTCGTGAGCGTTACGTCGACGTTCTCTCGAAATCGGAACGCCTGATCGTCCGACCCTTTCGCAGTTACGTTACTCATCTTCAGATCGTCCATATCGTCGAAGATGATCGCGTTCGTGAACGGGCCGTCGACGACGACGTTCGAGATCGTAGCGCCGTCGAATCCGGCGGCGTACAGCCCCGATCCGGCAGCCAGATCGCCGTCGTCGGTTCTGATCGTGGTATTATTGATCGTCAGTTCTCGTCGCCCGCTCTCGACATGCCCCAGCGTGATCCCCCTCGCGGTATCGATACACGAAACGCCATCGATCGTCAGATCCGCGACCGCCTCGTCGGGGTCGGCCCTGATCGCCGTATACTCGCAGCCGGTGATATAGCCGTCCATGATCGTGATCGACTCGTTGCTGCCGTGGTGGAGGTGAACGCCGTGCTCTGGGCCGTTTTCCGGAGCGATCTCGAAGTTTTTGAGGGTGCAGTTCCGGGTCGGGGTGTCGTCGTCCTCGACGAGCGTATACTCGCTCCCGTCCCACACGCCGTTCCAAGACGCCCCGGAGTACTGGGCGTCGAACTGCACCGGCGCATCCGATCCGCTCTCGCCGCCTCGAGTCGCCCAGTAGCCGTCCACGACGACGTTTTTCGACGAGACGACGTCGATATGATGATTGTAGGTGTGGTCGCCGTAGATGTTCTCCAACCGGACGTTCGCCGCGTGCGCGGGCATGATCCCGGTCGTCTTCGGCGTGTCTATTCGGACGTTGCACACCCCCCAGTTCGACGCGCCGTCGTATTCGGTCGTGTCGAAGCCCCTGTTGGCGAGGAGCGCCCGCCCCTCCTCACCGTCGGGCCGCGTCCCCTCGAGGACGGTCGAGCGACCCGCACCCATGACGATCGTATCGTCGCCCACCAGCGGCGTCCGCTCGAGCAGGTATCGACCCGGCGGGAAGTAGACGATCCCGCCACCGGACTTGTCGACCGTCTTCAGGAGGTCGTGGACGGCTCCCCCGACCTCGGTTTCTCCGTCGCCCTCGATCCCGTGGGCCTCGACGTTCCACACGGGAGTCTCTGCGGTCCGCGCGTGGACCGCGTGTGCCGCTTCGAAGTAACTCGTCCCCGGAACCGGTTGCTCGGCGCTCCCTCGCCCGCCGAAATACTGCCAGTCCTCGCTCGAGTCGTCCCAGCGCCAGGTGATCCCCTGATCGGTCGCGTGAAACAGTTCGTCGTCGTACTCGCCCGCTACGGGACGCTCGGTGATCGGCCCGTGGACGATCGCGTGCTCGTCGACCGCCTCGACCGTGTCCGTGTGGTCCCACTCTTCGCCCTCGTCAAACGTTCCCAGCCCGAGCCGCGGTGTGTCATCGGCCACGCTTATTCGCCTCCGTACCCCCGTCCGTACGCCGTTCCGTAGCCGGATATCGCGGCCTCGCTGTTGGTACACCCGGTAAAGGTAACGCACGCGCCCGACACCGCAAGGAGGACATCCCGTCGCTGCAGCGCTGAACCGTTCATAACAGCTGACTCTCTCGATATCATATAAAAATGGTCATGTAATAGGTGAATCGGCCGTGCCTGGACTCGCGGCGCGACGCCAGTCCGAGATCGACTCGACTCGTCGGTCACCGCTCGCGTGTCCCGACCGACTCGCCGGACAGTCTCGAGATCCTGACGCGCTACGTATCGCCTCGAGTGGCCTACGGAACAGGGTGAGAGCAGGAAAAGACGGTGAAAAGGTATAGTAACAACTGTAACGATTTACACACTGATCGCTCAGTCCGCGGTTCTCGCTCGCGGTGCTCGCTCACGGCTCGCTTCGCTCACCGTTCGCATTCCCGCGGTTCTCGCTCACTCCGTTCGCTCCGAACCGCGCTCGCTCCGAACCGCGCTACTGTCGTGCGATCAGGTGTGCAGTGACTTGCAGTGGCTACTATAGTTGCCACCTGTACGTCGTGCGGTTCCGTATTCGCCGCACAAATCGCCTCCGACGGCTCAGTTCTGCCAATCGGACGGCCACAAGGGTGCCAGTGTGGCTCGGACGAATTCGAACCGGCAACGAGTTCCCGCGACCGGAATTTTGCGGGAATTTCGGACTGAGCCGTCTCGCTCGAGAGAAAGAATCGTTGAGTAGACGACGATGGCGACGTACAGGACGGCTGGTATTGTTTCGTCGTCTCCCGTCCACACGGCCGTTCGGGCTGTACGATCATCCAAGACAAGATGGTCCGTTCGAGCGATCTCCCGCTGCTTCGTTGGCACGGTGGCGGCGATCAGCGCGGGACCGAGCAAGCGAAAATCGCGATCAGTACCATTTTTCAATAGAACGGTAGGTGGGGATGCCTCCGAATGGGTGGGGGAGAGGGGGCTCGAAGGCAATTAGTTGTTTTTGGATATCACTATTGATTGTTCCGATTGGTATAAGATAATCAACAAGACTATATCTACGAGATTCAAAGGCACAGATGGCGGGGAAAGGATTCGGTCGTTGCCTGACTGAATCTGTCCGACTTCGAGACATACGGAACCTCGCCGCACCCCTGAGATCGTTCCACCGTGAAGTCAATAGCCAAATTGTCAAACTCGATCTCAAACCCACCCACTTGACACACCACCTATGGGGGGAGGGGGCTCCGGCGCTGGCCCCTGGCCGGCGCTTCTCGAGGCGAAAATTCAATCAGTAGTGACAGCGATGTCAGTATCGACTTCGAACGTCACCACTCGAGGCGAGAGCGTCTCGGTGATCTCCCGGCGCTGCTCGAGCGTGCGGTCGTTGCGCTCGAGGACCTGGCGGGACGCCTGGATGAACTTCGGTACGTCATCGCAAGCGCTCATCACCGCTTTCGTCTTGTTACAGCCGTAGAAATCGGCTGCGCGTTCGATCGCGTCTCGTCGGTACGCATAGTCACCGTCGGTTCTGATCCGTATACTCGTACACACGACACCCAAAATCCTCGTTTTTTCGGCCCACTGGACGGCCCATTTCGGCACAAAACAGGTGGAACGTGTCGGTCATCCAGAGAGGAGCGCAGTCTCGATCGACCGAACGAACTATTCGATTTTGCGACCTCCCTTTATTCCGACGATAAGAAAATAAAATGTCTGGCAGACACAGTTGAGATTGCCGTTTTAGCGTCCTACGCGAGAAAGACGGGCCGGGATGGACTCGTCGGGATGGTGAAACCCCGTCTCGTCGCGTAGTTTTGCAAATCATGGGTTCTGATTTTTATTCGGGTATATCCTGCCGGCGAACCGCCATCTTCTCTCGTTCGGTTCTCGCGTCGTAGTGCTCGTACAGCACATCGAGCGAGACATCCATTCGTTCGCTGACCGTCTCCGGTGCCGTTTCCTCGTTCAGGTGGTTCGTGATCGCACCGCGGCGGACCGCGTGCGGCGATCGCGCCGACGGGCACTCGGCCAGCTTCGCGTTCTTTCCTCGAGCCTCGCATTCCTCCGGCGTCCGACCGTGCGGGCACTCGGCGTACGTGCACGGGTGTAGCGCCCGCATCAACCACTTGTAGATCGAGTGGCCGGTGGGTCGGGTACTCTGTCGCGTAGTGAACAGCGGTCGACGACCGTGGTCGTCGACGACATCATTTCGATCCGGGTTGTTCACGAAGTCCTTGAGGATCTGGAACCACCGTGGCCCGAGATAGACCCAACGACTTCCGTTGTCGCCGTTCTTCAGCGGCGTATCCGTCTCGGGGCGGTGCTCGACTCGGATCGCCTGGTCCTCCTCATTGAGATCGTCGACGTCTAGTGCACGCACCGCACCCCGTCGCAACCCGGTCCGCCAGATCAGCGCGATCAGGGCGTGGTCCCGGCTCGCGTAGTGATGTCGATCCAAGTATCGGAGTACCTGTTTCGCGCGACCGGCCTCGAGGAACACGTCGCGGGACTCGGCTCCGTCCGGTAGCTCGGGAGCGTGCAGTTTCTCGGCGAGCCCATCCTCGACGGCCTCGATGTCGGCCCACCATCGCAGGGCCATCCGAACGCTACTCAGCTGCTTTTGCAGCGTGATCGGTGCGACATCGCCCTGTCGCCAGCTGACGAACAGCGACAGGTCGCGACCGGTCAGGTCGTTCAGATTGCCGACTTCCGTCTCGTCGCACCACTCGAGGAACACCGAGAGACGGTGCCGCGCGTTCTGCATGGAAGACTCGCGGACGCTCGGCTCCCGGTGCTCGAGGAACATATCGACGCCTTGCTCTGGAGAGAGGGGTTGTAGATCCTCGCTCACCGTCGACCCTCCAGCGCCTCGAGCGTATCGCTGTAGTTACAGTATCCGATACTCTTACCGTGGTAGCGTGCCAGTTTCGTCATGGTCTCACTGTTATGGGACCGCGGACGAACCGCGTGCGCCGCTTGTTGGTCCGGGGGCGCACGCGACTGCCGTCCGTCGGCTGATTGTACTGACTGTACCCCTCCCACTTAGTCGTCGGAAACCCCTTTCCGATAGTTCCGATAAAAGTAGTGTTCGGTGACTGACTCGCTCTCGTGACTGTCGAGCGGTGGTTCAGTGCGATTCCGATAGTTCCGTTATCGGAACTCGAGGCGGCCGTGGGCTGTGGGCCGTAGGTCGATCGATGCCGTCTATCGGGGGCTTTATCCCCCGGAACGTTGCGCGAATACATGCTTCCGTACCGATGATACGGAAGCCAGGCGGGCCGGTGCCCCTAACACCGGGTCCGCGTTTCTGACGAGGACCCGACCGGGCAGCGGCGGGTCCGTCTGGCTTCCGTTGGCGACACCGAAACATCCCACTTACTTATACTTAACCGACCGTTCGTTAATCTACAGTGAACCGAATGTTGCTGTCAGTGAATTCAATCAGTATTGATAAAATGCCGGTATGGGACGTGACTGTATGCGAAGACCGAGGGTATCGTGGATGACACAAGCCGATGACCGCATCCTCGAGACCCTCGCGGACACCGATCTGATCCTTTCTCCTCGCGTTCTTGAGGCGAATATCGATTACTCGCGGCACTATCTGAGTACGCGACTCGGGAAGCTGCGCGACGCCGGGCTCGTCGATCGCGTCGACGAGGGGCTGTACCGGATCACCGACCGCGGCCGTGCGTATCTCGAGGGCGAACTCGAGGCCGAAGAGTTGGAAAAATAGCCCTACAATCTATCGAACCGTCCCCAGACTCCGCGCCGCATCCGCCGAGACGACGATATCCCGCTCGGAAAACCGCACCCCGCCACCGGCCACGTCGTCGATCAACTCAGCCAGTCCCTCGAGATACTCCCGATTTCGATCCTCTCGAATCGTGAGCGTCGCTTTCCCTTCGTGTTCGGTCGCCCGATTCTCAAGATAGGCGAACACGAACTGTTCGCGAACGGTCGCGGGCGCGTCGCTGAGATATGGCGGGAGTGAGAGTTCCTTGTCGGCTTTCGGACCGACTGGAGCGCCGAGTACTGCGAGCACACGACCGAGGACCGTCCCGCCGTCAGTGGGGCGGGCTTCGTCTGCCCGGCCGTCGCGATCGTCGACGACCGTGTACTTGACGCCAGCCAGCTCGAGGGCGTCGAAGATGTGTGAATCTTCGCCCAGGTGGTTGATCGCAAAGCTCGGTTGGTGGTACTGTTCGGCGATCGAGCCACCCGAAAAGATGTTCGCGACGAGCGTATTGAGCGCAGTGAACTCGGGGTCATCGTAGCCAGCCTCGAGCCAGCCGTAGTCGCGCGCTGTTTCGAGCCCTCGGACCACGTCGGGAGCACCGCCGTCGTCGATCCATGTTCGGATTCTCGAGCGTGGCGTCTCGGTCGCGGTGGAAACGGCTTGGGAACCTTTGTTCGGGTGCTTCGACGCATATCGCATTACATCTCGGTACTCTTCGACGGTTTCCCACGGGTCGGCGTAGGCCCCGCCGTCGTAGGTGCGTGCGAGTTGTTTTTCGTCGATGATCAGTTCCGAATCGGGCATGGGTATCTCCAGTGATCGAATTGGCAAATCCGTACCGGTTTTTCGAGTGTTCGGCTAATCGCAAGAGGGTGGCGCTTCAAGGCGGCGCTGTAAGGATTCCGTCAGACGCTGCTTATCAATTTTGAAACCGTCCAGTACGTTCGAATTCTTAACTATCAAGTAAGTATATATGGGGCAGGTTCGGTGTCGGTTATTAGCATCAGACGACGACGGCTCGAGAAAGCGGGGACGCAAGGTTGGTTCCATTCCCCCTTGGTCCGCACCCCTCCGTTCGGGGAGGGCGGCAAAAAGCTTTCTCACCGTTCACACGTCGGTGCGCAGAAACAATGATGGACGGAAAATCAATTCGGAATAAGCTGATCGGATCGGACGATGAACGCGCAGTGTCTCCGGTTATAGGAGTTATATTGATGGTTGCGATCACAGTAATTCTTGCCGCTGTTATTGCAGCGTTCGTGCTGGATATGGGTCAAGGGCAGGAATCGCCAGTTAATGCGGCTGTCGATGTGGATGTCGACGACAGTACGGAAAACGCCACAGTTACGATTACAGACGCGGGGAACGCTGAATCGTTCGAGCTTCGTGGCAATAACGTGGACGAGAACACTATTTCCGCGTCTAAGACCGGCGAGAGTGACACAATCACTAACAGTAGTCTCGAAAGTGGGAGCTACAGTGGAGAGCTAAGTGTTGTTGGGATTAAAGGTGACTCCGAGACAGTCGTTACAACGTTCACTGTCACCGACTGGGAAGGGAAGAGCCCGTAATCGGTACTCTTGTCCCTGATAGTTATACAATCAACCTCATATTTTCTTTCGGCGACAATCGCACTCCCAAGCGATGGTAAAGGAGAGCGAATCGCGTAGGTTGTTCTTTGATTTTGACGCCACCAATTCACATCAGACGGTTGTGTTGAATCACTAGACGGCGTCGGGGAAGGTCAGTAAATCGAAGGAGTTAAAGCGGGAAAATTTGGTTGCCCATGACGCAAATCTCCCGCTTCACCGAGCGTTGTGTCTCGATTGCTCAAAGTGTTACGGGTGAACGAGGCGAATCCGCCGCCCCGCAGGGTGGCGGCGGATTCGCCGACTATGCCCTTGTTTCGCTGCATTGTCTCCGGATTTACCTCGATACCTCCTATCGAATGACGATCGATCTGCTGAAGGAAATGCCGCAAATAATAGGGGAGATCGGCCTCAAAGCGGCCGATCTCCCCGCACCCTCCACGCTGTGTAAGGCGTTTGATCGAATCGAGATGAGCGTCTGCCGAGTGCTGCTGCGCCAGTCGGCGCAGCTGCACGATCTCTCTGAGCACGCTGCGATCGATGCAACGTTCTATGAACGAGACCGTGCCAGCCGCCATTACTGCCAGCGAACGAATTATCGCGTTCAGACGCTCAAAGTGACAAAACTCGTCGATACAGCAACGCAAGCTGTGCTCGATCTTCACTGCTCGACGACGTTAGAAGGTAGCGACGCAGATCTCTGTGAGCAGATCGCTCGCCGGAATGCGAGCGATCTGCGGTCTCTAGCCGCTGATAAGGGCTATGACAAGCAACAACTCCGCGATCGACTCCGTGACCTCGACATTCGACCGCTGATCAAACACCGGATCTTCGCGCCGTACGATCACGCGCATAACGCCCGCATTGACGAAGATCGGTACGCTCAGCGGTCAATGACCGAAACCGTCAACTCAGCCGTCAAGCGCTCGCTCGGCTACGCCGTGCGAGCGCGTAGCTGGTATCGAGAGTTCCGTGAAATTGCTCTGATGTGTGTCGTCTACAACATCAAACGCGCTATCAAACAGTGAAATCCACCGCCTTACAGCGATTCAACAAAGCCCATCAGACACATCGGACATTCGCCCGAACCCTCTTTCACAGTGGGCAGTCATTCACTCCGTAATGAACCTTATTACGAACGACCGGGTGCTCGAGACCGAGATCCCACCCGACGAAATGCTGTTACGCGACGGGAAGATGGATCATATCAAAAGCATTCTCGATCCCATCCAGTACGGCCAGCGCGTCGGTGGGGCCTTTATCCACGGACCATCGTAAATCATCGCCATTTGCTTTCGACAGAGGTCCGATACCGAAGTTTGATCACCGAAGTATTTGCGATCGCCTGAATCGTCTTGGGGTCGTACTCGTCACGGGCATCGTTGATGTTCTCCTCAGACTCGAGGAGGTGTTGAAGCGCCGCATCGATCACGACGGACATCGGTGGATCATCGTGCTGATCGGCGGCGATTAGTTCGCTAGCTCGCTCGAGTTGGCGTTCGCGTTCATCAGTTAGTTTGAGGCTGGTTCTACGAGTCATGGTTTAAACGAGTGTATGCACGGGGGTCGATTAGCGTCGCTCGCGGGTGAGTGACCGACCGGTCCTTTATGAATGGGGGCAGGAGTGCTACGTGATCACGGCGGAAGCCGATTCGATTGGCTACGATTCTATGCACCTCGCGAGCCCATCGCCCATGGCAGGGTGCATACATCGAGGTCTCCCGATACATCTGAGCGTGACCCCGTGGGGTCGGTTCTGAGAACCCGGTTCCACGGCTCTCGATCATGCTTCCTCCTTACCCCCGAAAGCGGTCATCGTCTCGGGATGCTCCTCGGCGTAGTGATCCATGAGCGGATCGAAGGTGTCCGGCTCGATCTCCGCGCCGCACTCGTCGCAGTGTTCGATCATAGAACCCACCCGATCAGGATCGCTCCCACGAACAGCACGATCGGGAGTAGAACAATCATCACTGCCAATCGGATCGCGACCTCGAGCACGGTCATCGTCGCGACGACGATCCGGCCGACCCTCGAGGCCGTCCCGATCGCGTCGACATAGCGAGCCGCGCCCGGCTGCTGTGAGAGTGTCCATCCCATTGCGAACATCAGTGCCAGCAGGTACCCCGACGGATACACCGGCTCGGTAGTATACGGCAGTGAGGTCATTGGTCCGAGGTCCCCCCATTCTCGGTCCGCTTATCGAGCCCGGCGAGTTCACGCGCATGCTCGAGGTCGTCGACTTCGTCGAGCAACTGGGCGATCGTCTCCTGGACGAGATGGGGAAGCCGGGCGCGAAGTACGATCACCTTCCTCGCTTCCCGCTCGAGTTCCCGGTGTTGTTCTCGCCTGGCTTCCTCGAGGAGATCGTCCATCACGTGTCGATCCCCTCGATCAGCTCGAGCGACCATTGACCGTCATCGATGTGACGGATATGCATGTGGTACTCGCCGTCGACCTCACCGTTCTCGTCAAGGAGCCCCTCAATACGCATGTCGTCTTTCGGCATGGTGATTCCAACCGAGTCGCGGTCTATCTGGCGGAGTTTGTTCAGCGCCATACCCGGCGGGCAACCCGCCCTCTCATAAAACTTCGTGACTCTCTGGTTCCCCAGTTGGTTCCCCAAGGGAATCATCATATTTTCCGAAGTATTTCGGTGAGAGGGGTTGCCGACCGGTCGTATGGCTCTTAGCCTACCATCAAACGCAGTACCATCGGCGGTACGGCGTGAAGACGGCATAGATCTGATTGACAGCGTGCTCGCGCCGGTTTTCGTTCTTGCAACGATCGCCGTCGCGTCGGTCGGCACGTTCAGCCTCGGAGCGCCGTTCAACACGGGATTCGACGGCGTTCTGTACAGTTCGCAGGGGACGGAGGTTACCTACGGCTTCCTCGTCTCGATGATCACCGTGATCGTGGCGTGGGTCACGAACGGGCAGACGACCATCGAGGACTACACCGACATGGAGACGGTCACGCTCCTGCTGATGTTCATCCTGAATATTCTCTCGGCGCTCGTTCCGGCCGTCTCCCACGCTGTCGCCTCGATGTGGCCGCTCGGCTGGTTCATGGTGTTTCTGAACGGTGCCGGGTTCTACCTCATCGCCTACAAGTAAACCGGAGGGACAGCACATGAGTAACCAGTTTTCGACGGTGCAGCATCTCGCGCTCGTGCTGTTAGTCGCCGGGGTGGCGACTGGCGGGCTCGCGGCGATCGGCGGCGCACAGACCGCGGACTACGAGACGAACAAGACGGTGACGCTCACGAACAGTACGGAGCCCATCACCGTCTCTGTCGAGTGGAACGAGACGATAGACGACCCGGCGAACACGTCGGCGAGCGTCACGTTCTACAACGAGACGGAGTACGCGAACGACTCGGCGAACGCGACCGTGGCCTTCGAGGACACGATCACGGCGAACGCGAGCAACACGAGCGCGGTCGAGTACAACCAGAGTGACTCTGGCCTCGAGCTGGACGGCGAGTACCGAGTGGTGGTCACCGGGAACACATCGACGATCGACAGCGCGAGCATTTCGGACAGTTCCGGGTTCCTCGGCGGCGTCTTCCCGTCCGGCGGCGGT
>Ga0208135_100133_pt1 | contig 60046 bp, 54 predicted proteins | sample AntDeeMetag02WF5_FD_184757 | JGI IMG/M metagenome (GOLD analysis project Ga0208135, IMG submission 184757) | Saline lake microbial communities from Deep Lake, Antarctica - Antarctic Deep Lake Metagenome 02WF5 (SPAdes) (version 2) | ecosystem: Environmental > Aquatic > Non-marine Saline and...
CTGGCGTTTGCCTGCCGGCTGGCGGAAACCATCTGGCGCAAAGGCTACCGCTTGCACCTGCACTGCGCCGACCGCGCGCTGGCGGAACACGCCGATGCCGCGCTCTGGGACTTTCGCCCCGATGCCTACCTGCCCCACGCGCTAGAAGACAGCGACATGGCCACAAGCGTCCCCGTAACGCTCGGCTGGCAGGCGCTGCCCGTGCCTCAGGGCGACACCGCGCTATTGAATCTGCACCCCGAGATTCCCGAGGGGATCGAGTGCTACGCCCGGGTGGCCGAGATCATCAACCAGCACCAGGACGTACTGATGGCTAAGCGCGCCTGCTGGCAGCGCTACAAGGCGCTCGGCCACGAAGTGGTGCCCCACAAGCTTGGCTCTTAGCTAAGTGCCACGCCATCCATGCCGCTTTCCCCACGGTGGGCTTATGCTGCGTTCACTGCTTGCGCGTTTCCCGTTAACCACGATCGTTATCGCGCAGTTTTTTGGCACTTCGCTATGGTTCAGCGTCAATGGCGTGGGCCAGGCCTGACGCTACCCCGCGTCAGGCGTTATACTCGGCAGCATTTTTACTCTGCGCCTGATGACATGAATTCGATGCTGCGCCCCGGCGCGGCGTCTCTGCTGTGAGCTAATCCATGGACAAGACCTACCAACCCGAGACTATCGAAACGCGCTGGTATCAGCGCTGGGAAGCCGACAACCGTTTTGCCCCCTCGGGCCAAGGCGCGCCGTTTTCCATGATGATTCCGCCGCCCAACATCACCGGCAGCCTGCACATGGGCCACGCGTTTCAGGACACCATCATGGATACCCTGACCCGCTACAAGCGTATGCAGGGCAACAATACGCTGTGGCAAATTGGCACCGACCACGCCGGCATCGCCACGCAAATGCTGGTTGAGCGCAAGATCGCCGCCGAAGAAGGCAAAACCCGCCACGATCTGGGCCGCGACGCGTTTATCGATAAAGTCTGGGAATGGAAGGAAGAATCGGGCGGCCACATTACCCGCCAGCTGCGCCGCATGGGCGCAAGCGTCGACTGGTCGCGCGAACGCTTCACCATGGACGACGGCTTCTATAAGGCGGTGCAGGAGGTGTTTGTCCGCCTGCACGACGACAACCTGATCTATCGCGGCAAGCGGCTGGTCAACTGGGACCCGACGCTGCACACCGCGATTTCTGATCTGGAAGTGGAAAACCGCGACCAGCAGGGCAGCTTCTGGCACTTCCGCTACCCGCTGGCTGACGGGGTAAAAACCGACGCCGGCCTCGATTACCTGATCGTTGCCACCACTCGTCCGGAAACCCTGCTCGGCGATACCGGCGTGGCGGTCAACCCTGACGATCCGCGCTACGCCTCGCTGGTGGGCAAGTTTATCGAGCTGCCGCTGGTCGGACGGCGCATTCCCATCGTCGCCGACGAGCACGCCGACATCGACAAGGGCTCGGGCTGCGTCAAAATCACCCCCGCCCACGACTTCAACGACTACGAAGTCGGCAAGCGCCAGGGCCACCTGCTGATCAACGTCTTCTCGCAAAACGCCGAGGTGCTCGAGCGCGCCGAGATCTACGATCTTAAAGGCCAACTGCAACCCGACGCAGATGCCAGCCTGCCGGCCAAGTACGCCGGTCTTGACCGCTTTGACGCGCGTAAGCAGATGGTTGCCGACATGGACGCCGCCGGTCTTTTAGAGCAGGTCGAAGCGGTCAACAACACCATGCCCTTTGGGGACCGCTCGGGCGATATTATCGAGCCGCTGCTGACCGACCAGTGGTTTGTCGCCGTCGAAAGCCTGGCCAAGCCGGCCATCGCCGCGGTCGAAGACGGCGATATCCAGTTTGTGCCCAAAAACTACGAGAACATGTACTTTTCCTGGATGCGCGACCTGCAGGACTGGTGCATCTCGCGCCAGCTGTGGTGGGGCCACCGCATCCCCGCCTGGTACGACGCCGAGGGCAACCTCTTTGTCGCGCGCACCGAAGTTGAAGCGCGGGAAAAACACGGTCTCGCCGCCGACGTGACGCTCACCCAGGACAACGACGTGCTGGATACCTGGTTCAGCTCGGCGCTGTGGACGTTCGGCACCCTGGGTTGGCCCGAGAAAACTCCCGAGCTTGCCACCTTCCACCCCTCCAGCGTGCTGGTCACCGGCTTTGACATCATCTTCTTCTGGGTCGCGCGGATGATTATGATGACGCTCAAGTTCACCGGCGAGGTGCCGTTCAAGACGGTCTACGTGCACGGCCTGGTGCGCGACGGTCAGGGCAACAAGATGTCCAAGTCCAAGGGCAACGTGCTCGACCCCATCGACCTGATCGACGGTATCTCGCTCGAGACGCTGGTAGAAAAACGCACCGGCAACATGATGCAGCCGCAAAAGACCAAGGCTATTGCCAAGGCCACCCGCGACGAGTTCAAGGGCGGCATCGAAGCTCACGGCACCGACGCGTTGCGCTTTACTTTCTTGTCGCAGGCGACCACCGGGCGCGATATCAAGTTCGACATGAGCCGGCTCGACGGCTACCGCAACTTCTGCAACAAGCTGTGGAACGCCTCGCGCTACGTGCTGATGAACGCCGACGGCGAAGACTGTGGTGCCGATGGAGGTGAGGTAACGCTGTCGCTGGCCGACCGCTGGATTCTCTCCGCGCTGCAAAAAACCATCGCCCAGGTCACCCGCGCGATCGACGAATACCGCTTCGACCACGCCTCCCAGGCGCTTTACGACTTCATCTGGAACGAGTACTGCGACTGGTATCTCGAGCTTTCCAAGCCCGTACTTTGGGATGACGTACAGGAAAGTACTAATGCCGCGGGAGACAGGGCGTCGGAAGCGGCCGTAGAAATGGAAAAACGCAAACGCGGCACCCGCCGCACGCTGGTACGCGTGCTCGACGCCGTGCTGCGCCTCGCCCACCCGATGATGCCCTACATCAGCGAGGAAATCTGGCAGCGCGTCGCACCGCTGGCGGGCACGCTGCACGGCGAAGGCGATTCAATCATGACCCAGCCGTGGCCCGAGGCCGACGAGCGCCAAATCGACGAGGCCGCCAGCCGCGATATCGACTGGCTCAAGGGCGTGATCGTCGCGGTGCGCAACATTCGCGCCGAGATGAACATTGCTCCGGGCAAGCCGCTCAACGCGCTGCTGACCAAGGGCCAGCCCGAAGACGCCGAACGCCTGGCACAAAACCGCCCGTTTCTGGCCAAGCTGGCCAAGCTCGAAAGCGCTACCTGGCTGGATAACCCCGACGACGCACCCCTTTCCACGACCCAGCTGGTGGGCGACATGGAAGTGCTGGTGCCAATGGCCGGGCTGATCGACAAGGACGCCGAGATTGCGCGGCTGAAAAGAGAGATCGACAAGCACGACAAGCAGATCAGCGGCGTGGAGAAAAAGCTCGGCAACGAAGGCTTTATGGCCAAAGCGCCGGCGGCCGTGGTCGAGAAAGAGCGCGGCAAGCTCGCCGATGCTCAGGCCGCACGCGCGCTACTCGAAGAGCAGCGCCAGAAGATTGAAGCGCTGTAACAAGCATCTGAATACGCCCAAAGTACCACCTGAAACGCCCGCCCCGCGCGGGCATTTTACGTTCAGGCTAGCCTTTTCAGACAAAGCCCAAGGCTTAGCGTTTTCCCCGCGTTGAAAACGCTTATTAAGCCAAGCATTATTCGTTGACTATAATGCGTGTAAGATCTGTCACGCTTTTATGCGCCTGCACCTACTGCCACCAGACCAATAGGGAGCGCTTATGTCTATTGCCATCGAACCGCTTGAGGTGGCGCTCAAGCGCGCCGGCATCACCTATCGAGCGCTTGAGCCCATGGCCGATACCGGCTTGGCTCACGACCACGTCTGGCTGCACCGCGACGGCGACGACTGGGTGGCACGGCTGCCCAAGCAAAGCCAGATGAACTTGGCGCCGGAAAGTAACCTGGCCTATCAGGCCTCGTGCTACCGGCGCGCGGCCGAGAGCGGGCATACGCCGCGCCTGCACGCCGTGCTGCCCCCCGGCGATACGCTGCCCCGCGGCGGGCTGGTGGTAGACGCCGTGCGCGGCCGGCCGGCCGAACTGCCCGAGGACTTGCCTCTCATTGCCGCGGCGCTTGCGAGCCTGCACTGCCTGACCCTGCCGGCTCCCGGGCACCGCGCGCCGCTACTCGCCCCCGCCGACCCGTGGCGCGCCATGCGTAATGAGATCGCCGACCAGGCACACTTTGTCGAAGCGGCCCAGCTGCCGGACGCCGTCAGCCGGCATATTTATGCCGAGCTTGCAGCGCTGCCGGCCCGCTTAGACGACACCGCCGCCTGCCTGATCAGCTTTGACGCCCACCCGGGCAATTTTCTGATTGACTCGAGCGGGCGCGCCGTCCTCGTCGACCTGGAAAAATGCCGCTACGGGCTTGCCGGCACCGACCTGGCTCATGCCAGCCTGTATACCTCAACCACTTGGGATATGAACAGCTACGCCGTGCTCACGCCGGACGAAGTCGCCACCTTTTACCAGCGCTGGCACAATGCGCTCGACACCTTTCCGCCGAGTGCCGAGACGCTGCTTGCCTGCCGCCGCGCGACCTGGCTCTGGTCGCTGACCTGGTGTGCCAAGTGGCGCGCCCAGCATTTGCAGGCGCTCGACGCCAAACGCCGCGGCGAAGACTGGTCTGCCGAGCTGAGCGACCCGGCACTGATTGAGCACGTTCGTGAGCGTGTGGAGCATTACCTTTCGCTGTCGGCGATGACGCGCGTTGAAGACGAACTGGACCACCTGGACGACGTGCTTTATTAGCGATTGCCCACATCCCTGCTGACACAAGGAACGATGTTATGCCCATCCGCCGCCCCTGGCGCTCATTGCTTATAGCCGGGCTATCCACCGGGTTGTGCGCCGCGCTGGCGCTGCCCTCTCTTGCCGCACCACAGCAAACGCCCGCCCCCAACAACTGGGACGCAGTGCTTAAGCGCGCCGACGGTCAGTCCGTGTATTGGAACGCCTGGGGTGGTGATTCGCGCACCAACCGCTACATCGGCTGGGTCGTTCGGCAAATGCAAGAGCGTTACGGCGTCGACGTCGAGCACGTCAAACTCAACGACACCAGCAACGCCGTGGCACGGGTGCTGGCGGAAAAACAGGCCGGCAATAACGACGACGGCAGCGTCGACCTGCTCTGGATCAACGGCGAAAACTTTGCCGCCATGCGCGAGCAACATCTGCTGTTTGGCCCCTTTGCCGAGGCGCTTCCGCACTTTGGCCTGACGCGACCCGCCGCAAACCCTGAGGTCGTGACCGACTTCACCCTGCCCGTTGAAGGCTACGAATCGCCCTGGGGCAAGGCGCAAATCACCTTCTATTATAATAGTGCCGACACCGACACACCCCCGCGCAGCATGGCCGCGCTGCTTGAGTGGGCGCGCGCGCATCCGGGGCGCTTCACCTATCCGCGCATCCCTGATTTTACCGGCAGCACCTTTTTAAAGCAGGCGCTGATCGAGCTGAGCGAACAAGACGACGCGCTTTATCAGCCGGTATCGGACAGCGACTTTGACGCCATGACCGCGCCGCTGTGGGACTACCTCGACGCGCTGCACCCGTTTTTGTGGCGCCGCGGCGAAAGCTTCCCCGCCTCCGGTCCGCGGCTACGCTCGCTGATGGGCGATGGCGAGCTGTCGCTGGCGTTTTCGTTCTACCCCACCGACGCCGCCGTCGCGGTGCAGGAATACCAGCTACCGCCCAGCGTACGCAGCTATGTGCTCGACGGCGGTACCCTGGGCAATGTGCACTTCGTTGCCATTCCCTACAATTCACCGCACAAGGCCGGCGCCATGACGCTCGCCAACTTTCTGCTCTCACCCATCGCCCAGGCGAAAAAGCAGTCGCTCGACTACTGGGGGGATCGCACCGTGCTCGACGTGGCTCACTTAAGCGACGCCCAACGGGCACTGTTTGAAACGCCAGCCGACAACCCCGCGCTACCGCCGGTCGACGCCCTTGCCAATACTCTCGCCGAGCCACACCCCAGCTGGATGAACGCGCTGCAAGAGGCCTGGCTTGAGCACTACGGGGTGAACTGAGCGTGCTGCGGCTTGCCCCGGCGCTGGTTATGGCCCTGCTGACGCTGCCTGTGGCCGCAGGGCTCACCATGATACTGCTGCCCGCCTTTGGCTATTTGCCGGTGCTGGGCAGCGAGGCGGCGAGCCTGACGCCGTTTCGCCTACTGTTCGCGCAGCCGGGGCTCTGGCGCTCGGCGGCGCTGAGCATGGCAAGCGGGCTGGTGACGTCGTTTATCGCGCTTAGCGTAGTCGTACTGTTTCTGGCCGCTGGGCGGGGCGGCTGGCTGGATCGCGGCATTCGCCGGCTGGTATCGCCACTGCTGGCCGTGCCCCACGCGGCGCTGGCCTTCGGACTAGCCTTCCTCATTGCCCCCTCGGGGCTTGTCATGCGGTTTGTATCGCCGTGGTTAAACGGCGTCAACCATCCGCCGGACGCGCTGATCGTCAATGACCCACTGGGGCTTTCGCTGATGGCCGGGCTGATCCTCAAGGAGATCCCTTTTCTGCTGCTGATGAGCCTGGCCGCACTTGCCCAGCTACAGTCCGAAAAGCGCGTGGAAATCGCCCGTTCGCTGGGCTATGCGCCCACCGTTGCCTGGCTGAAAACGGTGCTGCCGACCCTCTACCCGCTGATCCGCCTGCCGGTTTACGCGGTGATCGCCTACGCCACAGCAAACGTCGATATGGCGCTGATCTTAGGCCCGACGCTTCCACCTACGCTCGCCGTTTCCATCCTTGGCTGGTTCAACGACCCTGATCTCAACCAGCGTTTCATGGCCTCGGCGGCGGCCGTACTGCAGCTTGGCGTGACGCTTGCTACGCTTTTGACGTGGTGGCTTTTTGAGCGGCTTGTCGCGCGGCTTTTTCGCCCCTGGCTCACCCGCGGCGGCCGTCGGCGCGGTGAGGCTACATTGCGCCGTTTGGGCCGCATGGGGCTTACCGGCGCCAGCCTGACCGCCATGCTGTCGTTGGCCGGCCTGGCGATGTTCTCGCTGGCGGGCTTCTGGAACTTTCCCGATGCCCTGCCGCAAACATGGACGCTTGACCACTGGCAACGCGTTGCGCCAATGTTTGGCGGCGCGCTGAGCAACACGGCACTCATCGCCCTTGCCGCCACCTTGATGGCAACCGCGCTGGTGCTCGCCGTGCTGGAAAACGAGCACCGGCGAAATATTCGCCCCGCCCGCGCGCTGTGGCTTTTATACGTGCCGCTGATCGTGCCGCAAATCGCGTTCTTGTTCGGCTTGGTGGTGGCCGCCGAAAGCCTCGGCGTGGCGCCGCAGATCGGCCTGGTGATTGCCGGGCACCTGCTGTTTGTGCTGCCCTACGTGTACCTGTCGCTGGCTGAGGCCTACCGCCAACTTGACCCGTGCTGGCTCGAAGTCGCGCGCTCGCTTGGCGTCTCGCGCAACGCCGCTTTCTGGCGGGTGCGTCTGCCGCTTCTGGCCGCACCACTATGCACCGCGTTTGCCGTGGGGCTGGCCATCAGCATCGGCCAATACCTGCCTACCCAGCTGCTCGGCGCCGGGCGGGTGAACACCGTCACCACCGAGGCCGTAGCGCTGGCCGCGGGCGGCAACCGGCGTTTGATCGGCGTCTGGGCGCTGGTACAGGCCGCCCTGCCGCTGGTGGGTTTCATGCTTGCCGCCGCGCTGCCGCGACTTTTGTATGCACCCGGGCGCATACTGCCCAGAAAGGCGACTTAACCAGCAAACGTCAGCGCCAAACACGTCATCGATAAAGAGGAACCCCCGCGTGGTTGATACTGTTCTATCAGGGCATGTTGCATTAGAACCGGTACGCATCAGCATCGTGATGCCGGTGCTCAATGAAGCCGCGACGCTTACCGCCGCCCTTGACGCGCTGCAGCCGCTGCGCCGGCGCGGGATAGAGCTTATTGTAGTCGACGGCGAAAGCACCGATAAAAGCGCCATCCTTGCCGTCCCGCTGGCCGACACCGTGATGACCAGCGAACCCGGTCGCGCCACCCAGATGAACCTCGGCGCCAGCGCGGCCGACGGCGACGTACTGCTGTTTCTGCACGCCGATACGCGCCTGCCTACTGATCTACCCGAACAGCTAAGCGAGGCGCTTGCCACACACCGCTGGGGGCGTTTTGACATGACGCTTGACGGACACAGCCGCTGGCTTGGCGTGATTGCTGCGTTGATGAACGCCCGCTCGCGACTCACCGGCATTGCCACCGGCGATCAGGCCATGTTCATGACCCGCTCAGCGTTTGCTGCCGCCGGCGGTTTTCCCGAACAGCCGTTGATGGAAGACGTAGCCTTCAGCCGGCGGCTGAAAAAGCACGGCAAACCCGCCTGCTTGAAAGCCCGAGTGACAAGCTCGGCAAGGCGCTGGGATCGCCACGGTGTGTGGCCCACCGTGCGCCTGATGTGGCGGCTGCGCTACCGTTATTGGCGCGGCGCAAGCTCCGCCGAACTGGCTCGGGAGTACCGCGATGCCCGCTGAGGGTTTCTCCGCTGCCGATACGCCAGTCCAGCTACACCTGTTAGCCAAAGCGCCGCTGGCCGGGCGCGCTAAAACGCGCCTGATGCCAAGACTCGGCGCCCAAGGCGCGGCCAGCGCCCACGCCGAACTGGTCACTCAGTGCGTGGCCAACGCCTGCCGAGCACTACCCGCTGCCCGCATCACGCTGTGGACCGCCCTCGATCACGCCCATCCGCTGTTTGACGCCTTGCAGGCGCGCTTTGGCATCCGCCTTGCGCCCCAGCCCGACGGTAATCTGGGCACGCGCATCCGCCACGCACTAACAAGCACCCTTTCCAGCACCAAGGGTCCGGCGATGATCATGGGCAGCGACTGCCCCTCGATTACCCCTGAGCTCATCCAGGTCTGTGCGGCGCGGCTGGCCACCCACCCCGTAGTGGTTTTGCCCGCCGAAGACGGCGGCTATGGGCTAATCGGCATTGATGCCGACTATCCTGCGCTATTTGCCGACATCCCCTGGGGCAGCGGCGAAGTGCTGACGAAAACCCGCGAGCGTCTGGCAGCCCTTGGGCTTGATGCAGCCTTCCTCACTACCGTCTGGGACGTTGATCGCCCCGCCGACTGGCTACGCTTTCAACATGAATATCGCCATTTGCCACACGAACACCAAACCCTTCCACACGAACGCTCCCCCACGAGCCGGAGACACCCGTGAATCGACAACGCCTGCTGCTCGCCACCCTGCTGCTGATCGCCGTGGGCGCCTTTTTTTTCAGCGGCGCCTACCAGTGGTTCAGTCTGGAGACGCTCAAGGACTACCAAAGTGATTTTCAGGCGGCCTTTGACCAACACCCATGGAAAATTGCCGGCATCTTCTTTGCCGTTTACGTGACCATGACCGCGCTGTCGCTGCCCGGTGCCACACTTCTCACACTGCTCGGCGGCGCGCTGTTTGGGTTTGCGCTCGGGCTTACGCTGATTTCTTTTGCCAGCGCCAGCGGCGCGACGCTGGCCTTTTTAATGTCGCGCTACCTGCTGCGCCGACCAATCGAAAGGCGCTTCCCCCACCGGCTAGCCATCATCAACCGCGGCGTGACGCGCGACGGCGCGTTTTACCTGTTCACGCTGCGCCTAGTGCCGATGTTTCCGTTTTTCGTCATCAATCTGGTCATGGGGCTGACGCGGTTGAAAACGCGGACGTTTTACTGGGTAAGCCAGCTTGGCATGCTGCCCGGCACCGCCGTTTTCGTGAACGCCGGCGGACAGCTGGGTGACATCGAGCGGCTGGGCGATATCGTGTCCCCCACGCTGCTGGCCTCGTTCGCGCTGCTGGCTATCTTCCCGTGGATCGCACGGCGCATTGTGCAACTGGTGCAGCGGCGCAAGGCGTACCGCGGTTTTTCCCGCCCCAGGCGCTTTGACTACGACATGCTGGTGATCGGCGGCGGCTCGGCGGGGCTCGTCAGCGCCTACATCGGCAGCGCGGTCAAGGCCAGGGTCGCGCTGGTAGAAGCGGATGCTATGGGCGGCGACTGCCTCAACACCGGCTGTGTGCCTTCCAAAGCGCTGATTCGCGCCGCCCGCGCCGCCCACGAGGTGCGCACCGCCCAACGCTTTGGCGTCACCGCGGGCGAGCCCCACGTGGTTTTTTCCCAAGTCATGCATCACGTCCACCAAGCTATTGCCGCGGTAGAACCCCACGATAGCGTCGAGCGCTATACGCAGCTGGGCGTTGACGTGCATCAGGCCCACGCCCGGCTGAAAACTCCCTGGGAGGTGGACGTCGGCGGGCAAACGCTCAGCGCCCGGCATATTGTCATCGCCACCGGCGCGCGCCCCCAGGTTCCAGCGCTGCCGGGCATTGATGCAGCCCGTGTGCTGACCTCAGAAAACCTGTGGACGCTTGATACGCTGCCCGAGCGGTTAGTGGTGCTAGGCGGCGGTGCCATCGGCTGCGAGCTGGGCCAAAGCTTTGCCCGGCTGGGCAGCAAGGTGACGCTGGTGGAAGGCGGTGAGCAGCTTCTCGGCCGCGAAGACAGCGAGGTGGGCGAGCACCTTAAGCGCACGCTTGAAGAGGAAGGCGTGACGGTACTGACCCACACCCACGCGCGTGACATCACCCACCACGACGGTCAGCAGCTGAACATCGAGCGCCGTTTTGATGTGGAAGATAATGAGGCCGGCGGCGAGCACCAGACGCTGGATTTTGACTATCTGCTGGTGTGCGTCGGGCGGCGCGCCAACGTTGAAGGACTGGGGCTCGAGGCGCTGGGCATTACCGCGGAAGACGGCGGCACGCTGGCACTCAACCGCCAGCTGCAAACGCGGCTGCCCAACGTCTGGGCCTGCGGCGACGTGGCTGGCCCCTATCAGCTGACCCACGCCGCCGCGCATCAGGCTTGGCACGTCGCGGTCAACGCCCTGTTCGGCGAGTTCAGGCGCTTTAACGTGGACTACCGCTTCATTCCCGCGGTGGTTTACACCCAGCCCGAAGTGGCGCGGGTGGGGCTTAACGAGCGTGAAGCCCACGAGCAGGGCATCGCCTACGAGCTGACCCGCTACGCCATGAGCGAAAGCGACCGCGCCATTGCCGAAGGCGCCACCGGCGGCTTTATCCAGGTGCTGACGGTGCCCGGGCGGGACAAAATCCTGGGCGCGACCATCGTTGCCGAAAACGCCGGCGAGTGGCTGGGCGAGTTCAGTCTGGCGATGAAACACGGCTTGGGGCTCAACAAGCTGCTGGGCACCGTGCACCCCTACCCCACGCTCAGCGAAGCGGCCAAGGACACCGCCGGCGTGTGGAAAAACGCCCACAAGCCCGAGCGGGTGCTGTCTCTGCTCAAGCGTTACTTTCGCTGGCGGCGCGGCGCATGACAGAGCTAAGAAAAGAGCTAAGAAAAGAGCTTGTGCTGATCGGTGCGGGGCACGCCCACGCCTTTGTGCTTGAGGCCTTTGCCCACGCGCCTGAGCCCGGCGTCAACCTGACGATGATCAGCGAAAGCCGCCTGGCCGCCTATTCGGGAAGCGTGCCTGCCTGGCTTGCCGGCCAGTGTCGGCTGCGCGATACGCAAATCGACGTCGCCGGACTTTGCCAGCGCGCCGACGCACGATTGCTCGAGCAGCGCGCCGTCCACGTTAACGCCTCTGCGCGCTGCATCACGCTTGAAAACGGTGAGCGCCTGCGCTTTGATCTGGCCTCTTTCAACGTTGGCGCCACGCTGCGCCAGCCATACGCAATGCAGGGACAAGACGACTCAGCGCTGCCGTTCATGCTCGCCATGCGCCCGCTGGCAGCGCTTGCCCCGCGCTGGCAGACGCTGTGCGCACAGGTGAATGAGCTGCCCCGCGATAGCGTGCAGCGGGTCGTAAGCGTCGGCGGCGGTGCGGCGGGGTGCGAAACGCTGCTGGCCGTGCTCGCCGAGCTACGTGCGCGCCGCCCGGATATTTTCTTTGAGGGGCAGTTACTCAGCGCCGATAGCACGCTCTTGCCCGACGCAGGAACGCTTCCGCGAATGCTGCTGAGCCGTGCGCTGCGCCGCGCCGGGGCAAGCATTCATACCGGCGTACGCGGCGAAGCACTGACAAGCGGCGGCGTGCTGAACCGACACGGTGAGCGTATAGCGGCGGATATCGTACTCTGGGCCACCGGTGCGGTAGGGCACGAATGGCTGGAGGAAGGCGGTCTGGCGCTTGATCGCCGAGGGTTTATCGAGGTGGCGCCCACGCTTGAGGTGAGCGGCCAGCGGGGGATTTTCGCCGCCGGCGACTGCGCGGCGTTTCAGCCACCGCTGCCCAAAGCCGGCGTGTATGCCGTACGTATGGGCCCGCACCTAGCCTGCAACCTGCGCCGTAGCTGCCGCGGCCAACCGCTTCTGGCGTGGCAGCCGCCCCGCCGTGTGCTGGCGCTGATTGGCACCGGCGACGGCCGCGCCATCGCCAGCTATGGCGCGCTCGGCGCCTCAGGCAAGTGGCTATGGCAGGCGAAAAAACGCATCGACGCGCGCTTTATCGCCCGCTTCAACCCCTAGGCTCTGTCTAGCCGGCCTTGCGCCAGCCGCCTATCACCCGGCTATCGGGGCCGAAAAACACCAGCCGGTCGTGGTCGATCAAATAACGGTAAGCGTTTTCCAGCATATCGGTCACGCGCTTGGCGTCGTCAAGCTTGGGGCAGGCTTTGCGCGTGGTGGCCAACTCGTCAATACTGATGCGCTGCTTGTCGCCCAAGCTTGCCTTACCGGTAAAGCGGTTGCAGCCGTCACTGCCGCTGATGCTACCGTCGGACGCAATGCGAAAATGTGCCGACTCGGGCAGCGTAACGCGCTCGTGAGTGCCGATGAGCAGCAAGTTCCAACGCTTGCCGACCACCTCACCGCTCAGTTTTTGCGGCCCGGACGCATCGGGTTCGACAGGGCTTGTCGCTGACGGCGCGCTGGAACAGGCGGCCAATAGCGCCATCGACGCCGCCACGCCGGCGAGTTGCAAGCGCTGCTTAATGCCGCCGTAAAGTTTGCTTTGGGCACGTTGTATCATACGGTTTTCCTCAGTGTGGCGCGGCCGGCTACCAAGCGCCGGTGTTTTCCATGGAAGCCCAGGGCTCGGCGGGGTCAAGCGGCTCGCCCTTTTGCAAAAGCTCGACCGAAATACCGTCGGGAGAGCGCACAAAGGCCATGCGGCCATCCCGGGGCGGGCGATTGACGGTCACGCCGTTATCCTGGAACCGTTGGCACAGCGCGTAAATATCATCCACGCGGTACGCCAGATGGCCAAAGTTACGCCCGCCGTCGTAGGTTTCCGGATCCCAGTTGTGCGTCAGCTCAAGCTCCGGCGCCTGTTTTTCCGCCGAGCGGCTCTCGTCTTCCGGTGCGGCCAGAAACACCAGAGTAAAGCGCCCTTTCTCGCTGTCCTTGCGGCGCACTTCTTTTAGCCCCAGCAGATCGCAGTAAAAATGCAGCGCGGCGTCGAGATCGCTCACGCGAACCATGGTGTGTAGATATTGCATATAAACTCCTCAAGCGTTTAAGGGGCGATGCCTTCACCGCAGCCGCTGTACTGCTCGCCGTCGATAGAAAGCGTCACCCGTGCGGGGTGCGGCTTGTCGCTCATGTCATCAAAGCAGGCGCCGGCTTCAATGCGTACGCGAAAGAAGCGCGCGGCGTCGGCGTTTTCCAACACCACGCGGCCGGCAGCGTTATCCATCACGCTCATCATATAGGGCAGCGTTTCGGTAGTTTCGCCGTAGTCGGTAGACAGCGTCAGCGTGGGCGCATCGTTTTTCAGCGCGACCGTCCAGCCGGGCTCGTTGCCGTGGGCAAAAAACATCACGCCGGGGTGATCGTTGCGAGTGCGTGCCTCGTGCTTGTGTGCCAGTTGGCACTGCAGCTGGCCGCGCGAGGTTTCCACCTGGGCCTTGTCACCGCGATTCCAAAAGCTGATCTCACCGTTCTGGTAACGTGCGCCGCTCGCCACCACGGCCTGGGGCAGACGCCAGGCGCCATGCAGCGACCATAGCCTGAGCGTTTCATTGCCAAAAGCGGTGACCAGGTGTTGGTTGGCCGGCGCGCAGCGCCATGCTTCAAAGCGTTCGGCCTCGCCGGGAAACAGCATGGGCGGCAACAGCGGAGCCGAGGCCACCGGCTCGCCCGGCGACGCCGAACGCTGCCCGTCGGCAGCCTGATCAACGGGCGATGCACCAGGGCTTGCGCAGCCGCTAAGGAAAAGCGCTGCGGCGGTAAGCAGCGGCAGCACGTGACGATGGGTTGGCATGAAGTCTCCCTTGTTATTGTTCACGCTAAAGGCGGTTATGCCGCGTTCAGGGGCGTTTAAAGGCTTGCAGGTCGTCGGGGTTGAAGCCGTCAACATGCTCGGGAAGCTCAAGCGCTTCGCGCTTGAGCTTGACCTCCATTTTTTCGGCCAGCCGCTCGGCGTCATCGTCGGTGGTGCGGTCGTTCATCTCGACCATCTGCGCCATGCCTTGATGATAAAATGTGACGAGATCAAGTGCTATGCGGTCGTCGTTGTCCATGGCACGGCGCAGAGTCGAGAGATACCCGCTGACCTGCCCCAAATGGTGCTTGAGCTGCCAGACATAGCGCATCTCGGCCATCCACGGACGATCCTTGAGCACAGCAAACATCGCGCTGGTGGCCAGCAGCCCCAGCAATACCCCCAGCGCATTTAGCGCCATGCTGCTGCCGAACGCTGCGGTCAGCAGCATGGCAAACAGCATGCCGAGCACGAGGAACTGCCCCGCCATGACCAGGCTGATAATCCGCGATTTGCGCCGATACGCGTGGGCATCCTGGTATTGCAGTATAAAGCGTGCCATGACCGGCCTCTTGATGATCAACGATTTTGATAAGCCGTCTTGATAGACAGAGGCGCCCATCATACGGCGCCTGCCGGTACAGACAAGCAGTGCCCTCGCATTTCGTCTGGCCAGGGGTTGGCCGAATACATACGGGTGAGCCGCCGCGCTGAGCGCACATCCCCCTGCCCCACAGGTTATGCAAGCTCGTCTGGCCCATAGATTAAATTGATAAACTCAGCGCGATCAATTTCCCCAAAATACGCGTATAAATCAAAATCCTTCAGCGCTTCTTTTATCTCTTTCTTTACGTAACGCACTCCAACCAGCGCGTTTTCGATATCTTCAACCGGATCTTTGCCAAAGAAATCCCCATAGATCTTAACATTCTCTATATCACCGCCTTTCTTTACCTTAATCCGAAAATCAATGATGCCCGACGTAAAGTGCTGGGTTCTGTGGATGTCGAAATCAGGTGACTTTCCATAGTTCCAATCCCAGGTACCGTACTTTTCGTCTATCAGTTTGTTAACAGCCTGCCAATCGTTATCCGTCAGCTTATAGGTTTCAAATGGCTCGCTGCCTTTATGGATAGTGTTTAATATTTTTTCTTTAAATTCGTCGGTGGACAGCGCTTGATCTAAAAACTCAGCGATATTCGCGACCCGGGCGCGGGCAGACTTGTGACCCTTCGAGGTTATCTTGGTCATTTTAACATCGAGGGCTTTGCTCACCTGAGACAGGTCACAATCTAATAACAACGTCCCGTGATTGAACATGCGTTTTACTGAAGAAAACTGCGCATTTCCCGATATTTTTTTGTCATTAACAACGATGTCATTGCGCCCCTTCATCTCGGCAGGGACGCCCATGTCGTTCAGCACGTTAATAATCGGGGTCGCGAACTGCTTGAAATTATTCAGCTTGCTGCGCTCAAAATCGGTCATAAAACTGAAATTCAGATTGCCTACATCGTGATAAACGGCCCCTCCCCCCGAAATCCGACGGACAACCTTGATGCCGTTTTCTTCAATATACGCCTGGTTAATTTCTTCCAGGGTATTTTGGTTTCGACCAATAATAATTGAGGGCTCATTGATATAAAACAGCAGGTAATCTTTTCCCACAGGAAGATGACGGATGCAATGTTCCTCAATGGCCAAATTGACGACTGGATCGGTAACACCTTCGTTGTCTATGTAAATCATCGTGACTGACTTCCGTTAAAATTCATGACTCTTGACCCTGTCAACATCACCTACCTGTAGAGCCCCGGATGATAATGATGGCCGCCTTTTCTTTGGACGACACACCATTAGGCCAGCCGCTCGGCGGCAGTTTTCAGCAAGCGTTCGGTGGTGTCCCAATTGATACAGGCATCGGTTACGGAAACGCCGTAGCGCAGCGCGCCGTCAAGTGATTGCTTGCCTTCGTGCAGGTGACTTTCGAGCATCAGCGCGGCCAAGTTGAGGTTGCCCGCCTCACGCTGGGCGAGCACGTCGAGCATCACTTCGCTCTGGCGGCGATGATCCTTGCGCGCATTGGCGTGGCTGCAGTCCACCATCAGCCGCGGGTTTTGCCCGGCGCTCTCAAGCGCCGCCATTGCCGCGCGCACGTGCGCCGTTTGGTAATTGGGCTCGCCGCTGCCGCCGCGCAGCACAAGGTGCGTATGCGAATTGCCCGGCGTTTGCTGCATGACCGGATGTCCGGCGGCATTCATCGCGAAGCGCTGGTGCGGATGTGCGGCGGCGGCCATGGCGTCAATGGCGACCTGCACGCCGCCATGGGTGGCGTTCTTGAACCCGACGGCGGCGCCCAAGTCGCTTGCCAGCTCGCGGTGCAGCTGGGACTCAGTGGTGCGGGCACCGATCGCCACCCAGCTGAGTAAATCCTCCAGATACGGCGCCAGCATGGGCTGCAGAAGCTCGGTGGCTACGGCCAAGCCGCATTCGGCCACGTCGCGCATTAGCTCGCGGGAAAGCGCAAGCCCCCGGGCGATATCTCCGCTGCCGTCAAGATCGGGATCGTAGGCCAGCCCCTTCCAGCCCACCGTGGTGCGCGGTTTTTCCACATACACACGCATGACCGGCAGGATCTGTCCGGCGACGTCATCGGCAAGCGCCGCGAGGCGTTCGGCATACTCCAGCACGGCGCGGGGCTCATGTGTCGAGCACGGCCCCACCACGACCAAAAGGCGCGAGTCTTCACCCGACAGAATACGTTTTACCGCCGCGCGCTGGGCGCTGATTTGCGCGCGCAGCGCGCGGCTTGACGGATATGCAGCATGCAGCGCATCGGGCGTCGGCAAAGCGGTAGACGCCACGGGGACGCGTTGTTCAGACTCAAGGGCAGAAGCGGTGGCATTCATGGGTTAACTCTCCGTACGCAAGGGACATCGTGTTCTCTCACCACCCGAATAGACACGGCCGGAGGTGGCAGCTGCTGCCGGCCGCGCGGGGCTAAATCGCCACCCGTAGTCGTACGCCAGATAGCCGTACACAACGGGGGTTTTGATGTTTGCCGATGCGCGGTAACTCATGGTGCAGCTCCTTTTTATTAACGTCTGTCAGCGTCTGTAGTGAATGCCGGTGGCTAACTACTCTCCGGGCCGGCGTATAAACGCAAAAAACCCCGGAGGGGGTTACCCACCGGGGTTTTCGCGGCAGGCAACCCGTAGGGGGTGCCCGTTGGCGCGACTCAATCGCCGGCCACGGCCACCCCTTGGCTAAACCAATAACCATAGGCAGGCGCCGCGGCATAAACCGACGGGGAAACCGGTAGTGTAACGGGTGCTACTGCGTTCATAACCTGTCTGCCTGTTTATGGGGTCTTGCACCCGTGCTTGTTCACAAGTGCTTGGATTAGCGCGCCTTGCCTGCGATAAGCTATCGCTTAAACGTCAGAGTAGCCCGATTGCCCACTGCCTGACAAGACGGCCGGCTAGCCGGTAAATACCTGAATCCAGCCGATGGTGGCAGGTAAACAGGCCATACCCACCAGCACGATCAGCCCCATCAGGATGGACAAAAAGCCGGAACTATCATGATAGTTTTCGTCGTGGGCCATACCAGCCTCCTTGATGTTAATACGTTCGTCGCGGACTGCCACCCGCGTGTAAAAACTTAGTTTAGCAAATTTCTTGCCGGCATTTCAGGCTTTATCGCGCGGCGCGTAGGCAAACACGTCGGAAAACACCCGGGTCGGCTCAATGCCTTTCTCGATGAGAATGTCGAGGCACGAATACACCATGCCTGGCGAACCGGACAGGTAGATATCGCACTCCTTGGGAGACAGCGTGGCGTTTGCCAGTGCTTCGTCGATACGCCCGGGGTGATGTGCGATGCGCGCGCCTTCCGCTAGCGGCTCCTCCAGCGGCAGCTCGGTCACCGCATGAAAGCGAAACTGCGATTGAGTTTGCGCCCAGCGCGTGGCTAACGGCTCAAGATACAGCTCACGATGCTCGCGGGCGGCCCACCATAGATCAATTTGGCGCTCGGGATTGTGTTCGAGCGCGGCTTCAACGATGGCTTTCATCTGAGCAAAGCCGGTACCGGCGGCGATCAGCAGAAGCGGCCGGGTGCTTTTCTCATCCAGCACGCAGTCGCCGCCGGGCAGACGCACGGTCAGCTGGCGGGCTACCGTTAACAGTTCGCGTAGCCGCGCCGAGTTGCTGCGTTCCGGCCAGTGCTGCACATGCAGCTCCAGCCGCCCGTCGCCGCGCGCGGCGCTGGCGATCGAGAACGGCACCCAGGTCGACTCGTCCAGCGCCAGCTCCAAGTATTGCCCCGGCGCATGGCACATGGCTTCGGCGCGCCCTTCAAGCGTTACGCCGAACACATCAGGATTCAGGCTTTCTACTTCGGTGACCTGACAGGTCATCGTCCTTGCGCTCATGCAAACCTCTTACTCAGCGTCTCATCCAGGCGACGCGACGTGGTGAATGATGAATAGTGAATGTCAGCCGCTGCTGCCGCTTCGCGCCGGCGGCAGCGGTATGCCAATACCCAGCGATTCCCAGCGCTCGTCCACCTGCGCTTTGACCGCACTGTCCATGGCAATGGGTTCGCCCCACTCGCGGGTGGTTTCGCCGGGCCATTTGTTGGTGGCGTCAAAGCCCATTTTGGAGCCTAGCCCCGATACCGGCGAGGCAAAATCAAGATAGTCGATGGGGGTGTTTTCCACGATGACCGTATCCCGCGCAGGGTCCATGCGCGTGGTCATCGCCCAGATCACGTCTTCCCAGCGGCGCGCGTCGACATCGTCGTCGAGCACGACTACAAACTTGGTGTACATGAATTGGCGCAGAAAACTCCACACCCCCATCATCACCCGCTTGGCGTGGCCCGGGTACTGCTTTTTCATGGTGACCACCGCCATACGGTACGAGCAGCCTTCCGGCGGCAGATAAAAATCCACGATTTCAGGAAACTGCTTGCGCAGGATGGGCACGAAAACTTCGTTGAGCGCTACGCCCAGAATCGCCGGCTCGTCCGGCGGCCGGCCAGTATAGGTCGAGTGGTAAATGGCGTCGCAGCGCTGGGTGATGCGTGTCACCGTGAATACCGGAAACGACTCTACCTCGTTGTAATAGCCGGTGTGATCGCCAAACGGCCCCTCGGGCGCGGTGTCGTCGGGGTAGATATAGCCTTCGAGAATAATCTCGGCCGACGCCGGCACGTCAAGCTCGGCGTGACCGCACTTGACCAGCTCGGTGCGCGAGCCGCGCAACAGCCCGGCAAAGGCGTATTCCGACAGCGTATCCGGCACCGGCGTTACCGCGCCGAGAATCGTCGCGGGGTCGGCGCCCAGCGCCACCGCCACGGGAAACGGCTCGCCGGGGTTAGTCTGCTGAAACTCCTGGAAATCCAGCGCCCCGCCGCGATGCGACAGCCAGCGCATAATCAGGCGGTTTTTGGCGATTTTCTGCTGGCGGTAAATCCCTAAGTTCTGGCGTTCTTTATGCGGCCCGCGGGTCACCACCAGCGCCCACGTCACCAGCGGCGCGGCGTCGCCCGGCCAGCAATGCTGAATAGGCAGGAGATCAAGATCCACGTCGTCGCCTTCCCGCACCACCTCCTGCACCGGCGCGCGCTTGACCATTTTCGGCCCCATGCTCAGCACCTGCTTGAAAATCGGCAGCTTTTGCCAGGCATCCTTGAGCCCCTTGGGTGGATCGGGCTCTTTGAGAAACGCCAGCAGTTTGCCTACCTCGCCAAGTGCCTCAACCGAGTCTTCGCCCATGCCCAGTGCTACCCGTTCGGGCGTGCCAAACAGATTGCCCAGAAGCGGCATGTCGTGGCCTTTGACGTTTTCAAACAGCAGCGCCGGACCGCCGGCGCGCAGGGTACGATCGCAGATTTCAGTGATTTCGAGATAAGGATCCACCTCGGCGCTGATGCGCTTAAGCTCTCCTCTTGCTTCAAGCGCCTCGATAAAGTCACGCAGATCGCGGTATTTCACGGCAGGCTCTCCGGCAGGGCATTAATGGCTAGCGGCGCTTCATGGCCTCGAAGAACTCGAGATTGGTCTTGGTATCTTTAAGACGGTCAATCAAGAATTCGGTGGCGCCGATGTCGTCCATCGGATTCAAGAGCTTACGCAGAATCCACATGCGCTGCATTTCGTCTTCCGAGGCGATCAGGTCTTCGCGGCGGGTACCGCTGCGGCGAATATTGAACGCCGGGAAGACGCGTTTTTCGGCCAGCTTGCGGTCCAGGTGGGCTTCCATGTTGCCGGTGCCCTTGAACTCCTCAAAGATGACTTCGTCCATCTTGGAGCCGGTGTCGACCAGCGCCGTGGCGATGATCGTCAGGCTGCCGCCCTCTTCGATGTTGCGCGCCGCGCCAAAGAACCGCTTGGGTTTTTCCAGCGCGTGGGCGTCAATGCCGCCGGTTAGCACCTTGCCTGAGCTTGGCACCACGGTGTTATAGGCTCGCGCTAGCCGCGTGATGGAGTCCAGCAGGATCACCACGTCTTTTTTGTGCTCGACCAGCCGCTTGGCTTTTTCGATCACCATCTCGGCGACCTGAACGTGGCGCGCCGGCGGCTCGTCAAAGGTCGAAGCCACCACTTCGCCGCGCACGGTGCGCGACATCTCGGTAACCTCTTCCGGGCGCTCGTCGATCAGCAGCACGATCAGATGACATTCGGGATTATTGCGCGTGATCGACGTGGCGATATTCTGCAGCATCAGCGTCTTACCCGCCTTGGGCGGCGACACTAGCAGACCCCGTTGGCCTTTGCCGATCGGTGCGGTGAGATCAATAATCCGCGCGGTCAGGTCTTCCGTCGAGCCGTTGCCGATTTCCATGCGCATTCGCTCGTCGGGAAATAGCGGCGTCAGATTCTCGAACAGAATCTTGTGCTTGGCATTTTCCGGGCGATCAAAATTGATCTGGCTGACCTTGAGCAGGGCAAAATAGCGTTCGCCGTCTTTCGGCGGACGAATCTTGCCGGCAATGCAGTCACCCTTGCGCAGGTTAAAGCGGCGAATTTGCGACGGCGAGACGTAGATATCGTCCGGGCCGGCCAGGTACGAGCTGTCAGCGCTGCGCAGAAAGCCGAAGCCATCCTGAAGAATTTCCAGCACACCGTCGCCGTAGATATCCTCGCCGCTTTTGGCGTGCTTTTTCAGGATGGCGAAAATGATGTCCTGTTTGCGCGAACGAGCCAGATTATCAATCCCCATTTCGCGGGCGATATTCAGCAGCTCGGGAACAGTTTTTTGCTTAAGTTCGGTAAGATTCATCGGTGTGATTAGAACATTGCTCATGGAGGCAAGGCGCTAGGCGCCAAGAAGAAAGGGGCGTGAAAATCCGCCGTATGATGCGTTCAGATCCCGAAAAGGCGCGTGTTCGATATGAAAGGGATCAGGCTGAACCGACGATATCGGGTTTCAGCTTGACTATTAACGCCTGCTAAATACGTATGTTAAGTACACCCAGCGTAGGGAAAGCTGGATCAACGGGTAATCTGACGACTTGGACTTCTGGCCAGCTCTACCACCGCTGCGAACCCGACGCTTGAGCGACTTTATCATGAAATAAAGCCGAAAAATTGCGAAACGTCTGAGGCACATCATCTGAAGATTGGATAGAGCTTAGGATGGCCAAAGCGACGCTGCGGTACGCTCTGCACAGTGCACTCTATAAAATACGATCTGCAAAGTACAACCTGCGCTGCGCCCATTTGGCTCAAACCAGTCACTGGATGGTAGTCAAGCCCTGCGGCAAACGCAAGCCTTTGACGATTGACAATTATGTGAGGGCCCCGCAACCTTGCCCTAGCCAATCGGAAGGACAGCTCATGCCCAAGGAACCTCTGCCTTTAACCGCCGATACCGCCGCCCCTGTCGCCCGTAGCCGGACATTCGCTCGCCGTGGCAACCTGTCTGGCGAAAGTCTATCGCACGAGAAAACCGTGCGCGTTGCCGCTATTGACCTGGGCTCCAACAGCTTTCATTTGCTGGTGGCCAACGTGATTAACGGGCGCCTACGTATCGTCACCCGGCGCGGCGTCAAGGTTCAGCTGGCGGCGGGTCTTGACGCTGACGGCAACCTCGACGATGCCGCTATCCAGCGCGGGCTCAAGTGCCTTGGCCAGTTTGCCGTGATGATGGGCAACATGCCCCGCTCACAGCTGCGCATTGTGGGCACCAACGCGCTACGCGACGCCCGCAATAGCCACGCGTTTCTAGACCGTGCCGAATCACTTCTGGGCCACGCCGTTGAGGTGATACCCGGGCGCGAAGAGGCCCGCCTGATTTATCTGGGGGCCGCCTATGCGCGCATCGTCAATGGCCGGCGTTTCCTGGTTGATATCGGCGGCGGCTCCAGCGAATTCGTGATTGGCGAGCGCCAGGTGCCACATGTATTGGAAAGCTTGGCGCTAGGCTGCGTGACGTTCTCACGGCGTTTTTTCCCCGACGGCGCGCTGAACGAAACGCGCATGCACGCCGCAGAGCAGGCCGCGTTAGCGCAACTTGCGGCCATCAAACCGTACTATCAGAATACCCGTTGGGATGAGGCCGTAGGTACCAGCGGTACGCTCAAAGCGGTAGCCCGCGTGCTGCATGCCTACGGCGATACCCCCGCCAAAGATATTATCACCCGCGCGGGGATTAAACGGCTGCGCGCACGGGTGTTGCGCTACTCTCACCTAGACGCATTACCGCTCAAAGGACTAAAGGCCAATCGGGCCGGCATTTTCCCCGCCGGCGTGGCGATCGTCAGCGCGATATTTGCGACATTTGATCTTGAGCAACTGCGCTTTGTCGACGGCGCCCTGCGCGAAGGCATGCTCTATGACATGCTCAACAAAGCGCCTGATGCCTAGGCTCGAACTGCCACCCCGCCGCCTGATATAGCAGCGTATTGGGCGCTTTGAGTGCGGCCACGCAGGACTCCCCCGCCCATATCACAATCACCGCGTTGCGCTCCCACGGCGGCACACCAGCCTCGGCCAAAAGCCGCTTGAGATCGCGGCGCCCGCGCCCGGCAAGCCGCATGACCTCGCCGCCGCGCCGCCAGGTGGCGGTCAGCGGCAACACCGCCTCACCTAGCATCACTATAAAGACGTCACCCCGCGGCGTTTTAAGCGGCGCGTTGCCGTCCCAACTCGCACGCCATTCAGACTGTGTGCCGCGCTCGGTTAATAGCTCGTTGGTTAACCGTTCTTCAGCGAATAAATACAGCCGCCCGCGCCATACCCGCGCGCAGGCGCCCGGCCAAGTAACATGCACTTGGGCATCAGCGGCGGCACTTAGTTGATCGAGCAGGGTTTCAAGCCGCCGCGCGGGCGGCGTGGCAAGCCCTCGCTGGCGACAAAAAGTGCGCACCAAGAGCCGCTTACGCGCCCGCGAGCGCGTCGCAAGCGCGGCGGCGTCAAGCTGTTCGGGGGCAAGCTTAAGCGTGGCGAGCTCGTCGGTGGCGTAGGCGTCAAGCAGCGCGTCGGCGTCCTGCATGTGTGTGGCAACAGCCCCGAGCGCGCGTTCGGCGTGGGGCCAGCGCTTGGTCAATACGGGAAGCACGCGGTGGCGCAAATAGTTGCGCTCAAAGTAGGTATCAGCGTTGGTCGGGTCATCGCACCAGGTGAGCTTCCCCGCGCGTTCAAGCGCCTGCGCCTCGTCGGTAAGCGTTGGGTGCGACACCTCAAGCCACGGGCGTACCAGCGTAATGCCGGCAAAATCCCGCTGCGGGGGCATGGCGCCAAGCCCGCGCACGCCGCTGCCGCGCAGCGCAGCCAACAGCCAGGTTTCAGCCTGATCGGTGCGGTGCTGCGCCAGCCACAGCGCATCGCCTTGGGGCACATGTTCGGTAAAGGCCGCGTAGCGCGCCTCGCGAGCAGCACCTTCCACACCCTTACCTTTGGCGTTGACGACAACCCGCGCTACCGTTAGCGCTACTCCTAGCCGCCGGCACAGCGCCCGGCAGTGCTGTTCAAAGTCAGCCGCGTCGGTCTGTAAACCGTGATTGACGTGCAGCGCATTAAGCGCCTTGCCCCGCGCGTGGCAGACCTCGGCGGCAAGCATGAGCAGCAATGATGAATCCATCCCGCCGGAAAGCCCCACCCAAACGCCGCGCCCCGGCGGGATCTCCACCAGGGCGCGTTCGAGGAGAGCGGGCAGCGCGTTATGTAGCGGGCGCGCCATAGCTCATCAGCCGCTCATAGCGCCGGGCCAGCAGCGCCTCGGTATCCAGCCCTTCAAGCCGCTCAAGGCTTTGGCTGAGCGCTTCTTTCACCCGCTCGGCGGTTTGCTCGACGTAACAGTGAGCGCCGCCTAGCGGCTCCTTAATCAGTGAATCGACAAAGCCGAGCTCCTGCAGGCGCTCGGCGGTGATGCCCATGGCCTGCGCCGCGTCTGAGGCCTTTGTGGCACTCTTCCACAGAATCGAGGCGCAGCCTTCCGGCGAGATAACCGCGTAGGTGGAATACTGCAGCATCGCCAGCTCGTCGCACACGCCAATCGCCAACGCGCCACCGGAGCCGCCCTCGCCCACGACGGTAGAGATGATCGGGGTTTTCAGCCGCGACATCACCGCCAGGTTGTGGGCAATCGCCTCTGACTGGCCACGTTCCTCAGCATTGATGCCCGGATAGGCGCCAGGCGTGTCGATAAAGGTGAATACCGGCATGCGAAAGCGTTCGGCCATTTCCATCAGACGGCAGGCCTTACGATAGCCTTCGGGACGCGGCATACCAAAATTACGGCGCACTTTTTCTTTTACATCGCGGCCTTTCTGATGGCCGATGACCATCACCGGTTTGTCGTTCAGACGCGCCACGCCGCCTACCAGTGCGGCGTCGTCGGCAAAGTGGCGGTCGCCGTGAAGCTCGTCGAAATCAGTAAACACGTGTTTGAGGTAGTCAAGCGTATAGGGGCGCTTGGGATGGCGCGCCAGCTGCGTCACCTGCCAGGGCGTGAGGTCCTTGAAGATGGACTCGGTCAGCTTGCGGCGCTTGGCCTCCAGACGTTCGATTTCATCGGCGAGGTTGACCTGGCTGTCGGAGCTGACCAGCCGCAGCTCTTCAATTTTTGCCTGTAGCTCGGCAATCGGCTGTTCAAAATCGAGGTAGTTGGGATTCATGGACGTTGCCTGTAAAAAAAAGCCTTTAAAAAGTAAGCCTTGTCGGATCGAGCATGTATTAGGTGGCATTATCGCAGCTTGGCCCTGCCACGCAAGGCGGTTCAGTGGGCACGCGGCGTGAATTATCGATAGCGCAGCTTGACGCCGGCCTGGCCCTGTACGTCGCGCAGCGCCAGCAGCAGGTCATCGCTTGGCGCCACCCGCCACGTTTCGTCAAGTGCGAGCCACGCCGTGGCTTCCGGATGGCGGTATTGCAGGCGCACCGGCAGACCGTTAGCGTCGTGGTATAGCGTCAGGCTATCACGCAGACTGGCGACCAAACGACCGTTAACCCGAGTGGCATCCAGCGCCACATCCACCGACTGCCCGTAGCGCACCCGCGCGGTAACCATCGGGGTAACGTCCTTGCCGCGCAGCTTAACGCCGCCCGAGTAATCATCGGTTGAAACCTCGCCTTCGACGATAATGATCTGATCGGTCTCGATCTGGCCGCGCAGCGCCTCGAAAACCTCACCAAAAAGCGAGGCTTCGATGCGCCCGGTGCGGTCGTCCAGGGTAATAAACGCCATGGTATCGCCGCGTTTGGATTTCATGGTGCGCACGCCCACGACCAGCCCGGCCACGCGCTGCGGCTCTCGCGACGGCGTCAAATCGCTGATCCGGGTGGAGACAAAGCGCTTTAGCTCGCGCTCGTATTCATCAATCGGGTGGCCGGTTAGATAAAGCCCCAGAGTATCTTTCTCGCCGGACAATCGTTCGCGGTCGGTCCATTCGCGCACGCCGCGGTAATCGGCGTAAACGTCACGATCTTCATCCGGCGCGAAAGCTTCGCCAAACATGTCCAGCATGCCTAGATTCTGGTTGGTATGATTTTGCGCCGCGGCCTTGAGTGCATCTGCCGTTGAGGCGGAAAGCAGCGCGCGGTTGGCGCCCAGATTATCCAGCGCGCCGGCGCGAATCAGCGCGTCAAGAGTGCGCTTGTTCATGCGCTTGGGATCAAGACGGCGGCAGAAATCAAACAGGTCGGTAAACGCCCCACCCTCTTCCCGGGCCTCGACAATCGCGCCGATGGGGCCTTCGCCCACCCCGCGAATCGCACCCAGGCCATACACCACGCGCGCGTCGGTATCCACGGTGAACTTGTAGTCGCCCACGTTGACGTCCGGCGGCGTAACGGTCAGCCCGAGATGGCGGCACTCTTCGATCAGCGGCACGATCTTGTCGAGATTATCCATTTCAGTGGACATCACCGCGGCCATGAACGGCCCGGGATAGTGCGCCTTGAGCCACGCTGTCTGGTACGACACCAGCGCGTAGGCGGCCGAGTGGGACTTGTTAAAGCCGTAGCCGGCAAACTTTTCTACCAAGTCAAAGATGTTGCCGGCCAGATCTTTTTCGATCCCGTTTGCCGCGCAGCCTTCCATGAAACCGGCGCGCTGCTTAGCCATTTCTTCGGGCTTTTTCTTGCCCATCGCGCGGCGCAGCATATCCGCTTGGCCCAGGCTGTAACCGGCCATCACCTGGGCAATCTGCATCACTTGTTCCTGATACAGAATGATGCCGTAGGTCGGTGCCAGCACGGGTTTTAACACCTCATGCTGGTAATCCGGGTGTGGATAAGACACTTCGGCGCGCTTGTGTTTGCGGTTGATGAAGTCGTCGACCATGCCCGACTGCAAAGGGCCAGGGCGAAACAGCGCCACCAGCGCGATCATGTCATCGAGCGAGTCCGGCTGCAGGCGTTTGATCAGCTCTTTCATGCCCCGTGACTCAAGCTGGAACACCGCGGTGGTTTCGGCCTTTTTGAGCATCTCGAAGGTAGGCTTGTCGTCCAGCGGGATGGCGGTGATATCCAGCGGCGCCTCGCCGTCCACGGCGCGCACCTTGTCAACCATCTCCAGCGCCCAGTCGATGATGGTCAGAGTGCGCAAGCCAAGAAAGTCGAACTTCACCAGTCCGGCCTCCTCGATGTCGTTCTTATCGAACTGCACCATCAGCCCTGAACCGTCTTCATCGCACAACAGCGGCGAGAAATCGGTCAATTTGGTGGGCGCAATTACCACCCCACCGGCGTGCTTGCCGGTGCCCCGCGTGGTGCCCTCAAGCTTTAACGCCATCTCCCAGATTTCTTCGGCGTCTTCGTCGGCGGCGATAAACTCCTGCAGCGCCGTCTCGGCCTCGATAGCTTTAGTCAGCGTCATGCCCACTTCAAACGGAATCAGCTTGGAGAGCTTGTCGCCCAGCAAATAGGGCTTGCCCTGGGCGCGGGCGACGTCGCGCACCACGGCCTTGGCCGCCATGGTGCCAAACGTGACGATCTGCGAGACGGCGTCGCGCCCGTAGCGGCCGGCCACGTATTCGATCACGCGGTCGCGCTTTTCCATGCAAAAATCGACGTCAAAGTCGGGCATCGAGACACGTTCGGGATTCAAGAAGCGCTCGAACAGCAGATCGTATTTTATCGGGTCAAGGTCGGTGATTTTCTGCGCGTAGGCCACTAGCGAGCCGGCACCCGAACCGCGCCCCGGCCCCACCGGCACGTCGTTATCTTTGGCCCACTGGATAAAGTCCATGACGATCAGGAAATAACCGGGAAAGCCCATCTGGATGATGATATTGAGCTCAAACTCCAGCCGTTCGCGGTAGCGCGCGTCAATTTCGCGGTAGTCTTCACCGTCGCGGGGGTAGCGCTCAAGCGGATAAAGAACATCCAGCCGTTCGGTCAGCCCGTCGTGGGAGATCTTGCGGAAAAACTCGTCCTGGGTCATGCCGTCGGGAATGGCAAATTCGGGGAGAAATATTTCGCCCAGCCGCACGTCAACGCTGCAGCGTCTGGCGATCATCACGCTGTTCTCGAGCGCCTCGGGAATGTCGGCGAATAGCTCGGCCATTTCTGTTGGGCTTTTGAGGTACTGCTCTTCGGTATATTTGTTTTCGCGGCGCGGGTCATCGAGTGCTTTGCCTTCGCCGATGGCCACCCGTGTTTCGTGCGCCCAGAAGTCGTCGCGCTCGAGAAAGCGCACGTCGTTGGTCGCCACCACCGGCGTGCCGGTGTCCACGGCGAGCGCTACGCTGGCGTGCACGCAGTCTTCTTCCAACGGACGCCCGGTGCGGGTCAACTCCAGATAAAAGCGCTCGGGAAACGCCGCCTGCCACTCGGCCAGCAACACCCGGGCGTCGCGCTCGTGATCGGTTAGCAGGTGGCGGCCAATATCGCCTTCGCGACCGCCGGAAAGCGCAATTAGCCCATCGCTTTGCGCAAGCACCCAGCGCTTGTCCAACAGCGCGCGGCCCTGCCGCTGGCCTTCAGTCCAGCCGCGAGAAATCAGCTCGATCAAATTGCGATAACCGGTATCGTTCATCGCCAGCAGCGTCATGCGGTACGGATGCGCCGCGTCGTGGGGGTTGGCCAGCCACACATCGCTGCCGATGATCGGCTTGAGCCCCGCGCCCTGGGCGGCGGTGTAGAACTTGACCAGACCGAACAGGTTGGTTTCGTCGGTCAGCGCCAGCGCCGGCATCTCACGCTCGGCGGTGGTACTCACCAGCGACTTAATTTTCACCAGCCCGTCGACCAGAGAAAACTCGCTGTGCACACGCAGATGAACAAAGGGAACCGTCATGGGAGTCTCGACAAAACGCATGAAAAGAATAACGCATGAAAAAAACAGTCAGAAAACGTATTTAACCGCTGCGCTCAGCGGGCAGCGCGGCGGTCTGTTGCAGTGGGCTATTGCCAAAGGTTACAAAAGCGCCAGCTGGCGAGCTACCGGAGCGAAGCTGCGGCGATGCTCGTCCAGCGGCCCCAGACGCTCAAGGGCGGCCAGGTGCGCTTGGGTGGGATAGCCCTTGTGGCGGGCAAAGCCGTAGTCGGGGTAGCGCGCGTCCAGGATAAGCATCTGTGCGTCGCGGGCCACCTTGGCGAGTATCGACGCGGCGGCAATGGCTGCGTGGCGGGCGTCGCCCTTGACCACCGCCTGCCCTGGCAGCGCGTGCCCCGGCAGGCGGTTACCGTCCACCAGCAAATACTCCGCCGCAGGCATAAGCGCGTCAATGGCGCGGCGCATGGCCAGATGCGTGGCGTGATAAATATTGTGCGCATCGACCTCGGCCGCGCTGGCCTCGGCCACGGCAAAGGCCAGCGCCCACTCGCGAATTTCGACGTCCAGCGTTTCGCGGCGCCGCGCGCTGAGCTTTTTGGAATCAGTCAGCCCAATGATCGGCCGCGCCGGGTCGAGTATCACCGCCGATGCGACTACGCTGCCAATCAACGGCCCGCGCCCAACCTCGTCTACGCCGGCCAACCGCTCGCCCTGATAGGCAATTTCGAGCGGGGCAAACTCACGTTTGGCCTTCTGGCACACGGCGTTACTCATGGTGATCCTCATTGAGCGGACGACCCGCCGCCAGCGCCTCGATGGCATCGGCCGCACGGGCGCTGGCGCCGCGCTGAAGCTCGACGTGCATACCCGCAAAGCGCGCTTCTAGCGCAGCGCGCTCGTCCGGGTTAGCCAACAGTGCGGACAGCGTATCGGCAATCGCCTCGGGCGTGGCGGCGTCTTGTATCAGCTCGGGCACCACGGCCTCGCGGGCAATGAGATTGGGCAGCGAAATCCACGGCGTTTTTACCAGCCAACGCGCCAGCCAGTGGGTCGCCGGCGCCATTTTATAGGCCACCAGCATCGCCCGGTGACACAGCATCGCTTCAAGGGCGGCGGTACCCGAGGTCAAAAGCACCGCATCGCTTGCCACCATTGCTTCGCGCGACTGGCCGTCGACCAGCGTGACCCGCGCGGCAAGCGCCGGATGCTCGGCCAACAGCGCGGCAAGCTCCTCGCGCCGGGCGGGGCTCGCCGCGGGAATGACCACCTGCAGCGCCTCAAAGCAGCGGCACAGTGCCTCGGCGGCGGCCAGAAACGTCGCCCCCAAAAAGCGGATCTCGCTTGCCCGCGAGCCCGGCAACAGCGCCAGCGTCAACGCCTCGGGCAAAAGCCCCAGCGCCTCGCGCGCGGCCTGACGGTCGTTCTCAAGCGGCAGCTCGTCGGCCAGCGGATGGCCCACAAACGCCACCGGCACGCGGTGCTCGCGATAAAACGCCGCTTCAAACGGCAGCAGGGTAAGCATCGCATCGACCGAACGGGCGATGCCCTTCACCCGGCCCTGACGCCACGCCCACACCGAGGGGCTAACGTAGTGCGCGGTGGTGATGCCGGCGCGGCGTAGCGCGCGCTCGAGCCCCAAATTGAAGTCCGGCGCATCGATACCCAGCATCACGTCGGGCTGCCAGGCCAGCGCATCGGCTTTCAGGGCACGGCGCACGCGCAGCAGTTCGGGAAGATGCTTGACCACTTCCACCAGCCCCATGATTGAGAGCGTTTCCAGCGCAAAGCAGCTGTGCATGCCCTCGGCCAGCATTCGCGGGCCGCCGATGCCGCGAAACTCGACGCTTGGGTGGCGCGTCTTGAGCGCGCGCATCACACCGGCGCCCAGAATATCGCCGGATAGCTCACCGGCAACGATGTAAATACGCCTAAGCGCCATGACAGGCCTCGCCAGACAGGTCGGTTAACGCACCGCTCTTAACGGACGATGCCGCGCGTGGAGCCTTCAATCGAGGCCGCAAAGCGCTCCACTTCGGCAAGCGGATAGCGCTCGCGCATGGTGCTAAGCGCCTGTTCCACGGTCAGCCCCTGGCGATACACCAGCTTGTAGGCGTCGGTCAGGGCGCGGATGGCTTCGCGACTGAAGCCGCGGCGTTTTAGCCCTATCGCGTTCAGCCCGTGGGCCTGTGCGGGGTTGCCGTTGATCATGATGAAGGCAGGGGTATCTTTGGTGATGATGGAGCCGCCGCCGGCCATGGCATGCTCGCCGAAATGACAAAACTGATGTACCGCGGAAATGCCGCCGATAATCACAAAGTCGCCAAGTGTCACATGCCCGGCAAGCGCCACCTGATTGGCCAGAATACAGTCGTTACCGATGATGCAGTCGTGGCCAACGTGCACGTAGGCCATGAGCAGATTGCGCGAGCCGATAGTGGTCTCGCCGCGGTCCTGCACCGTCCCCCGATGTAGGGTCGCGCCTTCGCGGATGACGTTATCGTCGCCCATCACCAGCCGGGTCGGCTCGCCGGCGTATTTCTTGTCCTGGCAGTCTTCACCCACCGAGGCAAACTGAAAAATACGCGTGCGTTCCCCGAGCGTTGTCGGGCCTTTGATGACCACATGGGGGCCGATGACGGAGCCGGCACCGATGGTGACATCGGGGCCGATCACGCTAAACGGGCCGACTTCGACGCCATCGGCCAGGCGTGCCGTCGCATCAACCAAAGCAGTAGGATGAATCAAGCCACCTTCCTCTCGGCACAGGTGATTTCAGCTTCGCAGGCAAGCTCGCCGTCTACCGTAGCGCGGCAGGCAAACTTCCAGATGCCGCGCTTACCGCGAATCACGTTGGCTTCAAGCATCAGCTTATCGCCGGGCATGACCGGACGCTTGAAACGCACTTTGTCACTGCCCACAAGATAGTAGACATAGCCATCTGCCGGGCGCTTATGGACGGTTTTGAACCCTAAAATACCGCAGGCTTGGGCGAGTGCCTCGACCACCAGAACGCCGGGCATGATCGGGTGATGGGGGAAGTGGCCATTGAAAAACGGCTCGTTAATGCTGACGTTCTTGTACGCCACGATGGTTTCGCCTTCGACCAGCTGCGTTACCCGATCCACCAGTAAAAACGGGAAGCGGTGGGGCAAGTACTCGCGAATTTCGTTGATATCCATAACCATCGTAGCGACCTCTAAATGACAAAACACCCGGGCAATCCCAAGTGGCTCCAGCGCTCCCGCCGGCAAAAAAAGCAGTGGATTATAACGCGCTGCCCGCAAGCCTCAAGCGCCCCACCGCAAAAACACATGAGCAGCTCTTCAGTCGCGGTGTTTTTCCAGCCGCGCCAATCGCTTGGCAATATCGTCCAGCTGCTTGAAACGCACCGCGTTTTTACGCCACTGATGGTTCTCCATGGCGCCGGTACCCGAGGAGTAAACGCCGGACTCATGGATCGAGTTGGTGACCAGGCTCATGCCCGTCACCTGCACGCCGTCGCACAGGGTCAAATGGCCGGAAAGCCCGACCCCGCCGCCCAGCATACAGTGCCTGCCCACCTGCGTAGAGCCGGCAATACCCACGCAGCCGGCAAGCGCGCTGTGATCGCCGATTTGGACGTTATGCGCAATCTGCACCTGGCTATCGATTTTGACATCGTTGCCAATCAGCGTATCGCCAAGTGCCCCGCGGTCGATGCTCGAGCAGCTGCCGACTTCCACATCGTCGCCCAGCACCACGCCGCCAAGCTGGGCAATCTTGTGCCAGGCGCCGCCGTCATGGGCAAAGCCAAAACCGTCGCCGCCGATCACGCAGCCGCTGTGGAGGATTGCCCGCTGGCCAATCATCACGCCGTGACACACCGTGACGTTAGCGTGCAGGCGCGTGCCCTCACCCAGCTGGCTGTCGGCACCCACCACGCTGCCTGGCCCGACGACCACGCGCTCACCGAGCACCGCGCCGGACTCGATAACCGCGTTGGCCGCCACGCAAACGCCTTCGCCCAGGCGCGCGTCGTCAGCCACCACCGCCGCCGGATGAACCCCCGGGCGGTCACGCGCCGGTACCGGGTCAAACAGCTGCGACAACTTGGCATAGCCCAGGTAGGGGTTTTCCAGCTCCAAACGTGGCACCGGGCAGGCCTTGCCGTGCTCCGGATGCAGCAGCACAGCCCCAGCGCGAGTCGTGGCCAGATCCTTGAGATAGGCACGGTTAGTCAGAAACGCAATCTGATCGGGCTTTGCGTCTTTAAGCGTCGCCAAGCCGCGAATGGGCGTTTGTGCGCTATCGCTCAAGGGCACATCCAAATGGCGAGCGATATCCGCAAGAGTCAGGGGGTGGGAAGCGTGCGTCATAAGAGCCCAGAAGTGCTAGCGGTGCGGCCATGCCGCACCGGATAAAATTAGTTTAGCGAGTTGAATACCTGCGTAACCTCATCGGTGAGGTTGGGCAGGTCCATGGACGAGTGCAAAACGCCCTGGGGCTCGACCAGAATATCAATACCGTGACGGGCAATGACCTCGTCCACGGCCTTCTCTAGCGCCGGCTCGGCCTGTTCCAGGAACTGCTTTTCCGAACGCTGCTGTGCGGTCAGCACTTCGCGGCGCAGCGCTTCAAAGCGACTGCCCTTCTGCTGTAGCTCACTCATTAGGCGCTGACGCTCGGAGTCTGACATCACATCGCCTTCATTCTGCAGACGCTGCTGTAGGCGTTGCAGTTCGTTACCGATGTTCTTCGCTTCGCTTTGCTGAGCACCAACCTCGCCTTCCAGCCGGCTTAAGGACGTCTGTGCCGACTCGGTGTTCATCAGCGCAGCACGCCAGTCAAGCACTGCCACGTCTGCCGCGTACGCCGGCAACGCCATGACACCCAACAATGTTACTGCCGCAATCAGTTTACGCATGCTAAATCACTCCTTGTGGGTACGACCCGCGTGGGTAAGCTTACCTATCCCGCCGCGTTAAAACGACTGGCCCAGCGAGAACTGGAAAAACTCGGTGTCGTCTTCGCTCTTGTCATTGATCGGCTTGGCCACGCTGAAGGTTAAAGGCCCGACCGGCGTTAGCCAGGCAAGCCCGATCCCCGCGCTGTAGCGCAGCTCTCCCAGATCAACGCCTGAGCTACAGTTCTGGCGCGACGCATTATCGTCAAGCACGTCATAACAGGAGGTCAAAAACGTGTTGCCGGCATCCACAAACAGCGAGGTTTGCATGGAGTCCTGATTTTCCACGAACGGCATCGGGAACAGCACCTCGGCGCTGCCTTCAACCAGCACGTTACCGCCCAGGGTGCGGTCGCGTCCGCCTGGCTCCTGGGGCGTGGTGCGCTGGCCCAGGGTGTTGGAGGTAAAGCCGCGCACCGAGCCCAGCCCGCCGGCGTAGAAGTTTTCGTAGAACGGATACGGGTCGTTGCCGCCAAAGGTGTCGGCATAGCCCAGATTGCCGGAAAACTTGAGCGACCAGAGGTCGTCGTCATCCAGCGCAAACAGCTGCTGGGCACGAGCGCGGAACTTGTAGTAGCTGACGTCGCTTCCCGGCGCGGCGGTTTCCATCGATACCCGCTGATAGCTGCCGTCGGTGGGCATGATGCCGCGGTTCAGGTTGTTGCGCGTCCAGCTTGCGGTCAGCTTCACGGCTTGCGAGCTGTCGCCTTCATCATTGACATAACGCTCGATTTCCGACGCCGTATCGTTATAGGTTTTGATCTTGAGATCTTCGGCACTGGCACCGAAATTCAGGCGGGAAAGCTCGCTGATCGGATAGCCAAAGCTGATGCCCGCGCCGTAAGAGTCGGTAGAGTAGGTGGAAATATCCGAGTCTTCGTAGTCGGTTTCACGGTAGAAGACGTTGTAGCCCCGCGAAATGCCGTTGATCGTCCAGTATGGGTCAGTAAAGCCGAAGTTGACGCTGGTAAACGTATCACTGCGCTGAGCACCGAGATTGACGCGGTTACCCGTCCCCAGAAAGTTGTTCTGCGACAGCGACGCGCCGTAGATGACACCCGCACTTTGCGAAAAGCCGACGCTCGCCGACACCGAGCCCGACGGTTGCTCTTCAACCTCGTAGGTGACGTCCAGCTTATTCGGCTCGCCGGGCACACGCTGGGTATCCACCTCGACCTGACTGAAAAACCCGAGACGGTTGAGACGCTGGCGCGACTGGGTGATGGCATCGGTGGAGGCCGGTGCGCCTTCCATCTGCGTCATCTCGCGGCGCAGCACCTCATCCTGGGTGGTGGTATTGCCCTTGAACTCGATACGCCGAACGTAGGTGCGCTTACCGGGCGCTACGTTGAGCACCAGATCCACCGTCTCGTCGTCGTTCATATCGGGAACGCTGTTGACCTCGGCAAAGGCAAAGCCTTCAGCGCCCAGCCGCTTGCGCAGCGCTTCGGTCGAGGCGTTGAGCTTGCTGCGCGAGAACTGCTGGCCAGGCTTGATTTCGAGCAGGTCGCGCGCCTCGCTTTCGCCAAGGGTCAGATCCCCGGCAAAGCGAATGCTCCCCACACGGTACTGCGCGCCTTCATCCACGTTCAGGGTGATGTAGATATCGGTTTTTTCCGGCCCAATGGAGACCTGTGTCGAGGTCACTTCAAAGTTGGCATAGCCGCGATCAAGGTAATAGGAGCGCAGCCGCTCGATATCCCCAGCGAGCGCCTGGCGCGAGTATTCATCGCTTGAAAACCAGCCAAAGATCATGCCCGGTTTGTCTTCCAGCTCAAACAGGTCGCTCAGAGTTTCGTTGTCAAAGGCGCGGTTGCCCACAATATTGATCTGACGAATCTTGGCGACATCGCCCTCGTTGATATTGATGTTGACCTGCACGCGGCCGGTGTCGATTTCTTCGACCTCGGCGTCAATCCGCGCGCTATAGCGCCCCTGGGACTGATAGACGTTTTCCAGCTCGCGTTGAATTTCCTCAAGGGTGGACAGCTCAAGCACCTGGCCTTCGGCAAGCCCGGCGCTGGTCAGCCCCTTGCGCAGGTCATCTTCAGCGATCTGCTCGTTGCCGCTGATATCCAGCTTGGCGATCGTCGGCCGTTCGACGACCTTGATCACCAGTACGTCGCCTTCGCGGGCAAGGGAGACGTCGTCAAACAGTCCGGTGGCAAATAGCTCACGCGCGGCATCCGCCAGTTCGCGCTCGCTGACCGTATCGCTTGCGCTTACCGGAAAGGCGTTAAAGACCGAGGCGGCGGATACCCGCTTGAGTCCTTCTACACGAATGTCGGAAACGTCAAAGGGTTGTGCCTGGGCACTGCCGGCCGTAGCCAGCAAAAATGCCGCCATTCCAAGGGTCTTTATTTTCATGCAGTCAGTTCGCTCGCGTTGGTCTGCCCACCGTATCAGACAGGCACCATATACATTTGTGCAGGCGGATGACAAGGCACCCTGCCTTTACACGCGTCATTACCACAGCCGCATCAGGTCAAAATACAGCGCCATCAGCATCAGCGTCCCGACCATGGCCAGGCCAATGCGCAGCCCTATTCCCTGTGCCCGCTCGGAAACGGGACGCCCCCGCACAAGCTCGACGACATAGTAAAGCAAATGCCCGCCGTCCAGCACCGGAATCGGCAGCAGGTTGAGCACCCCAAGGCTGATGGAAAGGTACGCCAGAAAACCCACGAAGGCATCAAGCCCCGCCCGCGCCGAATCGCCGGAGATCTTGGCAATCGTGATCGGCCCTGACAGGTTCGACGGCGAAATCAGTCCCACCAGCATCTTGCGGATGGAATCGAGCGTCAAAAGCGTCATCTCGCCGGTGCGCGACAGCGCCTCACCCACGGCCTCAATCGGGCCAAAGCGGATCTCGCGGCGCAGCTCAGCAGGCCACTCCATTGGGGCCACGCCGGCGCCGATATAGCCAATTTCGGCACCGTTTTCCAGGCTGCGACTGCCGGGGGTCAGCGTCATCGCGCGGCTTTCGCCGTCGCGGTTAACGCGTATCTCGAGCGCGCGTCCGGCACTTTGGCGCACGCGCTCGACAAAGGCTATCCAGTCGTCGATAGCCTCGCCGTTGACCTCCACAATACGGTCGCCGACCTCAAGCCCCGCGCGCGACGCCGCCTCATTATCGACCACCTGACCCAGCACCGCCGGAAACGCCGGCCGCAAAGGCGTGATACCCAGCGTTTTTAGCGGCCTTGGCGGGTTCTGGCGAACCAGATAGCGCTCCACCGCAAGCGTGTAACGTTGCGGCTCGCTAGCGCCCTCAGAGCGCGCCTGCACGACCAGCTCGCCGTCATGGCCGATCAGCCCCACCAGCGCCAAGTTAACGTCTTCCCAGGATCTCACCGCCTCGCCCTGCACGCCTGTCAGCTCGTCGCCATGGCGCAGCCCCGCCTCATAGGCCGGCGACTGCGGCGCCACCGCACCTACCTTGGGCACCACCACCGAGGTGCCCGCCACGAACAGCGCCCAGTAGGCGACAATCGCCAGCAAAAAATTGGCCGCCGGGCCGGCGACCACTACGGCAATGCGCTGCCAGACAGACTTGCGATTAAAAGCACGGTGTTGCTCTTCTGGCGGCACCGGTGCTTCGCGTTCATCGAGCATTTTCACGTAGCCGCCCAGCGGAATGGCGGCCACGGCAAATTCGGTGCCGTGGCGATCCACCCGCGACCACAGCGGCTTGCCAAAGCCCACGCTAAAGCGCAGCACCTTGACGCCGCAGCGGCGCGCTACCCAGAAATGCCCGAACTCGTGGAACGTAACCAAAAGCCCGAGCACTACAATAACCGCAAGAATGTTCTGTATCAGGCCCATCGGCTGTTTTCTCCTGCGCGCTTGCTGCGCGGGTTAACGTCGCAGCGCGCCGTGGTATTGTACCCGCTGATCGGCGGCGTTACGCGCACGCCGGTCGGCGTCGATAATCGCCTCAAGGCTTGTCGCCTTCGCTACCGGCTCGTTCTCAAGCACGTCTTCCACCACCCGGGCAATCGCGGTAAACCCCAGACGTTGACCAAGAAAGGCGTCAACGGCAATTTCATTGGCCGCGTTGAGCACGGCGGGCGCCGTACCGCCGACGAGCATGGCCTCGCGCGCCAGGCGCAGGCAGGGAAAGCGCGCCTCATCGGGGCGTTCAAAATCCAATTGCGCCACCTGAAACAAATCCAGCGGCTTAACGCCGGCATCGATGCGTTCAGGAAAGGCAAGGCCGTAGGCGATCGGCGTGCGCATATCAGGGTTGCCCATTTGCGCGATCACTGAGCCGTCATTATAGGCCGCCATCGAGTGAACAACGCTTTGCGGATGGACCACGACCTGCACCTGTTCGGGGGCGGCATCAAACAGCCAGCAAGCCTCAATTAGCTCAAGCCCTTTGTTCATCAGCGTCGCGCTATCGACGGATATTTTGCGCCCCATCGACCAGTTGGGGTGCGCGCAGGCTTCATCGGGCGTTACCCGCTCAAGGGCCTCCCCGCTCAGATGGCGCAGCGGCCCACCCGAGGCGGTCAGCAGCAGCTGCGACACGCCGTGGCGCGCAAGCCCGCCACGATGCCCGGCGGGTAGACACTGGTAAATAGCATTGTGTTCCGAGTCGATCGGCAAAAGCATCGCGCCGGAGGCCTCCACGGCGTCCATGAACAGCGCCCCGCTCATCACCAACGCTTCTTTATTAGCCAGCAGCACGCGTTTGCCAGCCCGAGCGGCCGCAAGCGCCGGCAATAGCCCGGCGGCGCCCACAATCGCTGCCATGACGGTATCTGCAGCGCTATCGCGGGCTACCTCGCACAGCGCCTCAACGCCGGCGGTAACGGCCGCGGCCACGCCCGCCGCTTTCAGTTCGCGGCGTAGCCAGACGGCATCCGCCTCAGTGGCAAGCACTGCCACCTCGGGGCGGTGCACCAGGCACTGCGCCAGCAGCGCCTCGCGGGAGGTGTGCGCCGTCAGCGCATGCACGCGATAACGCTCGGGATGGCGAGCAATCACGTCCAGCGTACTGGTGCCCACGGAGCCCGTAGACCCCAGCACGGTTACGCGGCGAACGGCGGCGTCCGTCATAAAGGCAGCACCTGCAGATAGAAAAGGGCAAACACCGGCACCGCAGCGGTCAGGCTGTCGATGCGGTCAAGGACGCCGCCGTGGCCGGGCAGCAGCGCGCTGGAATCTTTCACCTGGCGATGGCGCTTGAGCATGCTTTCGAGCAAATCGCCCAGCACTGATACCAAGGTGACGCCGACCGTCACTGCCAACAGCAGCGTCGTGGCCAGCAGGCCCAGCGACTGCCACACGGCAAACCCCAGCGACAGCAGCGCCGTGGCAGCCATGCCGCCGAACACGCCTTCCCAAGATTTCCCCGGGCTGACGTCGGGCGCAAGCTTGCGCCGGCCAAACGCACGGCCGGAAAAATAGGCGCCGATATCCGCCGCCCACACCAGCAATAGCACAAAGAGTAGCCAAGTACCGCCCGGCTCGCTTGAACGCAGTACGTTGAAGCCGACCCAGCACGGCACTAGCACCAAAAGTCCCATGCCCAGCCGCCGCGGTGTCGAGCTCCACTGTGCGCTGTCCGCGGGGTAGCGCGACACCCAATAGAGGTTAAGTACCCAGCCGAGTGCGCCGAGCGCAAGCGGCCAGACCGCGTGCGCCGCCCCCAAAAGCCACAGTGCGAGCATGACGGCGGCTAGGCCGACAACGACCAACCCGCGCCGGCGCGGGTTGAGTACGCCGGCCAGATTGGCCCACTCCCAGCCGCCCAGCAGCACGATGGCGGCGGCAAACAGCGCAAAAGTGCCGCCCTCAAGACCGAACAGCCCGGCCAACACCAGCGGTGCCAGCCAGGCCGCGGTAATAATCCGCTGTTTAAGCACCTTGGGCCTCTATCTGCTCGTGGGTCATGCCAAAGCGACGTTTGCGCCCGGCGAAATCGTCAAGGGCTGTGTCCATCGCCTCGGCGCCGAAGTCCGGCCATAATAGCGCAGAAAAATACAGCTCGGCGTAAGCCAGCTGCCACAGCATGAAGTTGGACAGACGCTGCTCGCCGCTGGTGCGAATGCACAGATCTACCGAGGGTACCTGGCTTTGCGCCATGGTGTGATCCAGCCGCTCGGCGGTCACCTCGGCAGGGGCCAGCTCACCCGCCGCCACCTGCTCGGCCAGCCGCCGCGCCGCGCAGGCGATATCCCACTTGCCGCCGTAGTTCGCAGCGATTACCAGATGCATCCCGGTGTTATCCCGGGTCAGCGTTTCGGCACGCTCTATGTGCTGCTGGATGGCATGCGAAAAAGCGTCGCGATCCCCCAGGATGGTCAGGCGCACATTACGCCTGTGGAGCTTTTTAACTTCGCGCTTGAGCGCCATCAGGAAAAGCTCCATCAGCGCGCTGACTTCTGCTGCCGGACGTTTCCAGTTCTCGCTGGAAAAGGCAAACAGGCTCAGCGTGCCCACGCCGCGCTCGGCGGCGCGCTTAATAACCGCACGCACCGACTCGACGCCGGCACGATGGCCACGTACGCCGGACAGTCCGCGCCTTTTGGCCCAACGGTTATTGCCATCCATGATGATGGCAACGTGCGCGGGCACGCACGCCCCCTCCTGCGCGGATGCAGGCGAAGCGGGCGTCTCTGGTGCAACACAGGGTTCGCCGGCGCTAGCCGGCCGTGTTTCAGAAAGCTGCGGTGGCGTCATAGCGTCTCGGATCCGGGATCAGTCTTAAAAAACGGCGCGCGACCACACGGAAAGCACCGCTTTCCGTGATGGAATGTCAGGTCAAGCCCGCACGTTATACCTTCATCAGGTCGTCTTCCTTGGAAGCTAATGCCTTGTCGATTTCGGCAATGTGCTTGTCAGTCAGCTTCTGGATACCTTCTTCGCCCTGGCGCTGCTCGTCTTCGCTGATGTCTTTGTCCTTGAGCAGCGACTTGAAGTCACCGTTGGCATCGCGGCGCACGTTGCGCACGGCCACCCGGGCATTTTCGGCTTCGCTGCGCGCCTGCTTGATGTAGCCCTTGCGCGTTTCTTCGGTCAGCATCGGCATGGGCACGCGAATCACGCTACCCGCACTGGCCGGATTGAGCCCCAGGTCAGAGGTCATGATGGCCTTTTCGATCTTCGGCACCATGCTGCCTTCCCAAGGGCTGATGGAAAGCGTACGCGCGTCCTCCACGTTGACCGAGGCGACTTGGTTCAACGGCACGGGGCCGCCGTAATAGTCAACGACCACCGTGTCCAGAATGCTGGGGTGCGCGCGACCGGTTCGAATCTTGTTGAAGTTCGTGTGGAGCGCGTCGACGCTTTTCTGCATACGGCTTCCGGCGTCTTTCTGGATATCTTTGATCACGTTTTTACCCTCACTTGTTACCCTTTGTTTATCAGCGTGCCTTCCTTGCCCCCGACCACCAGGTTCAAAAGAGCACCAGGCTTGTTCATGTCAAATACCCGCACCGGCATATTATGGTCACGTACTAGGCAGATAGCGGTCAAATCCATGACGCCGAGCTTCTGCTCCAGGGCGTCGTCATAGCTGAGCTGGTCGTATTTCACCGCATCGGCGTGTTTTACCGGATCCTTGTCGTAAACGCCATCCACCTTGGTGGCCTTGATCACCACGTCAACGTCGACTTCGATGCCGCGCAAGCAAGCGGCGGAATCCGTGGTGAAAAACGGGTTGCCGGTGCCCGCGGAAAACAGTACCACGTCGCCGGAGGTCAGATAGCGGATCGCCGAACGGCGGTCGTAGTGCTCTACCACGCCGCTCATCTGAATCGCCGACATCACCCGCGAGCGGATGTTGGAGCGCTCGAGCGCGTCGCGCATGGCCAGCGCATTCATCACCGTTGCCAGCATACCCATGTGGTCACCGGTGACGCGGTCCATGCCGGCTTCATTGAGCGCGGCGCCGCGAAACAGATTGCCCCCGCCGATCACGAGACCCACCTGCACGCCGATGCCTACCAGCTGACCGATTTCCAGCGCCATACGGTCCAGCACTTTGGGATCGATACCAAATTCGTGTTCGCCCATCAGCGCCTCGCCCGACAGCTTGAGCAAAATACGCTTGTAGTTCGACTTCGAGCTCTCGGCTTTCGGGGGAGCGGGCGTCAGGGGTTCGTTCGTTTCATTGGGCATGGTATCTCTCCTGCAGCAGACCTAAACACCGGATAGGCAAAAGCTCCCGGCTAGTGGGGAGCGGATACGCGAAGGCGTGCGCGAATGCGCACGCCTTCGCGTAGTGGAACCTCTGACCTTAGCTACGGCCAGCCTGTTCCATGACTTCCTTGGCGAAGTCGACTTCTTCGACTTCAATGCCCTCACCCACTGCAAAGCGGGTAAAGCCGGCCACTTCACCACCGGCGGCCTTCACGTACTCGGCCACGCTCTGATCGGGGTTCTTGACGAACGCCTGCTCGGTCAGGCTGTTTTCCGCCAGATATTTCTTCAGACGACCCTGAACCATTTTTTCCGCGATGTTTTCCGGCTTGCCGGCCATATCCGGCTGCGCCAGAATAATCGCCTTTTCCTCGTCAAGCTCGGCCTGCGGCATATCATCCGGGCGTGCCACGCTCGGGTTGATCGCGGCCACGTGCATGGCAACGTCTTTAGCCGCCTCGACGGTACCGCCCTTGAGTACGGTCAACACGCCGATACGACCGCCGTGTACGTACTCGCCTACGGTGTTGCCTTCGCCGGCATCAACCACAACGGCGCGACGTACGCTGATGTTTTCACCGATCTTTTGCACTAACCGCTCGCGGGCCGTCTCCAGCTCACCGTCCATGACCGCGGCCACGTCGTCGTTTTTCGCCGCGAAGAAGGCGTCAACGATGGTGCGGGTAAACGCGATGAAGTTGTCATCGCGGGCGACAAAGTCGGTTTCGGAATTGATTTCGACCATGACGCCGTAGCTGCCGTCGTCGGCAACGCGAGTCACAACGGCACCTTCAGCGGCGGTGCGGTCGGCTTTCTTCGCGGCTTTTAGGCCAGAGTTCTTACGCAGGTTTTCGATCGCGACTTCAATATCGCCGCCGGTTTCAGTGAGTGCTTTTTTACACTCCATCATGCCAAGACCGGTGCGCTCGCGCAGTTCCTTAACCTGAGAGGCACTGATAGCTGCCATGGAAATTCACCTCTAAATGAGTCTAGCTGAATAATGAAAAGCGGAAAAAAGGGGGCCTGGCCCCCTCTTTTAGGCAATGCGGCACACAGGCCGCTTGGCCATCTTACTCGGCGGCGGCTTCGCTGCTGTCAGCGTCGGTCGCATCGTCGGTTGCTTCAACGAACTCTTCCTGGCTGCCTTCTTTGGCACGGCCGCAGGCATCGGCAATCGCCTTGACGTAGATTTGGATTGCGCGGATGGAGTCATCGTTGCCCGGAATCACGTAGTCAACGCCGTCGGGGTTGGAGTTGGTGTCCACCACGCCGATCACCGGAATACCCAGCTTGTTGGCTTCATTGATGGCGAGGCGCTCATGGTCAACGTCAACCACGAACAGCGCGTCCGGCAAACCGCCCATGGCCTTGATACCGCCGATGGAGCGCTCGAGCTTGTCCTGCTCACGGGTTGTCGTCAGCACTTCTTTCTTGACCAGCTTGTCGAACGTGCCGTCTTCGCGCATCGCTTCCAGATCGCGCAGACGCTTGATCGACTGACGGATCGTTTTGAAGTTGGTCAGCATGCCGCCGAGCCAGCGATGGTTAACGAACGGCTGACCCACGCGATTGGCTTCTTCTTTGATGATCTTGCTGGCGCTGCGCTTGGTGCCCACAAACAGGATCTTGTTGTTGGCCGCGGCCATTTTCTCAACCACGTCGATCGCTTCGTTCAGCGCCGGCAGCGTGTGCTCAAGGTTGATGATGTGAATCTTGTTGCGCGCGCCAAAGATGTACTGACTCATCTTCGGGTTCCAGTACTTGGTCTGGTGGCCGAAGTGGGCGCCCGCTTTGAGCAGGTCACGCATATTGACATGTGCCATGGTAAAACTCCTGAAACTCGGGTTAGGCCTCCACGCACCCCATGGATCCGACCAGTGACGCCGTGCGGCGTTCAAAGGCACCCGGGACCATGTGCCGGTGCATGTGTGTTTTCAAGGCGTGCAATTATTTAAGCATCAGCGCCGCCAAAGGCGCGATGCCGGTACGGCCTCCTGCTCGTATTCGGCGTCTGGTCAAGCCCGTGGCAAGGCCACATCGGCCCTTGGTGAGGCTAGACTAAACGCGGCGAACGATTGCAGGAAAGCGCGCGGCTTTATACCATAGTTCCTTACCAAGATGAAGTCGCGGCGCTTTTTACCGGAGCAGGTTACGCACAGAAGGTGCCCGTACAGCCTGCGACTCGTGTCATTTTTTTCACCTCCAACGCCATCGAGTGTTCATGAACGTTCCGATTAAAACGCCTGCCGAAATCGACAAAATGCGTGAAGCCGGCCGCCAGGCTGCCAGCGTGATCGAGATGATTACCCCCCACGTCAAGGCGGGCATCAGCACCGGTGAAATCGACCGCTTGTGCCACGAATACATTGTTGACGAGCTCGGCTCCACCCCGGCGCCGCTCAACTATCACGGCTTTCCCAAAGCGTCGTGCACGTCGATCAACCACGTGGTCTGCCACGGCATTCCCGACGATGCCAAGGCGCTCAAAAAAGGCGACATCATGAACCTCGACATCACCGTTAAGACCGCTGACGGCTACCACGGGGATTCCAGCGTGATGTTCATCGTCGGCGAGACGGTCCAGGGCGAACGGCTGAGCCGCGTGACCCAGGAGTGCCTGTATAAAAGCATCGAGGCCATCAAGCCCGGCGTGCGCCTGTCGGACCTGGCGCGAGTGATCCAGCAGCACGCCGAAGCCAACGGCTACTCGGTGGTGCGCGACTTTTGCGGTCACGGCATCGGTGCCGGTTTTCACGAGGAGCCGCAGTTTCTGCACTACGACGGCTACGCGCCTGAAGCCGACATCACGCTGGCCCCGGGCATGTGCTTTACCATCGAGCCGATGATCAACGTGGGCAGCTACAAGACCAAGGTACTGCGCGATGGCTGGACGGCAGTGACCAAAGACCGCAGCCTCTCGGCACAGTGGGAGCACACCCTGCTGGTCACTGATACCGGCGTGGAAGTGCTGACCGCGCGCGGTGACGAAGACCTGAGCTTCCTCGCCCGCTGATGCTTCTTCACCACTACCGGTACGTGCCGGACACCTCGCTGCTGGATCTCGATGCCTTTCGCGCCGAGCTTGGCGGCTCACGCTCGCCGATCGCGCCGTTCAAGGGCGCGCTTGAAACTCTGCAGGCACGCCTTGACGTGCGCTTTCGCGCGGGCGCGGACATTCGTGATCTGGTGCGCGGACGCGCCTGGCATCTCGACCGGCTGCTGGCGATTGCCTGGGAGCAGCACGCCTGGCCGGACGCCGGCGTCGCCCTGCTTGCGGTCGGCGGTTACGGCCGCGGCGAGCTGCACCCCTACTCGGATATCGACCTTTTATTGCTGCTCGAACACGACGATGACGCGCCCTACCGCGAGCCGTTGATGGCCTTTATCACCTTTCTCTGGGATATCGGCCTGGAAATCGGCCACAGCGTACGCTCGCTGAACGACTGCGAGCGCGAGGCCAGCGCTGATGTCACGGTGATGACCAACCTGCTGGAAACGCGCCTGATTGCCGGCCCCGAGCGGCTGCGCAAGGCCATGCGCGAGCGGCTGGACGACACACGCCTGTGGCCGGCTGACCTTTTTTTTGCCGCTAAGTGGGAAGAGCAAATCGCCCGCCACCAGCGCTATAACAATTCCGAATACCATCTTGAGCCCAACATAAAAAGCTCACCAGGCGGGCTGCGTGATATCCAGATGATCGGCTGGGTCGCCAAACGGCATTTCGGCACCGAAAAGTACGCTGACATTGTCGCCAACGGTTTTATGAACGACGCCGAGCTGCGCATTTTGAGCCAGGGGCAAGCGTTTTTATGGCAGGTACGCTACGCCTTGCACATGCTCGCCGGGCGCGCCGAAGACCGCCTGTTGTTTGACCATCAGCGCAGCATTGCCGAGCTTTTTGGCTTCAAGGACACCGCCGAGCGGCTCGCCGTCGAGCAGTTCATGAAGCGCTACTATCGCCACGTCACCGCGCTGGCCGGCCTTAACGACATGCTACTGCAGCACTTTGACGAAGTGATCCTGCGCGGCGAGCAGTCGCTCGCCACCGTTGAGCTCAACGAACGCTTTGAAACCAAGGGCGGCTATATTCAAGCGCGCTCTCGCAGCCTGTTCCGGGATCACCCCGACGCGCTGCTGGAACTTTTCCTGCTCATGGCCGAGCACCCCGAGATCGAAGGCGTACGCGCCGACACCATCCGCCTGATGCGCGATCACCGCCACCTGATCGATGATCACTACCGCGATAACCCGCTGCACCAGCGGCTGTTTATGGCGCTGCTGCGCTCATCGGGCAACGTGCCGCGCCAGCTGCGGCGAATGAACCGCTACGGCATTCTCGGCAAGTACCTGCCCGAGTTTGGCCGCGCCGTGGGGCTGATGCAGCACGACCTGTTCCATATCTACACCGTGGACGCCCACACGCTTAAACTGCTCAAGCTGCTGCACGGCTTTCGTAAGCCCGAGGCCCGGAACGATTTCGCCGTTGCCGCCACGCTGATGCCCAAGCTGCCCAAGCTCGACGTGCTGTGGATCGTCGGCCTGTTTCACGATGTCGGCAAAGGCCGCGGCGGCGACCACTCAATTATCGGCGCCCGGGACGTAGAGCAGTTTTGCCACAGCCACGGGCTGTCCAACCACGATACCAAGCTGGCCAGCTGGCTGATTGAGCATCATCTACTGATGTCGATGACCGCGCAGAAACGCGACACCACCGACCCCGAGGTCATCCGCGATTTCGCTCTGACGGTGCAAAACGAAACCCGCCTGGACTACCTCTACGTGCTCACCGTGGCCGACATCAACGCCACCAACCCTTCGCTGTGGAACGGCTGGCGGGCGACGCTTCTGCGCCAGCTGCACGCCGAAACCAAGCGCGCACTGCGCCGCGGCCTGCAAAACCCACCCGACCGTGACGACTGGGTGCGCGAAACCCGCGACGAGGCCCGCTCGCTGTTGCAGGCCGCTGGCGTCAGCCCAGCCCAGATCGACCCGCTGTGGGATTCGCTCGGCGAAGACTACTTTTTGCAATACGCGCCCAGCGAAATCGTCTGGCAGACCCGGGGCATTCTCGCTCACCGCGACCCCCACCTGCCGCTGGTGATGATCAGCGCACCGACCGACGACATGGCCGAAGGCGGCACTCAGGTGTTCATCCACACCCGCTCGGTCGACGATCTGTTCGCCGCCACCGCCGCGGCGATGGAGCAGCTCGGGCTGTCGATTCACGATGCGCGCATCGCTACCTCGCGCAATAACTGGACGCTGAACACCTTTATCGTGCTGGACAACCAGCATCAGGCGATCCGTGACGCCGAACGCATCGAAGAGATGCGCCGCCATCTGGTCGAAGAGCTGGACGACCCCGACGACTATCCGCGCATCGTCAGCCGCCATACGCCGCGCAAACTCAAGCACTTCAAGGTGCCCACCACCGTCCTGATCGAGCAGGATCCCGGCAACGAGCGCACCCTGCTGGAGCTGACCGCGCCCGACCGCCCCGGCCTGCTGGCCCGGGTGGGGCGGATTTTCATGGAGCAGGACATCGCGCTGTCTGCCGCCAAGATCGCGACCCTGGGCGAGCGCGTGGAAGACGTTTTCTTCATTACCACCAAAGCCGGCGAGCCGCTGACCGACCCCGAGCGCCAGGCCAGCCTGCGCGAACGGCTGATCGAGGTACTGGGCGTATAAACGAACGTTTAACGGTGGATTTGAGCCGCCGCGGGGGCTTGCCTATAATCAGCGGCTTGCCCCTGACAACGATCCCAAAACGGCCCTAAAACGAAAAATATCATGAATCCCGATCTTGACGCCCTGCATCCGTATCCGTTTGAAAAGCTCGCGGCGCTAACGGCTCACCTGACGCCGCCGGACTATCTTGAACCGATTGCGCTGACCATCGGTGAACCCCGGCACGCGCCCTATGCCGGCGCGCTGGAGGCCCTGGTAGCCCATCAGCGCGAGATGGCGCGCTACCCGGCCACCGTCGGCCTGCCCGAGCTGCGCGAGACGCTTGCCGGCTGGGCGCAGCGGCGCTTCGGGCTTGCCGAGCTTGACCCCGAGCGTCAGGTGCTGCCGGTCAACGGCACCCGCGAGGCGCTGTTTGCCTTTGTGCAGGCCACCCTTGACCGCACTCGCCCGGCGAACGTGGCCGTGCCCAATCCGTTTTACCAGATCTACGAGGGCGCTGCGCTGCTCGCCGGCGGCCAGCCGTTGTATCTCGACTGCACTGCCAGCACCGATTTTCGGCCCGACTTTGCCGCCGTGCCGGCCGAGACCTGGCGCGACGTACAACTTGTGTTTGTCTGCTCGCCGGGCAATCCCACCGGCGCGGTGACGCCGCTTGCCGACTTCAAGCACCTGATTCAGCTGGCTGACGAATTCAACTTCGTGATCGCCTCAGACGAATGCTATTCCGAGCTGTATCTGGACGAAAACGCCCCACCGCCGGGACTACTTGAGGCCTGCGCGGCGCTCGGCCGCAACGACTACCGCCGCTGCGTGGTGTTTCACTCGCTGTCCAAGCGCTCCAACCTGCCGGGGCTGCGCTCAGGATTTATCGCCGGCGACGCCGCGCTGATCGCCCCGTTCAAGCGCTATCGCACCTACCACGGCTGCGCCATGTCGCTGCCGCTACAGCACGCCTCCATCGCCGCCTGGAACGATGAGGCCCACGTGCGCGCTAACCGCGATGCCTACCGCGAAAAATTCGCCGCCGTCACCGCCGAGCTGGCGCCGGTACTGGATTTCCCCGCGCCCCGGGCCAGCTTCTACCTGTGGCCGGCGGTACCCGATGGCGACGACGTGGCTTTCGCCCAGCGATTGTTTGAAGAACAGCACGTCAGCGTACTGCCCGGCAGCCTGATGGGACGTGCGAACAACGCAGGCGACAACCCTGGCGCCGGCCGCGTGCGTCTGGCGCTGGTGGCCGAGCCAGCCTCGACCCCTGAGGCCGCACGGCGCATTCGCGCGTTTATCCAGCGCGGCTAGCCCGGCGTTGCTTTCTTTACGCCCGCTTCACGGAGGCTTCATGCTGACGCTTTACACCATCAACACCTGCGACACCTGCCGCAAGGCGCGCCGCGCGCTGGACGCCAAGGGCGTGGACTATCGCGTTCACGACCTGCGCCGCGACGGCCTGTCCAGCGCGCTGTTAGCGTATATTTTCGAGCGCGTGGCGCTTACTGACGCCGTCAATAAACGCAGCAAAACCTGGCGCGAGTTCTCCGCGACTGAGCAACAAATCCTTGAACCACCGAGCTTTGAAAAGCCGACCGTGGACGACAGCGAAAACAAGGTCCGCAAGCTTTTACAAGCGCACCCGACGCTGCTCAAACGCCCGCTGCTCGCCGTCGACGACGCAACCCTGCGGGTCGGCTACAAAGACGGCGACTACGACGACCTGTAAACTACGTCGCCGCTACGTACACAACGACCGAAGGACGACTTTTATGCTCAGCTTTGCACTTGGCATTGGCACCCAGAACACCCAGGGCAACTGGCTCGACATCTACTACCCGGCGCCGCTACACACGCCGAATGACAGCCTTGTTGCGGCAGCCAAAAAGGCGTTGGACGCCCCTGCCGGCAACGCCGCCGTCAGCTTTCTGCCCGAAGACTGCGCGCGCCTCGGCGAGGCGCTCAAGGCCGCCGGCCACCCCGAACAGGCCGAGCTTGCCGAGGCGTTTGCCATCAGCCAGCGTCCGCTGGTCGCCATGTTCATGGAGACCGATCAGCCGCCGCAAACCGCGCCCGAGGTCTACCTCAAGCTGCATCTGCTGTCGCACCGTCTGGTCAAGCCCCACGGCGTTGACCTCACCGGCATGTTCGGCCTGCTGCGCAACATCGCCTGGACCAACGAAGGCGCGATCGACATCGAAGAGCTGCCCGCTCGGCGCCTGAAAGCGCGCCTGGCCGGCCGCGCACTCAGCGTGGACTGCGTCGACAAGTTCCCCAAAATGACCGACTACGTGGTGCCCAGCGGCATTCGCATCGGCGACACTGCCCGCGTGCGCCTCGGCGCCTACCTCGGCGAAGGCACCACGGTCATGCACGAAGGCTTTGTCAACTTCAACGCCGGCACCGAAGGCCCGGGCATGATCGAAGGCCGCATTTCTGCCGGCGTCGTCGTCGGCAAGGGCTCGGATCTGGGCGGCGGCTGCTCGACCATGGGCACGCTGTCCGGCGGCGGCAACATCATCATCAAGGTGGGTGAAGGCTGCCTGATCGGTGCCAACGCGGGTATCGGCATTCCGCTGGGCGACCGCTGCACCGTCGAAGCCGGCCTCTACATTACCGCCGGTGCCAAGATTACGCTGGTCGACGCCGATGGCAACGACGCCGATACCGTCGCCGCCCGCGAGCTGGCCGGCCAGAACGACCTGCTGCTGCGTCGCAACTCGCAAAACGGCCGTATCGAGTGCTTGACCAACAAAAGTGCTGTCGCGCTGAACGAGGCGCTGCATGCCCATAACTGAGCCGGATGCCCTCTCACCGACGCTTGCACTCGCGTTTGACCTGATGCGTCGCCCGTCGGTCACCCCCGACGACGAGGGCTGCCAGGCACTGCTCATCGAACGCCTTGAGGCGCTCGATTTCCACATTGAGCGCCTGCCCTTCGGCGACGTGGAAAACATTTGGGCGACACGCGGCCACCACGGCCCGGTGCTCGCCCTTGCCGGCCATACCGACGTGGTACCGAGTGGCCCTGAAAACGGCTGGGAGTACCCACCCTTCGAGCCCCGCATCGACGCGGCCGGCATGCTTTGCGGGCGCGGCGCCTCGGATATGAAAGGCAGCCTTGCCGCGATGATCACCGCGGTGGAGCGCTTTGTGACGGCGCACCCCGACCACGACGGACGCATCGCCTTTCTCATCACCTCCGACGAGGAAGGCCCCGCGGTTGACGGCACCCGCGCCGTGGTCGAGCACCTGCGCGAACGTAACGAGCGGCTGGATTACTGCATCGTCGGCGAGCCGTCTTCCACCGCGCGGCTGGGGGACGTGATCAAGAACGGCCGGCGCGGCTCGTTGGGCGGCGTGTTGCGCGTGAAAGGCATTCAGGGCCATGTGGCCTACCCGCATCTGGCGAGCAACCCCATCCATCAGGCGCTCCCGGTGCTGGATGCGCTGACGCGAGAATGCTGGGACGCCGGCAACGATTTTTTTCCCGCCACCAGCTTTCAGATTTCCAACCTGCGCGCCGGCGCCGGTGCCACCAACGTGATCCCCGGCGAGCTTGAGGTGGTGTTCAACTTTCGCTTTTCCACGGCAGTCACCCACGACGAGCTCAAGGCGCGCACCGAGGCGCTGCTGGATGCCCACGGGCTGACCTATGAACTTGCCTGGACGCTCAACGGCGCGCCATTTTTAACCGCCGAAGGCGCACTGGTTAACGCCACGGTCAAGGGCGTCGAGGCCGTGACCGGCGAGCGCCCGACGTTGTCCACCTCCGGCGGCACCTCCGACGGCCGGTTTATTGCCACCCTGGGCGCACAGGTGGTCGAGCTTGGCCCGCTGAACGATACCATTCACAAGGTCAACGAGCGCATTCGCGCCGACGATCTGGACACCCTCAGTCGCATCTACGAAACCACCCTCGAAGCGCTGTTTGTGCCCGTACAGGAGCCCGCCTGATGGAGCGCTATCCGGATATTGAGCTGTATCTTGCCCGCATGCCAGCCGGCGTGCTTGATGCCTGGCTGGGGGAAACGCTGGGGGCCGCTCCACTCACCCCGGCCGGCAAAGGCAAATGGCGTACAAAGGGCACATGCCACGGACAATCGGTGCCGGTGCTGCTGGTGGAAAACGTCGTCGACGGCTTTTCAAGCCTGTGGTTTGACAGCAATCAAACGCCCTGGCTAACCGACCAAGAGGCCGCGAAAGACGCCGCCAAAGCACTAGGCATCAAGGTGCGCTGCTCGCTGGGCGGCTGGAGTCCGGACGATGACCCGGACCGCTTCTGGCAGGTATTGCCCAGCGGTGAGGAAGGCCCGATCCACTGGCCCGGCTAGCGTGCCAAGCCCTGGACGCCAGACCGAGTGCCGAAACGCAAAAAACCCCGCCGCGGCGGGGTTTTTGTTCTGCGAACGATGCGACGCGCTACTCGATGATGCTGACGTCGTCGGCCTGCAGGCCGCGTTCATTCTGGATCACCTGATAACGCACGACCTGACCTTCGTGCAGCATGCGCGGGCCACGGCCACGAATCGCGCGAAAGTGCACAAAAACGTCTTCACCGTTATCACGAGTAATAAAGCCGTAGCCTTTATTGGTATTAAACCATTTGACGTCGCCTTCTTCGCGGCCGTCATTAGGGTCGATAACGTCTTCTTCTTCGTCCCAGTCGTCATCTTCCGGTTCAGCGGGTGCCGGCTGACGCGTGGCGGGTTTGGCACGCGCCGGCGCAGCGGCAGGCGCGTCGGAGGCGGCGGCCTGCACGACCATCGGCGGGGCCAACGCGGCAGCGGCCAGCGTACCGATACACAGCAGCACGAAACAGCCCAGTGCGGTGGCAAAATACACGCTGGCGCCGCCGCCCACCAGGGCAAGCTCGGCCACCCACTCGTCAATGAGCGGCGCGCCCACCAGATGAAAAATACCCGTCAACAAAAACGGTGCCGGTGCGGCCAGCAAAATACTGATTAAAATACAGCGCAACACAACTTTTGGGTTCATGGATATAAAAAGCTCGCTTGTTGTATAGATAACAAAGGAAGGACAATACGTCGTCCCGATACGCGACGCCCAAGCCGCCTTACTGGCGGCAAGCGCCGTTTATCAACCGATGCCGGCTTAGCGGCAGCGGCCATACTCTACAAGACTGCGATGTTATCATGCCCCACACCTTGTCGCCTGCCGCGCTCGATGCGCGTCTGGAAGAACTCGAAACCCGCCTCGCCTATCAAGAAGACTGGCTCGATACGCTCGATCAAACCGTGATCGACCAGCAGCGCCGTCTGGACGCGTTGGAAAAAATCAGCGCGCTGATGCGCAAACGGCTGCGCGAACAGTCTCACGAACAACCGCAAGTATCGAGCGCAAGCGAAGCGGCGCCCGACGACGAGCGACCGCCCCACTATTAACGCTTAAAACGCCCCCGCGCTACGCCAAAACGGCACTTGCCGGATCAGTCCGCTCAAGCCCACCTCTTGCGACACTAGTCGCGGAAGACGCGCACGCCTAGCGCCTTGAGGTAGGCCGTCTCGGGGATGGCCGGGTGTATCGGATGATCCGCCGACTGATGGCCCTGAAATATTACCTGGCCGTGGCGGTCCTGATGGCGCGCCGCGCCGCGCACCACGTCAACCAGACGCTCGGGCGCCAGGTGCATCGAGCACGAGGCCGACAGCAGCAGCCCGTCGCGGCCCAGCAGACGCATGGCTTCGCGGTTCAGGCGGGCATAGGCGCGCTCGCCGTTGTTGATGTCCTTGCGCTTCTTGATAAACGCCGGCGGGTCGAGCACCACCACGTCGAACTGCTCGCCGTCGGCCTTGAGTGCGGCCAGCGCCTCGAACGCGTCGCCCTCACCAGTAGCGATCTGCTCTTGCAGACCGTTAAGCTCGGCGTTACGCGCCACCCGCTCAAGGGCCGGGGCTGATGAGTCCACGCACAGCACCTCAGAGGCGCCGCTGGCCGCCGCTTGCACGCCCCAGCCGCCCACGTAGCTGAACACGTCCAGCACGCGCTTACCGGCCACGTGGCGGTTCAGCCAGGCGCGGTTATCGCGGTGATCAAAGAACCAGCCGGTTTTCTGACCGTCCAGCACCGGGACCACAAAGCGTACGCCGTTTTCTTCGATCAACACTTCGTCGGGTAGCGTGCCTTTGACCACTTCCACGTGGGCGTCCAGGCCTTCCTGGCGGCGTCCGCCGGTATCGTTGCGAAACACGATGGCGGCGGGCTTGATGACTTTTTCCAACGCGTCGACGATCGCCTCGCTGAGCGCCTGCATGCCGGCCGTATTGAGTTGTACGACCACTATGTCGCCAAAGCGGTCAATCACCAGGCCCGGCAGCAAATCGCCTTCGCCGTGAATCAATCGGTAAAACGGCTGGGCATAAAACTGCTCGCGCAGCGCCAGCGCCTGCTTGAAGCGATGGACAAACAGCGAGCGGTCAATCTGCATCGCCGGATCGCGGGACATGATCCGCGCGCAAATCAGCGAATTGGGATTGACGTAGGCCACCCCAATCGCGCGGCCATTGGCTTCTTCTACCCGAGCCAGCGCGCCGCTTTCAAAGGCTTTAAGTGGCGTTTCGCGGATATCCACTTCGTTGGAGTAGATCCATAAATGCCCGGCCTTCAAGCGGCGGTCAGCATTTTTTTTCAGTCGCAGAGGTTGGCTCACAAGTCTCTCCCAATCGGCGTGGCTAACGCTGGCATACGGCGCAGTAAACGCTCGCCCGCTGCCCAAGCATTATGTGTTTGAGTAAAGCGCCGCAGCGCCGGCAGGGCTGCCCCTGGCGGCCGTAGACGTTAAGGTGCTGGGCAAAATAGCCCGGCTCGCCCTGTCCGCTGACAAAATCGCGCAGCGTGGTACCACCCTGGGTGATCGCCGCGGCCAGTACGTCGCGAGCGGCGCCCGCCAGGCGTTCGTAGCGCACGCGCGCGATGCGGCTAGCGGCGCGGCGCGGGTCGATCCCGGCCATGAACAGCGCTTCGGCGGCGTAGATGTTGCCCACGCCGACCACCACGCGGTTATCCATTAAAAACGGCTTGGCCGCCATGCGTCTGCCGCGCGACAACCGGTACAATCGCTCGCCGGTAAACGCCTCGGACAGCGGCTCCGGCCCCAGGTGCGCAAGGCGCGAATCGTGCTGTTCATCGGCCTGCAGCCAGTCGACAAAGCCGAAGCGGCGCGGATCGTGGTAGCGCAGCACATAACCGTTGGCCAGCACTACGTCGATGTGGTCGTGCTTTTTGGGCGTATCGCCCACCTGGGCAATGCGCAGGCTGCCCGACATACCCAAATGCCACAGCAGCGTGCCCGGTGTACCGGCAAGCGGCACCAGCAGATACTTGGCACGCCGCCTGAGTGTGCCAATGCGCGCGCCCACCAACCGTTCGGGCAGGTCTTCCGGCACCGGCACGCGCAGGCGGGTGTGGCGCACGCGCACTTCGGTGATTTCCTGACCTTCGACGTAGGGGGCAATGCCGCGACGCGTGGTTTCCACTTCGGGCAGTTCAGGCATGATGCTTCCTCTGAGGTAGAGCAGCAACCGCGGCAAGGCACAGAGCAGCAGCCATGCAAAAACCCGGCACGAAGCCGGGTTTTTCAACAGGCACACGCCTGCGGAGAAAGCCAATCATAAAGCGCTTACTTGATCTTGGCTTCCTTGTACATAACGTGCTTGCGTACCACCGGGTCGTACTTCTTGAACTCGAACTTGTCGGGAGTGTTCCGCTTGTTCTTGTCGGTGGTGTAGAAGTGACCGGTACCGGCACTGGATACCAATTTAATCTTGTCGCGCATGATGTAACTCTCCCAAAATCTGAACCAAAACTTGGCTCGAAGGCTTCTTAGAACGATTCGCCGCGCTTGCGCATATCGACAAGCACGCTATCGATGCCTTTCTTATCAATGATGCGCATGCCCTTGGAGGAAACGCGCAGCTTGACGAAGCGGTTTTCTGACTCGACCCAGAAACGGTGCGAGTGCAAGTTCGGCGCGAAACGACGACGCGTTTTACGCTGAGAGTGAGAAACGTTATTACCGTATACCGGGCGCTTGCCGGTAACTTGACATACATTGGACATGAGAGCCTCCAACCGCTTGGCGAGTTGTTCAAAGTCTTTTTCAAAAACGTCGGGCAGACCGGAGCAGGGAGGCAACCGACGCGTTATGCCGCGACTTTTCCCAAGCCCGTTATTCAACCCAAGTTCAAAGGTGCCACTTTATACCAGAGGCTGCCGAATCCGGCAAGAAAAACCGCTTTTATACGGCGGAATAATCCCGTTACAAGCCTCACCGAGAGAAAGCGGCCAGCCTTGCCTCTGATATTCTAACGCGACACCTTAGCTATATAAAGAAAACCGCCGCGAAGACACAGCGATAAAGGGCGCATAATATCGCACAAAACGCGCGCTATATCCAGCCGCGCTCGGCAAACGACACCACCTCGCCATCGCCCACCACAAAGTGATCCAGCACGCGGATGTCGAAAAGTCCCAGCGCGTCTTTCAGCCGTTGGGTAATGCGCCGGTCGGCGTCGCTCGGCTCGGCCACTCCGGAAGGGTGATTGTGCGCTAAAATAACCGCGCCGGCGCCCAACCCAAGCGCGCGTTTGGCCACTTCGCGCGGGTACACCGAGGCGCTGTCCAATGTGCCGCGAAACATCGATTCATAGCGGATAATCCGGTGCTGAGTATCCAGAAACAGCACGGCAAACTCTTCATGTCCTAAATGTCGCAGCTGGGAAATTAAATAGTGGCGTACCAGCGCCGGCGAGGTCAACGCATTACCGCGCGCCAGCTGGCTTGCCAGATGGCGGCGCGACAGCTCCAGAGTCGCCTGCAGCTGAGCGTACTTGGCGCTACCCAGCCCCTTGGCCGCACAAAAGCTTTGCTGGTCGGCTTCCAACAGCGGCCGCAGCCCGCCAAAGCGAGTCAGCAGGTCTCGCGCCAGATCCACCGCCGATCGCCCGCGCACGCCAACGCGCAAAAAAATAGCCAGCAGCTCGGCGTCCGACAGCGCCTGCGCGCCTAGATGCAGCAGTTTTTCCCGCGGCCGTTCGCCTTCCGGCCAGTGGTTGATTCCCATACGCGCTCCTTGCCTCCGTGTCATCCATGGCTAATGCCTGAGCCACTCAGCATGCCAAAGCCTCGGCGTGAATGGTATGGTAAACGCCTCGAAAAACGGAGGTGCTATTCCGCTATGGCTGCTTTGATGTTGTCAGGCAAGCGCGTGCTGCTGGGCGTAAGCGCCGGCATTGCCGCCTATAAAAGCGCTTTGATTACGCGCCTGCTCAAACAAGCCGGCTGTGAAGTGCGCGTGGTAATGACCCACGGCGCGCAGGCGTTTATTACCCCGATGACGCTGCAGGCGCTGTCGGGCGAGCCGGTGCGCACCTCGCTGCTCGACACCGATGCTGAGGCCGGCATGGGCCATATAGAGCTTGCGCGCTGGGCGGATGCGGTGCTGATCGCACCGGCCACCGCCGATTTGATCGCCCGTCTGGTTCACGGCTTTGCCGATGACCTGCTCACCACCCTGTGCTTGGCAAGCGATGCGCCCAAACTGATTGCGCCGGCGATGAACCAGGCCATGTGGCGACACCCAGCCACCCAGCGCAACGTCGCCACGCTGAGCCAGGACGGCTGGCAGCTGATCGGCCCCGCTGCCGGCGACCAAGCCTGTGGCGACACCGGTCCCGGGCGCATGAGCGAGCCCGATGATATCGTCGCCGCGCTTGAGGCGCGCCTACTTTCATCAACCACAGCTCCGCCAGTAGGCGCTGCCACCGGCAAGCACGTGGTAATCACCGCCGGCCCCACCCGCGAGGCACTGGACCCGGTGCGTTATTTATCCAACCACAGCTCGGGCAAAATGGGCTACGCGCTGGCCGCCGCCGCCCTTGAACAGGGCGCGCGCGTCACGCTGATCAGCGGCCCCGTCGCCCTCTCCACGCCTTTCGGCGCCGAGCGTATCGCAGTGGAGACCGCCGCCGAAATGCACGCAGCGGCTCTGCGGCTAGCCCCCACGGCCGACGTCTTTATTGGCTGTGCTGCGGTATCCGACTACCGCGCCGCCGAGACGGCCGAGCACAAACTCAAGAAAACCGACGACGACGACACCCTGACGCTCACGCTAGTCAAAAATCCCGACATCATTGCCGAGGTCGCCGCGCTGGACGGCAACCGGCGCCCGCCGATAGTGATCGGCTTTGCCGCCGAGACCCAAGACGTCGAGCGCTACGCCGAAGACAAGCTCGCCCGCAAGGCGCTGGACATGATTGTCGCCAACGACGTCTCCGCCGCCGGCCTCGGCTTTGGCAGCGACGACAACGCCGCCTGGCTATTGTGGCGCACGCCGTCAGGCAACATTAGCGAGCACCAATCGCCCCAGCCCAAAAGCCAGCTCGCGCGGACGATAGTCCACCACGCGCTGACGCTCGCCCCTACTCCGCCACCACCGTTACCGTCAAACATTGAGGAATCATCATGACCACTGCCGCCGCCCGCCCGCGCCTTGAATGCCAGCTGCTGGACGAGCGCCTGCGCGACTATATGCCCACCTACGCCACCCTGGGCTCCGCCGGCATGGATTTGCGCGCGCTGCTCGACGCGCCGCTGACCCTTGAGCCCGGCGACTGCGAGCTGGTGCGCACCGGGCTGGCGATTTATATCCGTGACCCGAGCCTTGCCGGGATGATCCTGCCGCGCTCGGGGCTGGGTCACAAACACGGCATCGTACTTGGCAACCTCGTCGGGCTGATCGACGCCGACTATCAGGGTGAACTGATGATCTCGGTGTGGAACCGCGGCCAACGCGCCTTTACCGTTGAGCCGTTCGAGCGTCTGGCGCAGTACGTGCTGGTGCCAGTGGTGCAGGCCGAACTTGAGGTGGTAGAGCACTTTACCGCAAGCGAACGCGGCGACGGCGGGTTTGGCAGCACCGGCGCCCGCTAAGCTTCTTCGCGAATTACGCTTTCTTTTTTATCGCTTGATTTCATCCAGAGACGACCATGACCCACGCCTCCCTGAACGCTTCCATCTTCCGTGCCTACGACATTCGCGGCATCGTTGACGACACCCTGACCGACGACAGCGTCACGCTGATTGGCCACGCCATCGGCAGCGAAGCCAGCGCCCGCGGCGAAACCACCGTGGTCGTGGCCCGCGACGGGCGTTTGTCGGGCGAGCGCCTGCAGGCCGCGCTGATCCGCGGGCTGACCGCCGCCGGCCAGAACGTGATCAACGTCGGCATGGTGCCCACGCCGGTGCTTTACTTTGCCACCCACGTGCTCGACGGCACGACCTCCGGCGTGATGGTTACCGGTAGCCACAACCCGCCGGACTACAACGGCTTCAAGATTGTGCTCGGCGGCGAGACGCTCTCAGGCGAGGCGATTACCGCACTTTATCAGCGCATCGTCGACGACAACCTGACCCACGGCGCAGGCCATGTCAGCGAAGAAGACCTGCGCGAAGCCTATTTGGCGCGCATCGTCGGCGATATCCACGTCAAGCGCCCGCTCAAGGCCGTGGTCGACTGCGGCAACGGCGTGGCCGGCGAGCTGGGCCCCGAGCTGATCCGCCGGCTGGGCATTGACACCGTGCCCTTGTTCGACGAGATCGACGGCACCTTTCCCAACCATCACCCCGATCCCGGCAAGCCGGAAAACCTCGTCGACCTGGTCGCCAAAGTAAAAGACACCGGCGCCGATATCGGGCTGGCCTTTGACGGCGACGGCGACCGCCTGGGCGTCATCACCCCGAGCGGCAAGCTCATCTACCCCGACCACCTGCTGATGGCCTTTGCCACCGATATGCTCGGCCGCAACCCCGGCGCCAAGGTGATTTTTGACGTCAAGTGCACCGGCAACCTCACCCAGGTGATCGAGCAGGCCGGCGGCGAGCCCGAAATGTGGCGCACCGGCCACTCGTTGATCAAGGCGCGGATGAAAGAAACCGGCGCGGAACTGGCCGGCGAAATGAGCGGGCACGTGTTCTTCAAGGAGCGCTGGTACGGCTTTGACGACGGCCTTTACGCCGCCGCGCGGCTGGTGGAAATCCTCGCCGGCCAGCAAGACGATGCCGACACCTTCTTTCAAGGCTTCCCGCTTGACGTGGGCACCCCGGAAATCAACATCGAAGTGACCGATGCCAGCAAGTTTGCGCTGGTCGAGAAGCTTGCCCGGGAAGGCGACTTCGGCGAAGGTATCAAAACCACGCTCGACGGTATCCGTGTGGATTACCCCGACGGCTGGGGCCTGTGCCGCGCCTCGAACACCACGCCC
>Ga0208135_100135_pt1 | contig 58107 bp, 61 predicted proteins | sample AntDeeMetag02WF5_FD_184757 | JGI IMG/M metagenome (GOLD analysis project Ga0208135, IMG submission 184757) | Saline lake microbial communities from Deep Lake, Antarctica - Antarctic Deep Lake Metagenome 02WF5 (SPAdes) (version 2) | ecosystem: Environmental > Aquatic > Non-marine Saline and...
TTCTCGGTGATCAAGCGCACGCTCGGCAACGCCGTGCGTGCGCGAAGCTGGTATCGAGAGTTCCGTGAAATCGTCCTGATGTGTGTCGTCTACAACATCAAGCGTGCCGTCAGCTAGTGAAATCAAGCGCCGTATGGCGATTCACCACGGCCCTCGAAAGGGGTTGATCTGTTCGCGTGATCGATCGGCTCGCGAACCCGGACGTGTGGTCGGGACGTATGGCCGATTCGTTCCGCAGTCGTGCTGTAAGATGGATACGATTTTAAGCGCGGCCTGCGGTACCACGATACATGGATCTGGAAGCGGTCGATCAGTCCGCTCGAGCGGGCAACGTCGCGAAGCTGTTCGACCAGACCGCTGCACAACACGGAGAGGCACAGGCGATGGAACACCACGGTCGCCGCTGGACCCACGAGGAGGTCCGCGACTGGACCGCCGAACTCGCCGGCGGACTCCACGATATCGGTCTCGAGCCCGGCGACCGAATGCTGCTCTTCTTGCCGAACTGTCCGCAGTACCTCGTCGCCTCGATCGGTGCGTTCAAGGCCGGCGTCGAGATATCGCCGGTCAATCCACAGTACAAGCGCCGCGAAGTGGCCTACCAGCTGGAGGACACGGACGCGAGCGCGATCGTGACCCATCCGGCGCTACGGGAGGTCGTCGATCAAGCGATCGAGGACGCCGAGATGGAGCCCGAAATCATCACCATCCGGAGCGAGGACTGGCCGCGGGACGACGCGGACCGCGCCTTCGAGGAACTGCGCGGCGAGCCGACGCTGGTCGATCGTGCGGACGACGACGTGGCCCTGTTGCCATACACGTCCGGGACGACGGGCGACCCGAAAGGCGTCCAGCTCACCCACGAGAACACCCGGGCTCAGCTCATGTGGCCCCTGACCGCCTCGAACGTCGACGTCGAGCCCGAGGACATCCGCAGTCTCACGTGGCTCCCCCTCTACCACATTACCGGCTTCACCCACACGGCGCTCCAGCCGCTGGTCGGCGGCGGCCGGCTCTACTTCCGCAGCGCCCTCGAGTGGGACGCCCAGGAGTGCATGCAACTCATCGAAGACGAGTGGATCACCCACTTCGTCGGCGTGACAACGATGTACGCCGACATGGTCGAGTCCGATGACTTCGGCGAGTACGATCTCAGCAGTCTCGAGTCGGCCTCCGAGGGCGGTGCGAAGCTCTCGACCGCGGTCCAAGAGCGGTTCGAGGAGACCGCGGGCGTCGACATTTCGGAGGGGTACGGCCTCACCGAGACCCACGGCGCGACCCACACCCAGAGCGGCTCGACGTTCGGCCTGAAACACGGCACGATTGGCCAGCCCCTGCGGATGACCGACTGCAAAATCGTCGACGAGGCCGGGGACGAGGTCGCGCCCGGCGAGGAAGGGGAACTCGTCGTCCGCGGCCCGCAGGTGATGACGGGGTACCACAACCTTCCCGAGGCCACCGAGCGGGCCTTCACCGAGCACGGCTACTTCCGGACCGGCGACATCGCCCGCCGCGACGGGAACAACTACTACGAGATCGTCGACCGGAAAAAGCACATGATCAACACCGCCGGCTACAACGTCTACCCCAGCGAACTCGAGAACCTCCTCCTCGAGCACGAGGCCGTCGCGGACGCGGCCGTCGTCGGGATCCCGGACGAACGACGCAACGAGGTGCCAAAGGCGTTCATCGTCCCCGCCGCCGCCGTCGAGCCCGGCAGCGACGTGACCGCCGAGGAGCTCACGGAGTTCTGTCTCGAGGAAGTGGCCAGCTACAAACACCCCCGCGAGATCGAGTTCATCGACGAACTCCCGCGGACGACGAGCGGGAAGATTCAGAAGTTCAAGCTCGAGGACGAGGAGTAACGAGTCGGATCGCCGCGTCGAGCCCGCGGCGTCGGGCGCTCGTATCCGCTTACGTCGTCTCGTAGTACCGGACACCGTCTCTCGTCTGTGACGATACCCGATTCCGACTTTCGAGCGTGCCGAGCGCTCCGATCGTGTCGAGTACCGGAGCCATATGCCGAACGTCGCCGACGCGCTCTTCGGCGATCTCGAGCGCCGTGGCGGGTTCGATCGCCGCGGTCGCCGCTCGCGTTTTCTCGAGGAGCGCGTCGAGTCGGTCGTGCGTCGTGTCGACGGTCCGCTGGGGATCCTCAAAGGTCGGGCCGTGGCCGGGGAAGACGTGAGTGGCAGTCGTCTCGGTCAGCCGATCCATCGCCTCGTAGTAGGCGTCGATGGCCTCATCGGCACCCCGATCGAGCCCGACCTGAAAGGCCCCGGCGCGGAACGGCTCGATGAGCGCGTCGCCCGAAAAGAGGACCGTCGTCCCCGCGATCGTCGTCTCGAAACACAGGTGATCGACCGCGTGGCCCGGCGTTTCGAACGTCTCGAACTCCTGGTCGCCGATCGCGACCGTCGCGTCGGGCTCGACGGCGCGGGCGGTCTCGGGTTCGACCAGCCGCCGATCGCGGTGCAGTTCCTCGAGTTCCTCCTCGACAACGTCCGTGCGCTCGTCGCCCACGTAGCCCGCTGCCGTCGTCATCTCATGAAAGCCCTCGCGGGCGGTCTCGAGATCGCGATCGAGTCTGGACAGCCCGGCTCGGGGGATGTGAACCGTCGCGCCGGCCGCTCTGAGAGCCGGTAGCTGCCCGATATGGTCGCTGTGAACGTGGGTCACGAGCACGTGGTCGATATCGGCTGGCTCGAAGCCGACGGCCTCGAGTCCCTCGCGCAGTTCCGCCTCGCCCGCGTCGTCCGGCGCGCCCGCGTCGATCAAAATTGGTTCCGGCCCCTCGAGGAGGTAGGCGGCGACGTGTTTCGGTGGCCAGGGAACGTCGAACTCAAGGCGATGGATCTGCGAGAGAGCGTCGTCGGCTCGAACGGGGCTGCAAGCAGCGTCGGTAGTCATTATCTCGAGAAGTGCGATCCAGCTTCATAAACGTCGCGTCCGAACGCGCAGCCGACGGTCGGATTCATCGCGTTCGTGGCGGAATTTGCCTCGATCTGCTCAGTGGGCGTTTCATCGAACGGTCTCTCCGAGAGAGAAATGGAGTCTCGTCCCAGCGCGATACTACCCCTCCGGATCCCGACTCGAGAGGGAAGGGCACTTGACAAGCTTTAATGGCTCCATGCCGTTACATGGAGGTAATGGCTTTTGAGGACCTGCTCGAGGATCCGGTAATCCAGAAATATTTGCACGAGCTGGTCGGTCCCAAGGGGATGCCCGTCGCTGCGGCACCGCCGGACGGCGAAGTGACCGACGAGGAGCTCGCAGAGGAACTGGACCTCGAGTTGAACGACGTGCGGCGCGCGCTGTTCATTCTGTACGAAAACGATCTCGCCACGTATCGGCGACTGCGCGACGAGGATTCGGGGTGGCTGACCTACCTCTGGACGTTCGAGTACGACAACATTCCGGAGAATCTCGAGGAAGAGATGTACCGGCTCCACGAGGCGCTCGACGACCGCCGAGAGTACGAGCGAAACCACGAGTTCTACCTCTGCGAGATCTGTTCGATCCGGTTCGAGTTCGGCGAAGCGATGGACTTCGGCTTCGAGTGTCCGGAGTGTGGCTCGCCGCTTGAATCGATGGATAACGACCGCCTGGTCAACGCGATGGACGACCGCCTCGCGTCGCTCGAGGACGAACTTAACCTGGACGCCTAATGGTCGTACTCGCAACCAAGCTGTACGTCGAGGGCGACGCCCGCGAGCGCTCGCTGGATTCGCTGCGGTCGCTGGTCGATAACGAAATCGGAGAACTCGACGTCGAGTTCGAAATCGGGATCCGTCACGACGACTTCCCGTCGGTGACAATCGAGGGTGACGACGCCACTGTCGCAAGAAACGTTCTCCGCGAAGCGTTCGGCGAGATCGTCCCCGATCTCGAGGCCGGCGAAACGTACGTCGGCACGCTCGAGTCCTGGGACGACGACGGATTCGTCCTCGACGCGGGACAGGGCGACGGCGTCCGAATCCCGACCGACGAACTCGGGCTCGGTCCGGGGTCGGCGACGCAGATCCGCGATCGGTACGGGCTCGTTCAGCATCTGCCGTTGCAGTTCGTGTACGGCGGCGATGCGGATAGCGACGATGACGCCGACGTCACTCCGTCCCGGCTCGCCGACGCCGAACAGGATCGGCTCTACGAGTGGACCCGCGGTAACGGCCGGCTCAACGTCAACAGCGCGACGCGAGCCGAGGTTCGGGCCACGCTCAACCGCGCTGGCCACGCGCAGGACTACGTCACCGTCGAACGACTCGGGCTGCTCGAGCAGAGCGTCATCTGTACCGAAAACACCGACCCGCCCGGACTCCTCGCGAGCGTCGGCGAGTACCTCCCGGCCGAACTCCGCTGTGTCGTTCCCTAGCATGAACCGACGGCTCGTTTTCGCGACGCTCGCGGTCGTGTTGCTGACGACGGGAGCCGGCTGCTCGGGGTTCTTCGGCGGAATCTCGGACGAGGAACTCGACCGCGAGCAGGAGTACGGCGACCTGCGCGAGACCGAAACCGACGCCGAGGTCACCATCGCGCTCGAGGACGGAAACCTGCTCGGCGGCGGCGAGTTCCGGGCCGTCTACGACCTCAACGGGACTGACGAACTGGAGCTGTACCAGTCGACTCTCTTTAGCGACGAACCGATGAACGTCCACAGCGTTCGCTACTGGTATCCCAACGGCACCGAACTCACGGGTTCGGAACTCGAGATCGAACAGGGCGGATCGATGACTACCGTCCAGGTTCCCGACGGGGACGGCACGCTTGCGTTCTCCGGCGAGGCCGGGCGCAAGACGTTCCAGCAGCCGGCCTACATCGGGGGCTCCTACGAGGTGCTGGTCCCCGAGGGTCATCGGACATCGAATTTCCTGTTCGGCGACGTTTCGCCGAACGAGTACGAGCGCACGGTCGCCGACGATCGGGAGCGACTCTACTGGGAGGAGATCGACGAGGACAGTACGATCTCGCTTCGATACTACCTCGCGCGTGACATCCCGCTGTTCCTCGGTCTCATCGGGGCTGTCGTCCTCATCGGCGGCATCGGGATCGGCTACTACTACCGACAGGTCAAGCGACTCCGGGAGGAACGAGAGGAGTTCGGTGTCGACGTCGACGACGATTCCGACGGCGGACCGCCGGGGCTTCTGTAGTCAGTTCGACGTCGCTTTTTCGGCCGTTCAGTGTTCGCTTCTATCCGGTCGGCGGCCGCTCAGCCGTGTATCGTTCGTTCGTCGAGCCAGATGACGTCCGAGCCGTCCATCTCGAGTCGGCCTTTGACGTGGGTCGTGTTCGTGTGTGGCGACTCGAGCGCGGCCGTTCGGACGGTTCTGGTCGCATCGACGTGGTCGACGAGCCAGCTATAGTAGCGGTCCGTCTCGTCGGTGACGGCGAAGACGAGCAGTTTCGGCTCGTCGACCCGGGTCGCCGTTTGAAACGTCGATCCGAACACGCGAGGGAGGTCGACCACTCTGACCCGTTCACCGGCGACGGTGATCGTCCCCGCGTTCCACGGATCGGCGGCGTCGGCGAGGGACGCATCGTCAGCGACGCCCAGCACGGAGGCTACGGACTCGGCCCTGACGCAGTATCGCCGCTCCTCGAGGTCGAACGTGAGGACGGTCACGCGTTCGTCGTCGGTGCTGGTTCCGTCATTCGAAGCCGATGCCATTTCGTCTGAAGACTTCTCGTTCGGAAAATAAGCCTTCCGGTGCGCGACGTGAGTGCATGCGTTCGGATACCTATAAATATATTGAACATACGTGATGGAGTCAACGTTTTAGTGATGGACTCTGATACACGAACGAGACCATGGCCCCGGACCTCTCCGAGAAGCTCCTCGGAATCGATATCGACGATGCCGATCGCACCCGCGATTCGGACGGCGGGGACGACGAACAAGAAGAACTCCGCCAGTTCGTCTTCGTCGGCGTCGGTGAGCACCGACTCGCGCTGCCGGTCGACGCGGTCAGAACGATCACCGAACCACCGGCGGAGTTGACCCGCGTCCCACGCTCGCCACCCGCGATCGAGGGGCTGATGGACCTCAGAGGCGAGATCACGGCCGTCATCGATCCGCGGGTTCACTTCCCGGTTTCCGAATCCCGCTCGGGCCGTGAACGACTGCTCGTGCTCGATCGCTCGAGCGACCGACAGTCGGCCGCGATCCGCGTCGACGAGGTGATCGGCGTTGAGACCGTCCCCGAAAGCGACGTGATCGACGCGGACACCGTCGATGCCAGTGAGCTGTCGGGCGAGGCCCTCGACCATCCCCTGGTCCTCGCACTCGTGACGCAGGAACGAAAACCGGAGCCGGAGCCGCGCGTCGGACACGTGACAACGGACGGATCGGCCGACAGCGGTGTCGAGACACCTGAGGCCGGAGCAACAGTCGGTGGCGGCGATTCCGCGGCGCTGTCGTCGGCTCGTCGCACGAGCGGCGTCGGTGAACCGATCGGGGAGGCATTCGAGATCGAATCGGACGAGGACACCGGCGACGACATCGATGAGGGCAAGAGGGACGATTCGACACAGGAGATCATCGTCGAAGCGACCGCGCTCGTCGATATCGACCGACTGCTGTTGGCGTCGGGAAACCGGTAAGACTGCTGCGAACCGGCGGTTTTCGATCCTCTGCTCTGAGTGGGGTCTCCGGGGCAGATTCGACATTTATCATGACTGATAATCGAGAGACAGCATTTATGGTAGTTGTATCTCTACGGACGTTTGGTGTACTACTGAATGTCGACAGGGGTGCTCATCGTGGACGACTCTCATTTTATGCGGAACCTACTGCGGCAGATCTTGGAACAAGATTACCGCATTCTCGGAGAAGCGTCCAACGGAGCAGAAGCCGTCAAACTGTACAAAGAACACGACCCCGACATCGTCATGATGGATATCGTGATGCCGAAATGCAACGGCATCAAGGCGACCGCGGCGATCAAGAAAATCGATCCGGACGCCCGCGTCATCATGTGTACGAGCGTTGGACAGCGTGAGAAAATGAAACTCGCCGTGAAAGCTGGTGCGGACGGCTACGTGACGAAACCGTTCGAAGAGCCCAGCGTTAGAAAGGCCCTCTCAGACGTCGTCGCGGCATGACGCGAGTACTCGTTGTCGACGACTCGAAGTTCATGCGGACAGTCATCGGCAACGCGCTCGACGAGGCCGGCTACGAGGTCGAAACGGCGGCGAACGGTGCGGATGGTGTCGAACTCGCCTCGACCTTCGATCCGGACGTCGTCACGATGGACGTCGAAATGCCCGAGATGGGCGGCATTGATGCCGTCGAGCGGATCATGGCGACGAATCCGACCATGATCCTCATGCTCAGCGTTCACACTGAACGCGGTACGGAGGCCACGCTCGACGCTCTCGAGCGCGGTGCCGTCGATTTCCTTCACAAGCCCGACGGCTCCGACTCGCGCAACATCGCCCACCTCACGGACGAGGTCGTCGCGAAAGTCGACGACTTCGCCGAGGCGAACGTCTCGTCGGTCGCGCTCGCTCGTGCCACCGCGGCGGCCCACTCGACCCGATCGGGACGCGCTGGCGGCCCGGGACACAACACTGTGACTGGAAACGCGGTCGCGGGCGGCGGATCCGACGCACAGCTTCGTCACGACAGCGGGACGACCGGTCCCGACGCCACTCCGGATATCGGGACTACGTCCGCCACCGACGAAGCGGCCGAACCGATCGCCGTCGACGGTGACTGGGCGGACGCGCCGACGATCGTCCTCGGCGCGTCGACCGGCGGCCCGAAGATCGTCGAACGGCTGTTCGAACGGCTGCCGGCGGATCTCGAGGCGAAGGTGCTGGTCGTCCAGCACATGCCCCCCGACTTTACGACCCGCTTCGCCGAGCGACTCGACGCTCGGAGCGCGTACGACGTCACCGAAGCCGCGGATCGCGATCGGCTCGCGGCCGGCGAGGCCGCGGTCGCACCGGGAAACGCCCACCTCGAGGTTGCGAGCGACATCGGCGGCCGCCTCCGTCTGCGACTCGACGACAGCGAGCGGGTCCACGGCGTGCGGCCGGCGATCGACGTGACGATGGAAAGCGCCGCCGAACGGGTCTCCGACGCGCTCTGTGGCGTTGTTCTGACCGGGATGGGCCGCGACGGCGCGGCCGGCATCGAGGCGGTCAAGGCCGCGGGCGGTCGAACGATCGCTCAGGACGAGGAAACGAGCCCCGTCTTTGGCATCCCGTGTCGGGCGATCGAAACGGGCTGCGTCGACGCGGTCGCACCCGCCCACGGCATCGCCGACGCGATCGTCGACGCGTTCACGACGGACGGTGAGACCGATGACTGATTATCTGACAGACTTCGTTCAGGAGAGCGAAGAACGAATTACGGAACTGAACAACGCCTTGCTCACCCTCGAGCGGGATCCCAACGACGAGGAGGCGATGGAGAACATCTTTCGAATCGCCCACACCCTCAAAGGGAACTGCGGGGCGATGGGGCTGGATTCGGCCAGCGACCTTGCCCACGCGATCGAGGATCTGCTCGACGCCGTCCGCGGGGACGAAATCGACGTGACGCCGGAGCTGATGGATGTCGTCTTCGACGGCGTCGACGAGCTCGAGACGATGGTCGACGAAGTCGCCGCGACCGGCGAGATCGAGACGGATCCGTCGGCGACGATCGAGGCGCTTCGAACGCACCTCGAGGACGCCGAGAACGAGGCGGCAGCCGGACTCGTCGCGCCCACAGCGGACGAGATCGACGACGTGTGCTCGCGGTTCGATCCGCCGGCCGACGACGGTCACGACGTCTATCTCGCACGGCTTTCGATCGCCGAGCGGGAGGACGTCAACAACGGCGAACTGGTCGTCGACGCATTGATCGACGCGTTCGATCTGATCGGGACCGATCCGCCGCGCGAGACGATCGAGACCGCGGCGTACGTAGACCACTTCGACGCCGTCTTCGCCACCGCGGTCGGCGAAAGCGCGATCTCCTCCGGTCTCGAGCCGGTCGAAGAGGTCACGGACTTCGAACTCGTCGATGTCTCCGATCGGTTCGAGACAGCCGACGAGGCGGCGCCGACGGCGGATCAGCTCGCGGATGCGGCCGAACAGGCCGACGATATTTCGCCCGAGGAAGCCCAAGATCTCGAGGTCGACGACCTGCTCGACGAGTTCACCGAGTTCGACGACTTAGACGAGATGGTCGAGGACGTCGGTGACGACGAACTCGAGGTCTTCGAGAACATGGGCGAGGCCGGCTCGTTCGACGACCTGTTGGACGAGGATGACCTCGACGACGAGCCGGGAGAACCGCCAGCAACGCCTCTCGACGAGGCCGACGACGCGGCGACTCCCGACTCGGAGACGGCAACCGACGACGGCCCCGATACGGCTGAGGCGGACTCGACGGCCGAAGCCGACGATGTCGACGACGCCGGCGCGGTCTTCGACGAACTCAAAGACGAGGTCGAAATGGTCGGCTTCGACGAGTTGCAGGACGAACTCGCGGAACTCGAGTTCGACGAGTTCGACGACGAGGACGAGGTCGGTATGGACGAACTCCTCGGTGAGGACGTCGACGACGACGCGTTTCTCGACGGCGAGGAGCCGTCCGAGAGCGCGGTCGACGACATCCTGGTCGATGCGGAGTCGGATGAGCCCCTCACTGCGGACGCGGCCGATGACGAGGACGAGACCGAAACATCCGGTGTCGACACGACGGCGGCCGTCGGCGTGGACGAAGACTCTGTGGCGGACGACAGCGGCCTCGAGCCGGCGACCGAGCCGGACGAGGGCGTGATCGCCGATGACGATGACGTAGCCGGTGCTGAAACAGATGATTACGTGGCTGCTGCCGAAACAGATGATGATGTGGCTGGCGGACCGGACGACGAAATCGAGGCCGCATCCGCACCTGAGCGGATCGACGAGTCCGAACCGACGGACTCGAGATCCGACGTTTCCAGCGACGATCCGGTCGATACAGCCTCGGCCGAGGACGACGCAACGGCCGACGAAGCCCCCGTGGGGGACGTCGCCGCGGCTGACTCGACTCCCGATGATGTCGTTGCGGACGAGCAAATCGCCGACGAACCAGTTGCGGACGAACACGTTGTCGACGAATCAGTTGCGGACGACACGGGAAGCGACGATACCGATGAGACTGACGCCAACGGAGTCGACGACGATGCAGCCGACGACGGTATCGCCGCGGCCGATACCGCTGACGCCGAACCGGTCGGCGACGCTGACGAGTCCCCGACAGCCACCGATGCAACCGAAACCGAGTCGACCGACGACGCTCCCGTCGAAGGCGACGATTCCACCCTCGAGACCGACGAAACCGGTGGCGGTTTCGAAAGCGACGATGGCCTCGAGTCCGCGCCAGACGATGTCGAGCAAGCCACCGCTACGGACGATGACACCGTAGCCGGCGGTTCCTTCGGTGCTGATGCTGACGTCGAAGCGGAGTTCGAGCCGACGGCGGCCTTCAGCGACGACCTCGAGGAGGCGACGGACGACTCGGACCCGTTCGATGACGAGGATGAGGGAACGTTCGACGACGATGTGTTCGATGACTCCGCGACCGAGTCGGATGATTCCGACGCGGACGATGACTTCGAAAGCGAGTTTGGGGACGATCTGTCCGACGACCTCGACGACGAGGCGTTCGCCGGAACTGACGAGTTCGACATCGGCGGGGTCGACTTGGACTCGCCCGCCGCGTCTGGGGAGAACGACGACTCGAGCGATCCGTCGGCGGCGTCATTCGGCGACGATGCGGCCGATTCGGACGCCGACACGGACGATGAAGCGGCCGTCCGGATCATCGACGAACCCAAATTCGAGCGTCCGGAGATCGACATCCTCGAGTCGAGCGATCGGCCCGACGCCGACGCCGAAACTGACGAAATCCAATCGGTCAGGGTCGATGTCGAACAGGTCGACTCGCTGCTCACGCTCGTCGAGGGACTGGTGACGAGTCGCGTCCGACTCCGGCACGCGGCCGAGGCCGACGACGACGGCGACGACGCACTCGAGACGGAACTCGACGCGCTGTCGGACCTGACGACCGATCTGCAGGAGACAGTGATGGACATCCGTCTGGTGCCCCTCGAGACGGTGACGAACCGCTTACCGCGGGTCGTCCGCGACATCGCCCGCGATCAGGACAAGGCGGTCGAATTCGAGATGACCGGCGAGGACGTCGAACTCGACCGGAGTATCCTCGATCGGATCGGCGATCCGCTGATCCACCTGGTCCGCAACGCCGTCGACCACGGGATCGAACCGCCGGAAGACCGAGAGGAAGCCGGGAAATCCAGCGAGGGGACCGTCGAGGTGCACGCCGATCGCGCGCGCGATCGCGTGACGATCACGGTCGAAGATGACGGTGCCGGACTCGATCCTGACCGGCTTCGTTCGGAGGCCGTCGCGGCCGACGTCCTCGACGAGGAGGAGGCGGCGGCGATGTCCGACGACGAGACCTACGATCTCATCTTCCATCCCGGCCTCTCAACGGTCGACGAGGTAACGGACGTCAGCGGTCGCGGCGTCGGGATGGACGTCGTCAAGCGGACGGTCGAAGATCTGGACGGCACGGTTTCGATCGACAGCGAGAAAGACGAGGGAACGACCGTCACGATGCGGCTCCCGGTAACGGTCGCCATCGACGAGATCCTGTTCGTCGAAAGCGGCGGCGAAGAGTTCGGTGTCCCGACCAAAGCTGTCCAGGACATCGAGCCCGCCGGGGCGATCGAGATGGCGAACGGCGAATCCGTCCTCCCCGGGGACGGCAGCGACTATCCCGTTATTTCGCTGGCCGACGTCCTCGAGACGCCGACCCCCGGTGCGAACGGCGACGGGATGGTCGTCCGGATCCGTGGCGAGGTCCGCGATGTCGCGTTGCACTGCGACCACGTCCACGGCCAACAGGAGGTCGTCGTCAAGCCCTTCGAGGGCTTCATGAGCGGCATGCCGGGAATAAGCGGTGCAACGGTTCGGGGACGGGGAGAGGTAGTCAACATCCTTGACGTGACGACACTATGAACGAACGCAACCACCCAACCCTACGGAGGAATCTATGACGATGATGGTCGACATTCGAAAGCTGAGCTTCATAAACGAGATGGCGAAGGTCGGGACGAACGGCGTCGCCGACAACATGAGTAAACTGACCGGCGAAGACGCCCAGATGGAGGTGACCAAGACGAACTTCATCGACGTCGACGACATCGGGTCTCAGCTCGACGGCGGGAAGCGTGTCGGCGTCCGCGTCCGACTACTGGACCCACCACACGGACACATCCTCATTCTCTTCCCAGAGGCGAGCGCGAAGAAGATCACGGCGATCATGCTTCGCGACGTCGTCGATGACATGGGAGACGTCTCCGGCAAGATGGCCCGCAGCGCCGTCGAGGAGATGGGGAACATGATGGCCAGTGGCTTCATCGACGGCTGGGCCGACGTACTCGGGCGCGCGATTGATATCGCCGCCCCCCAGCTCGTCTACGCGCCGACCGGTGACATCGTCACCCGGACGGCCGGGCTCGGTGGCGACGACCTCGCACTGTTCTTCGATTCGGATCTGTCGGTTCCGAGCTACCAGATCGAAGCCGAGATCTACGCATTCCCTGACCTCGAAGAGTTCGTAGAAATGGTCAACGGCATCGAAGTCCACCCCGCATGAAACTCGACGTCAACGCGCTTGGTACGTTCTACCGAATGGCTCGAGAGGGGGCCGGCCTGGCGGCGGGCCGACTCACGCACATGCTCGGCGTCGAGACGCAACTTGGCGTGACGAAACTCAACTTCATGCGGGGCCAGGAGATCCGGCGCGATTTCGAGGACTCGACCGAGAAGGTCGGCGTCCGGGTCAAGCTGACCGGCGCGATCGAGGGCTACTCTGTCGTCGTCTTCGAGCGCGAGAACGCGTTCCGTATCGTCGAAACGCTGCTCGCGGAAGCGGATCCCGACGCGGACGTCAACACCGATGTCGGCGAGATTACCGAGTTTGACGAGATGACCGAAAGCGCCGCGACCGAGGTCGGCCACATCATCAACAGCGGCTTTATCGACGGCTGGGCCGACGTGCTCGAGGCGGTCATCGACGTCTCGACGCCGGAGTTCGTCGAGGGCCAATCCGCCGAGCCGTTCTTCGGTGACATCGACGAGGCCCCGGGCGACGACGATCTCGCCTTGCTCTTCCAGAGCCGGATCGAGACCGTCGGCACCGAGGTCGGATTCAGTCACTACCTCTTCCCGAAACGCGAGTCGATGGCGACGCTCCTCGAGCGACTGCGAACCAGCGAGGGCATCGAGTACGACAAACTCGACGGCTTCGACCGGATGGCCGAGCGGGGTGCCGAGGAGGTCGCCAAGACGGCGACCACGCTGACGGGGATCGACACCAGCGTCGAGATCCGTCGGCTCAACTTCGTCTCGCTCGAGTCGATTCCGGAACAGGTAGCGAACGAGAAACTCGTCGGCGTCGCCTTCGAGTTCGACGGGATGCCAAGCGGCTATCTGCTCTTCCTGTTCGACGAGGAGTCGGCCCACGAAATCGTCGACGCGATGGTGCCGATGGAAGTCGATGAGGACGGCTTCGGCGAGATGGGGACCAGCGCGATCAAGGAACTGGGCAACATCATGGCCAGTGGCTTTCTCGACGGTTGGGCGAACGTCCTCGATACGACGATCGATCACTCGCCACCGGAGTTCATCCACGACATCGGCGCGGCGGCCGTCGACCCGGTGATCATCCAACTCGGCGAGAATCAGGACTTCGCGTTCGTCTTCGACACCGTCGTCATGGCCGACGGCCGCGAGTTCGACTGTGAAGTGTACGCGATCCCCGACGAGTCAGACCTTGAGCGGGCGCTGAACAACCTCGACGTCGATCGGATCGAGGAGGCCCCGACGACGGCGGAGTTTCAGGAAGTCGATACCACATGAAGACCTACGGTACCGAACCGGGCGCACCGACGCCGGTCCAGGTCGGCATCTCGGAACTGGTCGTCAGTGACGGCGACGACACGCTCAAATCCTACGGGCTGGGTTCGTGCCTGGCCATCGCGCTGTACGATCCCGGATCGGGAATCGGTGGGCTGGCACACGTCATGTTGCCCGACGGCGACGCCGCGGATAACAGCGACCGCAAACCCGGGAAGTACGCTGATACGGCGATCCGCGCATTGCTGCGCCGGATGGTCGAGCAGGGTGCTAACTACACTACCGTTGAGGCGAAGATCGCCGGCGGCAGCGATATGTTCGAATTCGAGAGTTTCGGAGAGGGCGTCGGCCAGCGAAACATCGCCGCCGCGAAGAGCGAACTCGAGAAGCTCGGCGTCCCGCTCGAGGCGGAAGACGTCGGTGGGGAATACGGTCGGACCGTCGAATTCACGCCGGGAACGGGAGTGCTCACCGTCAAGACCTCGGACGGCGACAACGGAGTGACGGAGCTGTGATCGGCGACGGCGGTGGCAATACGGACACGACCGCCAACGGCGCTGCCGGAACCGGTTCCGACGCTGACGATGAGGAAGCTGTCGCCAGTGACGACGCGTTTACCACCCTTCTCGAATTCGTCGAGGACGAACTGGCGTTCGCGACGAGCCACTACAACGACAGCTATCTCGATCGCCGCGTTTCCTCTCGAATGCGGCGCACCCAGAACGACAGCTACGCGACGTACTTCGAAACGCTTCGCTCCGATCCGGACGAACAGGACGCGCTCCTCGAGGCGCTGAGCATCAACGTCACGGGGTTCTTTCGCAACCCGGACGTCTGGGCCGGAATTCGGACGATCCTCCGGCGACTCTCCGAGACCGGGGACAGGGTCCGGGTCTGGAGCGCCGCCTGTGCCGACGGCCGGGAGCCGTACTCGGTGTCGATGCTCGCCCACGACGACCCCGAAATCGACGAGTCGGCCGTCTCCGTTCTCGGGACCGACATCAGTTCCCCGGCACTCGAGACGGCACGGAACGGGGTCTACGAGGAATCGCGGACCATCGATCTGGACGACCAACTTTCCTTTCTCGACGACTATCACCGCTATGTCGATGTCGACGGCCGGACCTACCGGATCGGCGACGCTGTGAAACGATCCGTCCGCTTCCAGCGCCACGATCTGATCAACGACGAGCCGAAGTCGGGATTCGACCTCGTCATCTGTCGCAACCTGTTCATCTACATCGACAACGCGTACAAGGAGTCGATGCTCGAGACGATCGCGCGGTCGCTTCGACGGGACGGCTACCTCGTCATCGGCAAGGCCGAGACGATTCCGCCGACACTCAAGTCGGCGTTCGATGTCCGCGAGGCGCGCCTGCGGATTTACCAGCGAGAGGGCAACGGTTCGGATGCTGACCGACTCACCCGGCGTTCGAACTCGAGTTCCGAATCCTAATTCATCGGCTACCGACATCCGTAACGGAAGGTTGTGATTTCAGGTTTCGACTGTGATCGAGACGACGCGGGTTCGCGAGGTGGAAGACAACCAATCGTTACATGTTGGTCCGCCGAATACATCCGACGAATGCCTTCGCTCGACCTCGATGCGTTCGTCGCCCGCACCGCGGCGCTGGTCGATTCCTCGCCGCCCACCACCTTGCGGGAGACTCGAACGTGGCTCGTCGAGCCTTTCCTCGAGACGCTTGGCTGGACCGTCCGCGCCGAGTCGTGCGTGACCGATCGGATCGTCGACGACGTTCGTCTCGAGTACGTGCCGACCGTCGACTCGGTGCCGGGTCTGTTCGTCGCCACCGAGTCCGCGACTGACTCGCTCGAGGAGTCGCAAGCGAACGCCCTCCGCCAGGCGATGGCGTGGACGGGCGTCGACCGAGCGATCTACACGAACGGCCGACAGTACCTCCTGTTGGCGGGAACGACGGACGTCGAATACCACGCGCTCGAGCGCGCCGAACTCCCCGCGAACGAGTCGATAATCGCTGACTATTCGCGGGCAGCGGTCGGACAGCGACTCGGACGACACACCCGGGGCCACGTCGCCAGACGGCTCGCGGTCGAACGGCCGAGGCTCGTCGGATCGATCGCCGAGGGACTCGCGGACGACACCGCACAGGGTGAGCTCTACGCTGACGAGTTCGAAGCCGCGGCTGACAGATTCCTCGATCAGCTCGTCGTCGCGTTCACCGAAGACGGAAGAACGTCACCGGACGACGCCACGGACGTCTCGATCCGGTTCAGCGAGTCGACGATCAGCAAGGACGAGTCGCCGAGTGAGCGGGCCGTCGACACGGACTCGAGTGCGGATACAGCTCCCGAAAGCGAGACAGACGGTTTGAATGCGACCGGCAACGCCGACCGATCGGGAGCTCCCGCTCGAGATGGGGACTCGACCCGGACGACGACCGATACGGAGACGGATGACGACAAAAGCCGGGAACGAGAGGGCGACGAGGATGGCGAATACGTCGTTCGATTCTTCAACGATCGGAGCTCGATCGGTGCGATCGGTCACTCGACGTCTGCAGGAGCACTCGTGGAGGCCGCCGACTACCTCCTCGAGCGCGGTCTGGCAGGCGTCGAGGTCCCCTGGTCCCCGGATGAGGGCGAGCGAACGGTTCTCAACGTCGACCCCACCCGCGCCGACGGCTCGCCGATGGACGACCCGGAACGACTCGCGAACGGCCTCGTTCTCGAGACTGCGGGCAACGTCGACGAGCGTGCCGCCCGCGTCGAGGCGCTGGCCGCTCGAGCGGGACTGCGAGCGATGCTCACCGGGGACTGGGAGACGGAGTAAGGGAAAGTTAGCGATCAGTACTCGAGGTTCGCGTCGATAATCGTGACGACGACTCGTCCAGAGCCGCCGTCGAATTCACACGTTCGTGGAGCGGTATCTCCCCAACCACCGCTCTCGAGCGTCGAATTCCAGGCGTCTTCGTACGCGGAGTCGACTACTGTTATCGAAACGTTGTCCTCACCGGTGTAGACTTTGCTACTTCGATCTTCGACGGACATCGTGAGTCCGAGACCACCGCTGCTCTGTATCGATCGATCGTCCGCCGAAATCGTTACAAGCGAGATGATAGCGATGTCGTCGCCACACCGAAACTGCGGGCGTTTGAGGACGGTGCTCCACGATTCCGACTCGTCCCCTCGAACGAGACCGCCGCCTTCGTACGCGATACGATTTCCGTTCGTCGTATACGAAAACTCGCCGAGATCGGCGGTCGTTCCGTCTCCGTAGCCGACGAACTCACCACTGTCGGTCCCAATTGGATCCCTGCCACTGATCGAGATGTTTAGCTTCGTCCCGGAATCACCGATCGAGACCGTCCCTTCCCGAAGTGAGAGTTCACCGTAGCGCTGCTCGATCCCGTCGTACCGGACGACATCGTTAAAGTTCACCGCGAGCGCGTCCATCGCCCGTTCGGCATTTTTCAGTTGCTCGCCCTCCTGATAGTCCTCCATTGCCTGAAAACCGGTCATCGACAGCAGCGCGACGGAACTTAGGATGATCGCGAAGACGAGGATGAACGCGAGTACATCGGATACCGCGCGGTCGTGATCCCGTCGTCGCGTCGCCGTTTTCGGGTGTTTTCGTCTCATTGGCTTCCGTCCTCGAGGTATATCTCGCCGCTCTCGTAGACGATCTCGATCGTTCCGCCGGCCGTCGAATTCTCGTTGATAGTCGCAGTGGTTTTGATCGGTACGTGGACGGTCGCATCGACGTCCTGTGCCGTCAGCCTCACGCAATCGGTGTTCCCCTCGAGCAAGGGTGCGCTACAGTCCTCGAGCAACTTGACGGTGTACCGCGAGTTCGCGACTGTTCGCGGATGATCGGTCCTGACGGTCACGTTATCCGTCGTTTGGTTTCCAATCTGGTCGACGTTACCGATTTCGTCGGCCAGTCGCTCGCCGATCGTCTCGAGCGAGGAGTCAGCACTGCGATCCTTCTCGGTTTCCAGCATGGTCCCGGCGCTGGTCAGCAACATGGCGATGAGGATCGTCGTGATGCCAATCGTCAGGACGTGGGTGATCGTGATCGAGACCGCACGATCTCGTCCCGGTTGTGTCTCGATCGGACCCATTTCACGGACACCCCGTTACGATGGTGCGATTTTGTTTATAACTAAGGCTATTTGAGTAGTATTCAATCGTTAGACTTGCATTCTCGATATGAGATTTGTTGGTGTCGCTGGTGTGTACCTCAATGGCGCTGAGATTCACAGACGTTGTCGTCGACCGAACAGTCGTATTTTGATAGGACGAACTGAACGCCGAGATATTCTCTCTTGTTTGATTCTGCAAATCGGTTCCGTTCTGGGCAGATTCGTTCTCGACCCGTTCAAGGAGGCAGCCGACACCTTGCTCGATCTCGAGTTCGATGACGTCAGCGTCGCTCGCACTCTGGCTCGTCCCACCCGAGGACAAGGTCTCCGTGTAGAGAACGCCGTTAAAGACGACGACGATACCCAGAATGATGAATGCGAGGGCGATGGCACCGATGAGGATTACCTGCGCACGCTCTCGGCGCTCGCTTACCATAGTATCACTCTGACTTCCACGACGTTATAAACGATTGTCTCGTCGGAGGATTCTCTCTCTGAAATTGGTGCGTTTCCTCCATATGATGCGTCTTCTTCGTATTCTTCCAGTTTCAACGAACCATCGACTACGCTCTGATTATCATACAACGTGACGGTATAACTCGCCGTCTGGGCGCTCGCCGGTGGACTCCCCTGATACACGAGCGTTCGCTCGTCGCCGCTTTCCGGATGGAGTTCCACATTGTAGCTCCAGCCCTTTTCGGCGAAGCGTTCCTTCAGAATATGTCCGAGGTCGGATTCGTTCGCGAACCGGTCAACGGAGTACGTTCGATTCTCCACGGTGTCTTCCTGATCGGGTGCCGGTGGCTGATTCGCGCCTTCGAACCCACCGTCGCTTTCGTTCCACCGCCGAATCGTTTCCGAGAGGTTCCCGCCCTGGTTTGAGACGATCAGGGCGTCCTGTACCTCCTGTTGAATCTGCGCCTGAACCGTCCGGTCGGCTAAGCCGCCCGTCGTCGGCATGATCACGACCGACTGTAGCGCGAACAGGACGGCCATCAGAACGACCATCGCACCGATGAATCCCTCGAGGGTGTAGGCCTGTCCGCGGTCGGTTTCTGAATCGGTGGTATCTATGCTGGGCATCGTTTCACCAGACCCTCACAACAAGTCTACATGCGGGATCGCACTTTCCGTCGTCCTCTATCGTGACGATCCGCGCCGAACTGGCCGCTGATTGATTGTCGTACGCATCCCCGGCGGTCCACGTATTTGAGCTTCCAAGAGGTGCGCTCTCATTGAGGGGTTCAAAACGTATATTTACCCGATCGATTTGGTTCCCGTTGCTAGACCGAAGACCGAGCGTTTCGGTCAGGTTTCCGCCCGCGTTTGCATATGTGTCATTGAATTTATCTCGGCTGACATTGTTTGCTGTCTCTGTTGAAACGTTGTGAACGACCAGATCCGCGATCCGATCGGCTTGTGCCGTCTCGGCCCCACCGACTGACGAGTCGAAAGGCGTGATGACCGACGGCAGAAACGAGAAGACGAAGGCGATCGCTAGCAGGAAGACGCCGATTCCGACGGCGAAGTCTTGCGTGGTCTGCCCTCGTTCATCGAACGAGACCGAAATCGTTCCTGGTCGCCCCGTTTGCAGCCGATGACCTCGTTCGTTCGTTCGTTTCCCGATCATCTTAGGCCACCAACATCCAGCCGATGAGTGCGATCGAGGACAGACCGATCGCGTACTTCAATCCGCTCAACAGGTCTGCATCCCGGATGTATCCACAGATGAATCCGGAGATGATCGCCTGCAGCGTCACCGCGTGGAAGAACAACACCGACAGCATGTCGACGTCGATGTTCTCGCTGAGGTTGGCTCCTTCCATTCCGCTTCCCCCGCCAGCGCTGGAGCTGGCTTCGGCACCGCCACCGCCGGCGTTGAGTCCCGCCATCGTGTCGATGAACTGCGTCTTGAGGATGGCGATCACCGCGAGCACCGTCATGAACGTCATGATGATGATCACGATCTGCATGCGGGTCCGGGACTTCCGTTCGCGTTCGATATCGTCGTGGTTCTCGCTCGCAGTCGCAGCCGTCCGGAGCACGTCCGAGATCTGATTCGACGCTTCCTGGGCCTCGGTGATCAGTCGAGTCGTCCTGGCGAGTCGCGGAATGTGGTACTTGTTGTTGAACTCGATGAGCGCCTCCTTCAGGCTCGTCCCGTAGTTGACCTTCGTATGCATCATCTCGAACTCGCGAGCGAGTTTCCCGTTCGTGGTATCGGAGACGGACTTGAGCGACTCGAGCAGGGTCAACCCGGTATCGTTCGAACTCGAGAGCTTTCGCAGGTCCTCCGAGAGCTTGTTGACGACGGAGTTGCGGTGTCGAACGTTCCACTCGCGGAAGATCGAGAGCGGGATCGCCGTGATGTAGAGGGGGAGATAGACGTAGATGAACGTCCCCCAGATCGGCCTGTCGAGCATCCCCTGCCAGGAGGTGGGGGCCGCTCCGCTCACCATGGCCGTCACGACGATGACCAACACCAGTGGCACGGTCAACGCGAGTGTAACCAGCGGATTATCTCGGAAGAAGAGGTGTGGCTTCCGCAGCACCTCGAGTGTCTCATAGGTCCCCTCGCGGTTCTTGACCCGGTCGAAGATGCTATGCTCGCCGGTAAACTGCTCGACGAGTCCGAGGCTCAGCAGTCCGCCTTTCTGCCCGGTTTCGGTCCGTTGGCTGGTGTTTCCCATCGAGAGATAGCCGTCGCCGGGCTCGTCGTGCTTGACCGTCGACACGAGAACAAGAAACCCAACGCCGATCATTGGAATTAGCCCGTAGACGACCATGTAGAGCATCTGGTCCGTCACGTTCGCGTTCGGTATCATCTTCATGACGACCATGATGATGATCAACAGGAGCGGGAACAGCGACAGCGTCATGTACATCTCGCCGAAGAGTTCGAGCGTCTCGAGGGTGAGCTCCTGTTCTTGCTTCGCGGTGCGCATGTGCTTTTCTTTCTTGTCCTCGAGGAAGCTCTCGATGTCGCCGCCGCTGTTGACGATCGAAAGCATGTCGGTCAGGAACTGCGAGAGGTCGTCGCTTGGCGTCTGGAGTGCCTGTTTCCGGATCGCCGTCCGGTAGTCGATATCGAAGTATTCGGTCTCCTTGACGATGCTCTGGAACTCCTTTGCGACTTCGCCGTAGGTGTCGTCGGCCTGGGCCATCGCCTCGATTATCTCGAGTTGGTTTAGGCCGCCGACCGACAGGGCGTACATAAACGAGACCGAGTCGGTCATCAGCATATTGATCTCGCGCTTGCGGGCCGAGGCGCGCGAGTAGGGAATCGCGACCATCGAGCCAAAGCCGATCGCGAAGCCGATCGAGCCGAACACCAGCCCGGTGAAGAAGACGACGGCCGGGACCCGAAGCAGTTCGATGATACTGAGGAGGAGTCCGTGACCGACCGGTATACCGATAAGCGCCTCGTTCGAGAGGAGACCGATCGCGAAGATGCCGTAGCCGAGCATCAGACCGACCAGCCAGAGACTTAGGCCGCTGATGAACCCGATTCCGATCGCCCGTGAGAGGTAGAGTTCGACCGTATCGCTCATCCGAGCCTGTGCGAGTTTCGCCTCGATGTCGGCGACGAACTCGTTGTCCTCGCCGAACAGGCGATCGTACACCGGATAGAACCGGTCACCCAGCGCGTCGGAGCTGGCCGACATCCCTGAGCCGCCACTGTCGTCAGTTTGCAGACTCATGCGTCGTCCTCTTCAGTGCCGTCCGCGTCGGTTTCGTCGTCGAAAATCCCGGTATTGCCGTCCGTCGGTTCGTCACCGGAATCCGTATCGTCGTCTCTGAAGATCGACCCGTCGTCATCCGTCTCGCTCCCGTCGAACAGCGACCCGTCGTCATCGTCGGCTCCGTCCTCGTCGTCGCCGAAGATGGAGTCGGATCCGCCGCCGAATATCGAGTCGCCCTCGTCGCCACCGATTGCGGCATCGGTATCCGTGTCGGAGGGGGTATCAGATTCGGCATCGGTGCCATCGTCGGCATCGGTGGCGACAGTGCCATCGGAATCGGTGTCGGCGTCGGCACCGGTATCGGTGGCGTCGTCGATCGCTGCCGGCTCGCCGGTTGCCGCCTCCGTGCCGTCGTTCGCGTCTTCAGCCCCGTCGTCCGGCGGATCCGAAGTATCGTCATCGATATCAATCGTCGGCGGTTCGGTGTTCGACTCGTCCCGATCGGAGGCTGACTCGCTGTCGACATCGATCGTGGGGGTCTCCGGTCCGTCCGCGTCGCTTGAGGCTGGCGATCGGCCGGTATCGGCGTCGGTCGCGGCCGCCGAGGTGGTACCGGGCTCGTCGGGCTCCACATCGAATTCGTTCGCCGGCTCGTCGTCGGACGAATCCGGATCGAAGATCGAAGCGAGGTCGTCCTCCGGGAACATCGAGTCGAAGCCGGAGGTGTCCGGTTGGGCGGTCGTCGTCTCCTCGCTGCGCTCCGGTCGGCCGGCGTCGGGATCATCCAGTTCGTCGATCGTCTCGCCCATATCGTCGAACAGTCCGCCCAGATCGCCGTCCTCGACGTCGTCGGTCGGGAGTACCGTCGACTCGTGGTGAGTCGAATCCGCTCTCTCACCGTCTGCTCCGGCGGGCGGACTCGAGGCAGCTGACAGATCCGCTGTTGGCTCCGCCTCCTCACCGGCGACAGCGTCGGAATCGGCTGTCCCCGTTTCCACCGTCGATTCAGTACCCGGCGCAGTCGAGGGCTGTGAACCGCCGCTCGAGGCGGCAGTGTCCGAAGTTTCATCGACAGTGGGTGCCGGCTCGATCGCGGTCGAACGACCGCTGGCGTCGGACCCACTGTCCGACGGACTCGCATCGGTTGGGGAAGCAGCGTCGGTCGCGCTCGCAGTAGCCTCATCGCTGTCACTGTCACCGCCGATGGCGAACCCTGTCTCTTCGCTGAGCCACGCCGGTTCGTCACCGTCGTCATCGTCTTCGGCGGCGAACGACGACGAGCCGGCGCCGAGTTCCCACTCGTCCTCGTCGACGGTCTCGTCGACCTCACCGGCGAAGTCGAACTCCTCGCTGTCGGCGCGGTCGACGTCAATCGTGCTCTCCTCTTCGACGTCGCCGAGGGCGCTCGCGAGGCCGCTCGGGATCTGCCCCCGATACTCCTCGAATAAGGACTCTTCGGCCCGCTCGAGGAGGTCCATCGAGAGGTTGTACGTCTCGCTGCTCGCGTCCGGACGCGGGACGAGCTCCTCTTTTTCCGGGTCGACGTCGATCAGGACGCTCTCCATCTCGCGGAGATCCTCGAGACTGTCCTCGAGCTGGCCGTTCGCGATGAGGGTGAGGATCGTCTCTGGGTCGTTGATGAACGCCTGCACCGTCGCGGCGACCTCCGCGTACGTGTTCAACCCTTTCTTGATGAGATATGCGAGGATGACTTCGCGCTTGAACAGCTCTTCTTGGAGTTTCTCGTTGCTCCAGCCACGGTCGAACTGGATCTCCTCTAACGTGTTCGAGTCCCCCATCTTGAGGTACTCGTCGGTCTCGGCCTGCCACTGGTAGACGTCTTGGACGTTGATTTCGTCGTGTTCGGCCTCGTAGTGGTTGATCTCGGTCAGGGACTTGTTCCGGCGGACCTTCCGGCCCTGAACTCTGGTTTGCGTCTGGATTGAGACCAGATCCAGCGCCGTGAACATCGTCTTCGAGACGTTGATGGGGTCCGTCGTGAACCGCTTGAGGACCTCGTCGACGGAGTCGGCGTGGAAGGTGGTGTAGGTGGTGTGACCGGTCGACATCACCTGGAACAGCGTCCGCCCCTCTTCGCCGCGGATCTCACCCATGACGATGTAGTCGGGTCGCTGGCGCAGTGCCGCTTCGAGCAAGTCGAACTCGTCGACGTCGCCCTGCTCGTCGTCGGCGAACGAGGGGCGGGTGACGCTGGCAATCCAGTTGCGTTGGGGAAGTTCGACCTCGCGGGTATCTTCGATGGAGACGATCTTCGCGCTCGAGGGGATAAACAGGGAAACGGCGTTCAACGAGGTCGTCTTCCCGGACGCGGTACCCCCGGCGAAGATCAGGCTCTTGTGGTTCTCGATGGCGAGCCAGAGGAACGCCATTTCGTCGAGCGAGAAGGTATTCCAGTTGATGAGGTCGATCGGGGTGAAGGGGACGTCCTTGAACTGGCGGATGGTGTAATTCGTCCCGTGAGCGGACACTTCCTTGCCGAGCGTGAGCTGTGCACGCGAGCCGTCTGGCAGCGTCGCGTCGACCTGTGGAAGCCGTTTACTGATCCCCTTCCCCGAGCGCTGAGCGAGTTTGACGACGAAGTCGTCGAGTTCGTCCTCGCCGTGGTAAATATTCGAGATGATCTGTTCGTACTCGGAGTGGTAGACGAAGACCGGCGAGTTGTAGCCGTCGACCGAGATATCCTCGACGTTGATGTCGTGTTTGATGCCGTCGATGCGCTCGTACCCGATGAAGTCGCGCTTGAGCAGGTAGAGCAGTTTTTCGACCTGGTACTCGCTTAACGTGTCCGGATCGTCCGCGAGGATCGCCGGCTCGGGCCTGACCTCGATCCCCCCGAGTTGACTCGGTCCGTTGTCGACTTCTTCCTCGTCTTCGTCGTCGTCGAGGAGCCCCCGGAGCGTCTCGAGGATCCCCTCTGAGGTGTCACCGGAAGTCGCCTCGAAGAGATCGTATCGCTGGAGAAGCCGCCGCGTTTCGTCCTCGATAACCGTCCGTCGACCGTCTTCGGTCGCTTTCTCCTTGATGCCGTCTTCGGAGTACTTGATCGCCGTCCTGAGTTTGCCCGAGAGGAACTCCTGAAGTTCGTTCTCGATCTCGTTCTGGTACGGCTCGATCATGTAGTACTTCTTTTCGTTTTCCTTCTCCGAGTGGAAGATGATAACGTAGGCGTAGGGTTTGTTTACCCAGTACCGCTCGATCTCGCGGAAGTGGGTCTTCTTCTCGAAGGGCACCGCTTTCTCGAGATCGTAGCGATTGGAGACGGTGGTATTGCCCGCAACCGTCGAGAAGAACTCGTCTTCCTCGATATCCTCTTGAATGTTAACGGTCCGTTCCTCGACGATATCGTCGAGTTCCAGCGCTGCATCGTTGCCGGCCGCAAGGTGTCCTTTTACCGTGTCAGGATCGAAACCAAGAGCCTCCTCCTCGTCGTGGCGGATGATCTCGCCGTCACCGTCTCGTGGGCGACTCCCGTCGTCCTCGTAGTAATACTCCCACTTGTAGTGCTCCCAGGTCCAGGTATCCTTGACGACCGGCGTCGTTTCGGGGTCGGCGTACTCACAGAAGCGTTCCCAGAGCGTGTCAGCGTTGTCGCCGGCGATCGGCAACACGTGGCCCGCGAGGTCGTCCGGATGATGGCCAAGATACGCTTCGGGATCGAATTCGACCTGATTCCAGTCGTCCCCGCTGGGGACCGTCGTTCCGACATCCTCGTCGGTGTCGAGCCCGAGCTGATCGTCCGCGTCGGCCGGTTCGGGATCGTCCGGATACAGGACGGATGACTCGTCGCTGTATCCGTATTCGTCCATAAATTCTTCCCACGTATACGTCCCAACGCGGATGGCCGAGTTCGATATCGGCTCCGACTCGTGGGCCCGTTCGTCCTCCGACGCAGGGTCGGACGCCTCCCCCTCAGAAAAGTCCCCGGCATCCGATTGGTCGGCCTCGTCAATAGCCATTGCAGCTATCCAAACAGTCACCCCTCAAAAAATTCATCCGCCCATTACCATTTCTGATAATTCTGCGCGTACGGGTTTCGACCGTTTCTGCGTTGCTTCGTGGTCTCACGTCACTCGAGGTTCCGTTTACTATCGAATTCAGCGTGACGCCACGAAACTCAGAACGGTTCGTCTCTGAAGAGATACATCACGCTTATATTCGCTCTTTTCCCTGTTTTCAACGTGATTGTCAATGCCAACCAGTATGCGTAAGGGAGCCATCAGTAACCGTTGGAACCACACCGATCTGTTCGAGACACGTTCGACTCCCTCGATGGTAGAGGGCGGACTATTCGACCGTCGCTGGCAGTGGTGATCGTCGATGACGGGACTGACGCTCCGACCGTTCTTCTGGCGGCCGACCCACCTCTTCCCGGAGACGCGACTCGTCTCGCGGACGCACGACGGCATCGTCGAGAGTTCCTACGGCGAGTTCGGCGAGCGCGTCCGATCGCTGCTCGCGGCGCTCGCCGACCGCGGCGTCGGCCACGGGGATCGAATCGGGACGTTCGGCTGGAACCACCACCGGCACCTCGAGGCCTACTACGCCGCGCCGCTGTCGGGCGCGCAGTTGCACACGATCAACGTGCAACTCGGCGACGACGATATCACGTACATCGTCGAGGACGCCGACGACGACGTCCTATTCGTCGATCCGGGCGAGCCGTTCGAGACGATCGAGCGGCTGTGGGACGAGTTGGCGGTCAACGAAGTCGTCGTGATGGGCGAGGCAGTGCCCGACACCGACATCGACGCCGTCGCCTACGAGGATCTTATCGCGGAGTACGACCCGCTCGACGAGGGCGACCTCCCCGACCTCGAGGAGGACTACCCCGCGGGGATGTGTTACACTTCGGGAACGACCGGTCGGCCGAAGGGCGTCGAGTACACCCACAAGATGATCTACGCCCACGCCATGATGGTGATGACCCCTGCCGGCCTCGGCATCGAGGAAGGCGACGTGGTCATGCCCGTCGTGCCGATGTTCCACGTCAACTCCTGGGAGTTCCCCTACGCCGCGACGATGGCCGGCGCGACGCAGGTCTATCCCGGTCCGTCACCGAGCGCGGCGGACCTGCTCGAGTTGATCGAGCGCGAGGGTGTCACCATGACCGCCGGCGTTCCCACGGTCTGGATCAATCTCCTCGAGTACATCGACGAACACGGCGGCGACCTCTCGAGTCTCGAGCGGATCGTCGTCGGGGGCAGCGCCGCGCCGGAGGAGATGATGCGCCGCTACGACGAGGAGTTCGACGTCACCGTCGAACACGCCTGGGGGATGACCGAGACGATGAGCATCGGCTCGGTCTCGAGACCGAAATCTCGAATGGCCGACTGGGACCCGAGCCGCAAGTACGAGAAGCGTCGAAAACAGGGACTGCTTTCGCCCGGCCTCGAGATGCGCGTCGCCAACGACGCGGGCGAGGAAGTCCCGTGGGACGGTGAGTCGGCCGGCGAACTGTGGGTCCGCGGGCCGACGGTCATCACGGAATACTACAACCGCCCGCAGGCCAACGAGGAGGACTTTGCGGACAGTTGGCTGAAAACGGGCGATATCGTCTCCGTCGACGAGGACGGCTACATCGAGGTCGTCGACCGCGCGAAGGACGTCATCAAGAGCGGCGGCGAGTGGATCTCCTCGATCGCGCTCGAGAACGCGCTGATGGCCAATCCGGATGTCGTCGAGGCGGCAGTGGTCGGCGTGCCCCACGAGAAATGGCAGGAGCGACCGCTCGCAACCGTCGTCACTGCCGAGGGTGCGGATCCCGACGAGGACGAACTCCAAGAGCACTTGCGGGAAACGCTCGAGCAGCCCGACTGGTGGCTCCCCGACGAGATCCGCGCCCTCGAGCAAATTCCCAAGACGGCGACAGGAAAGTTCGACAAGCAGGGACTGCGCGAAAAGCTTGACGTAGGCGACGCCGAAACGGAGGACCGATGAGCGAATTATTCGATCTCGACGGGCGGGTCGCAGTGGTAACGGGCGGCGGACGCGGCATCGGCCGCGCCATCGCCGTCGAACTGGCGAACGCAGGGGCTGCGGTGGTCCCGAGCGCCCGCTCGGCGGACGAGATCGAGGCCGTCGCGGCGGCAATCGAAGACGCGGGCGGTGACGCGGTCGCCGTCCCCGCGGACGTGACCGATCCCGACGCCGTCCGAACCGTCATCGACCGAGCCGCCGCCGAGTTCGGCGGCGTCGATATCGTCGTCAACAACGCCGGCTTCAATCCGGACGATGCGCTCGGTCGGCCAGAAGACGTCGACACCGAGAGCCTCGACCGCGTGCTGGACGTCAACTTGAACGGCGCCTACGAGGTCTCCCACGCGGCGGCGGATCACCTCCTCGAGAGCGATGGCGGTTCCGTGATCAACGTCGCGAGCGTTGGCGGACTGGTCGGACTGCCGCGCCAGCATCCCTACGTGGCCTCGAAACACGGGCTCGTCGGGCTCACGAAGAGCATGTCGCTGGATTGGGCTCCCGACGTCAGGGTCAACGCCGTCGCGCCCGGCTACGTCTCGACGGAACTCACCACGAAACTCGAGGAAAACGATCGGTTACGCCAGTCGATCATCGACCGGACGCCACTGGATCGATTCGCCGAACCCGAGGAAATCGCCGGTCCCGTCGTCTTCCTCGCGAGCGAGGCTGCAAGCTACGTTACCGGCTCCGTGCTCGCGGCCGACGGCGGCTGGACGTCGCGATAGAGGGTCCGCTCTTCTGCGCGTTCGAACCGATTACGTTCGGCCGATCTCGTTTTTCACTAAAAATCACGGGGGTAGTTGTGACCACCTGGTAGTTCTCCGAACGCTTAGCTTTCGACCCGGGCTACCTCCAGTATGCGATACAATGACAGTGATCGAGCACGCGAGGTCGCCGAGCGTGCCAACGATTTGATGGAAGAGGTCGTCCTTCCGATCGAACGCGAGCGGGCCGGCGGGATGGCCGTCTCGAGCGGTACCGTCGCGGAACTGCGCGAGGCCGCTCGCGAGTACGACATCTACGCCCCACAGATCCCCGAGGAGTACGGCGGCATGGGACTGAGCTTCCGCGATTCGTTGCCCGCGTTCGAGGAAGCGGGCCGCAGCCTCCTCGGCCAGGTCGCGATGCGTGTCGACGCCCCCGACGAGGGGAACATGCACCTCCTCGAACTGGTCGGCGACGGCTTACAGAAAGAAACCTATCTCGAGCCGCTGGTCGCGGGCGACATCAAGTCCGGCTTCTCGATGACCGAGCCGATGCAGGGTGCGGGATCGGATCCGAAGATGATTCGGACGACGGCTGAAAGGGATGGCGACGAGTGGGTCATCGACGGCCACAAGTGGTGGACGACACAGGGCGTCGAGGCCGACGTCCTGATCGTCCTCGCGCGGACCGATCCGGATGCTCACCCCTACGAAGGCTGTTCGCTCTTTCTCGTGCCGGCGGACGCCGACGGCGTCGATGTGATCCGCGACGTACCCCACATGGGCGGCGGCGGTCACGGGGTTTCCCACGCCGAAATCCGCTACGAGAACGTTCGCGTGCCCGAAGAACACCTGCTCGGCGAGCTGAATCAGGGGTTCGTTCACGCCCAGGAACGCCTCGGCCCGGCCCGACTGACCCACTGTATGCGTTTTTCCGGCATGGCCCAGCGCGCCCTCGACATCGCGAAGGCCTACACGAGCGAACGCGAAGGGTTCGATTCCACGCTCTCGGACAAGCAGTCGCTTCGCCACCGAATCGCCGACGCCGAGGCCAAACTCCACATGGCCCGAACCGGAATCCGCGACGCCGCCGACCGGATCGCGGCCGGCGACGAGGCCCGTATCCCCGTCTCGATGTGCAAAGTGTTCACCGCAAACGCCACCCAGGACGCAGTCGATCTGGCTGTCCAGTGTTGTGGTGCAAACGGGATCGGGAAGGACCTTCCGCTGTCGGACTTCTACGAATCGGTCCGACAGTTCCGCATCGTCGACGGCGCAGACGAGGTCCACCGTCGCGTCATCGCTCGGGCTGCCTTCGAGGACGTTCCCGAGGAGGAACTCGAGCCACTGACTCGCTTTGGCGATCCGAATCGAGAGCGGGGGACTGAGCACTGACGGCTCGCTCGCGGCCGTCGGTTTCCCGTTTGTAGTTTCGGTCACCCCCTCCGCATGGCTGTCGTTCACTTGGAACGATCGTCTAGGATAGTCGTCCGGAACCGACGGGCTGGAACGGGGGCGAGACTGGATCGGCGCCACCGCCTCGAGTGACAGCCGTAGCGGTTCGCGACTGTTACCTGCGTTCGCTAATTGGGCCGCAGCGGGCCTCGAGACTAATTGTACAACGGGCGTGGCGGGATTCGAACCCACGATCAGAAGGTTAGGAACCTCCTGCCCTCTCCGCTAGGCCACACGCCCCGGCGTAAAAAAACGCTAGTTGGTTTCCGTTTCCGCTTCGGTTTCAGCGTCGGTGGTCGTCTCCTCTTCGGAGGTGACGGGCTCCGTGTCAACGAACTCGTCGTCGTTACGGTCTGCCTCGTCGACGTTCCCGCTACCATCACGCATTTCTTCGAGTTCCGTTTCAACTTTCTCGCGCCCCTTCTGGAACTCACCCATCGCCTCACCGGTCGACCGTGCCAGCTTCGGGATCTTGTTCGCCCCGAAGAGCAAGACTGCGATGATGAGGATGATTGCGAGTTCCGGAGGTCCCATGCCGCCGGGGATGAACAGCGGTGCAATTTCGGCTACCATCTCTATGCGTGGCTTACCCGCTGGCAATTATAACCTTTTTGGACCGCTTAGGTAAACAAGACACCGCAACAGTCCGTGTGAGGACGAGATTCGTCGAGAATGATCGTTCCTCACATTGAACGGGAGAAACGCGCCGGTTCGTTTCACACCGCTATCGCAATCTCCAACCGTTCCGCGAACGAAACTGTCTTTCCTGCTTGTACGGTATTGTCGAACGATGGTAACGACCGGCGATGCTGCACCCGACTTCACCGCACCGCTCGCAAACGGCGACATCGAGGAGTTCACGCTCTCCGAGCGCCTCGAGGACGAGGCGCCGATCGTCCTCGCCTTCTTCCCCGGCGCGTTCACCGGCGTCTGTACGACCGAGATGTGTACGTTCCAGGACCGCCTGGCCGCGTTCAACGACCTCGACGCCACCGTCTACGGCGTCAGCCGGGATTCGCCGTTCACGCTCAACGAGTTCCGCGAGCAGAACGGCCTCGAGTTCGGTCTCATCAGCGACTACAACAAGGAGATCATCGACGATTACGAACTCCCGATGGACTTCGCCGATCTGGGCGTCTACGGCGTGGCCAAGCGCTCGGTGTTCGTCGTCGACGCCAACGGCGAAATCGCTTACTCGTGGGTCAGTGACGACCCCGGCGTCGAGCCCGACTACGACGAGGTCGAAGCCGCCGTCGAGAACCTGTCCTAACACCGTCTCGAGAATCGTTCGATCCGCGACCGTCGCAGGGCTTTTTTAGCCTGCAACCGACGTACAGCTATGAGCGATTCTCCCGCCAACGAGGATTCCCGCCGCGTCTACTTTCCCGATAGCGATCACAACTTTCCCGACGAGAAACTGAACGCCGTTCTCGAGTACATCCTCGACGACGAGGAGATTGCCGCTTACCTCGAGGCCCAGAACGTCAACGCGGTCGACCGGATGCAGTACAACGATCACGGGGGGAAACACATCGAGATCGTCCGCAACCGAGCACTGTGCCTGTACGACTTGCTCAAAGCGGGCGGTGTCGAGTTCAACGGCGCGAGACAGCAGGGACTCGACGAGGCGGACGAATCGGTTATCGTTGCGCTCGCCGCGACGCTTCACGACGTCGGCCACGTCGTCCACCGCGACAGCCACGCCTACTACTCGATCCCGCTGGCCGCGGACATCCTCGAGCGAATCCTCCCCGAGTTCTACGACGTCGGCGACACCGTCCGGATGAAAGGCGAGATTCTCCACGCGATCCTCTGTCACCACACCGCGGAAACGCCGTTGACCACCGAAGCGGGCGTCATTCGCGTCGCCGACGCCCTCGACATGGAAAGCGGCCGCTCCCGGATTCCCTACGAGTACGGCGGCCGCGGTATCAACACCCTCTCGAGTCAGGCGATCAAGCGCGTCTCGCTCCAGCCCGGCGACACCACGCCCGTCATGGTCGAGATCGAGATGACCAACGCCGCCGGCGTCTACCAGGTCGACAACCTGCTCAAGGCCAAACTCGAGGACTCCGGTCTCGAAGAGGAGATCCGAATCGTCGCGCTCAACACGAACGAGAATCACGAGCAGTTGGTCGAGCGGATCGAACTCTAAAGACCCACCTTTTGCCCTGCGGGCTGGCGGAGCCAGCCCTCGGCAAAAGCTGGACCAAAAGCACTCCTCCTTCCTCTCCGCTCGTTACACTCGCTCCGAGTCAGTCGTCGGCCCGCTCGCTCGGCCTTCGGCCTCGCTCGCGGTGGGTGACTGTAACGGCCTGCCCTCCCCCGGGTCACGAGTTCCTCGCAACGCTCGGAACTCGCTCCCGGCCATACGAAACAGTCAGTTCGTTACTTAGGCGAGTTCGAATCGTCCGTCCGCTCGCTCGAGATGCCCGCGATCCCGAAGCGTTCCGGTAATCGAGAGGACCGTCCCTTTCGTGACCGCGAGGTCGTCACAGAGGTCTTCGGCGGTCGCGCCACCGCTCGCGGCGAGATACAGGTAGACGAGTTTCGCTCGAGCGGAATCGAGATCGGTCGGTACCGAGATGGCGAGGTCAGTCGTCGCTGGCTGCGTCATACTTCCACGTCTATCTTTCGACGATAATAAACTCTACCTACAACGATTGTCGAAAATCCGGCGACGAGACGCCAGCCATCATTGTCGATACCGTGGACGTCACCCGTCGAACCTGCGGCGATACTACGAGCCGACCGCTCGAGCGGCCGTTCTCGGGTATAGGCGATTGTCGTGATCGGGGAGCGATGACGACCGTTAGCGGGACGGCGACGGGCGTTTCGCTGGCTGCCGTCCGACAGTATAACTTACGGTCGGCGATATGAGGGACCCAATGTCGACGCAACTCACCGTCCTCGCGCTGCTGACCGGACTGTTGACCGGGGCAGTGTTTCGATTCTTTAATATCCCGATCCCTGCCCCACCGGAACTCCCCGGTATCATGGGCATCGTCGGAATCTACCTCGGATACAAAGTTATCGAATACGCCGATGTCGGCATCGATCTCCTCGAGACGCTGGGGTTGTAGCGACCGATCGAGCGACGAGAGTCGGCCGCGCTCAGGCCGCCGACCCGGTGCTGAAGAAAAGCCGCATGAGAACCCACAGCACCATCAGGAGCGCCGCGGGCGCGAACACTATCGCCACGAACAGCAGCGGACCGGCCAGGACGGAGTCGCTGAGGAGAGACGCGACGATGCCGAGCAGCAAAACGGTACCCATAGATTCCCCAATAGCCGGGATGGGTATAAACGATTCTACTCGAGATGACGGCCGGATCGCACGCCGAAAAAACGGAACGAGAAAACGAAAGCGACGCCGCGGTCAGTAACTACGCTCTTTGGGCTCGTAGGTCTTGTTCTCGCCCTCGAGGATGACCGGTCGGTAGAAGATCGAGGGTTCGCCATCGTCCCACGAGATGAGCGTGTGTTTGAGCCAGTTCTCGTCGTCGCGGATCTGGTTCTCCTGTCGCCAGTGAGCGCCGCGGAACTCGTTTCGAACGAGCGCGCCGAGCGCGATCGTCTCGGCGACATCGATCAGGTTGCGCGTCTCGATGGTCTGCTGGAGGTCGGTGTTGAACGTCCGCGACGGATCGTCCACGTAGACATCCTGGAACTCCTGACGGCACTCGCGGATGGCCTTTAGCGCCTTCTTGACGCCCTCTTCGGTGCGGAAGACGTTGACGTAGTCGGTCATCGCTTTCTGGAGCTTCGCGCGGATCTCGGCGTGCTGGACGCCGTCGTCTTTCTCCATCAGGTGGTCGACGCGCTCGCGGGCCGATTCGACGGTCCGCTCGAGGATGCCCTCGGCGTCGGCGGTGACACCCCCGTCTGCGGCGACGCTTCCGCTCGTATCGAGTCCCGCTTCGCCGGGGGCGACCGGGAGTTCGGTGTCAGTTTCGTCCTCCACATCGTCGCCGTAGCCGGTCCGGATCTCGGGCTCGCCGAGATCATCACCGGCTGCGTGGCGACCGGCGCGCTTGCCGAAGACGATCAGTTCCGGAAGGGCGTTGCCGCCGAGTCGGTTCCCTCCGTGGACGGAGACACAGGCGCACTCGCCGGCGGCGTAGAGGCCGTTGACGCAGCTCTCTCCGTTCTCGTCGACCTCGATGCCGCCCATCGCATAGTGCTGGCCGGGCTTGACCGGCATCGGCTCGACGAGGCCGTCGACTCCCTCGAAGTCCTCCGCGAGGTGCAGAATGTTCTCGAGGCGGTCCATGATCCGTTCCTCGCCGAGGTGACGCATATCGAGGTGGACGTACTCGTCGTCGACGCCGCGGCCCTCGTTAACCTCGGTCAGTTCGGCGCGGGCGACAACGTCCCGCGAGGCGAGCTCGCCGGAGTTGTTCGCGTAGCCGTGCTCGAACATGAACCGCTCGCCTTCGCTGTTGTAGAGGATGCCGCCTTCGCCGCGGACACCCTCGGAGATGAGGACGCCCGTGGAGGGCAGCGAGGTCGGGTGGAACTGGATGAACTCCATGTCCTCGAGCGGTGCGCCGGCGCGATAGGCCATCGCGTGGCCGTCACCGGTACAGGAGACCGCGTTGGTGGTGTGATCGAACGCCTGCCCGGGTCCGCCGGTCGCGAGGACGACGCCGTTGTTGGCCTTGAAGCCCTCGATTTTCCCGGACTGGACGTCGTAGGCGACGACGCCGTGACACTCGCGGTCGTTCGGATCCGGTTCGTCCGTCGTCGCGAGGTCCATCACGTACCACTCGTCGTAGACCTGAATGCCTCGCTTGACGACCTGCTCGTACATCGTGTGCAGCAGGTGATGTCCCGTCTCGGCACCGGCGTAGGTGGTCCGCGGATACGAGAGCCCGCCGAACGGTCGCTGGGAGACCCGGCCGTCGTCCTCGCGGGAGAACGGCATTCCCCAGTGCTCTAAATTGATCGTCTCTTCGGGAGAGTTCTGCGCGAGGGCCTCGACCGCCGGGGCGTCGGCCAGGTAGTCCGACCCCTTCATCGTGTCGTAGGCGTGGAGTTCCCAGTCGTCGCCCTCCTGGAGCGCGGCGTTGATTCCGCCCTCCGCCGCGCCGGTGTGGCTGCGGACGGGGTGGAGCTTCGAGACCATTGCCACGTCGGCTCCCGCTTCGTGTGCTGCGATCGCGGCTCGGAGGCCAGCGCCGCCTGCGCCGACCACGATAACGTCGTGTTCGTACATGGATTACCAGAATTTCAGGTTCTTCTTGACTGCCTCCCGCTTGAGCTCCTGAATGTGCTCGGTGAGCGGGATGTCTTTCGGACACACCTCGGTACAGGAGAACTGGGTCTGGCACCGCCAGACGCCGTGTTCCTGCTCGAGAATGCGGAGTCGGTGCTCTTTGATCTCCTCGCCCTCGCGGTCGTCCATCGCGAACTTGTAGGCCTTGTTGATCGCCGCGGGGCCCAGATACTCGTTGTCGCCGGCCGCGATGTTACACGAGGACATGCACGCACCACACCAGATACACCGCGAGGACATTTTGATCTTCTCACGGTTTTTGGGGCTCTGGCGCTGCTCTTCGAGGTCGTCGGTCGCGGGCGTGTCTTCGTCCTGAAAGTACGGCTCGACCGTGTGCATCTGGTCGTAGAAGTGGTCCATGTCGACGACCAGATCCTTGACGACCTCCTGGTGGGGCAGGGGCTCGATGCGAACCGGCTGCTCGAGGTCGGAGATCTGGGTCTTACAGCCCAGTCGCTGCCTCCCGTTGACGAAGAAGGCGTCGGAGCCACAGACGGCCTGCCGACAGGAGTGTCGGAACGTCAGCGACGAATCGTACTCGTCACGGGCGTACATGACCGCATCGAGGACGGTCATCCCCTTCTCGAAGGGGACGTGAAAGTCGTCGAATCGGGGTTCCTGTTTCCCCTCGACTTCGGGGTCGTAGCGGAACACCTTGATGAGGACCGTCTCCCCTTCGAGTTCGGCCTTCTTTTCGGCGTGTTCGTCGACCATCCCGTCGTCTTTGTCGTCGAGTCGCCGCTCCTGGGGCGACTGCGTGCCTTTCATCTCCGGGTCTTCCGGTGCTTCCTGGCTCTCGGGTTCGGCCTGTTGCGTGCTCATATTAGATCATCCCTCTCATTGCGAGTGCGACGTAGATTCCCTGCGCGACGAGCGCGACGCCGGCGATGACCAGCACCGCCAGCACGACCTTCTTCTGGGTCCCCTCGAGGCCCTGGTTGACCAGCGCGTTGTAGACGCCGTTGACGCCGTGGAACGCGGCGGTGATCAGGAACAGCACCATCGTGAGGAAGTAACCGATGTTTTGCATTCGGGCTTCGGTACCCAAGAAGGTTACCTCGTACGCGTGGTTGACGAAGTGCAGGAGGAAGAAGTGGAAGGCGAGAACGACGACGAGGAACGCGGCGGTGACGCGCTGGAGGAACCAGCCGGTGCCGCCGGGCGTAAAGGAAGAGTAGCGCTCTGCCATTAGATCGACACCCCCGTGAGGAACGTGGGGACGCTGGCGACGGTGATCGCACCCGTCAGCACCAGCGAGGCGTAGAAACTCTTGTCCTGTGCCTCGAGTCCGACACCGAGATCGACCATCAGCAGGCGGAGGCCGTTCAGAATGTGGAAGACGGCCACCGCGAGCAGGCCGATCTCGAGCAGGCGGACGAGAAACAGGCCCTCGAGCCCCTGTAGCGTCGCGGTGTACACGTTAACCGCTTCTCCGTCGACCATCGTCGTTTCGCCCTGTGCGCCACCGATAGAGGTACTCAACACGGCGATATGGGTGAACAGGTAGCCGATTAGTACCCATCCGGTGAACTTGTGGAAGATCCACGCCCACATGCCGGCCGAGAACTCCTTCCAGCGACCGAAGTCCTCGATGAGACCGCGATTGTAAGACTGACTCATACGCTCATGTGATGCGTTAGACCGCGGGGGTATAGAAGTTACTTTTATCTCTTCCATCCGACTATTAGTGCGCAGTACTATCGGCAGAATCAAAGGCGATTTTTCCACAAAAGAGAAATCAGTTCGGGCGCGCCCCCTCGGATGTCCGACTTCCTGGCGACAGTCGAAAAGTCCCCACCATACGGACTGCTGTCCATCAGTTTCGGCGCACCCACAGGACGGTTGGCGTTTCGACGACAAACCGGTCCAGAGATCTGTCTCAGAGATCCGATCGCGAACTCTCCGTCGTCCGCTCGCGCTCGAGGGCCGTGAGCGTGTCCGGCGAGAGGCCGACCAGATGACAGAGCGGGTTCCCCGGGTAGACGACCGGATTCTCGAGGACGCCGACGATGAGGCCGGTGAAGGGGGCCTCGACCGTGACGATGTCTTCTTCCTCTTTGAACGGGTTCGTGATCGTACAGATCACCTCGCCTTCCTCGACGAGCGCGCCCCGACCGCGTTTCATGTCGACGATACCGCCGGCGTCCGCGCGGAGCCAGGTTTTCTCGTTGTCGTCGTCGATGATCGTCCGCCAGCCGGGCCAGTGAACGGAGGATTCCCGATGCAGGCCGAACTCGGCGAGGACGCTCGCGACGCCGGTGAGCGCGCGATCGATCAGCCGCCGCTGGAATCGGTGGGCCTCGCCCATTTCGACGGTAATCGTCGGGATGTCGGCTTCGGTCGCCTCGCGGCGCAGCGTCCCCGACGGTCCCTCGCCGGCGATGATGACGTTCGAACTGAACGCCATGGCGAGTCTGTCGACGTCGGAGCGCTCCATGTTCGCCCGGACGTGAAGCATATTCGTTCGCCCTCGAGTGGAGGTATGGAAGTCGACTCCGAGGTCACACGGTTCGATAAAGTTCGTGTAGATCTGGTGGGCCATCCGTCTCGCACTCGTCGATCCCTCGCGTCCGGGAAACGATCGGTTCAGGTCCCGGTCGTAGATCGGCAGATACCGCTCCTGTGCGAGGAAGCCGGGAACGTTCATCACCGGCAGGCAGACCAGCGTCCCGTGGAGCACAGAGTGATCCCAGTCGTGGGCAACCTCGCGAACGACCTCGATCCCGTTGAGTTCGTCCCCGTGGGCCGCCGCCGAGAGAAAGACCGTCGGCCCAGGATGTTCGCCGTTGATCACCGTGACGGGGATCCTAACGGGATCGCCGAGATACGTCTCGCTGATGCCATAGCGAATGTTCGCCGATTCACCGGGATCGACCCGGCCGCCGTTGTAGGTAAAGGCCTCGGCCATCGTCTCGGATTCGTCCGCTCGGTCGGGTGGCTCGCTCGTTGTTGCGTCGTCGCTCATATGACGTGCTCCGGCGGCACCACCGTGAATGTTCTCCCTTCAGTATTGCTGACCAGTTTGCGGTATATCCTCTCGAGCGGCTCCAGATTTTGTTTTCCGGAGAAAAAACGGTTTCCCGCCGACTCGGTCAGGCAGAACCTGGGACTGTGGGCATACGTTTTGTATCTGGCTGTGCTACAGACAGCCATGGAAATTCGTGAAGCAACTGACTCGGACGCTGCAGCGATTCGCTCGATCGCACACGACTCGCTCAACTCCACGTATACGGCATTTCTCGAGGAAGAGACCATCGACGAGGCGATCGACCAGTGGTACGGCGACTCGCTCGACGACGAGCTCGACGACGACCGCTCGCTCTTTCTGATCGTCGAGCGTGACGGCGAGATCGCTGGCTTCTCACAGAGCGAACTGGTCGGCCAGCAGGCGAACACCGGCCACTTGCTCTGGTTGCACATTCATCCCGACCACCGCGGCGACGCGACGGGCGTTCGATTGCTGGTCCGCACTCGCGAAGCGTTACTCGAGGAAGGAGCGGACGGAATTCAGTGCTTCGTTCTCGCGGACAACGAGGGTGGTAACGAGTTCTACCGATCTCACGGCTTCGAGCAGGCCGGCCAGCGTGAGGTCGAGATCGGCGACGAAACCTTCACGGAAAACGTCTACGTCGAGGCGAACCTCGAGGGCGACGACGAGTGGGGGGCGATCGACGAGGTCACCACCGACGGCGAGACGGTCTACGTGAGCTACGGGGAGGCCGCTCGCGGAACGAGGGCGCCGTTCTACACGACCTACAAGAGCGAGGATCGCCACGACCGCTACGCCTGGTTTTGCGGGAACTGCGACTCGATCGACAACGCGATGGACGCGATGGGTCGGATCGAGTGCAACAACTGTGGCAACCGGCGCAAGGCGACCCGGTGGGACGCGTCGTACCTCTAGTAGAGTCGGCCCTTCCGTCTCCGACCCCTTCCGTACTCGCCCCTGTTCTCCTCTCCGACGACTTCCCATTTGACGATTGGCTACACCCCTGGCTCTGTTGAACGGCATGTCTCACTCCAGACCGACCATCCGGCGTGCGGTGGCGCGCGCTGTCGACAGGCCGAACGAAAGTGAGGTCGGTCGATACCACTGCGCGAGGGATGAGCGAGAGAACGAAGTGAACGAGCGAATCGGTTGGGGAGGGCGTGGCGATTCCCTGTTGCCACGATAGCAGGACACTTCTTTCATTGAACTCACTACCGAATACCCTGCTCAGTAAACGGACTCTCTTGAGCAGACGTACTGTGAGAAGTCAGCAACTCGATTCAAACCGATCCAGCGCTCGAGGCCATCCCTCGAGCCGCCCCTACCTCGACTCAGGCGTGTTCGTCGACGAACGCTTCGATCCGGTTGAGTGCCCGTCGGAGATCCTCGAGCCCGGTCGCGTAGGAGACCCGAAGGTGGCCCTCACCGCTCCCGCCGAAGACATCGCCGGGGACGACGGCGACGCCCTGTTCACGCAGGACGGCCTCGGCGAACTCCTCCGCGGTGAACCCCTCGGGAACCTCGGGGAAGCAGTAGAACGCGCCCTTGGCCTCGAAGACGTCCATCCCGATCTCGCGAAAGCGCGAGAGGACGAACTGCCGCCGGCGGTCGTACTGGTCGACCATCTCCCGGACGTCGTTCGCACAGGAGTCCAGGGCCTCGATCGCGGCGTACTGGGCCGTCGTGGGGGCCGATAGCATCGTGTACTGGTGGATCTTGTTCATCGCGCCGATGGCGTCGGCTGGTCCCAGCGCATACCCCAATCGGAGCCCAGTCATCGCGTGGGCTTTCGAGAAGCCGTTGAAGACGATGGTTCGCTCGCGCATTCCCTCGAAGCTCGCGATCGAGGTGTGCTCGCCGTCGTAGGTCAACTCGGCGTAAATCTCGTCGGAGAGGACCGTCAGATCGTTCTCGCGGGCGAAGTCGGCGATCGGCTCGAGGTCCTCGGCGGGCATGATCGCGCCCGTCGGGTTGTTCGGGTAACAGAGGACGAGCATATCCGCGTCGGCCGCGCCGGCTCGCTCGAGGCCTTCGACCGTTAGCCGGAAATCGTCTTCCTCCCTCGTCGGGACGGGAAGCACCTCGCCGCCGGCGAAGATGACGCCGGGTTCATACGAGATGTACGACGGCTGGGCGATCGCGACCGTGTCGCCGGGATTGACGAACGCCCGGAAGGCAAGATCAACCGCCTCGCTCGCCCCGGCGGTGACGATGATCTCCTCGTCGGGGTCGTACCCCAGATCGAAGCGGTCGGCGACGTAGTCCGCGATCGCGTCGCGGAGTTCGCGCTTGCCGCGGTTGGCCGTATAGGAGGTCTTTCCCTGCTCGAGAGACGTGATCGCGGCGTCACGGGCCGCCCACGGCGCCGCGAAGTCGGGTTCGCCGACACCAAGTGAGATGACCTCGTCGCGTTCCTCAGCGATCTCGAAGAAGCGCCGAATGCCCGATGGCGGGACCGTCTGCACCCGGTCTGACAGTTCGAACGTCATGATCAGGGTGAAAAGGAGAGGCGGTCGTCGCCCTCTCCGTCGCCGAGTTCGATCCCGTTCTCCTTGTAGGATGTCATCACGTAGTGGGTGACCGTCTGGGTTATCTCGGGGACCGGGGCGACCTTTTCGCTGATGAACTGCGAAACCTCGCGGATCGAGTCGCCCTCGACTTCCATATCGAAGTCGTAGTCGCCGCTGATCAGCCGCAGGGCCTTGACCTGCGGGAATCGTGCGAGGCGCTCCGCGATGTCGTCGTATCCTGTCTCGCGGTCGAGCGTGACGTTCAACTCGACTTCCGCGCGGACCCGCTCGTCTTCCAGTTTGTCCCAGTCGACGACCGCCTGGTAGCCCCGGACGAGGCCCGCTGCCTCGAGTTCCTCGATGGCTGCCTCGACCTCGTGCTCCTCGAGGTCGGTCATTCGCGCGATATCCGCCGTGGAGTAGCGCGCGTTCTCACGAAGCAACTCGAGCACCTCGCGTTCGCTCATACCGCTTGGAAGCGCGAGCGCGAGTAAAGTTCTAACGTTGTTCGGCCGACGGACCGCGGCGGGTCCGAAGTGCGCCGACTCCAGTTGGGATCGGCTCCGTGATGCGGCGTCTTCCCGCGTGACCCCGTTCGGTGGCACTCGAATTCGAAATCACGCGACGTTCGTCGTCGCGGGGGCTCCCTTCGCCCGTCCTGTCTTCGATTCCAGTCCGCTGCCGATCGCCGTGGGAGCGCAGACGTCCGGCTTCGATAGTGGACTTTATTGCCAGTACACTGGAACGTACCGATACGGTTCGAGGTACCTATGGACGATTCGAGACAGCCGCCGTCGATCGATCAACTCGAGGTGCGCTTCGAGGAGGAACCGCGAGAGTGGCTCGTGACATGGGTCGAACGACTCACAGAGAGCGACGCGGGGATGCGGAAAGCGACGCTTCGTACCCTCCGACAGTTCGCCGAACGGCAACCGGCTGCGCTCGAGCCCATACTGACGACGCTGGCGCTCTTTCTCACTGACGAGGAGCGATCGATTCGGCTGACGACCGCGAAGCTGTTCGTCGTCGTCGCCGAAGCCGAACCTGATGCGGTCGAGTCAGTCGTCTCATCTCTCGCTGACCGGTTGGCCGACGACGACGAGTTTTACTACGTGCGCGCTCGCTCGGCGGAGGCGCTTGGCTACGTCGCGCGGGACCACCCGGAGGCGGTCGCTTCACCCGAGGTGGTAGCGGACCTGCGAATCGGATTGTCGTTCGACGAGCCCGAGGTAAGAGAGAAGTTGGCGAAAGCGCTCGAGTACGTGGCGCTGGGCGACCAGGACCGACTCCGACATCACGTTTCGGACCTGGCCAGCCATCTCACCGATTCGAACGAACTCGTTCGCTATCACCTCTGTACCGCGCTGGTCGCGGTCGGCTGTGCGTATCCCGACACATTGTCCGAGAGCACCGCTGCACTGTGCGACCGATTGGACGACGAGAGTCCCTACGTTCGGGGGCGGGCGGTCGAGGCGCTGGGTCTGCTGGCCCGGTCGGATTCGGACGTGGCGATACCCGACGTGCGTTCGGCCGCGGACGACGATGCCGCGGCGTTCCTCGCCGATCGAGTCCGCTATGCGACCGATGAGGACGACGGGCCGGGAGATACCGCTCTCGAAAAAATCGGGACGATACCGGCGCTCCGTGACCGAACCGACGAGATCGTCGATGAGATCACCGCTCCCGACGGCGACGAGTGTCCCTACTGTGGGCTCTCGCTCCCCGAACCGGGACCGCCGATCTGTCCGCAGTGCGGTGGCCCCCGCTGACGCGGCACGACAATTAGGCCGGCCTAAAAATCGGAACGGTTTTATATTTTAGGCAGACCTAAACCAGTATGACGGGCGAACTGGGGGAGATCGACGTACTGGCTCGACGAGAACGCGTGACGGGCAGTGGGACGGTCATCGGCGGCGTGTCGGTTCCGGGACAGTCGTCGCTATTCAGTATCAGTAGCGTGTCGATTCCGGGACAGTCGTCACTGTCCGGTATCGGTGGCGAATCACTCGACGGAACGACGGGCCGTTCCTGGCATACCGCCCCGATCGAACCAACCGGTGTGTGCCGACGATGAGCGGGAGGAAGTCACGCGTCGCGACGGGAGAGCCCGCGACGTCGCGACGAAACGAGACGCGGTTCGGGTGGCTCCTCGATCCGAAACTCGCCACGGTGGTACTCAGCAGCCTCGCCATCGTGTTCATCGGCGGACTGATACAGGTGAGCTACGGTGCGTACTCGATGACGCACATGGAGGCGTGGCTCGCACTCTTCAACCCGAACGTGGTGTTCAATCCGCAGGCCTGGGACGCGTTCTTGCTCGGCGAGGCGATGCCCGAGATGGGCACCGAAAGCCTCATCGTCTGGAACATCCGCCTCCCGCGGGTGTTCGTCGCGGTCCTCGTCGGGATGAACCTCGCCGTCTCGGGGGCCATCTTTCAGGCGGTGACCCGGAACGAACTCGCGAGCCCGTTCATCCTCGGCGTCTCCTCCGGGGCGGGGCTCATGATCTTGCTGACCCTCGTCGTGTTCGGGAGTTTGACGGCGTTCCTTCCGCTGATCGCGGCCTTCGGTGGGGCCGGTGCGTTTCTCATCGTCTACGTCATTGCCTGGAAGAACGGCACCTCGCCGGTCCGACTGGTGCTCGCCGGCGTGATCGTCGGAACGGTCTTCGGCTCGTTGCAGACGGCGCTGTTTTTCTTCGCGGACGATATCGGCGTCGTCCAGTCGGCCATCGCCTGGACCACTGGGTCGCTTACCGGGACCGACTGGGAACAAGTCCGACTCGTGCTCCCGTGGACAATCGTGGTCGTTCTCCTCTCTATCGCCGGCTCGCGACAGATGAACGTCCTCTTGCTGGGCGAGCAGACGGCGAAGTCGTTGGGGATGTCGATCGAGAAAGTGCGGTTCGCTCTCTCGGGGGTCGCGGTCCTCGCGGCGGCGGCGAGCATCGCCGTCGCTGGAATCGTCGGGTTCGTCGGCCTCATCGTCCCGCATATGGTTCGAAATCTGGTCGGGAGCGACTCGAAGAAACTGATCATCGGTTGCCTGTTCGTCGGTCCAGCGTTGATGGTCGCCGCCGACGTGGGTGCGCGACTCGCGTTGAGCCCCACACAGATTCCCGTCGGCATCGTCACCGGACTCATCGGCGGCCCGTACTTCCTCTATCTGATGCGAAAGCAAGAGAGCATGGGTGAGATCTGAATGGGACGCGCCGGTATGGACGGGCGACGGACGAGTCGTCGAGCGTGGTACTCACGACAAGTTGCTCGCAGCGAACGGTCTGTACGCTACTCTGTGGGCGTGTAAGCCAGCGAAATAGATGAACTGTCCGAAACACATCTCGGACGGGACGCTCACAGGACGATCGGTGACCGACGGCAATTTTTAGGTGGGCCTAAAAACCGATGGAGTTTTAATGTTTTAGGTTAGCCTAAAATCATGGAAGGGGAAGAGACGATGCGCGAAGTACCGACACGCAGAGACGCGCTGAAGTACGGTGGAGCGCTCGCAACCGGCGCTACCCTCGTTGGCTGTTCGGATCTGGTCGGACAGGAGGGGGACGCGGGAACCGAGACGACCGGAACCGGATCGTACTCCGTGTCGATGGAGCCGATGGGGACGGTCTCGTTCGACCAGGTGCCCGAGCGATGGGCCGCGTACGACGGCGGCTACGCCGATATGGCCGTCGCACTGGGACAGGCCGACGGGTTGACTGGGGTTGGCGGCGCGGATCGCTACTACACCTATGTTTACGACGAACTGCCCGGTGTGACGGTCGATCGAGACGTCATCGAGCGGTATCCGGAGGTTCGAACCAAAGAGGAGTTCTACGAACTCGAGAGCGATGTTCACCTGTACGACCCCCAGATGCTCATCAACTGGTTCGACTGGAACGAGGGGGATGTCGAGGAAATCGCGTCGACGGTCGCGCCGTTCGTCGGGAACCTGATCTTCCGACGATCCGATGAGTGGCACGACTATCGCTACTACACGCTGTACGAGGCCTTCAAAACGGTGGCCGAGGTGTTCCAGCAACAGGAACGCTACGAGGCGTTCAGCGAACTCCACACCGAGTTCATCAGGTCGATACAGGAGCGGCTCCCGCCGAGTGGTGACCGGCCGGAGGTCTTCCTCACGTTCGAAGGGACCGAGGAACCGAAGACGTTCTCGCCGTATCGACTCGACGACGCGGGGACGAGCAAGAAACAGTGGCGCGACCTCGGCGTCCGCGACGCACTGGCGGGGACGGACATCGACAATCTCAGCACCACGAACCGCGGTGAACTCGACTACGAGAACCTCCTCGAGATCGACCCTGACGTGATTCTCGTCCGCGGTCACGAGCGAAAATCCGCCGCGGAGTTCCGGGACGTCGTTCTCGACTACATGCAGAGCCATCCCGTCGGGAGCGAGCTCACCGCAGTCCAGAACGGGCGAGTGTATCGCGGCGGCTACCTCAATCAGGGACCCATTCACAACCTCTTCCTGACCGAGCGAGCGGCGAAGCAGCTGTTCCCCGATGAGTTCGGGGACGTGACCGGCGACGACCACCTATTCGATCGGCAGGAAGTCGCGGACATCATCAATGGGGAGTTCGACCGATGAACGACAATACCGACGGAACGACTGGAGCACCGACGCGGCGAGACTACATGAAGTACGGCGGAACGGTCGTCGGTGGCGGACTGCTGGCGGGCTGTTCGGACCTCGCCGGCCAGAGCGAACCGGGTTCGTCCGACGAGTCGGACGGCTCGTATTCGGTGACGATGGCCCCGATGGGCGAGGTTTCGTTCGACTCGCCGCCGGAGAGCATCTTCACGCGGCTGACCCACCACGCAGGCATGGCGTTCGCCCTCGGACGCGGGAACGACGTCAACGCGATGCACGCATCCGACTACTACGACGGGCTCTGGAACCAGTTTATCGAACGACTGCCAGGCGTCACGTTGGACTGGTCGGGATTGTATTCCTCCTGGGATCCGGACGAAGAGATGCTCTACGATCTCGACAGCGATATCCACCTCGCCGACCCGGCGAGCGTGAACGCCCTCGATAGCTGGGACGCAGCGGATATCGAGGAGATCGGCGAGACCGTTTCCCCGTGGTTCGGGAACACGTTCAGCGATAGACACAATGAACCGCCGACCGAGTGGGTCGACCGCTATGAGTATTACACGCTCTGGGAGCTGTTCGAGAAGGTTGCAGCGGTGTTCCGCGAAGAATCGCGCTACGACGCACTCGAGACGATTCACGCGGACCTGCTGGCAACGATCGAGGAGAACCTCCCGCCGGAAGAGGAGCGCCCGACCGCGGTCCTGGCGGGGATGAGCGACATCGAGAGTATATACGTTTACGCGCTGAAATCGCCCGGATTTCTGACCGCGCACATGCGCCCGCTCGGTCCGATCGGTGCCCTGGGAGACGATATCTCCGCCAACAACACGATCGACATGGAAGGGCTGCTCGAGGCGGATCCCGATGTCCTCTTCGCGCTGGGCGGTATGAGTCCGCAAACGGATATGTTGCAGATACGGGAGGGACTGGGGAACCACGCCGTCGGACGGGAACTCTCTGCGGTCCAAAACGATCGCGTCTACGCGCAGGGGGCGCGCTACCAGGGGCCGATTCTGAACCTGTTCCAGCTCGAGATGACCGCCAAACAGCTCTATCCCGCGAAATTCGGGGAGTGGCCGACCTACGCCGAGGGTCCGTACCCCGAAATTCCGGAGGACGAACAGCTATTCGACCGGCAGGCGGTCGCGGACATCATCGCGGGGGACCACTGAATGCGCGCTCGAGAATGGGCGATCGCGGGAGCGTTCCGTGACCCGTCAGACTACGACATCCCCGACTTGCCGCCGTGGCGCGTCCATCGCAACGACTGCGGCGGGCTGGCATTCGCCGACGGGGAGGATGAGCCGTTCATCGCCGCCGACCACCCAGTGACAGTTAGACGCTAACAACAGCCATGATTGATACCGCTACCTCCACGACGAACGACGGACTCGAAACCCGTCCCGAACGGTCAGCAGACGACCGACTGCCCGAGCAACAACGAGCCACCGACAGGAGTAACGAGCGGGTCACCGATGAGTAGTACCGACACGACCGACGCGGCGGCGTTCGACCACGATGTCGTCGTCGTTGGCGGCGGTCCTGCGGGCTGTGCGGCGGGCGTCTTTACCGCGCGGTACGGGCTGGACACGATGATCTTCGACCGCGGGCGCTCTTCGATTCAGCGATGTGCCTACCTCGAGAACTACCTCGGCTTCCCCGCGGGGATCGACGTCGAAACGCTGTACGGGCTGCTGCACGATCACGCCGAGGAGGCGGGCTGTGAGATCGCTTCCGACCTCGTCGAATCGCTCGAGCACGTCGACGGCGAGGGCTTCGTCATCAGCCCGCAGGAAGGGGAACCGATCACCGCTCGTCGGGTGATCGCGGCCACGCGCTACGACGGCGAGTACATGCGCGGTCTCAACGACGAGACGGCGATGTTCGAGACGCACGAACACGACGGCGAGAAACACGAGCACTTCGACAAGGGGTACGCCGAGAGCGACGGGACGACGCCGGTCGAGGACCTCTTCGTCGCGTCGCCGTACGGCGAGACCGGCTATCAGGCGAGCATGGCCGCCGGACGCGGCACGCGGGTCGGAATCACCGTCGTCGAGGACGTTCGACGGGAAGCGGGATATCCCGACGCCGTGGCGAACTACTACGACTGGATGCGACGAGAGGCGGAACTGGACGGCGAGTGGCGCGACCGGGATCGGTGGCGAACGTATTTCGACGACCGAGTGCCCGAGGATCACGACCTCGAGGCGGATCGTCTCGCCGAGATACGCGAGCGGGAAATCGACCGCAGGCTCGAGACGTATCTCGCCGATGACGACATCGAACGGCGGGTCGAACGCGGACACGAACGACTGCTCGAGCACATCGACGACGACCTGATCGTCGAAGCGGCGCGCGAAATCGAAACCGAACGCGAGAACGGAGGGTCGTGATATCACTCCCGACAGCACGATAGCGGATCCCAGAATGCAGCCTGGAGCCGATACCGTCCCACGGCCGCGCTCGGGCGTGAAGAAGCGGCGGGTCTGCGCGTCGGGATTCGGATTCGCAGCGATCGGCCACACGTCGATCCACTACACGTCAATTTCCCACACGTCGATTCAGTGACCGATGACCTGGGCCTCCCACTCCCTTCTCGTTCTCTATCTCGCGGAACAGCGGGGCTCTCCACCGATTTCGCCCGGACACGTGACCGACGCGGTCGACCGTTCGCCGGCGGCGACGACGGAGATGTTTCAGCGGCTCGAAGCCGACGGCTACCTGACGTATGAACCGTACGACGGAGCGACGCTTACGGCCGAGGGACGAGCGACCGCCGACGAACTGTCCGAGACCGACGATACCCTTTCACGGTTTTTTCACGACGTGCTCGGACGCGACGAGTACGAGAGCGAGGCGATGGAACTGGCGGGAGCGGTCAGTCCGACGGTCGTCGACCGCCTCGCATCGACGCTTCTCGCGGATACTGACAACCCGTCTGAAGACACGGAGAGATCGCTCTCTTCCGCGCAGTCGGACTCTCGGTGAGCCGAGACTTCGTTCTCGGACGCGGCCGACGACGACTGAGCGAAACCGCACTCTTTTTATTTTAGGCCTGCCTAAATAGAGTCAATGACCACCGGTACGCAATCGGACGCCGAACGCAACTCCGAACCGGATGCGGCCCACGGACCCGAGATATCGGTCTGCGAAAGCGGTCCTGACAGAGTTGTCTTCATCGAATCCGGGAACACTGAGGGATGGATTTCGAGCGACCGCGTCGTCGAATCGACTCGATAGCCTGTCTTCCAGCGGCTGCTTCCCCGTCGAGATCTATTACGGTTGCGTTCAGCGAGTCCGTCGAGCAGTAGTCGTCGAGATATCCGTCGGTACCGATCGATCGAAATCGAAAATCGAACTGAAACTCTCGGAGCGAACTCGCGAGAGACCACCCGGAACTCGGTTGCGGTTGACCGCCCGAGTTACTGCGTTGCGGACTCGAGGACGAGAGTGTCGTCTTCGAGGTAGTGTTCGATGTGGTGGGTGTGTTCTTCGATGGTCTCGAGTTGCTCGCGAAGCATCTCTCCCGTCGCGTAGTCGCCGAGCCCCTCGGCGAGTTCGATGTGCTGACGGTAGCTCTCGATAATGTCGCCCATCATCTCGAGATCGTTGGCGAGCGAGGTCCGGACGTCGTAGACGTCTTCGTCTTCGGCTTCGACCGTCGCGTTCTCCACGAGCGTCGTCATGCTCGCGTGTGGAACGCCGCCGAGCGCCTGGAGTCGCTCTGCGAGTTCGTCGGCCGCGGCTTCGACGTCCTCGTAGACCTCTTGGAGGAAGACGTGGACATCGAGGAACTCCGCACCTTCGACGTTCCAGTGGTGCTTGTGGAGTTGATGGTAGAGGACGTACGCGTCCGCCAGATCCGTGTTGAGCGCGTCGATGATCTGTTCGGCCTTTTCCGTGTCGAGTCGAAGCGCGTTCGATTCGACCGTGTCCGCTGCCTGTCGAGTGGTCTTTTGCGTGTTCATCACGTCCCATACTTGGGATGGAAGCCTCTTATAACTTTTCAATTTACGAACTATTTTTCGTACTGCCTAAACTATCGGTACCACCCCGTCAGATAGTAGCCACTGAAACGATTCACACTGATCGGACAGCTGTCGGTCGATCAGGCGTGCAATGACGTGCAGTGGCTACGATAGGCGTAGCAGAAACTGCGCAGACAGTGTCGTAACCGGCACGAGTCAGCGATAATTCTTGAACAAAAGCGCCCGGACGTCGTCTTTCGTCTGGACCTGTTCGCTCGAGCCATCCGGGAGTTCGACGCTGTACCGGTAGTCCGCCGAACTCGATTCGTCCCACTTGTCGTCGTGGGTCTCGAGCAGGCTCATCATCTCGTCCAACATATCGTCGTCGTCGGCCGAGCCGTCTCCGTCCGTCTCCGCAGCCGAACCGTCTCCGTCCGCGGCCTCGTCGTCGGCTTCGTCCTCGTCGTCCGGTTCTCCCTCGGTCACCTCGCTCGTTCCGTCGTCGGCCGGTCCATCGTCGGCGTCCCCGTCGGTCGCTTCGTCCGACTCGGACTCCGGGTCTTCGCTGTCCTCGTCCACGATTTCGTCGGCCGCCGGCGTCTCGCCTTCGACGTAGGAAACCTCCTCGAGATCGTGCGGATCGGTTTCTCCGTCGATGGCGGCACCGACGGACGCGGCGACGTCGTCAGTCGCCGAAGAGTCGAACTCATCGGCGTCGATTTCGATATCCTCGTCGAGATTGTCGACCAGGAACTGGACGGCGTCGCGTTCGCGGACGAAACCGTACTTGCCGACGACCGACTCGGAGATCTCCTCGCGGAGGTACTGGATGAACGCGTACTGTTCGTCGGTGACCTCGAGCGTCTTCATACCCTGTCGATGCGGCCGGGGGTACTAATATGTAAGTCGTCACGAGCCGCGCTGCGAACCGATATCGCCTCGTGGAGCGTTGGAATTAAGCAGCTTCGACGGCCAGATCCGGGCGATCATGGACGACGTACTCGACTTCGTTGATATCGTCGCCGATTCGGAACTCGAGGGCGCGTTCGTGTGGCTCCTCCGCCTGGTCGGCCTGCTCGCCGTGCTGGCCGGCCTTGGTCTTTGGCTGCTAACTGACATGGGACTGCTCGTCGTCCCGCTCGCCCTGATCGTCGTCGGGCTCGCTGTGGCGATCGCCCCCGACGTTCTCCTCTCGATCGCGGAGCTCTTCGGCTAGGGTCCTTGCCGGGCAGCCGGCAGCCGTTAGGAGCGGCTCCGCCCGATCGGGCCGGTTCAGTGAACGTGACGATTAAGGACGAACGAGACGAATCGGCGGTATGGTCATGAAAGAGTCCGACTCCGCACTCGAGGCCGGCGACGCTGCGCCCGACTTCGAACTCGAGGGCGTCGACGGCGAGACGTACACGCTCGAGTCCTTTGCCGACGCCGAGGCGCTGTTGCTCGTTTTCACCTGCAATCACTGCCCGTACGCGCAGGCGAAGTTCGAACTGCTAAACGAACTCTCCGCCGAGTACGATGACGTCGCGGTGGTCGGGATCAACCCCAACGACGCCGAGGAGTATCCTGACGACTCCTTCGAGAAGATGCAGGAGTTCGTAGCCGAGGGGGAAATCGACTACGACGCCTACCTGCGCGACGAAAGTCAGGCGGTCGCCCGCGAGTACGGCGCGGTCTGCACGCCGGACCCGTTCCTTTTCGCTCGGCGCGCGGCGCAACGCGCCGCGGAGGGGCGAGCGGCAGAGCCGCGAGCCGAGGACGGCGAGTTCGAACTGGTCTACCAGGGGCGTCTCGACGACGCGCTGAACCCCGACGATGAACCGACCCGGTTCCACATCCGCGAAGCCATCGACGCCGTGCTGGCGGGCGAGGCCGTCGACCTCGAGTGGCAGCCGTCTCGAGGCTGTTCGATCAAGTGGAAAGACGAGTAGGGGTTGATTCGACGCGGAACATCTGATTGGGACGCTGTCGGAGCCTCGGTTTAAGTGCTGGGCGTGGTAGGGTGGGTCGTGAGCCATCAGCCACGCGGTAACGCCCTCCGCGAGACCCTCGAGTCCGGCGAGGTCGCGCTCGGGGTCCTCGAGAACACGTACAGCCCGACGGTGGTCGAACTCTACGCGGCGCTCGGCGTCGATTTCGTCTGGATCGACCTCGAGCACGGCGGTCCGAGTCCGCGGGACGCCGGCCAGCTGGAAGCACTGCTTCGCGCGACGGACGGTACCGACACGGAGTTGCTGGTCCGCGTGCCGGACACCGATCCCTCGCTCGTTCGGAAAGCCCTCGACGCCGGCATCCGAAACGTCTTCCTCCCGCGGGTCGGGAGCGCCGAGGAACTCGAGGCGGCGGTACGAGCGGGCCGGTTCGAGTACGACGGCGAACCCGGGCGGCGCGGCATGGCCAACCCGCGTGCCAGTCGCTGGGGGCTGACCGACGACTACGTGAGCAGCGAGGACGAGTCGGTCGTCGTCGGCGTCACGATCGAGACCCAGTCGGCCCTCGACGATCTCGACGACATTCTCGCGGTGCCAGAACTCGGCTTCGTCTTCATCGGCCCGCTCGATCTCTCAGTGTCGCTCGGACATCCGGGCGAATTCGACCATCCGGCGGTCGAGGAGGCCGTCGAGACGATCAGATCATCCGCCGTCGACGCGGACGTGCCGGTCGGTGGACTCGGGTTCGGCATGGATGACGTCAACCAGAAGGCACGAAACGGCTATCAGATGCTGAATATCGGCACGACGACCGGCGCGTTGCAGTCCTCGGTCACCGGCTGGCTGGACGACTACGACAACGAGTGATCGGCACGCGACTCGAACCGGACGGCGCGATGTCCGCGTTACCGTTGGACGGCACGCCAGTACTGGACCGGCCACTGCTTCGCAGCGTCGTCTGGATCGCGCTCGAGGTCGCCGGCCGCGCGGAGTCCGAAGTACGGATCCCGCAGGAACTCCCGACCGACGAGTACGAGGTCGGCCCGGTCGTTGCGGACCAGCGCGTCGGCCTGTTCGGGTTCGGTGACGCCGCCGACCGCGCCGACGGCGACGTCGGCACCCTCTCGGACCCGCTCGGCCAGCGGCACCTGAAAGTTTGGCCCACCGGAGATCGTCTGGTCGGGGTGGATCCCGCCCGAACTGACGTCGACCAGATCGGCGCCCAGATCGGCGAGCGCGTCCGCCAGCCGCACCGACTGCTCGATATCCCACGACTCGCGGTCGTCGAGCCAGTCCGTCCCGGAGATGCGCACGAACACCGGCTTGTCGTCGGGCCAGACGTCGCGGACGGCCGCGACGACCTCGCGGACCAGCCGGGTTCGGTTCTCGAAGCCGCCGCCGTAGTCGTCCTCGCGGCGGTTCGTCACCGGCGAGAGGAATTCGTGGAGCAGGTAGCCGTGGGCCGCGTGGACCTCGGCGATTTCGAACCCCGCCTCGAGCGAGCGCTGGGCCGCGGCGCGGTAGGCGTCGATCACGCCCTCGATATCGTCCCCATCGGCCCGTCGCATCGCCGGTCGGTCGCCGTCGAACGGCGGATACGCGTCCGGTGACGGCGACAGTACCTCCCAGCCCGACGCGCCGGTCGGATCGGTCTCGTCCGGCGCAAGCGGCACGTTGCCGTCCCAGGGCCGCGTCTTACTCGCCTTGTGGCCCGCGTGGGCGAGCTGGATCCCCGGCACGCCGCCCTGATCGCGGACGAACTCGGTAATCGGCTCGAGCGCGGCGGCGTGCTCGTCGCTCCAGATTCCGAGGTCGTGGGGCGTGATCCGTCCGGCGGGATCGACGGCCGTCGCTTCGGTCATGACGATGCCGGCGCCACCCACGGCCCGGCTTCCGAGGTGGACGCGGTGCCACTCGGTCGGGAGCCCGTCCGTCTCGCAGGAGTACTGGCACATCGGCGAGACAGCGATTCGATTTGTAGACTCTATATCGCGTATCGACAACGGAGAGAGCAAATCAGCCATCGATCAAGGGTAGCCACGCCGGCGAGAAAACGGCCGTGAAGGGAGCGGGGATTGCCGCCTCGAGCGAGGGCTCATGAACGAGATCGAGCAGCTCAGTGAGGCGGAGAGGAGTGATGAATGAGCGATCTGCACCCTATAGAAATTGAGTATGCAAAATACTATTCTAATCAATTCAGTTAATCTTCTAAGATTTCAATTGTCGATTCTTGCTCTTGTTGACTAATTAATGTTTGTCCGCCACGTTAGTTTCGACGCGAGCAACGCGACTGCTGACCATCGTGGGCACGACGTTGAGGAAGGTATGGATGACCCAGCGGCGGACCGGCGCGGACGGCGTCATCGTCGGCACCGCTCTCAAACGCGGCGACGAGACGACCAATCCTGTTTCCGGCGAGCGCGCCGCAGCTATCGTGACGGCGGCTCGAGCGGCGGGCTCGACCGACTGGTCACCCATCGCAGCGTCTACCCGGCCGACTAGACTCCCTCTCGCCGTATTCGACTGGTGGTCCTCGATCGCGGTGGGCTCACGTTCACAGGCTCGTGAAAGTATACTAGACGGTCCAGAAGAGCAGGAACCAGACGACCGTCCGAAAGACCAGTTTGCTGTATACGTTTTTGACCGGTACCCTGTCGTAGAACTGCCGTTCGGCCGCGAAGAGTCGCTCGAGGAGACCCCCTCGTTCGCCGTTCATGACGATGCCGCCGCTCGACCGGTGCGCCGAACTGCAGTCGTAGTCGGGTTCCCGCGTGTGTTCGGGCCCGAACGCGTCGTAGAAACAGTCCGGAGCGCTTCGATATCGTCGGTTCGGGCGGCCGTCCGTCGAACTGTCATGCTCCTGCGTACCGATGCACCACGTAAAAATGTGCTGTCGATACCGGCGGTCGTAGCGCCGGTAGCGTTCGCGTTGCGAACGTTCCGACTGCGGACCTGTCACAGTGCCGACCGACGGTCGCTGGACGGCCGATTCACGACGGCCGGACGACCAGTGCGAATCGATCCCATCGTGTCCAGACAGGATGCGGCGATTTGCCACAAAATACTGGACGGTCGAGATCCGTTACGAGAGCAGTATCGCTGGATACAGGACTCCCATCAGGTGAACGCGCCGCGCCCGCAGCCGAACCGGCACCATGCCGATCGCGGCCGCGGCGACGAAGATCGCGACGCCGACCGGACCGGCGAACAGAAACGAGAGCCCGACGAGGAGGACGAGGACGGTGATCGAGACCGCCCAGTAGGGCAGCCGACCGATCACCTCGAGATAGGCGTCCCCGACGAGGATCACGAGCGCGAAGCCGACCAGCCCCGCGAGGACGACGGCCGCGAGCAGAATCGGTATCTCGAGCGGGGCGTTCGTTCGATCGAAGGCCACCAGCACCCCGGTCCGAGGCTGGCCGATGGCGACCAGCGCGAAGAGCGCGAAGATGGTGTTCGCGGTGTCGACGCCGCTCGTCGCGACGATATAGCCGCGGTCGCTGGCCCCGTTCGGGACGACGACGAGGACCGCGACGGCGGCGATCGCCGCCGTGATACCTGGGAGATAGCCGACCGCGGCGCCCGCGAGCGTGCCCGCGATCGCCGTGAGTCCGACGAGTCCTCGCGACATTGCGATTCCGTCGCTCTCCTGACGGGGAATACCGCTCCCGCGAACCGCGTCGATCAACACCGGCGCGCCGAAGAGGCCGGCGAACAGTGGTGCGAGCGTGCCGCCCGCCTCGAGCGGGGCCGCCGGCGAGAGATCCAGCGTGAGCGCGCCGAGCCCGGCAGCCAGCGCGAGCGAGAGCAGCCCGCCCAAACGGCTCCGCCACGTCGGTTCCGACGCGATCAGGGCGACCGCTATCATCGCCAACAGGAGCGGCAGCTGTGCCCGTATCGTCGGGTAGACGGCCGTTACGCCCCGGGTTACGGGAACGGCCAGCGGCACCGCGGCGAGCACGGCGAGGACACTGCCGAGCGCCGAGAGCCGGATCGCCTCGTACCCGCGTCCCTCGAGAACCATTCGGTGGCCGGGCAGCGCGGTCACGGCCATCTCCGCGTCGGGAACGCCCAGCGCCATCGCGGGGACGGCGTTCAGAAAGGTGTGGACGACGCCGGCGGCGAGCATCGCACAGCCGACGAACAGCGGCGGACCGGGAACGGACGGCGCGACGCCGGCTAACAGGAACGCGAAGTTATTGGCGTGCAGGCCCGGAATGAGCCCGCTGCAACTCCCCAGTAGCGAACCGGTGAGGACCCACGCGAGGAGCTGGAGGGTCAGCGCCGGCTCGGTGATGATCTCGACTGGGGCGGGCATCCCCGGCTCTGGCCGCGGCTTCGTTTATATGGTCTCGGACCGGCTCCGTCCTAATTGAGCGGAATCACGTCGCCTCGAGGCGGCGCAGCGTCGCCACTCCCCCTCGAGCCGAAATAAAATGGATGGTAACAGCTCGTCGAAACCGGAATCGACGTGAGCGTTATCCGAAGAGTTCGCCGAGACCCTCGCCGTCGGCCTCGTCGTCCTCGTCGTCGTCGTCCGTCGTGTCCGGCACGTCGCTGGTCTCTTCGGCTTCCTCGTCCTCGTCGCCGCCTTCGTCGGCAGCGGCTTCGTCGGCAGCGGCGCCGCCTGCGGCGGCTCCACCGGCGGGGACGGCAGCGGCCTCGGAGACCGCTTCGTCGATGTCGACGTCCTCGAGCGCGGCGACGAGCGCCTTGACACGGGACTCTTCGACGTCGACGCCGGCAGCGTCGAGCACGTTCGTCAGGTTGTCTTCGTTGATCTCTTCGCCCGATTCGTTCAGGATGAGTGCAGCGTATACGTATTCCATTGTTGGATCCTCTGTTGGTGGTCGTTATCCGAACATCTCGCCGAGACCGGCCGCGCCGTCACCGTCGTCTTCGTCGTCATCGTCGGTGTCGGCGTCAGCGTCCTCGGTCTCAGCCTCGTCTTCGGTCTGGTCGTCTGTCGATTCGTCTTCGTCCTCGGCTGCCGCCGGCTCGGCGGCCGCCGCGACGTCCTGAAGCTCGTCAGGAAGTGCCTCCTCGTCGTCGATTTGGGCCGCGATCGCACGCAGCTGTGCGTCGGCCTTGCTGACGAGGTCTGGCATGAGGGCTTCGTTCTCGATCGCAGCCTGCAGGCCGAGGCTCTTGGCCTCGCCTGTGGCCTTGGCGATGAGCGTCGGGGCCGTCGTCGCGGTCGGGAAGCTCGCGTTGAGCGAGAGGTTCCGAGCACGGGCGGCGGCCGCCGACACGTCGCTCCGGTAGGCCTCGATATCGATGTCGAGGTCTTCCGGGCTGAAGAGCACACCGTCGGCGATGACGGCGCGAAGGTCGAGACCGACCTCCTTGGGCTCGATGCCGAGCTCGTTGAGGACGTTCGTCAGGTCCGCGGAGACGGTCCCGCCGGCCTCGAGGACCGTCGAGTCCTCCATGACCTGGATCGAACCCTCTTCGATGCGCGCGTTCGCGCCGACACCCTGGAGTTCGCCGACGAACGGCCCCGGATCGACACCGGTGTCCCCTTCGGGGATGACGATGTCGTTCGGGGCGACTTCGCCCTCGTTGATCGGTGCGGGTGTCTTGGATGCCTCGAGTTCCTTGTAGAGCGAGAACGGGTTCTCGTCGGTTCCGACGATACCCACCTGTCCCTCGATGTGCTCGACGAGGTCGCCGAGTCCGGCGTCCTCGAGCGCACGCGTCTGCAGGGTGTTGCGGCTGACGCGCAACACGGCGGTTCCGTGCAGGTCGCGGCGCATATCCTGGAGCTGCTTCGAGGGAATGCCGGCGATGCCGACGACGCCGACGCTCTCGTACTCGTCGATAATTTGTGCGAGCTCGTCGACTTCCTCTTTCTTCCACTGGGGAAGATTCTCGGTTTTGCGTTCGGCCTGTGCGCTCATTCTAGGCCACCTCCACGGACGGCCCCATCGTCGTCTTCACGTAGACGGCGTCAATGTTCTGGGGCCCCTTCTCGAGGTCGGCGTGCAGTCGGCGCAGGATGACGTCGATGTTGTCGCCGATATCTTCCGTATCCATATCTTCGGCGCCGACGAGCGTGTGGAACGTTCGTCGGTCGCCGGAGCGAAGCTGCACGGTACTTTTGAGTCGGTTGACGGTTTCGACGACGTCGTCGTCGGGCGCGAGCGGGTCCGGCATCTTCCCTCGGGGACCGAGAATGGTACCCAGGTGCCGGGCGATGTCTTGCATCATCGACTCTTCGGCGATGAAGAAGTCCGTCTCGTCGGCCATGTCCTTGGCTTCGTCGTCGTCCAGATCGGCCACGTCGTCGCCCGAGAGGACCTCGTCCGCTGCCTCTTCGGCGCGGACTGCGGTCTCACCCTCGGCGATGACGACGATGCGAGTTTCCTGGCCGGTTCCGGACGGCAGGACGATTGACTCGTCAACGCGGTTCGACGGTTCGTTCAGGTCTAAGTCGCGCAGATTAATCGCGAGGTCTACCGTCTCGGTAAAGTTCCGGTCCGGCGAGTCCTCGAGTGCGCGGGCTACTGCTGTTTGAATATCCGAATCTGCCATCGTTCACCTCCGTAGTACGCAGGGTCTGCTCCTACGGGTCAGTGAAACAGGCGATGCCTGTCTCCCTTGGACCAAGTGCCATCCCGAACTTAAACCCGTCGAACTGCGCGTACGCCCGAGTGCTGGCCGAACGCGGTCGTTTTCCGCTCTCGTTCCCGACGCCGGTGGTGCTCGTCGTCCGACCGATTTCACACTGGCCCGGCGTGCCACTGAACCGATACCGTTCCGATAGCTTTCAAAAAGAGATAGTCATGATAACCAGAACATCGGCCGTGGTGAATCGCCAGACGTAGCTTGATTTCACTGTTTTAGAGATCGCTTGGTGTTGTGAACCACACACATCAAAACGAGTTCACGAAATTCACCGTACCAAGTTCGCGCACGCACGGCGTCGC
>Ga0208135_100142_pt1 | contig 55785 bp, 57 predicted proteins | sample AntDeeMetag02WF5_FD_184757 | JGI IMG/M metagenome (GOLD analysis project Ga0208135, IMG submission 184757) | Saline lake microbial communities from Deep Lake, Antarctica - Antarctic Deep Lake Metagenome 02WF5 (SPAdes) (version 2) | ecosystem: Environmental > Aquatic > Non-marine Saline and...
CATCGCGTTTCACCGCGTGCACGAGACGCTGCCGACCAGTCCCAATCGGTGCGACCAGCCGACCCCCGGTGCGAACCTGCTCGACGACCGTCGGGGGGAACTCCGGGGCCGCACACGTCAGGTAGGCGGCGTCGTAGGGCGCGTGCTCGGGCCACCCCTCGCGGCCGTCGCCCACGTGGACCGAGACGCCGTCGTAGCCCACATTCGCGAGCGTCTCCTCCGCCCGCTCGGCGAGGTCCGGGACGTACTCCACGGAGTAGACGTTCTCCGCGCCGACGAGTTCCGCGGTCACCGCGGCGTGGTAGCCACACCCCGTCCCGATTTCGAGCACGCGCTCGCCTGCCTGGAGGTCGAGTTCCGTCGCCATGATGGCGACCATGTGCGGCGCGCTGATGGTCTGACCCTCATCGATGGGGAGCGGGCGGTCGTCGTAGGCGTGCTGGCGCCGACCTTCTGGCACGAACTCGTGGCGGGGGACCGCGCGGATCGCCTCTGCGGCGCGGTCGCTGACGTTCGGGCGGGCGGCGAGCGCGTCCGCCAGCTCGTCGCGGTCGCTCGCGCTCGTCATCCTACCAGGCCGACCACGCAGTGCTCGACTCGTCGTCCCCGTACACGCGCTTGACGTCCTTGGCGAACACCGTGTCACCGTCCTCGCCGAGTTTCGGGAACTTGTAGGATTCGATGGCGCTCTCGCGGACGTGGATGCCCGTCACGGCGACCGTCTCGTCGCCGAACTCCTGGGTCTGGCCCACGACGAACTCGAAGTCGCCGGGAACGTGGACGGTCAAGCTCCGGCTCCCCTCGTCGCCGTCCTTCGGGTGAATGGTCACGTCCACGGAGACGTTGTCCACCGCACGCGTCCACACCGTCTCGATGTCCGCGGCGTCCGCGCGCGTCGTCCGGTCCTCCGGCCCGACCTCGATGCTCGTCACGCGCACCTGCGCGATGGTCTCCTCGGTCTCCACGATGAACTCGTCGCCCTCGTAGACGGTCTCCCCGGGGTCGAACTCCGCGCTCCCGGTGAAGGACTCGCCGTCCTGGGAGACGACGACCTCGCGCTCGACGGTCTGGTCCTCGGTCAGCGGTTCCTTGTGGACGTGTCCGCAGTCGGTGCACTGCACGGTGGCGTGGCCCCCACCAGTCGTCAGAACTTCGTGGACGGTCTCGAGGTCCGTCGAACACGACGGACACTCGAAGGGGACGTGCTCCCCGGCGTTCTCGCTCATACCGGCGTCTAACCGTCCCGAACGTAAAAGCGCGCGGAGTCCCGTTTTTCGTCGTAGTCGCAGTCGTCGCTGCTGCTGAGGTGGACTACTTCTCTTAGGAAGCCCCCGGACGCTCGACCGTCCGGGCCTCGCTGCGCGCGCTCGCTTCGCTCGCGTGCTTGCGTCGTCCGGGATGGCCGACCGCCCGGCCCCTTTCAGTCCTCCCGTCGGTGGTTGGTCGGTCGAGCGTTACGCTCGCGGAAGTTCCACTTCCTCGCCGTCTCGCGGGTCGCCGTGCTCCCCGCTCGCGAGTTCCGAGACTGTCTCCTGTCGCTCGCTACGCTCGCGGCAGTTCGACAGGCTCGCCGTCCGCGTAGACGGTCGGGTTCGTGAGAATGCCGTCGAGGTGGAGCGGCGCGTCCGTGTCGCCGCCGATGCCGGCGTCGTCGCCGATGGCGATGTGGACGGTGCCCGCGGCCTTCTCGTCGAGCAGGACGCTGCCGACGAGTTCCGTGACGGCGACGTTCGTGCCGATGCCGAGTTCCGCGAGGTTGTAGGCGTCGCGGCCGACTTCCTCGCTGGCCGTCTCGACCTGCCCGCGGATGTCGTCGTCGGAGATGTGCGTGACGAAGCCGTCCTCGACCTCGAAACGAAGTTCCTCGCCGTCGAGGAGGCCATGGGGGCGCATCGTGCCGTCGACGACGTAGGTCCCGTTGGCGTCCTCGGGGGAGACGAACACCTCGCCCGCGGGGAGGTTCGAGAAGTCGCCGGCGTCGTGGACGATGCCGGTGTCGTCGTTCCACTCGCGGTCGCCGGGTTCGAACGTGATATCCGTGCCGGCGGGCGTGGTGACGCGGATCTCGTCGGCACCCTCGACCTGAGCGAGGACGTCCTCGCAGTGCTGGCGGATGGTCTCGTAGTCGGCGTCGAGGCCCGTCGTGAACACGTCCTCGGTGATGCCCGGGAGGGTCGCGCCACGGGCGCCGGCGTCGCAGGCCGCGCCGCGAGCGCGCGTGTGACTCAGACTCTTCGTCGTCGGTGCGAGGAAGACGTCCGCGCCCTTCATCGCCGCCGCGACCGGTTCCGGTGGTTCCTCGCCGTGCTGGTCGCCCGGCGGGTAGCGGAGGATGGCGGTGTCCTCGCTGACCTCGCAGGCCACCTCGTACAGCGCCTCGCCGATGGGCTGGCGCTTGTCGTCGGTGACTACCACGCAGGACTCCTCGGCGCCGAGGCCGAGACACTGTTCGACCGCGGTTTCGGCCGCCGTTCGCAGGTCTGCCATGGCCGGGCCTACTGTCGCCGGAAGAAAGGTGTTACTGGTATTGCTCGCAGGCCCCGGTGCGGTGCTCCGCTGGTTCGCGTCTGACGGGGAGTTAACCGCCCGGGTGGGAGTTCGTGGCACATGAACGAGCGAGACCACGTCATCAACGCGGTGCTGCTCGGCGTCGGCGTCGGCATCATCCTCGACCCGAGCATGACCTACGGGACGCTCGTGTCGGTCGTCGTCGTCACGATTCCGGTCGTGCTCGGCGTGCTCCTGCCTGACGTGGACACCTCCTTCGGCACGCACCGCAAGACGCTGCACAACTTCCTGACGCTCGGCGTCGTCGCGGCGTTTCCGCTGTTCCTCGACAACCTCCACTGGGTGTGGCTCGGCGTCTACACGCACTACACCCTGGACCTGATCGGGAACGTCCGCGGTCTGGCGTTCCTCTACCCCTACCCGAAGGAGTACGACGTCCCCTTCGGCGTCACCGTGAGCAGCAGGTGGGCGACGCCCGTCACGCTCGGCGTCACCGCGTTCGACCTGGCCGTGGCGGCAGCGGTCGTTCACTTCCCGCGGTTCGTCCCCTTCGTCACCACCGAGCGCCTCGACCTGCTCGCCCGCGGCATCCGGTTCGACCTGGCCGACCTCGTCCCGGGAGTCCTGGTGGACCTGCTGCCGGTGGTCCTGTAGCGGGCTCGAAGCGGCGTTCTCGAAACGATTATCCGCCACGCCGCCGCATCTCCAAGTACATGATTAGCGTCGGTATCAACGGCTACGGCACTATCGGCAAGCGCGTGGCGGACGCGGTCCGGGCCCAGCCCGACATGGAGGTCGTCGGCGTCGCCAAGACCCGCCCGAACTTTGAAGCCGAGCAGGCCCGACGGCTCGGCTACGACCTCTACGCCGCCGTCGAGGACCGCGCAGGCCAGTTCGACGAGGCCGGCATCGAGACCGCGGGCCTCGTCGACGAACTCGTCGCGGACAGCGACGTCGTCGTCGACGCGACGCCCTCCGGCATCGGCGCGCAGAACCGCGAGCTCTACGAGGCCGAGAACACGCCCGCCATCTATCAGGGCGGCGAGGACGCCGACGTGGCGGACGTCTCGTTCAACGCGCGCTCGAACTTCGAGGAGTCAATCGGCGCCGACCACGTCCGCGTCGTCTCCTGCAACACGACCGGGCTCTCCCGACTCCTCGCGCCGCTCCGGGAGGCCTACGGCGTCGAGAAGGTGCGGGCGACGCTCGTCCGCCGCGGCGGCGACCCCTCGCAGTCCGACCGCGGCCCCATCAACGACATCCTCCCGGACCCCATCTCGATCCCGAGCCACCACGGCCCGGACGTCGAGACCATCTTCCCGGACCTCGACATCGACACGCTCGGGATGAAGGTGCCCGCGACGCTGATGCACATGCACAGCGTCAACGTCACACTCGAGGCCGAACCCGACGCCGACGAGGTCAGAGACCTCCTCGGTGAGCAGTCCCGCATCTTCGTCGTCGACCCCGACCTCGGCATCGCCGGCTCCGGCGACCTCAAGGAGTACGCCCAGGACATGGGTCGCCCGCGCGGTGACCTCTGGGAGAACTGCCTCTGGGGCGAGTCGGTGACGACCGAGGGCAGCGACTTCTACTGCTTCCAGGCCATCCACCAGGAGTCCGACGTGGTGCCGGAGAACGTCGACGCCATCCGCGCCATCACGGACGCCGCAACCGCCGAGGAGTCCGTCGCCACGACGAACGACGCGCTCGGCATCTGAGTGTCGTAGCCCGAACGCTTTTCCACGGTGCCTGCCTACGCCGGCACATGAGACGGGACGACCGGGACGACCCCTTCGACGACATTTTCCGGGAGATAGAGCGGATGATGGACGAGATGATGGGAGGCGCGCAGGGCCTCCGTGGCGACCAGTCCGGCTTCTCCACGGGCACCCACGTCGACGTCCACGAGAACGACGACACCATCCGCGTCATCGCCGACCTCCCCGGCGTACAGAAGGACGACATCTCCATCCAGTGCGACGGCGAACAGGTCACCATCAGCGCCCACACCGAGTCCCGGGAGTACGACGAGCGCGTCAGCCTCCCTGGCCGCGTCGACGCGCGCTCGGGCGACGCCAGCTACAACAACGGCGTTCTCGAGATCGTCTTCGAGCGCACCAGCGACTCGACGAACATCGACGTCCAGTAACCGCCCAGCAGTCGCCCCGTTCTGCGGTCGTCGCTGTCGCTCGCCAGCAGTTGCTGTGCGTAGTGCCTCCAGTCAGGACTCGGCCGTCCGCTCGACGAGCGCCGCGAGGCGGTCGTAGAACCCTGACTCGTACTTCGCCTCGTCGTCGATGGTCGGCCGCGCGTTCGTCTCGTTGACGACCGCCCGGTCGTCGGTGACGAGCAGGTCGACGCCGAGGAAGTCGACGTCGAGCGCCGCCGCCGCGTCGAGCGCGAGGTCCCGCAGTTCGGGCGGGAGCTCGACGCCGTCCGCGGACGCGCCGCGGTGGACGTTGTGCTTCCAGCCGTCGGGCGCCTCCCGCTGGACTGCGCCCACCACCTCGCCGTCGAGCACCATCGCGCGGTAGTCCGCGGCGTCCGGGAGGAACTCCTGGACCAGGTAGGACTTGTCGCCGGTCGCGCGGTAGTCGTGGACGAGTTCGAGGTAGTCCGTTACCCCCGACAGCGAGTCCGCGTCGTGGACCTTCGTCACGCCGACGCCGCGCGTCGTCGAGTTCGGCTTCACCACGACGGGCGGATCGAAGCGCTCGAACGCTGCACGGACGGCCGCCTCGTCGGCGGGGTTCGAGACGTAGACGGTGTCCGGGACGGGGACTCCAGCCTCGGCGAGCGTGGCGAGCGCGCCGGCCTTGTTCCGGGAGCGCAGGACCGCCGCGCGGTCGTTCACCCACGGCACGTCGAGCAGCGCGTTCACGACGCCGCCCTCCATCAATCGTCCCGGGAAGACGAACCCCGCGTCGAACCGTGCGGGGTCGAACGGCGGGTCCGAGAGGGGCGTCACCGCCTCCCGGACGGAGACGTGTTCCGCACGAATGCCCCGGTCGGCGAGCGGGCCGCGCATCCGCTGGAACGTCTCCGTGTCGTTGGCGACGGCCAGTCCGAGCATACTCCGAGATTGGCGTCGACCGTCTAAAACCCGCTGCTAGAGGAGACATCGGTAGCGAGGTCTCTGGAAGGGATGAGATAGAGAGAAAGCGCCCGAGGCGGGATTTGAACCCGCGTCACAACCGTGACAGGGTTGTATGATGGGCCACTACACCACCCGGGCTTCCTGCACTCATCCGTAGCCGGCATTCGTTCATAAGGCTTTCCAATCGGGTGGCGTGTGGGCCGTGGTGCCGTGCGGGCCGCCGACACACGCGCGTACGTCCCGGCGAATTGTAGTTAGAAAGACTTAAATCCCACGGCCGGTAATTGGCCTGTAGTATCTCGTGAGAGTTGATTCTCCCCCCATGCAGGTGCACCCATGGTAGACGTAAGCCAACACGAACTCGTCCCGGAGCACGCCGTCCTCGACGAAGCGGAGGTCGAGGAGGTGCTCGAGGACTACGAAATCGAGCGCACGGAGTTGCCCAAGATCAGGCGCAAGGACCCGGCCCTGCCCGACGACGCCGAGGTCGGCGACGTCATCCAGATCGTCCGCGACTCCCGAACCACAGACACGGCGGTCGTATACCGACTGGTGATAGAATAAATGCAACAGGAAGACCGACGCGAACTGTCGAGGTCGTACTTCTCGAAGGAACGGCTCGCAGAACACCACTACCGCTCGTTCAACTCGTTCCTCGAGCGCGGCATGCAGGACGTCGTGACCGAGAAGGAGAAGATCGAGACCGACATCGGCGACAAGGAGGAGGAGGAGCCGGTGTGGGTCGAACTCGGTGACGTCCGCATCGTCACGCCGCGCGTGCGCGAAGCGGACGGCTCCGAGGAACTGCTGTACCCACAGGAGGCGCGCCTCCGCAACATCACCTACTCCGCCCCGGTGTTCATGGAGATGAGCATCGTGCGCGGCGGCGAGGAGGAGGAGGAGCGCGTCCTCGACACCACCGAGACGAAGGTCGGCCGGATGCCGATCATGGTCGGCTCGGACAAGTGCAACATCGCGGGCTTCTCCGACGAGGAGCTCATCGAGATCGGCGAGGACCCCGCCGACCCCGGCGGCTACTTCATCATCAACGGCAGCGAGCGCGTGCTGATGACCAGCGAGGACCTCGCGCCGAACAAGATTCTCGCCGAGTACGACTCGAAGTACGGCGACGAGATCCAGGTCGCGAAGACGTTCAGCCAGCGCCGTGGCTACCGCGCGCTGGTGCTCGTCGAACGGAACCGCGAGGGACTGCTCGAGGTGTCGTTCCCGAGCGTCTCCGGCTCCATCGACTTCGTGACGCTGGTGCGGGCGCTCGGCCTCGAATCCGACGAGGAGATCGTCCACCGGGTCAGCGAGGACCCCGAGATCGTGAAGTTCATGCTGGAGAACCTGGAGGAAGCCGAGGTCCAGACCCAGGAGGAGGCCATCGAGATGCTGGGCCAGCGGGTCGCCTCCGGCCAGGGGAAGAACTACCAGCTGAAGCGCGCGAACTACGTCATCGACCGCTACCTCCTCCCGCACCTCCACGAGGAGGGCATCGAGGACGAGGAGACGCGCATCAACAAGTCCTACTACCTCTGCCGGATGGCCGAGGCGTGTTTCGAGCTCGCGCTCGAGCGCCGCGAGGCCGACGACAAGGACCACTACGCGAACAAGCGCCTGAAGGTCTCCGGCGACCTGATGAAGGACCTGTTCCGGACCGCGCTGAACAAGCTGGCGCGCGACGTGAAGTACCAGCTCGAGCGCGCGAACATGCGCAACCGGCAGCTCACCGTGAACACGGTGGTCCGCTCGGACGTGCTGACCGAACGCCTCGAACACCCCATCGCGACGGGGAACTGGGTGGGCGGCCGCTCGGGCGTCAGTCAGCTCGTCGACCGCACGGACTTCATGGGCGTGCTCTCGCACCTGCGCCGCCTGCGGAGTCCGCTGTCGCGCTCCCAGCCCCACTTCGAGGCGCGTGACCTGCACGCGACCCAGTGGGGGCGTATCTGTCCCTCGGAGACGCCCGAAGGGCCGAACTGTGGCCTGGTGAAGAACTTCGCGCAAGCGATGGAGCTCTCCCAGAACGTCGACGACGAACGCGAACTCAAGCGGGAGCTCTCCTCGATGGGCGTCGAGGGCATCCCCGGAATCAACACGGAAGCGACACCAGCGGACGACTAACATGAGCACGGAACGAGAAGCCAAAGTCTACGTCAACGGCAGCCTCGTCGGGACCCACGAGAGTCCCGAGGAGCTGGCAGCACAGATCCGGGAGGCGCGCCGCCGGGGAGAGGTCTCCGAGATGGTGAACGTCTCCGTGAAGGACCGCACCAAAGAGGTCATCGTGAACGCCGACGCGGGACGCGCCCGCCGGCCGCTGCTCGTCGTCGAGGACGGCGAGACGCTGGTCTCCCAGGAGGAGATGGACGCCATCGAGACGGGCGACATCGACTTCGAGGACCTCGTCCGCGCGGGGAAGGTCGAGTTCATCGACGCCGAGGAGGAGGAGGACGTGCTGGTCGGCGTCGAGGATGACGACCTCACCGACGACCACACCCACCTCGAGATCGACCCGCAGCTCATCTTCGGCATCGGCGCCGGGATGATCCCGTACCCCGAGCACAACGCCAGCCCCCGCATTACGATGGGGGCGGGGATGATGAAGCAGAGTCTGGGCCTGCCGGCGGCGAACTACCGCATCCGGCCGGACACCCGCCAGCACCTCCTGCACTATCCGCAGAAGGCGATGGTGAACACCCAGACCACCGAGCAGATCGGCTACGACGACCGGCCCGCGGGCCAGAACTTCGTCGTCGCCGTGATGTCCTACGAGGGGTTCAACATCGAGGACGCGCTCGTCATGAACAAGGGCTCCGTGGAGCGCGCGCTCGCCCGCTCGCACTTCTTCCGCACCTACGAGGGCGAGGAGCGGCGCTACCCCGGCGGCCAGGAGGACCGCTTCGAGATTCCCGGCGACGACGTGCGCGGGGCTCGCGGCGAGGACGCCTACCGCCACCTCGACGAGGACGGCCTCGTCAACCCCGAGACGCAGGTCGACGAATCCTCGGTCCTGCTCGGGAAGACGAGTCCGCCGCGGTTCCTCGAGGAACCCGAGGACATGGGCGGGCTCAGCCCGCAGAAGCGCCGCGAGACGTCCGTGACGATGCGCTCGGGCGAGGACGGCGTCGTGGACACGGTGACGCTGATGGAGGGCGAGGACGGCTCGAAGCTCGCGAAGGTGAGCGTGCGCGACGAGCGCATCCCGGAACTCGGCGACAAGTTCGCGTCCCGCCACGGACAGAAGGGCGTCGTCGGTCACCTGGCGCCCCACGAGGACATGCCGTTCACGGGCGAGGGCGTCGTGCCCGACCTCGTGCTCAACCCGCACGCGCTGCCGTCCCGGATGACGGTCGGCCACGTGCTGGAGATGCTCGGCGGGAAGGCCGGCTCCCTCGACGGGCGCTCCGTCGACGGCACGGCATTCACCGGCGAGGACGAGGACGAGATCCGTGGGACGCTCCAGGAGCGCGGGTTCAAGTCCTCCGGCAAGGAGGTGCTGTACTCCGGCGTCTCCGGCGAGAAGATCGAGGCCGAGATCTTCGTCGGCACCATCTTCTACCACAAGCTGTACCACATGGTGTCGAACAAGCTACACGCCCGCTCGAAGGGACCGGTCCAGGTCCTGACGCGGCAGCCGACGGAGGGGCGCGCCCGCGAGGGTGGCCTCCGCGTCGGTGAGATGGAGCGTGACACCGTCATCGGGCACGGCGCCGCGATGGTGCTCAAGGAGCGACTGCTCGACTCCTCGGACCGCGAGGAGGTCCACGTCTGTGGGAACTGCGGCATGACCGCCGTGGAGAACTACGAGCAGCGTCGCGTCTACTGCCCGAACTGCGGGGAGGAGACGGACGTCCACAGCATCGAGATGAGTTACGCGTTCAAGCTACTGCTCGACGAGATGAAGGCGCTCGGTATCGCGCCGCGACTGGAACTGGAGGACGCAGTATGAGTGCAGGACAATCACCAATGGAAATCGGGGAAATCAGCTTCGGGCTGATGGACCCGGAGGAGTACCGGGACATGTCCGCGACGAAGGTCATCACCGCGGACACGTACGACGACGACGGCTTCCCCATCGACATGGGGCTGATGGACCCCCGTCTGGGCGTCATCGACCCCGGGCTGGAGTGCAAGACGTGCGGCCAGCGCTCGGGTTCGTGTAACGGCCACTTCGGCCACATCGAACTCGCGGCGCCGGTCATCCACGTGGGCTTCTCGAAGCTCATCCGCCGGCTACTCCGCGGGACGTGCCGGGAGTGCTCGCGGCTCCTGCTCACCGAGGAGGAGAAAGACGAGTTCCGCGCCGACCTCGACCGCACGCGGAGCCTCCGCCAGGACGTCTCCGACGTCATGACGGCGGCCATCCGGGAGGCCCGGAAGAAGGACCACTGCCCGCACTGCGGCGAGGGCCAGTACGACGTCAAGCACGAGAAGCCGACGACGTACTACGAAGTCCAGCAGGTTCTCGCGTCGGACTACTCCGAGCGCATCGCGGCGTCGATGCAGCCGGACCGCGACGACGACGAGGACCACGGCATCAGCCCGCAGGAGCTCGCCGAGCAGACCGACATCGAGATCAGCCGCATCAACGAGATCCTCTCGGGCGAGTTCCGACCGCGACGCGACGACCGCGAGGCCATCGAGGCCGCGCTCGGCGCCGACCTCACTACCGAGGACATGAACAAGCTGATGCCCTCGGACATCCGCGACTGGTTCGAGGACATCCCCGGCGAGGACCTCGAGGCGCTCGGCATCGACGCCGAACGCTCCCGACCCGAGTGGATGATTCTGACCGTGCTGCCGGTGCCGCCGGTGACGGCGCGTCCCTCCATCACGCTGGACAACGGTCAGCGCTCCGAGGACGACCTCACCCACAAGCTGGTCGACATCATCCGCATCAACCAGCGGTTCATGGAGAACCGCGAGGCCGGCGCTCCCCAGCTCATCATCGAGGACCTCTGGGAGCTGCTGCAGTACCACGTCACGACGTTCATGGACAACGAGATCAGCGGGACGCCGCCGGCGCGCCACCGCTCCGGCCGGCCGCTGAAGACGCTCTCCCAGCGCCTCAAGGGCAAGGAGGGCCGGTTCCGCGGCTCGCTGTCCGGGAAGCGCGTGAACTTCTCGGCGCGGACCGTCATCTCGCCGGACCCGACGCTGTCGCTGAACGAGGTCGGCGTGCCCGACCGCGTGGCGACCGAGATGACACAGACGATGGTCGTCAACGACCAGAACCTCGAGCGGGCGAAGCGCTACGTTCGCAACGGCCCCGAGGGCCACCCGGGCGCGAACTACGTCACCCGGCCGGACGGCCGCCGCGTGCGCGTCACGGAGAAGGTGTGCGAGGAACTCGCCGAGCGCGTCGAGCCCGGCTGGGAGGTCCAGCGACACCTCATCGACGGCGACATCATCATCTTCAACCGGCAGCCGTCGCTCCACCGGATGTCCATCATGGCCCACGAGGTCGTGGTGATGCCGTACAAGACGTTCCGCCTGAACACGGTCGTCTGTCCGCCGTACAACGCCGACTTCGACGGCGACGAGATGAACATGCACGCCCTCCAGAACGAGGAGGCGCGTGCCGAGGCCCGCGTGCTGATGCGGGTCCAGGAGCAGATCCTCTCCCCGCGGTTCGGTGAGAACATCATCGGCGCCATCCAGGACCACATCAGCGGGACGTACCTGCTGACGCACACGAACCCCCGGTTCAACGAGACGCAGGCCTCCGACCTGCTCCGCGGGACTCGCATCGACGAACTGCCGGAACCCGCGGGCACCGAGGACGGCCAGCCGTACTGGGAGGGTCGCCAGATCTTCTCCGAGTTGCTGCCCGACGACCTCAATCTCGATTTCCTCGGCACCGTCGGCGAACCGGTCGTCATCGAGGACGGCTACCTCGTCGAGGGCACCATCGCCGAGGACGAGGTCGGTGGCTTCGGCGGCGAGATCGTCGACACCATCGCGAAGGTCCACGGGAAGACCCGCGCCCGCATCTTCATCAACGAGGTCGCCTCGCTGGCGATGCGGTCGATCATGCACTTCGGGTTCTCCATCGGCATCGACGACGAGACAGTCTCCGAGTCAGCCCGCGAGCGCATCGACGAGGCCATCGAGTCCGCGTACGACCGCGTCCAGGAGCTCATCGAGACGTACGAGAACGGCGACCTCGAGTCCCTGCCGGGTCGGACGGTCGACGAGACCCTCGAGATGAAGATCATGCAGACCCTCGGGAAGGCCCGCGACTCCGCGGGCGACGTCGCCGAGGAGAACTTCGCCCAGGACAACCCGGCGGTCGTGATGGCCAACTCCGGGGCGCGTGGGTCGATGCTGAACCTCACACAGATGGCCGGCTGTGTCGGCCAGCAGGCAGTCCGCGGCGAGCGCATCAACCGTGGCTACGAGGACCGCACGCTGAGCCACTTCGCGCCGAACGACCTCTCCAGTGCGGCCCACGGCTTCGTGGAGAACTCCTACACGAGCGGGCTGACGCCCAGGGAGTTCTTCTTCCACGCCATGGGTGGCCGCGAGGGGCTGGTGGACACGGCAGTCCGGACGTCGAAGTCCGGCTACCTCCAGCGCCGGCTCATCAACGCGCTCTCCGAACTGGAGACGCAGTACGACGGCACCGTCCGGGACACCAGCGACACCATCGTCCAGTTCGAGTTCGGCGAGGACGGCACGTCGCCGGTCGAGGTCGCGTCCAACGAGGACGTCGACATCGACGTCGAGGGCATCGCCGACCGCGTCGTCGACTCCGAGTTCGCCAGCGAGGCCGAGAAGGCGGAGTTCCTGGGCGTCCAGGAGCCACCGACGAATCTCTCCGAGCACGGCTCGTCCTGGGAGGTGGAGTCGGATGACTGAGGTCACCGAGGCCGTCCGCGAGAGCGTCGAGGGCACCGAACTGCCGCGACGGCTCAAGGAGCGCGTCTACGACACCATCGAGGACCGCGACGGCGTCACTGCCGAGCAGGTCGAGGAGATCGCGACCGCCGTCGAGTCCAGCTATCTCGAGACACGCATCGACCCCCTCGACCCGGTGGGGACCGTCTCCGCGCAGTCCATCGGGGAGCCGGGGACGCAGATGACGATGAACACGTTCCACTACGCGGGCGTCGCGGAGATGGACGTCACGCAGGGCCTCCCCCGGCTCATCGAGCTGGTGGACGCCCGGAAGACGCCGGACACGCCGGTGATGAACGTGTTCCTCGAGGACGAGTACGCCGAGGAGCGCGAGCGCGCCCACGAGGTCGTCTGGAAGATCGAGGCGACGAAGATCCTCGCGCTCGGCGACATCTCGACGAACGTCGCGGACATGGTCGTCCGCATCGACCTCAACGAGGACACGCTCCTCGAGCGCTGGCCGCTCGAGAACGACACGACCGAGATCGCGGCCGAGATCGCCGAGACCATCGAGGGGAGCCTCGGCGTCGACGTGACCCAGCAGGGCACCGTCCTCGAGTTCGGGCCGGGCGAGCCCTCCTACCGGGAGCTGCTCCAGCTCGTCGAACAGCTCCGGGACATCGTGTTCAAGGGCATCGACGACGTCAGCCGGGTCGTCATCCGGCGCGAAGAGACCGACCGCGGCGAGGAGTTCGTCCTCTACACGGAGGGCTCCGCGTACAAGAAGGCGCTCAACATCGAGGGCGTCGACGCCTCCCGCACGACGTGCAACAACATCCACGAGGTCCACAAGACCCTCGGCATCGAGGCGGCCCGCGAGGCCATCATCGACGAGACGATGTCCACCCTCGAGGAGCAGGGCCTCGGCGACGTGAACATCCGTCACCTGATGCTGGTCGCGGACATCATGACCAACGACGGCACCATCCAGTCCATCGGCCGGCACGGCATCTCCGGCAACAAGGACTCGGTGCTCGCGCGGGCGGCGTTCGAGGTGACGGTCAACCACCTCCTCGACGCCGCCATCTACGGTGAGGCTGACGACCTCGACGGCGTCATCGAGAACGTCATCGTCGGGAAGCCGGTCCGCCTCGGCACGGGCGACGTCAACCTCCGCATGGGCGCCGGCTCCGACTGATGACAGTCCGGCTCTCGGACGAGGCCCGCCGTCTCATCGCGGCATTCGAGGACGAGACGGAGGCGACCGCCGTCGACTGCGTCGTCGACGACGACCGCGACCGCGTCATCTTCGTGGTGACCGCGGGCGAGATGGGGTCGGCCATCGGCCCCGGCGGGAGCCGCGTCGAGGCTCTCGAGGAGAAACTCAGCCGGGACGTGATGCTGGTCGAGGACGCGCCGACGCCGGAGGGGTTCGTCGCCAACGCGCTCTCCCCCGCGGCGGTGTACAACGTCACCATCAGCGAGAACGACACGACGGTGGCGTACGCCGAGGTCGCCCACGACGACAAGGGCGTCGCCATCGGCGCAGAGGGCCAGAACATCGAGGCCGCGAAGACACTCGCCGCGCGGCACTACGACGTCGACGACATTCAGCTAACCTAACGGACCTTTTGCTCTGCGCGGCGGCCTGTGGCCGCCGCTCGGCAAAAGCTACGCCAAAAGCACTCCTCCTTCGGTTCGTTCGCTACGCTCACTCCCCTCAGTCGTCGGCCCGCGCTCCCTTCGGTCGCGCGGTGGACGGCTTTGCTCGGGTCCGTTGGACCGCTCGCTCGCCGATGCTGGACAGCCGGCTGGGCAACTGGCCGGATAGCGTTCGCGGCCCGAGTGGTCCGAAGGACCCGGAAGGGCCGCGATTCACCGCGAGGGAGCGGAGCGAACGAGCGGGCCGACGACAGAACGGAGCGCGTCAGCGCGAAGTGAGGGAGGAGTGCTTTTTCACTAAGTTTTTGCCGAGGGGCCGCCAGAGGCGGCCCCGTAGCGCAAAAAGTAGATGAGACGGGCTTAAGTACCTCCACTGAGTAATCGGCATTATGTCGAACGGCAAGTACGCCGCTCGGAAACTCAAGAAGGACCGCCAGAAGCACCGGTGGTCCGACTCCGAGTACGCGCGGCGAGAGCGGGGTCTCGGCAAGAAGTCCGACCCCCTCGAGGGTGCGCCGCAGGGTCGCGGCATCGTCCTCGAGAAGATTGGCATCGAAGCGAAACAGCCCAACTCCGCGATCCGGAAGTGCGTCCGGGTCCAGCTCATCAAGAACGGGAAGCAGGTCACTGCGTTCTGTCCCGGCGACGGCGCCATCTCGTTCATCGACGAGCACGACGAGGTCACCATCGCCGGCATCGGCGGTGCGAAGGGTCGTGCGATGGGCGACATTTCGGGCGTGAACTACAAAGTCGAGAAGGTCAACGGCGTGAGCCTGATCGAGCTCGTCCGCGGGAACGCGGAGAAACCGGTCCGATAACATGAGCGAGGAAGCAGCCCCCGAACCCGACGCGCCCGGCAGCACCGACGACGAGGACGTCAACGCGAAGCTCTTCGGCAAGTGGGACGTGACGGGCATCACCTACGAGGACCCGAGCACGCGCCGCTACCTCGCCGCGACGCCGGTCGCCCACACGATGGGGCGCCACGCGTCCAAGCAGTTCAAGAAGAGCGAGATCAGCGTCGTCGAGCGGCTCGCGAACCGCCTGATGAAGACCGGCCAGAACGCCGGGAAGAAACAGCAGGCCCTGCAGATCGTCCGCGACGCCTTCGATATCGTCCACGAGCGTACGGACGAGAATCCGGTGCAGGTGCTCGTGCGCGCCGTCGAGAACTCGGCGCCCCGCGAGGAGACCGTCCGCCTGAAGTACGGCGGCATCTCGGTCCCGCAGGCCGTCGACGTCGCGCCCCAGCGCCGCGTCGACCAGGCCCTGAAGTTCATCGCCGACGGTGCACACTCGTCGTCGTTCAAGACGCCGACGGACGCCGCCGAAGCGCTGGCGAACCAGCTCATCGGCGCGGCCGACTACGACGTGCAGACGTACGCAGTGGGCCAGAAAGAGGAGAAGGAACGCGTCGCTGCGGCAGCGCGCTAACCCGGTTTCTACTCTCTGACGTTCTCCGAGCGACCAGCGCTAGCCCTGCGCGTGGCCACACCGTTCCGATAGTGATTTTAGGGCGGCCTAAAATCTAAGCCGCATGGACGACTCGCGCCGCCGGTTCCTCGCCACCACCGCCACCATCGCCGCCGCTGGAGTCGCCGGCTGTCTCGCCGGGCAGAGCCGCCCCGACGACGACCTGGCACACGACGCAACCGCGTGGACGAACTACGACCCCGACTGGACCGCGCCGACCGACGCGCCCGACACCGACGTGCGGACCGAGGACGTGCTCACGGGACTGGAAGTGCCCTGGGACGTCTCCTTCGCTCCCGACGGCACGCTGTTTCTCACCGAGCGCGTCGGCCGCGTTCGGCGCTTCGACGGCGACACGCTCTCGACGGTCGCGGCACCCGAGGACGCCATCGACGTGAGTGCCGTCGACGACGAACCCGACGACAAGCCGTACTGGGAGACGTGGTGGGTCGCGGGCGGCGAGGGCGGCACGCTCGGCGTCGCCGTCCACCCGAACTACCCCAACCCCGGGTGGCTCTACGTCTACTACACCGCCGGCAACGAGGACGACTGGGAGAACCGGGTCGCGCGCTTCGACGCCACCGCCGACGACCCCGCGAGCACGCGAGAGATAGTCGTCAGGGGTATCCCGGCCGCCGAGGCCCAGAACGGCGGCCGCATCGTGTTCGGTCCCGACAACCACCTCTGGGTCACGACCGGCGACGCCGCGACGAAGGCGGACGCACAGGACCCCCAGTCGCTCGCGGGGAAGGTGCTCCGCGTCCAGGCGACGGGCGCCCCGGCCGAGGACAACCCGCGCCACGACGGCTGGGACGACCGCGTCTACACGCTCGGCCACCGCAACCCGCAGTGCATCACGTGGCTCCCCGACGCCACGCCGGTCGTCACCGAGCACGGGCCGAACGGCCTCGACGAGGTGAGCGTCCTCGAGGCCGGCGGAAACTACGGCTGGCCGGACGTGCGTCGGCCAGAGGGGTACCGAGCGAACCCCGAGATGAGCAGGCCTGCGCTGAACACCGGCCTCGAGAACTCGTGGGCGCCGACCGGCGGGACCTTCTACACGGGCGACGCGGTTCCGTCCTGGCGGAACTGCCTGGTGTTCGGCCAGCTCATCGCCCAACGGGTCGGCGTCGTCTCCCTCACGCCTGACGGGGAGACGCGGCCCCCGACCGGGGACGGCCAGCGCTTCGAGGGCGACTGGCTGGACGCCGACTTCGGCGCGACGGCCTGGCAGACGCTCGGCTCGCTCGGGCGGGTGCGCTGCGTGGTCGAGGGACCGGACGGGGCGCTCTACGCGACGACGTCGAACCGGGACGGTCGCGCGAAGGAGGGGTATCCGAAGAAGGGAGACGACCGGCTCGTTCGCATCGTCGCCTAGTCGGCCGCGGGACCGGCGGTCGTCTCCTGGGCGTCGACGTAGCTGCGGATAGTGTCCACGAGACCGCGGCGGCACTCGCTCTCGTCGGGGTCGTCGCCGAGGGTGGCGAAGCGGTCGCGGAACGCCTCGAACTCTATTTCGGGGGCGTCCTCGGCGGCCGCGTGCGCGAGGTCGTAGATGCGGTGGGCGTCGTCGATGGCGCCGTTGCGCTCCAGGAGTGCGAGCGCGAACGCCGCGTTCACCGCGGTCATTGAAGGGTCGGCGCCCGCGGTAAGGCGCTGTCCCGTCTGCGGGCCGGCGACTGGGCGGTCCGAGACGGCGGCCGCGAGTTCCGACTCCAAGAACGAGACGAGTTTGTCCGTCGGGCCGACGGAGAGGGTGATGTCGTCGGCGTAGATGTCCTTCACGTGGTTGGCGATCTGGTAGCAGTGGGTGAGGACGCGCCGCTCGACCTCCCGACCCGTGAGCGCGAGGAACAGCACCTCGTCCATCGAGAGCACGTGGCTGGGGTGCTCGTGCTCGTAGCAGTGCATGTGGGCGAACTCGTGGAGGGCGAGCTCGCGGGCCATCGCGCTGGTCGCCGCCTGCCGAGAGATGTTCAGGACGTGGTGGTCGTCGTAGTGGCCGGCCCACGTGCGCTCGTCGGGGTTCTCCCGCACGCGGACGGTGACTGGTTTCTCGAGGTCGTGGGCCGTCTCGAAGACGTCCCGGGCGCCGAGAAAGGGGGCTGGCGGGCCGCTACCGGTGACTCGCAACTCCATGATACTGTTTGCCAGGTCGCTCGCGGCAAAGACTCTTACGCCGGTCCGCGCCGCTCGGGGGTCGCCGGATACGCCACCAGAGCTGTCAGTTCGAACCCGACGAATCGCCGGCTACGGGCCGTGTCCCGCCGTACCGTGGTCCGAGCAAAACACTACCCTTTTGAACCCGCTGGCAGTATGATTTCCCAATGGGCCGACGCAAGAAGATTGTCGAACAGTGCGAACGGCTGATGGACGAACCCGAGCAGATTCGGAACATCGCCATCGCCGCGCACGTCGACCACGGCAAGACGACGCTCACGGACAACCTGCTGGCCGGTGCCGGCATGATCTCCGAGGACACCGCCGGCGAGCAGCTGGCCATGGACACCGAGGAGGACGAGCAGGAACGCGGCATCACCATCGACGCCGCGAACGTCTCCATGACCCACGAGTACCAGGACACCGACCACCTCATCAACCTCATCGACACGCCGGGCCACGTCGACTTCGGCGGCGACGTGACCCGCGCGATGCGCGCCGTCGACGGCGCGCTCGTCGTCGTCGACGCCGTCGAGGGCGCGATGCCCCAGACGGAGACGGTCGTGCGGCAGGCGCTCCGCGAGGGCGTCAAGCCCGCGCTGTTCATCAACAAGGTCGACCGCCTCATCTCCGAGCTCCAGGAGGGGCCCGAGGAGATGCAGGAGCGGCTCCTCTCCGTCATCTCGGACGTCAACGAGCTCATCCGCGGCATGACCGAGGAGATGGACGACGTCGAGGACTGGACAGTCTCCGTCGAGGAGGGCACCGTCGCGTTCGGCTCCGCGCTGTACAAGTGGGGCGTCTCGATGCCCTCGATGCAGCGGACCGGCATGGACTTCGGCGACATCATCGACCTCGAGCGCGCCGACAAGCGCCAGGAACTCCACGAGCAGACGCCGCTCTCGGACGTCGTGCTCGACATGGTCGCCGAGCACTTCCCGAACCCCATCGACGCCCAGCCCCGTCGTATCCCGCGCATCTGGCGCGGCGACGCGGACTCCGAACTCGCCGACACGATGCGTCTCGTCGACGAGGACGGCGAGGTCGTGCTGATGGTCACGGACATCATGATGGACCCGCACGCCGGCGAGATCGCTGCGGGCCGCGTGTTCTCCGGCACCATCGAGAAGGGCCAGGAGCTCTACGTCTCCGGCACCGCGGGCAAGAACCGCGTGCAGAGCGTCGGCATCTACATGGGTGGCGAGCGCGAGGAGGTCGAGCACGTCCCCGCCGGTAACATCGCCGCCGTCACCGGCCTGAAGGACGCCATCGCGGGCTCCACCGTCTCCAGCGTCGAGATGACCGCGTTCGAGTCCATCGAGCACATCTCCGAGCCGGTCATCACGAAGTCCATCGAGGCGCAGAACATGGACGACCTGCCGAAGCTCATCGAGACGCTCCGACAAGTCTCCAAGGAGGACCCCACCATCTCCATCGAGATCAACGAGGACACGGGCGAGCACCTCATCTCCGGGCAGGGCGAACTCCACCTCGAGGTCCAGACCCAGCGCATCGAGCGCAACCAGGGCATCCCCGTGACGACCGGTGAACCCATCGTCGTCTACCGCGAGATGCCCACCCAGGACTCCCGCGAGGTCGAGGGCGTCTCCCCGAACCGCCACAACAAGTTCTACCTCACCGTTACGCCGCTCAGCGACGAGGTGCTCGAGCAGCTCCGCCTCGGCGAGGTATCGATGGACATGCCCGAGCAGGAGCGCCGCGAAGTCCTGCAGGACGCCGGCATGGACAAGGACACCTCCCAGAACGTCGAGAACATCATCGGCCGCAACATCTTCATTGACGACACGAAAGGTATCCAGCACCTCAACGAGACGATGGAACTCGTCGTCGAGGGGCTCGAGGACTCCCTCGAGGACGGCCCGCTCGCCGCCGAACCCGTCGAGGGCGCGCTCATCCGACTCCACGACGCGCGCCTCCACGAGGACGCCATCCACCGTGGTCCCGCCCAGATCATCCCGGCGGTCCGCGACGCCGCACACCGCTCGCTCATCGACGCCCAGATTCGCCTCCTCGAGCCGATTCAGGACGTCCGCATCGACGTCCCGTCCGAGCACATGGGCGCCGCCTCCGGCGAGGTGCAGGGTCGCCGCGGCCGCGTCGACGACATGTACCAGGAGGGCGACCTCATGGTCGTCGAGGGCATCGCGCCCGTCGAGGAGATGATCGGCTTCTCCAGTGACATCCGCTCGGCCACCGAGGGCCGCGCCTCCTGGAACACGGAGAACGCCGGCTTCCGCGTCATGGCCGACAACCTCCAGCCGGAGATCATCAACGAGATCCGCGTTCGCAAGGGGATGAAGACGGAACTCCCGCCGAGCATCGACTACTTCTAAGTACCTTTTTACTTCGTCGGGTGCGCTCGCTTCGCTCGCGCACCGCTCCTCGCAAAAAGCTACGCTAAAAACGTCCCCGCGCTCACTTCGTTCGCGCGGGTGAAACTCGCCCTGCCGGGCGAGTATGCTATCCCCGGTCGTACATCCTGTGCGGTCTGGCCAACAGCGGTAGGAATTGTCCGGGCCGAAGGCTTATACCGACGAGACCCCCCACAACGTAGCATGCACGCAGGCAGACGCGTCACGCGTGGAATCGGCACGGAGCGACAGCGTTCACGCTCACAGCCGACAACAATCCGCGCACCGTCTGCACCCGGGTGGTCGCCGTGAGCGAGACGGGCGACCGCGCACACACGCTCCGACTCGAGCTCGTCGACGAGCCCGGGGAGTTGTTGCGCGCCCTCGAACCCATCGCGAACAACGGCGGCAACCTGCTGTCGATATTCCACGAGCGCGGGTCGCTGACGCCCCGCGGACACATCCCGGTGGAGGTCGACCTCGAGTGTGCGCCCCACCGCTTCGAGCAGATCGTGGCGGCGCTGCGGGACGCCGGCGTGGCGGTCATTGCGGCGGACGCCGAGCGGTACGGCGAGGCCATCACCGTCCTGCTGGTCGGCGACCTCGTGGACACCGACCTCTCGGACACGCTGTCGCGGCTGGAGGCCTGTTCGAGCGCCTCGGTCGCGGACCTCTCACTCACCGACGAGGAGGGGACGGAGGGAATCTCGAGCGCGCGACTCCGCCTCGCCGTCCAGTCGGGGAGCGCGGCGCAGACCCTGGAGACGGTGCGGAGCATCGCCACGGAGAAGGACCTCTCGGTCGTCGAACCGCTCGTGGGTGAACTGTGAGACTCGCCATCCTCGGTGCGGGCGACGTGGGTCGCTCCGTTGCCGAACTGGCGGGAGAGTACGGCCACTCAGTCGTGGCACTCGCGGACTCGACGAGCGCGGTCGTCGACGAGTCCGGCGTCGACGTCGCGGCCGCACTCGAACGGAAGAACGAGGCAGGTACTGTCGGCGACGCGGCTCCCGAAGACGCGCTGAACGCCGACTACGACGTGCTCGTCGAGGCGACGCCGACGACGCTCGGGGACGCGGAGCCAGGGTTCGGCCACGTGCGGGCGGCGCTCGAGGCCGACCGCCACGTCGTGCTCGCGAACAAGGGGCCAGTCGCCGAGCGCTACGACGACGTGCGAGCACTCGAACGCGACAGCGACGGCGAGGTTCGCTTCGAGGCGACGGTGGCCGGCGCCATCCCGGCGCTCTCGACCATCGACGGCGTCGGCCCGGAGCGAGTGACCGCGGCCCGCGGCGTGCTCAACGGCACGGCGAACTTCATCCTCACGCGGATGGCCGCCGAGGGTCCGTCCTACGAGCACGTGCTCGCGGAGGCCCAGGACCTCGGCGTCGCGGAGGCCGACCCCACCTTCGACGTGGAGGGAACCGACGCCGCGCTGAAGTGCGCCATCCTCGCCAACGTCATCCACGGCGGCGGCTACGCGCTGGAGGACGTCGACGTCGAGGGCATCACGAACGTGCCGCCGTCGGCGCTGGAACTCGCCGCGGAGGACGGCCGGACCGTCCGGCTCATCGGCGAGGTGACCGCCGACGGCGCCCGCGTCGGGCCGCGGCTCGTCCCCGAGAACGACGCGCTCGCGGTGTCCGGGACGATGAACATCGTCCAGCTGGAGACCAAGCACGCGGGCCGGCTGAACATCTCCGGACGAGGGGCGGGGGGGCCCGAGACGGCGACCGCAGTGCTCGCGGACGTCCGTCGCCTCGACTGACGCCGACCGTGTGGTAGGTTCCCACAAACCACCAGAAGGCGGCGGGACGGGGCTGAGGGCGTACCGAAATGGTTTTAATGCGAAGTGGCGAATAACTCCCACAGAGCGCGCCTTTCGCGCGATATTAGACCATGAGCGACCAACGACACCAGAACCTGGCCGTCATCGGCCACGTCGACCACGGGAAGAGCACGATGGTCGGGCGCCTCCTCTACGAGACGGGGAGCGTACCCGAGCACGTCATCGAACAGCACAAGGAAGAAGCCGAGGAGAAGGGCAAGGGTGGCTTCGAGTTCGCCTACGTCATGGACAACCTCGCCGAGGAGCGAGAGCGCGGTGTCACCATCGACATCGCCCACCAGGAGTTCAGCACCGACGAGTACGAGTTCACTATCGTCGACTGTCCTGGCCACCGCGACTTCGTCAAGAACATGATTACGGGCGCGTCCCAGGCGGACAACGCCGTCCTCGTCGTCGCCGCAGACGACGGTGTGGCGCCCCAGACCCGCGAGCACGTGTTCCTCTCGCGGACCCTCGGCATCGACGAGCTCATCGTCGCCGTCAACAAGATGGACCTCGTCGACTACGACGAGAGCAAGTACAACGCGGTCGTCGATGACGTGAAGGACCTGTTCGGTCAGGTCGGCTTCAACACGGACAACGCGTCGTTCATCCCGACGTCCGCCTTCGAGGGCGACAACGTCTCCGAGCACTCGGAGAACACGCCGTGGTACGACGGCGAGACGCTCCTCGAGGCACTCAACAGCCTGCCGGAGCCGCAGCCGCCGACGGACGCGCCGCTGCGCCTCCCGATCCAGGACGTCTACACCATCTCCGGCATCGGTACCGTCCCCGTCGGACGTATCGAGACCGGTGTCATGAACATCGGCGACAACGTCAGCTTCCAGCCCTCGGACGTCGGTGGCGAGGTCAAGACCATCGAGATGCACCACGAAGAGGTGCCGAAGGCCGAGCCCGGTGACAACGTCGGCTTCAACGTCCGCGGCATCGGCAAGGACGACATCCGTCGCGGTGACGTCTGTGGTCCGGCGGACGACCCGCCGAAGGTCGCCGAGACGTTCACGGCCCAGATCGTCGTGATGCAGCACCCGTCGGTCATCACGGCTGGCTACACGCCGGTCTTCCACGCCCACACGGCGCAGGTCGCGTGTACCATCGAGTCCATCGACCGGAAAATGGACCCGTCCTCCGGCGAGACCGAGGAGGAGAACCCGGACTTCATCCAGTCGGGCGACGCTGCGGTCGTCACCGTGCGCCCGCAAAAGCCCCTCAGCATCGAGCCGTCCTCCGAGATTCCGGAGCTCGGCTCCTTCGCCGTGCGCGACATGGGTCAGACCATCGCCGCCGGCAAGGTCCTCGAGGTCAACGAAGCCTAATCCATGCAGCAGGCACGCGTTCGTCTCGCCGGCGTCGATCCCGACGACCTCGACAACATCTGCGACGACGTGCGGGAGATTGCGGACAAGACCGGTGTGAAGCTCAGCGGTCCGGTTCCGCTCCCGACGAAGACGCTGGAAGTCCCCTCGCGGAAGTCCCCCGACGGTGAAGGGACTGCCACGTGGGAGCACTGGGAGATGCGCGTCCACAAGCGTCTCATCGACATCGATGCGGACGAACGCGCGCTCCGCCAGCTGATGCGGATTCAGGTTCCCAACGACGTCAGCATCGAGATCGTCCTCGAAGACTGACGGCGTTCCCGGAGCGACGGCGCGTCACACGCGTTCCCCACTTATCGGGCTCGTAGATCAGCGGTAGATCGCTTCCTTCGCAAGGAAGAGGCCCTGGGTTCAAATCCCAGCGAGTCCATCGGAGCGAGTTCTGCGAGCGAGAATGGACGAACAGATTTGAACCCCTGCCAGTCGCAACCGCGAACGGAGTGAGCGGTCCGTCTGGCTCCGGGTTCAAATCCCAGCGAGTCCACTCGACTCAGTTCGTTCGTCTCGTTTCCTCTCGACGTCCCGTTCGCTACTCGCGGTGCTACCACTCCTACACTCCGAGGCGCCTGGCGCGTCGTGAGACCCAGCACGTCTATCAAGCAACACGTTAATACGGAATACTGCCGATTTGGCAAACGATGACACGGCCCCTGCTGGCGCTGTGCCTCGTCGCGCTCGTCGTCGCGTCGGGGTGCCTGGCTGCGGAGCCAGCGTCGCAGGAACGGGTCGACACGCCGACCACGGAAGTCCCCTACGACGACCAGAGCCCCGCGAAGCCGACGTACGACGAGTACGACAACCCGTGGGGAACGGACAGAGTGGAGGTCGTCGTCGAGGACCACGCGGGGATGGAGCGGAACATCCATCCCGAGGTGATGAGGGCGCTCTCCTACTGGGAGGAACAGACCAACCGGGAGAGCGCGTACAACCCCGATTTCCGCCTCGTGAGCCAGAGCGACGCCCCGGAGATCCGGGTCGAGGTCGTCCAGGTCGTCGACGGCTGTGGCGTCCACGAGGACAGCGTCGCGCTCGGCTGTGCGCCGGTGCTCTCGCGGGACGAGCAGACCAACGGAACGGTGACGGTGCGCGTGCGGGCCGGCCACGAGCGGGAGACGACGCTCGCCATTCTGAAACACGAGTTCGGCCACACACTCGGCTATCGGCACGGCGACGAACCGAAGAAGACGATGTCGAAGAACCTGACGGCGCGAGCGCCCGAGAACATCACGGACGCCACCGACCGGACGTACCCGTGGTCGTCGGAGACGCTGCGAGTCGCCGTGGAGGCCGACAGGGACCTCTCGGACGGCCAGCACGAGCGCCTCCGGAGCGCGCTCGCCTACTACGAGCGCGGCGCCCAGGGGACGGTGACGGTGCCGCCGTCGTTCGAACTGGTCGATGACCCGGAGGAGGCCCACATCGTCGTCTCGTTCGCGGAGTCAATCGAGGACTGCCCGACCACAGGTCCCACGTCCTCGTGTGCGTACTGGGAGGGGCCGGACGTGGACGAGGACCCGAAGCCGGAGTACTACACGAAGGCGCACGTCGTCCTCGAGGACGAGGCCCACGGGCTCCCCGGCTGGCACGTCGGCTACTGGCTGGGACAGTCGCTGTGGACGAACGGCGTGCCGAAGCCCTACCAGACGGGAGAGCGACCGCCCGCGACGACGTGGTAGCCGGCCGTCGCCTCGGTCAGTCTCGCCGCCGCCTCAGTTCTCGTCTCCGTCCTCCTCGACGACCCTGATGCCGCGGTTGTTGACCGCGTCGGGATCGAGGCCGACCTCCTCGAGGAAGTTCCGGTACTCGCGTTCGGCGGACTCGCCGGCCTTCTGCTTGTCGCTGGCGTGGTCGCAGAGTTCGATGAGGTTCTCGGGGACGTCGTTCTGGTAGACGATCCAGTGGTTGACGAGGTCGCTCATCCGGCGGATGGGGCTGGTGAAGTGGCCGTATATCTCGAAGTTGAGCGCGTGGTGCCCGCCGAACGGGTCGTTCATGTACTTCGCGCGGGGCATCACCTTCATCACCGCCCACTGGATCTTCCCGAGCTGGCGTTCGGGCGCCTGTTCGAGGGTGGCGTTGACCGCCTTCCGCGGGTCGTCCCAGGAGTCCCCGGGGATGGAGACGCCGTCGAGTTCCTGAATCTCGCGGAGGGCGTCGTCCCACTCGTCGGGCGACGGCTGGGGGTGGACGCGGTAGACCGCCTCGACGCCGCGGTCCCACATGAGTTCGTGCGTGACGGCCTTGTTCGCTTTCAGCATGCACTCCTCGATGATGGTGTGGGCTCGGTCGCGGCGGGGGTTGAGGACGAGGCTCCCCTCCTCCTTGCGCTGCTCGTGCATCTGGTCGGCGAGTTCGTAGACGAGCGATATCTCGTCGTGGAGCGGCGCGTCCGGTTCGTCGAGGCGGTCCTCGGTCTCAGTGTACGTGAGTCGCTCGTTCGAGTGGATGACGGACTTGTAGATCTCGATGTTCCGGTAGGAGAGGTCGTCCTTGTCGAGGTGCATCTCGACGGTGTGCGCGAGGCGGTCCTCCTGGGGGACCAGCGAGCAGACCGTCTCAGCGAGCACCGGCGGGAGCATGTGGACCGTATAGGCTGGGAGGTAGATGGTGTTCCCGCGGTCGACGGCGGCGTCCCACATCGCCGACTCGGGGTGGACGTAGTGGGTGACGTCGGCGATGTGGACCCAGACGACGTACTCGTGGTCGCGCTCCATCACGCTGATGGCGTCGTCGAAGTCCTGGGCGTCCACGGGGTCGGTCGTCCACGTGGGGAGCCGTCGCATGTCCGCGCGGTCCTCGACCTCGTCCTGGATCTCCTCCTGGACGCCCTCGGTTCGAGCCTCGGCCTCCTCCATGACCTCGGGCGGGAACTCGTCGTGGAGTTCGAACTTCTCGAAGAGGTCCTCGCGCTTGTTCGCTATCTGGCGGTCGAGTTCGGGCGAGATCTCCACGGGGCCCTGGGCTTCGGCGGTGCCCGGCGCCGCCTCTGCGTCGTTTGACATACTTTCCAGTAACCGACTCCCCTAGTTAGTCGTATCGCCGTCACTCTCTGCCGGGGCGCTCCTCGCGCTCGGTGAGGAACCGCGTGACGAACTCCTCGTCGCTGACCTGGCCCGCCCCCGCGTCCTCGAGGGCCTCCTCGAGTCCGGTCCGCGCGTGCTTCGTGAGGTCGCGGAAACAGGGCTTGCAGAGGTACTCGAACTCCTTGCCCTCGCGGTCCCAGCGGTCCCCGTGCTTGTCGTACTCGCGGGCGTCGCTACGCTCGATGGAGACGCCACACGAGATACAGGTCACCGGGTCGTTCTCGGACCCCCACATCGCCTAGTTGTTCGCCGTCGTCGCACTTAGCGGTTGGGTCGGAGCGGGCGTTTTAAGCGTCGAGGCGACGGAGTCCCGGTATGAACGTGTCCTCTCGGCACCACCTGCGGAGCGACGAGATCAAGGCCATCGCGGACGCCCTCCGGGAGGGGCTGGACGTGGAACTCGACGCGGACTCCTTCGAACTCGTCGAACTGACCGACGAACCGTTCGACGTCGTGCTCGTCGACGGCGAGCCCCTGGTCTGGTACCCCGAAGGCGAACCGTTCGTCACCGTGCGCGGCGCGAACGCGACCACCCCGCGGACCGGTGTCGTCACCGTCGACGCGGGCGCCATCTCGTTCGTGAGCGACGGCGCGGACGTGATGCGCCCTGGCATCACCGAGGCCGACGACGACATCGAGGAAGGCGACCTCGTCGTCATCCAGGAGGAGTCCCACGGGAAGGCGCTGGCCATCGGGCGCGCGCTCACGAGCGGCGACGAGATGGTCGGGTCGTCGGGGAAGGTCGTCGAGAGCCTCCACCACGTCGGCGACGAACTGTACGAGTTCTCCGTCTGATTACTCGGCGTCCCCGTTCGCCGCCTCGTCCTCGTCGTCCATCTCCTCCTCGTAGCGTTCGAGCGCGTCCTCGTAGCCCCGCTTGGCCAGCCGGAACGTCTCCCGGAGGTCGACGATGGGGTCCTCGCTGGCGTCGACGCGCAGGTCGTCGTAGTACGGGCGGTCGTCGTCAGCGGTGTCGACGACCTTCACGGCGGCGCTCTGGACCGTGAGGTCCTCGCGCTTGTCCCCACCGGCGGCCTGCCCCGCGCCGAGTGCGTCTATCAGTCGCTTCGCGAGCGGCGCGTTCCCGAACGCCACGCCCTCGTACTGCTCGGCGGTGCGCTCGACGACGGCCTCCCCCGTCAGGAGGTTGCCCGCGACGGTGTAGTTCTCGCCGCTGGTGTGGCCGTACCAGCCGTTGCACCCCTCGCCAGAGAACGTGAACGAGCCCTCCCGGGAGACGCCGTGGAGCTGCCGGTCCGCGCTCCCGTCGTCTGCGTTCAGGAGCGCCTGCAGCGCGTCCTCGATAGCGAGACCGTCGGCGAGGTACGCGACGCCCCTGCGACCGAGCTCGACGTTTGTGAGGCTCTGTGTGGCGACGGCGCCGTGCTCGTTGACGTGCGGGCAGGGGACGCCGACACCCGGGAGGCGCGTCGTCACCGCGACGCCGAAGCGGTACTGCTGGTCGCCCTCGTCGTCCTCGTAGGGCTCGCGGACGCAGATGCTGAAAGTCACGTCCGGCCGAACGCACCCGACGCCCTAAACGCTAGGCGAACCGGACGCCGAACGTGGCCACGCTGGACCACCCAACCGGCGTGAGAGTGCTCTACCTGGCAGCCGGTAGCGGGTTGGACTGAAAGGGGCCGGTGGTTCGGCGACGCCCGACGACGATAGAACGGTACGTTCCAGCTAGCGTCTGACGCAAGAACTATGCGGGCGGCGAGCGGGTCATACGTCTATGGGCTTCATGGAGAAGATTCTCGGCGGGAGCGGGAGTTCCACCGAGGATTACGTCGAACTGGACATCGAGGACTTCGACACGGACGCCAGCGAGGTCGGGGTCAAAGTACACGTCGCGGAGATAGACGGCCAGGAGGACGTCATCGCCATCAAGGACGCCGTCTACGACGGCGACATGGTCATCGCGGACATCACGCGACTCCGCACGGAGGACCGCACCGTCGAGCACGTCGTCGACGAACTCCGGCAGGTCGCCCAGGAGGTCGGCGGCGACATCGTCCAGAAGGGCGACGACCAGCTCATCGTCACGCCGGCCGGCATCGCCATCAGCCGGTCGAAGCTCAACCGCCACTAACCGTTCTACCGGGCCGTCGACACGGCCGTCGCTGTGGAGTTCTTCGAGCCTGGTTTTCAGAAGCAGTACGTCCGGTTTACGGAGCGTTGTCCGGCTTCTCCGCGTCGTCCTCGACGGATCGCTTCATCGAGTCGCGGCGGGACTTCGCGTCCCGGCCGGTTGCGTCGTAGAGGAAGTCGTTCTTCGCGTCGACGGCATCTGCGGCGGCGTCGGCGTTCCCCTCGGCGATGACGTCCTCGGCCGGGCGCTCCACGAAGTCCACGGCGAGTTTGTCCTTCTTCCCGGAGTACTCGACCGCGCCGGCGACGATGCGGTCGAAGACGGGGTTCTCGGGGTCCTCGACGACGTAGAGGTCGCTGCCCTTGAACTCCTCGGTGGCCGTAGCCGCACCGAAGAACTCCTCGATTTCGGCTTCGAGGTCGGGCATTCGCTCTTCGAGGTACTCCCCTCGCCGCATCTTGTACTCCTTCATGAAGGCGAGAAAGACAGCGAGGGGTTTAATCCCTTCGTCAGCGCTCCTCGGCGAGGTAGCCGCGCTGGCACTCCGGGCAGATGTCCCCGGCGCGCAGGCTCGAGCCCGCGGCGTACCGTTCGAACCCACACTCCGGGCAGAACAGCGCGAAGTCGAGGTCGTCGGAGTCCGACTGGTCGATCGGCCCGGCGCTCGTGAACCCGGTGTCGGTCGCCACGAACTCCTCGTCGTCGTCCTCGCCGAACTGGAACTCCGCCGTCTGCTCCGTCTCGCCGACCGGGCCGGCGTCGAAGCCCTCGTCTTCGCCGTCGGTCTCCGGCCACTCGCCGGGCGCCCGGTCGGTCCCGCTCGCCGACTGGCTCGTCGCTCCCGCTTCGGCGCCGGCCGTCCCTGCGCCGGCGGCGGGCTGGTGGTCCGGTTCGGGGTCAGGCTGTGCGGCGGGCCCGGCGTCTGTTCCGTCGGGGCTGGACTCGACGAACTCCACGTCCTCGTCCGCCGGGTCGGGAGTCGGCTCGGGCACCGCGTCGTCGACGCCCGGCTCGACGTCGGGGTCGGCGGGTTCGTCCCACTGTTCGCTACGGGGGTCGCTGTCGTCGGCGTCCGCGTCCAGGATGACAGCGTCGTCGTCCGTCTCGGCGTCGTCGGTGGTGGTCGTGGTGCCTGCCTCAGCCTGCTCTATTGCGTCGGTCGGCGACCCGAACTCGTCGTCCGTGGCGTCCGCCGTGGACTCCGTCGGTTCGGGTGCCGGTTCCTGTGATGGCGTCGACTCCTCTGACGCCGCCGGTTCCTGCGACGGCGTCGGCTCCGACTCCCGCGACTGGCCGGCGCTCGCGTCCGCGGAGCGGTCGGGTTCGAGGGTTCGTACCTCCGTGTTCTCGGTCGTGACGTTCTCCGCGCCGCAGCGCGCGCACTCCCGAAGTTCGCGCTCCGTGACGACCACCTCGTTGCCCCGCTCCTCGCGGTCCCGCTCGACGAACGACTCGCCGTAATCGTGTCCGAGCAGGGAGCACCTGAGACCCATTGGCAGGGTCGTATCCGGGCCACCGGCAAAAGGCTACCGTTCGGGGATACCGATAAGACGCCGGCGCGTGTTCGTGGACGTATGCAGGCCAAGCGCGAGTATCGCGACCGCGACGAGACGGAGGTGGCGGTGCTCGACGCGCTCGTCGACCGGACGAACGGGGGGATGACCGTCTTCGAGTTGCGCTCGCACGTCGACGCGGGCATCGACGACCTCGAGGCGGCGCTCGGGTCGCTGAAGGCCGACGACCTCATCGCCGCCGAGGAGGACGGCGACCGCACCGTCATCACCGTCGACGAGTGCGTCGTTCCCGACTACGACGACCCGGAGGAGGAGCCGACGTGGCTCGACGAGATTCTCCGCAAGATCGGGCTCTGAGGCCGGGCGCCGATGCGGTGGCTTTACCCCGCCGAGCGCCCCACGTTCGGGCAATGACTGTCGTCAGGGAGAGCCACGAGGCCCACGGCGCGACGTTCCGTGACGTGGGGGGCACGGCGGTCCCCGAGGAGTACGGGCGTCCCGAGCGCACGCACCGCGCGGTGCGCAACGTCGTCGGCGTCACCGAACACGCCTTCGACGTGCTCGTCGTCACCGGCGAGGACCGCCACGCGTTCGTCGACGACACGGTCACCAACCGCGTACCGACGGACGACGGCGAGGGCTGCTACGCGCTGCTCCTCGACCCCCAGGGCCGCATCCGCGTCGACTGCTACGTCTTTGCCACGGGCGACAGCCTCCTGCTGTTCCTCCCCGTCGGCGAGGGCGCGGACGTCGCCGAGGAGTGGAGCGACCGGACGTTCGTCCAGGACGTCGAGGTGCGCCTCGCGACCGACGACTTCGGCACGTTCGGCGTCCACGGTCCGAAGGCGACCGAGAAGGTGGCGAGCGTGCTCCACCACGGGAGCCCACCGGAGGAACGACTCCGGTTCGTCCGCGGCGAGATGGAGGCCGGGGTCACCGTCGTCCGCGACGACGACCTGGCGGGCGAGGAGGGATACCTCGTCGTCTGCGACGCCGACGGCGCCAGGGACGTCTTCGAGACGCTGCTCGTCCGGGGGTTGAACGCCACGCCGTTCGGCCGGCGCACCTGGGAGACGCTCACCCTGGAGGCCGGCACGCCGCTGTTCGAGACCGAACTCCACGACCGGGTGCCAAACGTGCTCGGCCTCCGCAACGCCGTCGACTTCGAGAAGGGCTGTTTCGTCGGTCAGGAGATCGTCTCGAAGGTGGAAAACCGCGGCCGCCCGAGTTCCCGGCTGGTCGGCCTGGAACCCGACGCGCTCCCCGACGCGGGCGCGAACGTCCACGCGGACGGGAGCAGCGTCGGCGAGGTGACGCGGGCCGCGGTCAGCCCGATGCGCGACGAACCCCTCGCGCTCGCCGTCGTCGACTACGACGTGAGCGGCGACCTGACCGTGGACACCGACGACGGCACGGTGGACGCGACGCTCGCCGACCTGCCGTTCGTCGAGGGCGGGCAGCGCTCCGCTCGCCTGCCGTCGTACGACGACTGACCGGCTCAGGTCCTCTATCGCAGCAGCGCGCGTAGCTGTGCCGCCGAGAAGATGCTCGTCGGCCGGTCCATGTGGACGCCGATCTCGCCCTCGAACAGTCCCATCCCCGCGCGCTGGACCGGTTCGGGCGCGGAGTAGCCCCGCCGGACGAGGTGGCCGAGCGCGATGTCGCGTTCGAGTTCGTCGCGCCACGCCCGCTCGTAGCCGGCCAGCGTCGACGGTCGGTCCGGGTCGATTTCGCGGGCGGCGCAGTCCGCGGCGGTCATACCGTAGAGGATGCCGCCGCCCGTGAACGGCTTCGTCTGGCCGGCGGCGTCGCCGACCAGGAACCCGCGGTGGCTGGTGACGGTGTCCGCTGGACCGATGGGAATCAGGCCCGAGCAGCGGTGTTCGACGTCGACGCCGTAGTCGGCGACGAGTTCGTCGAACAGTGTCGGGACGTCCGCGCCGGGCGCGGCCGCGAGGCCGTACTCGACGCCGCCCTCGCCGCGGGGGATGCGCCACGCGAAGAACTCGGGGACGGTGAGGTGGACGTCGACGAAGTCCTCGTGGTCCGGCTCGGGGTCGAAGGCGAGCGCACCGTGGAGGAACTCCCCGGGTTCCGGGAGGTCAAGCGCGTCCCGCACCCGCGAGCGCGGCCCGTCGCTTCCCGCGACCATCTTCGCCTCCACGTCGAACGTCTCATCGGGGCCCCGGACGGTGAGTTCGACCGACTCGCGGCTCTCCCGCACGTCGGTGACGGTGTGGTGCTCGCGCACGTCGGCGCCCGCGTCCCGCGCGGCGTCGGCGAGCACCCTGTCCAGTTGCACGCGGTCGATGGCGTTCGATATCGCGGTGTCCTTGTAGAACGGGTAGGCCTCGGAGTCCGCGCCGCCGAGGTGGAAGCGCGCGCCCCGGATGGCGTTCTGGAAGAGGTCCTCGCGGGCACTATCGGGGACGTACTCCCAGACGTCGAGGCTGACGTGCCCGGAGCAGGCCAGGGGCTTCCCGAGTTCGCCCGACTCGAAGGCAACCACGTCGTACCCCCGCTCGGCGGCCCGCCGCGCGAACCTCGCTCCGGCGGGACCGACGCCGACGACCGCGAAGTCGTACATTACCTCCGAATTGTCCGGCCGCGAGCAAATGTCTTCCCCTCGTGTGGCGCCGACGCGCTCACCACCAGTCTAGGGACTGGTTTCGCTCGCGAAGGTTCGCCGGGTCGAGCGCACCCTCGGAGACGTCGACGCGGTCTCCCTCCTGTTCGAGTAGCGTCTGCCGGAGCAGCGCGCTCTCGGTCTCGAACTCGGGGGAGACGTGGAGGCGACAGTCGGCGTCGAGCGTGTACAGCCCCGCGTCGAAGGCCGCGTGGTGGGTCCTGTCCAGCGCGACGACGTTCCCGGGGTCGGTGCGCAGCGACTCGTAGTCGCTCCAGGGCAAAACGTGCGCGACGTCGAGCAGTCGGGGGTGGTCCACGCCCGACACCGGACAGGTGGTGTCGTAACGCGCGAGCACCGCGTCACGGAACGCCGCCGGGAGCGAGCGGGCGCCGACCGTCGTCTCGTACTCGCTGGCCTCATAGGACCAGTCGTTTTCGCCGTCGGTCGCGTCGTCTGCCACGTCCGCCGGAGCACCGAGTTCGAGAATCCGGTAGGTTCCGTCGCCGTCGATGAACTCCAGTTCGCCACGCTCGCCGAGTTGCTGGAGTATTTGTCGGAGTTTCGCTCGACGGTTCGCGTTGTCGGGGAACTCCGCACGAAGCACCGGCAGTAGCTGGTCGTACAGTTCCTGCAGTTCGACGACCCGCCATCCGGTCTCCTCGCGGTAGCAAGCGAGTTCACGGCGGACGACGCGACGCCAGCGCGACATGACCGCGGCTTCGGATCGCCCGATCTAAAGCCTTCGGGGCTGGCAAGCGGCCCGAGAACGTACGGTCCACCGTCCCAGTTGGACGGAAACTGCCGTAATCCCTTTTTGTGTGGTTATCGTGTGATTGAACAGAAGATGGAGACGAAGGATACCGCCGAGTCCACCCGCCTCGGGTCGAAGCGAGAGCTGTGCCTCGAACGCCGCCGTGAACGCCTCCTAGCCGTCGTCGAAGACGGAGACCTCCCGCTGTCGGTGTCCGATCTCACCGACCTGGTCACCGACCAGTCGTGGGGCAGCGACGACGACCCGGCGAAGCTCCGGGTCCGCCTCCACCACGTCCACCTCCCGAAGCTCGACGAACTGGGCGTGCTGCAGTACGACGAGTCCCAGAACGCCGTCGTCGGCTGTTCCGGCCTCGAGGAGTAGGTCCGACATCCCCGGCAGTCCTGCCGGCGACGGCCCCAGCTAGTCGTCCGCCTTCGGAGCAGCCTTCTCCTGGTCCTTCGCGGGTTTCTCGCGGTCCGAACGCGGGCCCTCCAGGTCGATGGCCGTGAGTTTGTCCCGGAGGTAGCGGCCAGTGTGGCTGTCGTCGTTGCGCGCGACTTCCTCGGGGGTGCCGGTGGCGACGACGTCCCCGCCGTGTTCGCCGCCCTCGGGGCCAAGGTCGACGATGTGGTCGGCGTTCTTCACGAGGTCGAGTTCGTGCTCGATGACGACGACGCTGTTGCCGCGGTCGGTGAGGCGCTGGAGCACCTCGATGAGTTTCCGCTCGTCGGCACTGTGGAGGCCGGTCGTCGGTTCGTCGAGCAGGTAGAGCGTGTCGCCGGAGTCCTTCTTGCCGAGCTCCTCTGCGAGTTTGACGCGCTGGGCCTCGCCGCCGCTGAGGGTGGTCGAGGGCTGGCCGAGGCGCATGTAGTCGAGGCCGACGTCCATCAGCAGCTTCAGCCGGCGGCCGAGCCGTGAGTCAGCCTCGAAGAAGTCGTGAGCCTCCTCGACGGACATCTGGAGGACGTCCGCGATGGTCTTGCCCTTGAACGTCACCTCGAGGGTCTCGTCGTTGTAGCGGTCGCCGCCGCACTCCTCGCAGGGGACGTGGACGTCCGAGAGGAAGTTCATCTCGATCTTCTGGGTGCCCTGCCCGCCGCAGGCCTCACAGCGCCCGCCCTTCACGTTGAACGAGAACCGTCCCTTCTCGTAGCCGCGCTGTTTGGCGAGTTTCGTCTGGGCGAACTTCTCGCGGATGTAGTCGAAGACGCCGGTGTACGTCGCGGGGTTCGAGCGCGGCGTGCGGCCGATTGGCGACTGGTCGATGAGCCGTACCTTCTCGACGTTCTCGATGCCCTCGATGGCGTCGTGCTCGCCGGGGTCGACGCTCGTGTTGTCGTTCATCTCGCGGGCGAGGCCCTTGTAGAGGATGTCGTGCATCAGCGTCGACTTCCCGCTGCCGGAGACGCCGGTGATGGCGGTGAACGCGCCGACCGGGACATCTACGTCGAGGTCCCGGAGGTTGTGCTGGCGGGCGCCCTCGATGGTGAGGCTGTCCTCCCAGCCGCGGCGGTCCTCGGGGACGGGAATCTGCTTGCGGCCCGCGAGGTAGTCGCCCGTGACCGACTCATCGCTCTCCATCAGGTCCGCGACGGTGCCGTTGGCGACGACTTCGCCGCCGTGGCGGCCCGGCCCCGGTCCCATGTCGACGACGTTGTCCGCGCGCCGCATCGTCTCCTCGTCGTGCTCGACGACGACGAGCGTGTTGCCGAGGTCCCGGAGCTCCTCGAGGGTGTTCAGCAGGCGGTCGTTGTCGCGCTGGTGGAGGCCAATGCTCGGTTCGTCGAGGACGTATAGCACGCCGACGAGGCCCGCACCGATCTGCGTGGCGAGGCGGATGCGCTGGCTCTCGCCGCCCGAGAGCGTCGACGCCTCGCGGTCGAGCGTGAGGTACTCCAGGCCGACCTCGGACATGAACCCGAGGCGGGCGCGGATCTCCTTGAGGATCTCCTCGGCGATCTTCGTGTCCCGCTCGTCCATCCCCGCCTCCATCCCCTCGAAGTGCTCGAGGGCGTCGCCGATGCTCATCCGGTTCACTTCCGTGATGGAGGTGCCCTGGACGAGCACGGCCCGTGAAGACGGCTTCAGGCGCGTCCCGTCGCAGGCCGGACACGTCGTCACGGACATGTACTTCTCGATGTGGTCCCTGGTGGAGTCCGAATCCGTCTCCACGTAGCGGCGCTCGAGGTTCGGGATGACGCCCTCGAAGCGCTTCTCCTTCCGTCGGACGCCGTTCTTCGTGTTCCGCTTGAACACGACGTCCTCGCTGGTGCCGTAGAGGAACGCGTCCTGGACGTCCTCGTCGAGGTCCTCGAACGGCGTGCGCACGGAGACGCCGAAGTGCTCGGCGACGGCGTCCAGCCGGGTCCGGTAGTACGACCGGTTGTAACTCCACGCCTCGAAGACGTCCTTCAGCGGCTTGGCGGGGTCGACGACGACGAGGTCCTCGCTGACCTCCTTCGTGTTCCCGATGCCCTCGCACTCCGGGCAGGCGCCGTGGGGACTGTTGAACGAGAAGCTCCGGGTCTCGATCTCGCTGATGTCGATGCCGCAGTGCGTGCACGCGAGCGCCTCGGAGAACTCCACGACCAGCCTGTCGTCGACCGCCTCGTCCGCGAGGTCGCCCGTCGAGCGCGCCGTCGCGCCGCCGAGTTCGAGGTCCTCACTCGGGTCGGGGACGACGACCTTCAGCACGCCGTCGGCCTCCTCGAGGGCGGTCTCGACGCTGTCGGTGATGCGCGAGCGGGCGTCGTCGCTGACCGTCACGCGGTCGACGACGACGTCGATGGTGTGGTCGTAGTTCTCGTCGAGGTCCGGTCGGTCGTAGGCGAGGTCGAACTCCTCGCCGTCGACCTCCACGCGGGAGTAGCCCTCGGCGACGAACTGGTCGAAGCGGTCCTCGAAGGCGCCCTTCTGGTCGCGCACGACCGGCGCGAGCACCTTCAGCTTCGTCCCTTCGGGGAGTTCGAGGATGCGCCGCACCATCTGCTGGGCGGACTGCTCGCCGACCTCGCGGCCACACTCCGGGCAGTGTGGGATGCCGACGCGGGCGTACAGCAGGCGGAGGTAGTCGTGGAGTTCGGTGACGGTGCCGACCGTCGAGCGGGGGTTGTTCGCGGCGTTCTTCTGGTCGATGGAGATGGCTGGGGAGAGTCCCTCGACGGACTCCACCTGGGGTTTGTCCATCTGCCCGAGGAAGTTCCGGGCGTACGCCGACAGGCTCTCGATGTAGCGGCGCTGGCCCTCGGCGTAGATGGTCTGGAACGCGAGCGACGATTTCCCCGACCCGGAGAGGCCGGTCACCACGTTGAACGACTCCCGTGGCAGCTTCACGTCGAGGTCCTTGAGGTTGTGTTCCTCGGCCCCGCGGACCTCGATGTACTCGTCTCTCATTAGGAGTCTACTACCGCGTGTGGGGGTGAAGGTTTGTCGGTCCCGGCCGTCGCCACGAATCCTTATGCGGCAGGACGCGACAGTTCGCTGTATGTCCCCCGCTAGCGATTACGACATCTCCACGGTCGACCTCGACGACGACCGCTACGTGGTCAAGCAGTCACTAATCCGGAACAAGTACGCCGTCCGCGACGCCGCCGGCGATGTCGTCCTCCGCGCGAAGCAGAAGCTGTTCAAGATGAAAGAGGAGTTCCCGTTCGTCACCGGCGACGGGGACGCGGCGTTCACTGTGAAGGCGGGTGGCATCCTGGACGTCGCGGGCAACTACTCTGTCATCGACGACGCGACCGGCGAGGCCGTCGTCTCGCTCGACGAGGACCTCTCGCTGTTCGTCGAGAACTGGACGGTCAGAGACCCCGAAACGGGGGACGCGCTGGCGACCATCGAGTCCAAGAGCAAACTGCTCTCGATGCTCCGGCACCTCGTCGACCTCGCGAACCTCTTCCCGAACAAGTACGAGATACGCGACGCCAGCGGGGGCCACGTCGGCGACATCGACGGCAAGTCTTCCCTCCGGGACACGTACACCGTCACCATCGACGACGCCAGCAACGTCCCGAAGGAAGCCGTCGTCGCGGCGGCCTGCGTCATCGACGCCCTCGAGAACCAGTAGCCGCCGGACTCCAAGAACGCCGGTTTCCCGCCGCCGGGTCGCTCGTCGAGCGTGTTACGCGGTGCCGAACGTGCGCCGGAGGTCGCCAGCGACGTCCGCGATTGCCTCGTGAGCGCGGTCGAGGTCAGGCGACGACAACATCGTGGCGAACCCGTGGATCATGTCGTCGTACTCCACGTGCCTGACAGGGACGCCGTCCGCTTCGAGTTGCTCGGCGTACGCCACGCCGCCGTCCCGCAGCGGGTCGAAGCCCGCCGTGACGACGGTCGCAGGCGGAACGCCGGAGAGGTCGCAGGCGTTGGTCGGGTCGGCGTACGGGTTTCGCTCGTGGACCTCGCTCCCGAAGTAGCACTCCCGGAACCACTCAAGGTCGTCCTCTGAGAGGACCCGGCCGGCGTGCTCCCGGACCGACTGCTGGTCCCGCTCGATGCCGACGCCCGGGTAAAGCAGCGCCTGGTGGTCGATGTCGGGCCCGTTTTTCTCGGCGGCCATCAGCGCCGCGACGGCCGCGAGGGCGCCGCCCGCGCTGTCTCCGACCACGGCGAGGTTGCCGTCCGATGCGAGCGCGTCGGGGTTGGCGGCCGCCCACTCGACGGCGGCGTAGGCGTCCTCGACGGCCGCCGGGAACGGGTGTTCGGGCGCGAGTCGGTAGTCCACGGCCACCACGACGGCGCCGGACTCCCGGGCTAGGTGCCGGCAGAGCAGGTCGTGGCTCTCCAGGCTCCCGAGCACGTAGCCGCCGCCGTGGAAGAAGACGACCGTGGGAAACGGCCCGTCGCCGTGCGGCCGGTAGATTCGGATGGGAAGGTCGCCGTCGGGTCCGGGAATCGACCGTTCGACGGTCCGCCCGACCGCGGGCGGGTTGCGGTTCTGCCACCAGTTCATCAGGCGACCCAGCCAGCGGAGTCGCCGGACGCCGACGTCCCGGAGCGACGAAAGTCCGAGTTTCCGGCGGCGTTCCAGCGCCGCCTCGGCCTGCGGGTGGAGGTCGGCCTCGTCCATACGCTGCGTTCGGCCGGTCGACAGAAAAAGACGGCGTCGGCGCTACTCCGCGACGTCCGCCGGCTCCGCGCCCGAGAGCTCCCGCAGTCGCTCCGGTTCGATGGGCCACACCGCGGTCGGCGTCCCCGCGGCCGCCCACACCTCGTCGTGGGCGAGCAGCGTGTCGTCGAGCAGGACGGGGACGCCGTTCTCGTGGCAGATGGGCGGCACGCCGCCGATGCTCCAGCCGGTCGCCTCCTTCACCTCGTCGGCCTCCGCCATCCGCGCGTCGCTGGCGTCCTGGTACACAGCGACCTTCCCGAAGTCCACGCGGTTCGCGCCGCTCGTCACGACGACCACGGGGTCGTCGTCGGCCACCACGACGATGCTGGAGGCGATCTGCGCGACGTCGCAGCCGATGGCGTCGGCGGCGTCGGCGGCGGTCTTGGTCCCCTCGTCGAACTCGTGGACGTCCACGTCGAGGTCGTGCTCCTCGCTGGCCCGCTCGGCGAACTCCTCGGCTCGCTCGTGCATGCTCGTCGGTCACACGGCCCGGCGAGAAAGGCGTGTCGTTCCCCGTAACCGAGCGCGGCGAACGGTCGCACAGAGACGAGTTCTTCAGTCCCCGGGTGCAAGCCAGCGCATGAACGCGGACTTCGGGACCGGGTACAGCCGACTGCTCCCGCTCGCCGGGACGGCGTACCTCGTCTACCTCGCGACCCAACCGCCGCCGGCGCGGTGGGTCGGACTCGGCTGCCTGGCTATCCTCGTCCCGCTGTTCGCCGGCTGGCTGCTCGGGAACGTCGCAGGAATCGGGCCGTGGGCGTCGGACGAGGACGCCTGACTGATTCCAGCCAGCGATTCAGACGTCCTCCGGCAGCCACCCGCCGTCCACCTCGATGTTCTCCCCCGAGATGTACGCCGAATCCTCGTCGCAGAAGAACCGGACGGCCTGCGCGACGTCCTCGAAGGACGCCCAGCGGCCGCGGGGCGCGTCCTCCGGGAACTCGTCGGAGTTCTCCATGACGTAGGGTGAGACGGCGTTGACGGTGACGCCGTCGTCCTTGGTGTCGGCGGCGAGCATCCGGGTGAACATCAGGACGCCCTGCTTGGCGACGAAGTACGGGAAGTTCTTCGGGGAGACTAGCCCCTTCTCCGCGGACGCGTAGCCGATGTTGACGATGCGGCCCCACTGCTGGTCGCGCATGCCGTCGAGCGCGCGCCTCGAGCAGAGGTAGGTGCCCGTGAGGTTCGTCTGGAGCACGCGGTTCCACTCCTCGACGCTCAAGTCGGCCCAGTGGGCGGGCGCGAAGTCGCCGACGTTGTTCACGAGCACGTCCACTGTGCCGACTTCGTCCTTGGCGTCCGCGAACAGACCGTCCACGCCGTCGGGGTCCGTGACGTCGCCCTGGACGGTGGTGGACTCGGGAGCGCCCGCGTCACGCGCCGCGTCGGCCGTCTCGCTGGCGGCGTCGGCGCTGGAGTGGTAGTGGACGGCGACGCTGGCCCCGCAGGCGGCGAGCGAGCGGACGAGCGCGCTGCCGAGTCCACCGGAACTCCCGGTGACGAGCGCGGTGTGGCCCTCGAGGTCGGGTTCGAGCATACTGGACGTACTCGCGACGCGGCCATATGTTTATGGAGGTCGCCGGCAACCTCGCCCCATGGCAATCGAGCGTATTCTGGTCGTAGTCGGGCCCGGGAATCGGGACCGCGTGGATAGGCTAGCGGCGACGACGGCCGACCTCGCGGGACCGATGGACGCGACGGTGTCGGTGGCGCGCCTCTCGACCGACGCGTCGGTGGCAGACCGCGAGAGCGGACGGGTGGCGACGTCGTGACGCTGGTCGAGGACACGGACGCGGACCTCGCCGTCGTCGGCGGCCGGAAGCGCTCGCCGACCGGAAAGGCGGTCTTCGGGAGCACCGCCCAGTCCGTGTTGCTGTCGGCGCCGTGTCCAGTGACCTTCGTGCGCGACGACCACTGATGGACGCGACGGTCGAGGACGGCGTGTTGGACGTCTCGTTCGACGCCGGTGACTCGCTGCTCGCGGCCGCCGGGTCGCTCGTCGACCACACCGGCGACGTCCGTATCGAGCGTGCGAGGGAGGGCGTCCTCAGGACGGTGGCGAACGCGGCCCGAAAGCGCGAGCGCACGCCGGTCCGTCTCACGGCCGAGCGCGAGACGAACGCCCGGTTCGCGCCCGACCACCACGGCGAACTGGTCGCCTGCGAGGTCGGTGACCGGCGCGTGGCGGCCGCACGGACCGCGTTCCTCGCGGCGACCGACGGCGTCCGCATCGGCGCCGACCGCGTGGGCAACGCGCCGGACCGCGGCCACGGCCTCTTCCTGACGATGCTCTCCGGCGAGGGAACCGCGTTCCTCGCGGGCCGCGGGCGCGTCGAGCGCGTCGACGTCGCCGCCGGCGAGGACCGGGTCGTGTCCGCGGACCACGTCGTCGCCTTCGACGACCGGGCGGACGTGAGCGTGGAGCGAATCAGTGCGCTGGAGGACGCGACCGCCACCTGCCGGGTCGGCGGTCCGGGAACCGTCTGGGTCGGGACCCGGCGCGGGCCGCCGTAGGGCACCGCTCGCAGGCCCCGTAACTCGGCGCAGGACTTTTGCACGGCCCACCCAGAGAGAGTCCCATGCGACGACGCGACGTGCTGCGCGGCGCCCTGGGCGCAGCAGCCCTCCCACTGGTGAGTAGCGCGGTGACCGCCGACAGTCAGGACTCCTACGAGCCGCTCGGCCACGTCGCCATCGAGGCGACCAAGGAGGTCGTGGTCGACGGCGAAACGGCCTACGCAGCCACGACCGACGGGTTCGCTACGGTGGACGTCAGCGACCCCGCCACCCCCGAGGTGCTCTCCGAGGCGTCGTTCCTCCTCTCTGAGCGGGAGAACGGCCCGCTCCGACAGATCTACGACGTGAAGGTGGACGGCGACACGCTGATCGTCGTCGGTCCGGCGAACGGGTCCAGCCAGGAGATACTGCAGGGGATGGCGGTGTACGACGTCAGCGACCCCGCCAGCCCGGAGCGCACAGGCTTCCACGAAACCGACTTTCCCATCCACAACGCCTACCTCGACGGCGACGTGGCGTACCTCACCGCGAACGACCAGCGGAACAACCCGGTCGTGATGGTGGACGTGAGCGCCACCCCCGAGGAGGTCGGGCGCTGGTCCATCGTCGACCACGACGACCGGTGGCGCACCGTCAACTGGTTCGTGCGGTCGAACCACGACCTCTACGTCCAGGACGGCACGCTGTACATCGCGCACTGGGACGCCGGCACGTGGCTCGTCGACGTCAGTGACCCCGCGAATCCGGAGTACGTGAATCACTTCGGCCACTACGACGTGACGGACCTCCAGAACCTCGAACAGCCCTACGTCGAGGGCGTCGAGGTTCCGGGCAACTCCCACTACGTCACGGTCAACGACGACGCGACGCTGCTGGGCTCCGGCGCGGAGGCCTGGGACGTCGCCGAGACGGAGAACCAGGGCGGGCCGGGCGGCATCGACCTCTGGGACATCTCGGACCCCCAGAACCCGGAGAAGGTGGCGTTCGTCGAACCGCCGGAGACGCCGGACGCGACCCAGCAGGGGACGTGGACCACATCGCACAACTTCGAGCTCCGCGGCGACCGCCTCTACACGTCGTGGTACCGGGGCGGCGTGAAGCTCTTCGACGTGAGCGACCCCACGAACCCCGAGGAACTGGCGTGGTGGCGCCAACCCGAACAGGCCAGTTTCTGGACGGCACAGTACCTCTCCGGAGACGCGTTCGTCACGAGCAACCGTGCGGGCAGCGGCGACTACCCCTCCGGCGTCTACACCTTCCCGAACCGCGCCGGCGAGCAGGCGAATCCGCCGTCGATGGCCCCCCAGACGCCCACCACGACGGCCGGAGGCAGTACGACTTCGGGCAGCGACAGCACCGCGACCACGGCAGCCCAGAGCACGACCACGTCGGCTGTCGGCGACACCACGACCGAGGTGCCCGAAGGCAGCGACTCCGGCGTCGGCGTCCCTGGCTTCGGCGTGGTCGCCGGACTGTCGGCTGCGTCGGCGGCCGCGCTGGCGGCGTGGCGGCGTCTCGACTAACCGAAGGTATACCACACCTCGGGCGCGTAGGCTCGCTCATGAGCGAGACAGCGGGCGCGGGGGACCTCCACGAGCGCGTCGAGACGTGGCTCACGGCCCAGATGCCGATCATCCGGAGTCACGGCGGAACGAGCGCCATTCGGAAGGCCGACCCCGAGGACGGCGAAGTCATCGTCGAACTCGGCGGCGCCTGTTCAGGGTGTGGTATCAGCCCCCGGACCGCCCAGCGGATCAAGATGGACCTCGCGGCGGAGTTCGACGAAGTCAACGACGTCGTCGTGCGGTTCACGGACGGCGACGGCGGCGGGTGGGGCGGCGACCAGCCGGAGAGCTTCATGGGCGTCGACCGCAACGAGGGCGGGCGCGGCGGGCGCGGCGAGGGCAGTCCGGACTCCGACAGCCACTTCTAGTTCTCGACGGCGCGCCGCACGCGCTCGGCGACGTCTAGCGCCCGCTCCGCGAGCTCCGGGGAGACGGTGCCCGCGTCCACGCAGTCCTGTAGCTCGTCCTCGTCGACGACCTCGACCGTGCCGTCGGCGTGTTTCACCACGTCCACGTGGAGGTCGACGTACCGGACTGTGTTCGGGAACACCTCGACGGGCGTCGAGACGTTCAGGTAGGTCCCCTTGACGGTGCCGTCGTCGGCGCGGTAGACGGTCGGGTACCACCAGTTCCCCTCCGTGAACCGGGTGGTGGCGACGTCGCCCGCCTCGCGCTCGACGTCGAGCTCGTCGTAGACGCCACCGGCCGTCATCTCCCGCTCGACGGAGAGTCTCCCCTTCTCGCTGTCGACGTCGGTGACCTCGCCCCGGCCGAGCGTGATGCGTCGGCCGTCGGGCTTGCCGTGCCGGAGCGCCACCGTGTCGCCCTCGCGGGGGCCGAACTGGTCGGTCACCGCGTCGAACGGGAACGACCCCGTCTCGACGCCGAGCGACTCCGCGAAGTCGACCGCGCCGCTGGCCGTCTCGCTGCCGGCCTTGACGCGGTGGTGGCCGTCCATCGTCGGGGCCACCTCGCGGCGGCGGTCGTCGAGCGCGAACCGGGAGTCGCGCCCGAACCACGCCCAGGCCGTCTCCTCGGGGGCGGCGACCAGTCGCGGCGCATCGTCCCCGGGGTCGGGCGCGTCGGCGAGCGCGGCCTCCAGGTCGGCGGCGACGTCGGCGACCGTGTCGAGGGCGTCGCCGAGCGCGCTCATGTCTGCGTCCTCCGCGTCGTACTCCCAGCGGACGCCCCAGTTGTCGGGGAGGTCCGGGTCGAGCAGTTCCGTGGTCCGGGCGAGTTCGTGGTCCGCGCCGCCCCCCGGCGTCCCCGCGACGAGCGCGTCGACGCCGCGTTCGAGCGTCGCCACCCCGCCCGGCGCGCGAATCTCGGTGCCGATCACCGGCCGGTCGCGGCCCCACGGCGGGTTCGGTTCGTGAACCTGCACACGGAGCGTGTCGCCCTCCTCGACGTGGCTGTCGGCGGTGTCGAAGGGCAGGTACGCCTCCCGACCCTCACCCAGGTCGACGACGGCGCCGCCGCCGACCGTGCGCTCCACGACGGCATCGAACACTGCGCCGCGGGCCGCACGGTCCGCCCACACGAACGTGTCGAGGCCAACGTCGCGGAGGACCGCGAACACGGCTTCGGCGGCGTCGGGGGTGGCGGCGACGCCGACGCCCTGCCGGTCGGGCGTCATCCAGACGTCGGCGTCGTGTTCGGCCGTCTCGAAGTCGGCCTCGAAGCGCTCGCGGATGGGCGGCGACGCCGCGACCACGTCGAGGCCGGCCTCTCGAAAGAGGTGGGTGAGTGCCGTCGCGTAGATGCCGCGGACGCGGACGCGCGTCATTCGAGCGCCGCCCGCTCGCCGGCGAAGCGAACCCGGTCGTGGATGGTCGGGCCGAGCGTGAGTTCGACGACGGTGGGGTCGCCGTCGGCTTCGCTCAGCACGCGCGCTCCCTCGACGTACGCTCCCCAGGTGCCGAAGCGGACGAACCCGCGGACGTCCTGGCTGTGCGTGAACAGGTCGACGTAGTCGAGGTCGTGTTCGGGGAACTCGGCGGCGGAGTGCGTCTGGTCCATGTCGGAGTAGATGGTGTCGCGTCCGTCGAAGAAGGACTCCACGCGGTCGGCCTCTGCGGCGGCCTCCTCGGCGACCGCTCGCTCGATCTCGGTGAGGTCGTCCCGCGAGAGGCCGGCGTCCCGGAGTTTCGCCCGGGTGCGCTGGTCGAAGAGCATACGCGTGCTTGGGCTCCCGGGGGTTTCAGCGTTGCCGCCTCAGTCGTCGGCCGGCGCGGCCGCGCTGTCGGTCGACGCTTCGGTTCGGTCGTCCTCGCTCGCTTCTCGGTCGTCTTGTCGTGTCGGTTCGGGCGGGCTGGAGTAGAGCAGACCGCGGCTGGGACTGAATGCCATGCGTGGGGGAGCCCGATGCCGAGCATAAGTGTGGCCCTATAGGTAACAAATGGCATATAAGGCGATTCGTGCGGGAACACAGAAGGGCCGGGAGTCCGAACGCACGTGTATGGCAGATGAGACGGATCCCGTCCAGCGGGCGGGGGGCAACGGCGACGACCTCTACGACGTGGTGACGTGGGAAGAGCGGACGCTGCTCGACCGCGTGTCGGTGTGGCTGTACAGCGCGCTCACGACGACGGCGCGGGCGACCGTCGTCGTGCTCAGCCTGCTCATCATCCTCGCGCAGTTCGCGGCCGCCGTCGGCCTCGTCTTCGTCGACCGCCCCATCATCGCCGTCTACGTGCTGCTGTCGGTGGTGCCAGCGCTGGGGCTGGCGCTGTTCATCTGGAAGGCCGACGTGACGAAACGCGAGCCACTCGAACTGCTCGTCGTCACGTTCGCGCTGGGGTTCCTGTTCGCCGGGTTCGCCGCCGTATTGAACAGCATCAGTTCCGGGTTCTTCTTCGGACTCGCGGGCGAGGGGGCGCCGGGCTGGCTGGCGGTGCTCGCACCGGCGCTGTTCTTCTTCCTCATCGTCGGCCCCGTCGAGGAGACGGTGAAGTGGCTCGCCATCCGCCTCTACGCCTACCGGAGCACCCGCTTCGACGCCGTCGTCGACGGCGCGGTGTACGGCGCGATGGCGGGCCTGGGATTCGCCACCGTCGAGAACGCGCTCTACATCAGTCGAGAGGTGCTGACGGCCTCACAGGCTGCCAGCGGCGCCATCTTCGATAGCGTCGCGCTCCAGACGGCGGCCGTGCGGACGTTCGCGGGCCCCGGGCACGTCATCTACTCGGCGTTCGCGGGCTACTACCTCGGGCTGGCGAAGTTCAACCAGGAGAACCGTGGCCCCATCGTCGTGAAGGGGCTGCTCATCGCGGCCGTCATCCACGCGACGTACAACACCCTCGTCACGAACCTCGCGAGCATCACGGGCACGCTGAACGTCTCCACGGGCCTCGGGTTCATCGCGTTCGTGATACTCTACGACGGGGCGCTCCTCTGGGTTCTCTACCGGAAACTGTCGGCCTACCAGGACGCCTACGTCCGCACCGGGGCCAGCGACCACGAAGCCGTCGACGCCGACGACGAGGGCCCCGGGGAGAAGACGACGGCCACCGAGGGGTCGGGGAACAGTCAGTAGCCGTTCAGGCGCTCGACGTACTTCGCCAGCACGTCCACCTCGACGTTGACGCTGTCTCCGGGGTCGCGCTCCCCGATGGTGGTGAGGTCGTACGTCGTGGGGACGATGGCGACGGAGAACGTACCCGCGGTGTCGTCGACGGCGGCGACGGTGAGGCTGACGCCGTCGAGCGTGACCGACCCCTTCTGGGCGACGTACTGCTCGTGGCCCGCCGGGAGCGCGAACGTGTACGTCCAGTCCTCGCCGACCGACTCGACGTCAACCACTTCGGTGGTGGTGTCGACGTGGCCCTGCACGATGTGGCCGTCGAGGCGGCCGTCCGCAGGGAGCGCGCGTTCGAGGTTCACGCGGTCGCTCTCCCCCACCGTCTCGAGGGAGGTCTTCTCGAGGGTCTCCGTGGCGGTGAACGCGGTGAACCAGTCCGACCCGTGCTCCTCGACCGTGAGGCAGACGCCGCCGACGCTGATGCTCTCGCCGTGCGTGAAGTCGGTGAGCGCGTCGGTGCTGATTCGGAGGCGACGGCCACCCTCGCCGTCGACCACGTCCTCGACGATGCCCGTCTCCTCGACGATTCCGGTGAACACACCACCAGATTCGATACGCGTAACGAAAGTGTTGTGGTTTCGGCCGAAAGCACTTGCCGACCCACGTGGAGACCAACGTATGGACCTCGCGCCACTCACCGCCGCGGACGAACGCCTCGTCGACGCCGCCGTCGACGCGTCCAGGGACGCCTTCTCACCGCCCGAGGAAGGCCGGTTCGAGGACGCCGCACACATCGTGACGGCCGCCGTCGAAACCAGCGACGGCGGCGTCTACACGGCCGCCAGCCTCCCCGCGAGCGTCGGCCGCGCCTCCACCTGCGCCGAACCCGGAGCGCTCGGAAGCGCCGTCGCCGACGGCGACCACTCGTTCGACCGCGTCGTCGCCGTCGAACACCCCCGAGGCGACGACGAGTCGTTCCATGTTATTCCGCCGTGTGGCGTCTGCCGCGAACTTCTCGCGGACTACGGCGACGACATACGCGTCGTGGTGCGCACCGAGGAGGGCGACGTCGGCGCCGTTCCCGTGGCAGACCTCCTGCCGGCGCGCACGTGGTGAGAGAGGCTTATCCGTCACGAGCGCCCACGTTCGAACGTGCGAATTCTCGACATGGTGACGCTCGCCGTCGCGCTCGCGTTCGCCGCGCCGGCCGTGCTGTTCGGCGTCGAGACGCTGCTCGCGGGCGACCCCACCGGCTGGGTGTTCCTCGGGTTCGGGGCTACCATCCTGTTGTTCGAGCGCTACGTCACGACGCCGACGGACATCCCGATTCTCGCCGTCCAGAAGACCGTCGACGCCGTCGCCGAGGACCCCGAGGACGACCGTCAGTAGTCCGCCTGGGGCACCACAGAGCGCGGGAACTCGCCGACGCGTTCGACGCCGTCCCCGGTGACGACGCCGAGGTCCGCGACCCACACCGCGCCCTCGTCGTCTAGTTCCGGGGCGAACGCGAGCACCGACCCGACGTCGACGGTGGCGTCGTCGGTCGGGGACTCCCGTGCTTCGAGGCCGACGCCGTGGACGCTCGCGGTGCCCGCTTCCGGCGAGAAGCCGTACGACCCGAGTTCCGCGAGCACCTCGCTCTCCGTGGCGGCGACGGTCGTCTCACCCGCGTCCACGATGTCCATCCCCGCGTCGACGGCGTACTCACAGGCGAGCGTGGCGCGGCGCTCCCACCCGCCGTCGCTGTCCGCGACGAACGTCCGCGCGAGCAGGCCGTGGTAGCCACCGACACGCGGGGTGACGCGAACCGGGACCGGGTCCGCCGCGGCGAGCGCGCCGTCGGCGTCGATGGCGGTTTCGGGGGTCGCGCCCTGGCGGGCCATCGCTGTGTTCGCGCTGCGGCGCACCCGCTCGGCGGTCACCTCACCCTCGTCGTCCGCCAGCGGGTCGCCGTCCGCGCCAGCGAGGAGTGCCGCGGCGGCGGCCATCCCCGCCTCGGCGGCGGCCTGTGCGTCGCGAACGACCGCAAGTTCGGCGTCCGTTTTCCGGGCTCTCGCGCGCTGGTGGGCGGTTGTGGAGGTCACGTCGACGCCCTCTCCTTCGAGGTAGAGCGCGGCGTCGTGGGGGAGCGTCCGCGGCGCGAGCACCGAGTCGCCGACGAGTCCGGGCAGGCGCTCGGCGGGCGTCGGTTCGGCGTCGAGAACAGTCACGTCCTCGCGGACGGAGACGCGGCCGGGGAGCGGTCGCTCGGGGACGACGGCGACGCGGCCGGCGTAGACGACTGCCGCGCGATAGGGGAGCGAAGCGCCGCTCAGGTAGTGGACGAGCGGGTCGCCGGGTGGACCGACGAAAACGAAGGCGTCAGCGCCCGCGTCGGCGAGCGCGGAGTCGAGTGCCGCCGTCCGCATTCACGGGAGCTGGACCGGGGTGTCGGCTTCGAGGGCGTCCTCGAGGGTCTGACCGGTCTGCTCCCCGTAGAGGAGCACGTCGATGGGCAGCGTCGGGGCGCCGCCGATGAGGTTCTGGAGGATGACGAGGCGCTCGCGGGCACGGCTCATGCCGACGTAGAAGACGCGGCGCTCGTTGTCCGTCAGAATCGGGACGGGGCTGGTCTTGCTCGTGAACTCGATGCCCTCCGGGACGTCCTCGGGGTCGGCGGTGGCCGCCATCTGCTCGACGACCTTCTCGGTGAGGTCCGTCGAGAGGAAGATGTGGTCGGCCTCGCGGCCCTTCGCGGAGTGGATGGTGCCGACGCGAACGCGCTCGGGGTCCATGCCGCGGTAGTCGCCCTGGAAGTACGCGTCGATGCTCTTGCGCTGGTAGCGCGTGACCTTCCGGAGCATGTCCGCGGCGGCTGTCGGGCCGGGGACGAACGGGACGTAGTCGCGGATGAACTCCGCGGTGAACGTGAGGTCCGTGAGGTCCGTGTCCTCGCCCTGGGCCTCGTCGATGGCCTCCCGGAGGTCGTTGCGCTCGCGGGTGCCGAACGCCGAGTCCTGGAGCATGTCCATCAGGCGGCGGGCCTGCAGCCCGTCGATGGGGTTGTCGTTCTCCAGGGCCTCGACGGCGGAGATGTACTGCTGGAGTCGGTCGGTCCACATGCGCTGGTCGGTGAGCGCCTTGAACGGGATGCCCTCGCCGATGAACTCGTCGACGAAGTCGAACAGCTGGTAGCGGGCGCGGAACAGCACCATCACCGTCTCGTCGTCGGACTGCTGGACGGTCGAGCGGACGTTCCGCACCAGGTCGAGCATCGACGGGCTGTCGATGGCCTCGACGCTCCCGCCCTCCTTGCGGGGTTTGAGGTCCTTCTCCTGGCGCGTCTCGATGTGGCTGATCTCCTGCTGGACGACCTTGAGCACCTGCGAGGGGAGCCGGTAGGAGTTCGGCAGCACCACGTCGTCGGTGACGTGGGTGTTGAGGAGGAGTTCGGGGTCCGCGCCCTGCCACGCGTAGACGACCTGGTCGTCGTCGCCCGCGATGAGCACGCGCTCCATGTGCGGGCGCCACTCCTCGTACACCTCGTACTGCAGGCTCGTGATGTCCTGGAACTCGTCGATGACGAGGTAGTCGACGTCGGGGAGCAGCGAGCGCTGCTTCACGCGTTCGAGCATGTCCGCGAAGCCGACGAGTTCGTTCTCGCCCTTGTACGCGCGCCACGCCCGGATGGCCTCCGGGATGTCGTAGCGCTCGTCCGTCGAGGGCCACGTCGGCGTGTACTTGTTGCCCGTCTGGGCGTTGTCGTCGATCTCCGGCGGGAGGCGCACCTCCTCGTCGTTCCAGCGGAACGGGACGTCGTACCAGTCCGAGACGTCGCGGCCGGTTCGCTGGAGCCACTGGGAGGTGGCGATGACCTTGTTGCCGAGCGTGGTGGAGCGGGCAGTCCGCCGCGAACCCGAGGAGTACTCGTCCTCGAAGGGAATCCCGTACTCCTCGCAGAAGTCCTCCTTGTCGTCTTCGCCGACGACGTCGCCCCGCGAGAGCCCGAGCAGTTCGTAGGCCTTGGCGTGCATCGTGGCGACGTTCCCCCGCAGCGACCGCGGGTTCACGTCGAGTCGCTCCGCGCCCCGGTCGCGAACCTCGGCCGCGGCGGCGCGTGTGTACGACACGACGAGGATGTCCCGAACTGATACATCGTCGTCCTCGAGAAGTTCCTCGACGTGGTCCAGGAGCGCGGTCGTCTTGCCGCTCCCCGGACCACCGAACAGCCGCGTGACTTCCGGCTCCGAGTCCGTCATTGTAGTACTAAAGGAGCCGAACCTGTATAAACCGCTTGAAATTCTACTGGCCAGATGCTGCCCGGCCTAATGAAAACCGGACAACAGGTCGGCGGTTGCGCGAGCGTGGACGGCGCTGCGCACCATCCGGACAGGCCGACCTTACGCGACGACGGCGGCCGACGACCGCGGTTCTGTCGGAACCAGGCTCCGAATCAGCGACGCAGCATCCGCGGCCAGAACCCGGCGTAGCCACCGACTATCCGGCAGTATCGGCGGAGACAATGCCGAAAAATCGCTCGTTGGCCCCGGCTCCACGCGGTTGTCAGGTCCGGCGCGTCGAACGCGCCTCCCGGACGTCTGCACCGTCCCGGATCTTGTCCTCGCAGTTCGGGCAGACGCGGGGCTCGCCCTGGTCGGTTGGCGTGAACACTCGCGCGTAGGCGTCTGTCACGAAAGAACCGCAGTTCTGGCACTCCGGCATGGATTCGTCCCACATTACTCGTCGCGCGTCTTATGTGTGCTGGCCGCGGCAGCGGTCTGCGGGCCCCTACCGCGACCACAAGGGTTCTTGGCGACAGTCACGTGGTCCGAGACAGATGGTAGATACGGCAGTGGTCGCACTCGCACTCGTCCCGGCGGTGCTCTGGGGGTTCAGTCCCGTCCTCTCGAAGCGGGGGATGGCGGGCGGCGGGTCGAGCCTGCAGGCGTCGCTGACGGTGGTCGTCGTGGACACGACCCTCTTCGCCAGCGCCCTCCTCGTCCTGCAGGGGACGAACGCGTTCTCCAGTGTCACGCCCGCGGCCGCCGCCGTCTTCCTCGGCGCGGGGCTCGTCGGCACCGCCCTGGGTCGCCTCGCGACGTTCACGGGCGTCGACCGCGTGGGCGCCAGCATCAACTCCGCCGGCATCAGTGCCCGGCCCCTGTTCGCCAGCGTCCTCGCCGCGGGGTTCCTCGGGCAGGCCGTCGAACCCGTTGTCGGCGCCGGTATCCTCGTGCTGGTCGCGGGACTGGTCGTGCTCGCGCTGTCGAAAGGTGGGGACCTCGCCGGGTGGGACCCTCGGGACCTCGTCTTCCCGCTCGCCGCGGCGTTCTTCTTCGGCGTGGGGAACGTCGCCCGCGCCTACGGCCTCCGGACGTTCGGCGACGTGACGCTGCTGGAGGCCGTCGCGCTCAACGAGGCGGGTGCGCTCGTGGCGCTCGCCGGCTACGGCGCGTACGCGGCCAGGGGCGACATCTTCTCGGCGCCACGGCGGACGTACGCCTACTTCGCGGGGAGCGGGACGTTGACCGCCGTCGCCCTGCTGGCGCTGTTCGGGGCGCTGGAACTCGGTCGCGTCGCCGTCGTGGACCCGCTGGCCGCGACGGCACCCCTGTTCACGACGGTGTTCGCGGCGGTGCTCCTCAGGGACCTCGAGCGCGTCACGCGGGGCGTCGTCGCGGGCGCCGTGCTGGTCGTCGTCGGCGCCGCTATCGTCGTGCTCGGCAGCGGCGCGAGCGCCGCATAGCCGGGGCTAGTGGGACGGAGTCGGCGGAAAATGTGGTGCTGACGCGAGTTCGACGGACCGCCGGGTTACGGCGCCCACCCGCAGACGCTACAGTCGGTGGCGTCTACGTCGTGGAGTCCACTGCACTCCGGACACTGCTTCTTGTTGTAGCTTCGCTCCCAGGTCGCCGTCTCGTGACCGCGCTGTTCGAGGAAGTCGTCCAGAAGGGAGTCGTCGTCCGGAGTCGATGCGCTCGACATACATGGTATGCTTTGACACACCACTACTTCAAGCTATCGGGGAGACAGGTCCGGCTGTCTCCGGCCGCCGACCGCTACAGGTCGTAGAGGTCGCCGAACTTCTCGCGGGCGTAGTCGACGAAGTAGTCCGCGGTCAGCGGTTCGCCGGTGGCGACTTCGACGAGTTCGTCGGTCGTGTACCGCTGGCCGTGCCGATGGACGTGCTCGGTGAGCCACTCGCGGATGGGTTCGAACTCGCCCTCGCGGACCAGGCCGTCGACGTCGAGGTCCTCGCGCATCGTCGCGTCGAGTTGGGCGGCGAGCACGCTCCCCACAGTGTAGTTCTGGAAGGACCCGAAGCCCCCCGTCCAGTGGATGTCCTGCAGACAGCCCTCCGCGTCGGTCTCGGGACGGATGCCCAGGTACTCCTCCATCAGGTCGTTCCACCGCTCCGGGACGTCTTCGACCGCCAGGTCGCCGGAGACGAACGCCTTCTCGACGTCCGAGCGGAGGATGATGTGCATGTGGTAGGTGAGTTCGTCCGCCTCCACGCGGATGCAGTTGTCCGGGTAGATGCGGTTGACCGCCTCGTAGGCCGCCCGGGGGTCGGCGTCGGTCCCGAGGCGTTCGTTGACGAACGGCACGGCGTACTCCCAGAACGCCTCCGTGCGCCCGATGTGGTTCTCCCAGAACCGCGACTGGGACTCGTGGACGCCCGACGAGCGGGACTGGCCGAGCGGCAGGCCGTAGGCGTCGTCGCGGAGGCCGTGCTGGTAGCTCGCGTGACCGAACTCGTGGATGGTCGACAGCATCGCGTCCACGGGGTCGTCGGACGTGAACCGGGTCGTGATGCGGGCGTCGAACTGCGGGCCGACCATGAACGGGTGGGGCGCGGTGTCGAGGCGACCCCGATTCCAGTCGTAGCCCAGTCGGTCGACGATCTCGCGGCAGAGCCCCATCTGGGTGTCGTCGTCGTACTCCCCGGCGAACGGCGACGTGAACTCCGCGTCGCTGTCCTTGATGTCCGCGACGAGCGGGACGAGTTCCTCGCGGAGCGTGTCGAATATCTCCTCGACGCGGTCCAGCGGGAGGTACGGCTCGCCGTCCTCGAACATCACCTCGTAGGGGTCCGTCCCGGGGTCGATCTGTTCGGCGCGCTCGACGTGGAGGTCCCGGAGGTCCGCGAGGGTGGGCGCGAACTGCGAGAAGTCGGCGGCGGCCTTGGCGTCCTCCCACACCTGCTGTGCGTCGGACTGCGTCTCCGTCAGCTCGGCGACGAGGTCGCTGGTGACGCTGTCCGAGCGCTCGTAGCGCCGGCGGAGTTCCCGGACGAGCACCTGCTGGTCGTCGTCGAGGTCGCGGCCGTCGAGTTCGTCGAGCCACTCGCCCACCTCGTCGTCGGTGAGCAGGTCGTGGCTCACCGTCATCAGCGCCGAGAGCTGTTTGCCGCGGGCTGGCGCGCCGCCCTCGGGCATCATCACGCGCTGGTCCCAGCCGAGGACGCCGCGGGCGTCGCCGAGGTAGGAGAGTCGCTTCGTCCGCTCTTCGAGGGCCTCGTAGGCGTCCGGTTCGGACGCCGCCGATTCGGGGGTGTTCGTCGCCATACACCCCCACTGCATCCTGTCAGTACGTCAAACCTCGCCCACCGGAAAACTGGAACGCAGCGGCGCCGACCGGCCGGTCAGAGCTTCACCATGACCTTGACGGCGTCGCGCTCGTCCATCGCGCGGTAGCCCTCCGGGACGCCCTCGAGGCCCACCGTCTTCGTGAAGATGGGCGATGGGTCGAGCGTACCCTGTAGCACGTCGGCCATCAGGTCCTCGACGTACGCCCGGACAGGTGCGACGCCGCCGTTCAGCGTGATGTTGTCCGTGAACAACGAGAAGACGTCGAGTCCGCCGCCCGCCTGGACGCCGTGGGGGACGCCGACGTAGCCGACCGTTCCGCCCGGCCGCGCGACCGAGATGGCGGTGTCCATCGCGGCGGCCGCGCCGACGCACTCCATCACGTGGTTCGCGCCGCCGTAGGTGAGTTCCAGTGCGCGCTCGACCGCGTCCTCGCCCCGGGCGGCGACGGTCTCTGTCGCGCCGAACGCCTCGGCGAGTTCGAGGCGGTCCTCGTGGTGGCCCATCGCGACGATTCGCTCCGCACCGAGGCGCTGGGCCGCGATCACGCCACAGAGTCCCACCGCACCGTCGCCGATGACGACCGCAGTGTCGCCCTCGCCGACGCCCGCGCTCACGGCAGCGTGGTGGCCGGTCGCCATCACGTCCGTCAGCGGCAGGAGCGATTCGAGCGTGTCCTCGTCGTCGGCGTGCCGGTCGGGCACCCGGACGAGCGTGCCGTCCGCAAACGGGCACTTCACGTACTCGCCCTGCGCGCCGCCGTTGTCTCCGCCCCAAGACTCGTCCTCTACGCAGGAGGTGTACAGCCCCTTCCGGCAGAACTCGCACTCCCCACAACTGATGGAGAACGGCGCGAGCACGCGGTCGCCGGGTTCGACCGACGTGACGTCCTCGCCGACGTCTTCGACGATGCCCATCGGTTCGTGGCCGACGGGCGACCCCACCTCCCGGTCGCTGTCGCCGCGGTAGAACCAGAGGTCCGACCCGCAGACGGCGGTGTGCGTGACGCGCACGACGGCGTCCGTCGGCGCCTCGATTTCGGGTTTCGGTACCTCCTCGACGGTGATGTCGCCGGGTCCCTGGTAGATGGCTGCGCGCATACCCGACAATGGGGCCGGGAGGAGGAAAAACAGCCCGACACGGGGTTCGTCGGAAGAGCGACGGGGTACTTCGACGACTACCGGCTCTCCCACTCCTCGCGGAGCAGGCCGTACGTGAGCATGTCGTAGTAGTCGCCGCGGTAGTAGGCGGCCTCGCGGCGCGCACCCTCCTTCTCGAAGCCGAGCGATTCGAGGAGGCCGATGGAGGCGTCGTTGAACGCGCCGGCCCGGGCGAACACCCGGCGCATGTTCCAGTCCTCGAAGGCGTACTGCACGAGCAGGCTCGCGGCCTCGCTGCCGTACCCCTGTCCGTGGTGGTCGGCGCCCAGGTGGTACGCGAGTTCGACGCTGCGGGCGCGCTCGGTCGCTGTCGGCCCGTACTGGCTCGTCGTCAGGCTGGCGTGACCGACCGGCTCGTCGTCCGCACAGACGGTGACGTGGACGTCGTCCTCGGTGACGAGCACGCGCTCGAAGTAGTCCTCGGCGAGGTCGGCGTTCATCGGCTTCGCGTCGAGGGCGGGCCGCCACACGGCCGGGTCGTTCATCCACTCGCGAATCGCGTCGAGGTCCTCGTACTCGGGCGGTCGGAGGGTCACGCTGTCGCCGGAGAGAAACACTGGACCGGGCATACGAGAACTCCCCGCGGGTTCGGGCATAAGTTTTCGGTGACCGTGCGAGGAAGTGGCTCAGCCGGTGACACAGTCAGTCCCCTGGCGGATCGAAAGGGCGAGCGCAGTTGCGGGAACCCCGACGACGCAAGCACGCGAACGGAGTGAGCGCGCAAAGCGAGTCGCGGGACCGCAACTGCGCGAGGGCTTTCTGCTGTCGTCGAACACTACCGTCGAATCAGCAGTCAGAAAGACGAACGCGAACGAGCCGACTTACAGGTCGTACAGTTCCGCGTACTTCTCGGTGACGTAGTCGACGAAGTGGTCGGCGTTGTACTCCTCGCCGGTGGCTTCCTCGACGAGTTCGGGCGTGGTG
>Ga0208135_100147_pt1 | contig 55086 bp, 51 predicted proteins | sample AntDeeMetag02WF5_FD_184757 | JGI IMG/M metagenome (GOLD analysis project Ga0208135, IMG submission 184757) | Saline lake microbial communities from Deep Lake, Antarctica - Antarctic Deep Lake Metagenome 02WF5 (SPAdes) (version 2) | ecosystem: Environmental > Aquatic > Non-marine Saline and...
CGGCGTTCACGGCATTGTGCTGGTGCCCATCAACACACTGATGCAGCGGCTACCGCCGGTAGACTACATTGCCGGTCGCGTCCTCACGCTTGCCGCCGGCGATACGCTTGACCGCGAGCCGCTACGCGAAGCGTTGACCCGCGCCGGCTATCGCGCGGTCGAAACCGTGTTTGAGCCCGGCGAATACGCCATGCGCGGCGCCTTGATCGATCTTTACGCCATGGGCATGGAGCAGCCCATTCGCATTGATCTGTTCGACGATGAGATCGACACCCTGCGCTACTTTGACCCCGGCTCCCAGCGCTCCAGTGAGAAAGTCGAGCGCGTGGAGCTGTTGCCCGCTCACGAATACTCGCTGTCGCGCAGCGCTATCGCCTGCTTCCGCGAACAGTTCGAGACGCTGTTTGACGTCGATCCGCGCCAGTGCCCGCTGTATAACGACGCCCTCAAGGCCATCCCGTCACCCGGGCTTGAGCAGTACCTGCCGCTATTTTTTGAACAGACCGCGTCGCTTTTCGAGCACCTGACCGACGCCACCCACGTCGCGCTGTTGCCTGGCGTGTTCAACGCCGCCGAACAGCACTGGAATGCCATCGAGGCACGCTACGCCAACTTAGGCGTTGACCCGACGCGCCCGCTGTTGCCGCCCCACCGCGCTTTCTGGCCGGTCAGCGACATCTTTGCCGCGATTAAGCAGCGCCCGCGCATCGAGCTCACCGACGACGCCGATCACCGCCACGCCCAGACGCCGGACGCCATACCGCCGCCGGACGTAGCCATCAACGCCCGCAGCCACACGCCGCTGGCCGCACTTGGGCGTTTTATCACCCAGCAGCCGGATGCCCGCATCCTGTTTGTCGCGGAATCCCGTGGCCGGCGCGAGGCGCTGGAAGACCTGCTCGCACCGCTGTCGCTCAAGCTGGCCCACGTCGAGCGGTTTGCCGACTTTATCGACGCCGACGAACGCTTTGCCTTGGCCGAAGGCCAGGTCGACGCCGGCCTCTGGCTGGAGGCGCAAAACGTCATCGTCATCACCGAAACCGAGCTGTTCGGCGACGTGGTGCGCCAGAGCCGGCGGCGCGAAAAAGCCACCGACGATAACGAATTTGCCGTGCGTCACCTGTCCGAGCTTAAGCCTGGCGCGCCGGTGGTGCATCAGGCGCACGGCGTGGGCCGCTACCTGGGGCTTGAAGCGCTTGAGGCGGGTGGCCAGGCCAGCGAATTTTTATCCCTGGAATATGCTAACGGCGCCAAACTCTACGTGCCAGTGGATAGCCTGCACCTGATTTCGCGCTACAGCGGCGCCAACGATGAGCACGCACCGCTGCACAAGTTGGGTTCGGACCAGTGGGAAAAAGCGCGCAAAAAAGCCGCCGAAAAAATCCGCGACACCGCCGCCGAACTGCTGGATATCTACGCCCGCCGCGAAGCCCAGCAGGGCGTGGTATACGACGCGCCGGGCGATGATTACCAGCGCTTTACGGCCAGTTTCCCGTTTGAGGAAACGCCCGACCAGGAGGCAGCCATCAACGCCGTGGTCAGCGATTTGACCGCCCCTCAGCCGATGGATCGCGTGGTCTGCGGCGACGTCGGTTTCGGCAAGACCGAAGTGGCCATGCGCGCGGCGTTTATCGCCGTGCAGTCCGGGCGTCAGGTGGTAGTGCTGGTGCCGACAACCCTGCTGGCGCGCCAGCACTTTGAAAACTTCCGCGACCGCTTTGCCGATACCGCCGTCAACATAGGCCTGCTGTCGCGCTTTACCGGCGGCAAAGGCGCCCATGAGGCGCTAGAGAAAATCAAAAATGGGCAAACCGATATCGTCATCGGCACCCACAAGCTGCTGTCCAAGAGCGTCGAGCTGCCCAAGATGGGGCTTTTGATCATCGACGAAGAACACCGTTTCGGCGTCACGCAAAAAGAAAAACTCAAGACCCTGCGCGCCGAAGTCGACATTCTGACGCTGACCGCCACGCCGATACCGCGCACGCTCAACATGGCCATGAGCGGCATCCGCGATTTGTCGATCATCGCCACGCCGCCGGCCCGGCGCCTATCGGTAAAAACCTTTGTGCAGCAGCGCAACGACGGTGTGATCAAAGAGGCCCTGCTGCGGGAAATACTCCGCGGCGGTCAGGTCTATTTTCTGCACAACGAAGTCAAAACTATCGAAAATGCCGCGGAAAAAATCCGCGAACTGGTGCCCGACGCCCGCGTGGTGGTAGCCCACGGCCAGCTTCCCGAACGCAGCCTGGAGCGGGTGATGTCGGATTTCTACCATCGCCGCTTCAACGTACTGGTGTGCTCCACCATCATCGAGTCCGGCATTGACGTGCCCAGCGCCAACACCATCCTGATTGAGCGCGCCGACAAGTTCGGTCTCGCCCAGCTGCACCAGCTGCGTGGGCGCGTTGGCCGCAGCCACCACCAGGCCTACGCCTACCTGCTCACCCCGCCGCCCAAAACCATGACCCGGGATGCGCTCAAGCGCCTGGAAGCCATTAGCGCATCAGACGACCTGGGCGCGGGCTTCACCCTTGCCAGCCACGACATGGAAATCCGCGGCGCCGGCGAACTGTTGGGCGACGAGCAAAGCGGGCAGATGGAAACCATCGGTTACACGCTGTACATGGAAATGCTCGATCGTGCGGTGAAGGCCATCCGCGCCGGCAAAACGCCCAACATCGACGCGCCCTTTGATAGCGGCGTGGAAATCAGCCTGAACCTGCCGGCGCTGATTCCCAATGATTACATCCACGACGTGCAGCAGCGTCTGGTCATGTACAAGCGGATTGCCAACACCACCGACGACGGCGAGCTGAAAGAGCTGCAGGTTGAACTGATCGACCGCTTCGGGCTACTGCCCGCGCCGCTCAAGCACCTGATTCGCCAGACGCGGCTGCGCCAACGCGCCGAACAGCTGGGCATCAAGCGCCTGGAAGCCGGCGCTACGCGCGGCCGCATCATCTTTGATGCCCAGACCCGGGTTGACCCGATGACGCTTGTCAGCCTGATTCAAGGCGCTCCTGCCGAATACCGTCTGGACGGCTCGGACACGCTGCGCTTTACGCTGCCCATGGAAAGCGTGGACGCACGCTTTGAGCAAGTCGAAGCCCTGCTCCATACCCTCAACCAAAAAACCGCCGCTGCTTAATACCGTTAAGGACCTACTATGACATCACCACGAACTGACCACCGCTTGCGTAAGGCGCCCACCGTTACGCTGCTGGCCGCCGCCATCGGCGCGGCTTGGCTCACCCTGCCGGTAGCCGCCAGCGCGGTATCGCTTAAAGACGCGGCTGTCGCCAACGAGACAGGCAGTACGGTCTCTTCCGCGGCCTTAAGCAGCGTCAAGACGCTGACGACGGCACAACAAGAACAAGCGGCATCAGAGAAAAAAGAGGCTGCGCCCAATGATTTGCCCCGCGGGCAGTTTCATCTTCCCGACGAAGGCGATGTGATTGGCAAAAACTACACGGTCGTCGTGCAAGACCAGGAACAAACGCTGATTGACATCGCCCGCCAGCACAATATTGGCTACGAAGAGATCCGCATGGCCAATCCCGGCGTTAGCCTGTGGGTCCCCGGCAAGGGCACCGAAGTCACTATTCCCAGCCGCTACCTGCTTCCCGACGTACCGCGCAAAGGTATCGTCATCAACCTTTCCGAGCTGCGCCTGTATTACTACCCGGCCAATAATCCCGGCATTGTCGAAACCTACCCGGTCAGCGTCGGGCGCGAAGAGTTCGCCACCCCGGTGGGCGTCACGCGCACCACCATCAAGGTCAAGGATCCGGCCTGGGCGCCGCCCGCCTCCATGCGCCGCGAAGCAGCCCAGCGCGGCGATCCGGCCCCCGACATTGTCCCCGCAGGGCCTGATAACCCGCTTGGGCGGCACGCTATCCTGCTGGATCTTCCCAGCTACCTGATTCACGGCACCAACCGCCCCGAGGGCGTCGGCATGCGCGTTAGCCGTGGCTGCATCCGCATGTACCCGGAAGATATCAAATCGCTCTACGAACGCCTGCCGGGCAACACCCGGGTGAATTTGATTGATGCGCCCTTCAAGGCGGGCTGGGCCGCCGACGGCAGCCTGCTGGTGCAGTCGCTTCCCCAGCTGGAAGAAAATAGTGTAGACGTTGAGCCACTGCTTAACGCGTTGAAAATGGTCGACGCGAAAACTGAAGATGGCGTCGAGGTCGACTATGCCCGGGTTAAACAGGCCATTGAGGACTCTGACGGCAGCATCATCGCGCTTTACGGCCCACAGGCACCGCAAACGTCTGACAATGCCGAGCCACGCAACACGGCAGATTTGCTTGAGGAGATTCAACTGGAAACCCGCTCATCGGCAGAATAAACCGGCGTATGCTGGATAGATGCATGCCTGATAAACGAAAAACCCTGCCGAGGCAGGGTTTTTCGTGCTATGTACAAGCAACCACATAAGGCATAAAGCCCCGTATGGTTTCAATGCAATTTTACTTCTGCATGGAGCGCTCGAACATGCGGTTCATCTCTTCACGGTTCTTTTCAGACATCTGCAGAGCCGCGCGTGCATCACGCTGCGCCTGGTTTGCAGTGTTCATCGCCTGAGAAGCGGTGCTACGTGCTTCAGCAGCATCAGCCTGAGCGGATTCTGCAGTCATACGAACTTCTTCCAGCGCGCCAGAAGAAGCACAGCCTGCGAGAAGTGCCAGAGAAGCGGCAGCGGCAGTCATTTTTAGGGTCGTCTTCAAAGTCATAGTGTTCTCCTTGAGTCTTCCTTGGTGCTACGTTAATTGAACGACAGACGTAAGGTTAGAGACCTTATACCGCCTTGTCTACCTGCAAGAGCAGGTTCACTGCAGCGACATGTGCCGCAAAGCACAGACGCGAAACGCAGTTGTATTACAGCACACAACATTTGTCTAGCATCGTATGTACAAATGCTAAAACTTTGAACAATCTTCGACAACAACAGCTTAGCGAATAACAATGCGAGTACCAATGCCCACCAGCTCGTCTAAGCGCTCCACCTGCGTATCCGTCATCGCCACGCAACCCTGGGTCCAGTTGAAGCGCTTGTGCACCTCGGGGTCGGCGTCACCCAGCCCGTGCAAGCCTATCGCGCCGCCCAACACGGTGTTTTGCGGCGGCCCGCCGTGACGACGGTAATAATCGAAGTATTCTTCATAGTCTTGCTGCGAATAAATCCCCGACTGCAGCGCCATGCGCGCATGCGCCGGCGTGGGGTAGTCAACGCCCATAAAAATGTGCCAACGGCTGGCATAGTTGAACCGATTAACACGAAACTCCCCCATCGGCGTTACGCTGCCCCCACGAATACGCTGGGTTTGTGCGCCCCCACGACCCAGCGATACGGGCGCAAAGTGCTCAATGCGGTCATGGCCACGATAAACGTCAAGGGTAGACGCCTTATCATCAACCAGCACCCAAAGCTCGTCCGGATGGCGGGGCCTGAGCGCGTCTGCCAGCTGCTTCTCTACCAGGTCGACAAACGCGATCTCCTCCAGAAAACCGGCGCTTGCCGGCGTCGCATAGGCGGCCAGACAGGCCAGCGCACCGACGAGAAAACGGCGACGGTGTAAAAACATAGGCGTACTCTTTATAGGCGTACGCTTAACCAACGTACTGGGAAAAATAGCGTCCGCTCTATACTCAAGCGTCGCAATAGCGCGCCACCGGCCGGCCCCTTGCGTACTCAAGAATAAGGAATAAAAGGGGAATCAACGACCATAGCGCACGAAAGCCGTCTAGCGGCTAAATATCATTGAGTTCTTCAACCTGCGACACGATACGACGCACTTCAGCTTCGTGCCCTTCGGCAAGCGAAGTGAAAAACTCGGTCTCGGCGGGAATCACCGCTTTTTCAGCGCGCTGTTCGTAGAGGCCTTGTAGCGCGCTGTGCGCCTGTGTTGACACCTCCACTGCCACGTCAATGCTGTCGTAGGTCGTGTACTGCGCCAAGCGCTCAAGCTCAGGGGGCTGGGGGAAGTCAGCCGCATCGTCAAACCAGGTGTCGAGCACGTCCTCGTGGTCAGAGCCATCGGCAAAGATGGCTTCCAGCCCCGTTTTCATGCGCAGCTCTTCGCTTGCCAGATAATCCAGCGCCATTTGCAAACGCTCGCTTTCAGCCGCTTTGGCCGCATCGCTGAACTGCCGAGCCATTCGCCCATGAAAATCTGCCGCCCAGACAACAAGATCGCGTACTTGGTTATAGCGCATATCCTCTCCTTTTATACTCGTGGCACGCCACGCTTGAGACAGCGACGGCATGCCATCGGTTCACGGGCGGCGTTTGACGAAACGCCTGCTCGTCATAGGCACCAGCCTTCATGACCGCAAACCTTGCCGGTACTGGCATTACTTTTTGCGCTTGTCTTCAATGACCCACTGACCGTCCTCAAAGTTCGCCTTCCAGCCCGTGGCTTTGCCGTTTTCATCGGTCATCACGAACTGCGCCTTACTCTTGCGCGAAAAGCGTATCTGGGCAGGCCGGCCGTCGGGGTCTTCGCTGGGCGCCTGGAGAATAAAGTGATACTTCTCGGGCAGCTCCTCGGCGTGGGCCTTAAGCTCTTTTACCAGCGGCGGGCGGGTTTCGCGATTTTTGGGGAACTTGCTCGCCGCCATAAATAGCCCGCTGGCGCCATCACGCAGCACGTAATGGTCCTCCACCTTCTGGCAGGCAAGCTCGGGCATGGGAATCGGGTCCATCTTGGGCGGTGCTACCTCGCCGCTTCTCAGCAGCTTGCGGGTATTTTTACACTCGCTGTTGGTACAACCGAAATATTTGCCAAACCGCCCGGACTTCAGCTGCATCTCGCTGCCGCACTTGTCGCACTCGATAACCGGCCCTTCGTAGCCCTTGATCTTGAACTTGCCGGCTTCTATTTCATAACCGCGGCAGTCGGGGCTGTTACCACAAATGTGCAGCTTGCGCGTCTCATCAATCAGATAGCTGTCCATGGCCGTTTCGCACCGAGGGCAGCGGCGCTTGGCGCGCAGCGCATCGGTTTCGGCGTCCACGCCGGCGTCGTCGGCAACGGCCTCTTCCCCGGGAATCAGGTCAATGGTGGTTTTGCAGCGTTCCTTGGGCGGCAGGTTATAGCCGCTGCAGCCCAGAAAAACCCCCGTAGAGGCGGTACGGATCTGCATATGGCGGCCACACTTCGGGCACTCGATATCGGTCGGCACCGGCTCGTTCGGGCGCATGCCGTCTTCGCTTTCGGCGCGAGCAAGCTCTTCGCGGAACTCGTGATAAAAGGCGTCCAGCAGCGCGCGCCAGTTGCGCTCGCCCTCGGCCACATCATCCAGCCCGCCTTCCATCCGTGCGGTAAAGGAGTAATCCATCAGGTCGGGGAACGATTCCTTGAGCCGCTCGGTGACAATATCGCCAAGTTTTTCAGCGTAGAAACGCCGGCTCTCCAATCTGACGTAGCCACGATCCTGAATCGTGGAAATGATCGCTGCATAGGTAGACGGCCGGCCAATGCCCTGCTTCTCCAGCTCCTTGACCAACGCTGCCTCGGTGTAGCGCGCCGACGGCTTGGTAAAGTGCTGCTGCGGATCCAGCGCGTCAAGCGTCATCGGCGTGCCTTCGGGCAAGTCGGGCAGGTGCTGATCCTCATTTTTGCCCGACGGCTTCATCACTCGGGTATAGCCGTCAAACTTCAGCACACGGCCTTTGGCGCGCAGCTCAAAGCCATTTACGTCAATACTCAGGGTGCTGGACAGGTACTCGGCCGGGGTCATCTGGCAGGCCACAAACTGCCGCCAGATCAGCTCGTACAGACGCTCGGCGTCGCGCTCCATACCGGCAAGGTCGGTGGCATTGCGCTCAACGCTTGACGGGCGAATCGCCTCGTGCGCCTCCTGCGCACTGGCCTTGCTGCTATAGCGGATAGCGTCTTCGGGCAGGTAGTGGTCGCCGTACTCCTCGCCGATAAAGCTGCGCACGCCTTCCACCGCGTCGTTAGACAGGTTGGTGGAGTCGGTACGCATATAGGTAATGTAGCCCGCCTCGTAAAGGCGCTGCGCCATGGTCATGGTCTTTTTGACCGAGAAACCCAAGCGCCCACTGGCCGCCTGCTGCAGCGTCGAGGTAATAAAGGGGGCGCCGGGCTTGGAGCGCGTGGGTTTGTCCTCACGCGTGGTAATCGCAAAGCCAGCATCCTTCAGCCCGGCAATGCGCCCAAGGGTATCGGCCTCGGACGTAGGGCGAAACGCTTTGCCGTCCTGACGTGCCAGCGCAAAACGCACCGCCTCGCCGTCGGGCGTCACCAGATCGGCGTGGACATCCCAGAACTCCTCGGGAATAAAGGCGCGGATCTCACGCTCGCGCTCGACGATCAGCCGCACGGCCACCGACTGCACCCGCCCTGCCGACAGCCCACGAGCCACTTTCGACCACAGCAGCGGCGAGAGCATAAAGCCCACCACGCGGTCGAGAAAGCGCCGCGCCTGCTGGGCTTCTACCCGGGGGATGTTCAGCGTGCCGGGCGCTTTAAATGCGTCTTGAATGGCGTTTTTGGTGATCTCGTTGAACACCACACGTTTGTAGCGGCTTTCGTCGCCGCCGATGGTTTCGCGCAGGTGCCAGGCAATGGCTTCCCCTTCGCGGTCCAGATCCGTGGCCAGATACACGGCGTCGGCATCCGCGGCAAGTTTTTTAAGCTCTGCCACCACCTTCTCTTTACCCGGCAGCGTTTCGTAGCGCGCCTCCCAGCCATTATCCGGGTCGATCCCCATGCGCCGGATGAGCTGAGTATGTGCCTTGCGCTTTTTATACGCCGCTTTTTCTTCTACCGACATCTTGCGGGTTGCCGCCGCCTGACGCGCGCGCGCCTTGGGATCAACAGCGGTTTTGCTCGAGCCGCTGGTCGGCAGATCACGTATGTGGCCCACGCTCGACTTGACGATAAAATCGCTGCCGAGATATTTATTGATCGTTTTCGCCTTGGCTGGCGACTCAACGATGACCAGTGACTTGCCCATAGTGCTCCACTTAAATGATGTGCCGACGATAAAAAACGGCAGTTAACAGGCCATATCGCGCGCTGTGTGGCACTTTTGCGCGAGTGAAAAATGCGCCCACCCTAACCCACGCTCAGAAGAAGCGCTAGCCCGGCGCCGGCCATTATCCTGCCTGCCAAAGCGCCTTGTGGCTAGCGGATCAGGCGCCTGCTGGCAGGTATTACCCGGCATTGCTGCACGATTGGGAATATCTTGCGCGCCGGTAACTATGTTACATTAGTCGTATTTACCGACGTATCCATTGACGTGCTGACGCCCCGATTTTTGGCGGTTTAGCCCGTCATCGCACAGTAGAGGCTCTTTCCACTTATGAGCAACGATACCTCGCAGCGCGTGCAAAGCGGCGAAAAATTCCGCAACGAACGCGGCATGTCAGTCATCAAAGACGGGATCAAACAGCGCAAGGCCGAACAGGCTTCGCCTGATGTTAAGTCGTCTGCTGAAGCTGAAAGCCCGCCGTTGGAACGCAAACCCAAGTGGCTGCGCGCCCAGATTCCCGGCGGTGAGCGCTTTGAAGCGGTCAAGAAAAACGTCGCCCACCATGGGTTAAGCACCGTCTGTGCCGAGTCCCACTGCCCCAATATGGGCGAATGCTGGAGCAACGGCACCGCCACCATCATGCTCATGGGCGCGGTGTGCACTCGCGCCTGCCGCTTCTGCGCGGTTGACACCGGCAACCCCAAAGGCTGGCTCGATGCCGACGAACCGGAAAACACCGCCAAGTCGGTTGAGCTGATGGGGCTGCGCTACATCGTCCTGACCTCAGTTGACCGCGACGATCTCGACGACGGCGGCGCCGGCCACTACGCCAGCTGCATTCGTGCGATCAAGGCACGCACCCCTGAGGTCGTGGTGGAGGCGCTCACTCCCGATTTTGACGCCGAGCCGGCGGCTATCGAGCGAGTGGCGGACTCAGGCCTTGAGGTGTTTGCGCAAAACGTCGAAACCGTCGAGCGTCTGACCGCCCGCGTGCGCGACCCGCGCGCGGGCTATCGCAAGACGCTGAACGTGCTCGACCACGCCAAACGCTATCGTCCGGATGTCATCACCAAGACCAGCCTGATGCTGGGGCTTGGCGAGACCGAAGAAGAAATCCTGCAGACGTTTGATGACCTGCGCGAGATCGGCGTGGATATCGTCACCCTCGGCCAGTACCTGCGCCCGACCAAAAACCACCTGCCGGTGGAGCGCTGGGTGACGCCCGAAGAGTTTGACCGCTACCGCGTGCTGGGGCTTGAGAAAGGCTTCATGGAAGTGCCGTCGGGCCCGCTGGTACGTTCAAGCTACCGTGCCGATCGCGTGTTCGAGAAAAACAACCTGGGGCTGGCGTCTCCGGCCGCGGTCCCTGGCCAAGAAACAGCCGATAGCGCCAACCTGATTGCGGTAGAAAACGTCGGCTAACGCCGCCTATCTGGCGCCAAAACCCCACCTGCCGTCGAGCGACAGGTGGGGTTTTTTATTGCTTGGTCAAAAGCGGGCGCTCCAGGCGCGTTGCCAGCGCCTCGACCAGCTGTTCGCCGACCGCTTCCACGCTTACGCGCCGCTCGGTCAGCGACGACATCCGCGCCATGGGCATGCCCGCATAGCCGCAGGGATTAATGCGCGAAAACGGTTCCAGGTCGCAATCGACATTCAGCGCCACGCCGTGAAAGCTCGCCCCGCGGCGAATGCGCAACCCCAGCGAGGCTATCTTAGCCTCCCCCTCATCGCCTTCCACACCGTTATTGGCCACATAAACGCCCGGGGCATCCGGCCTCGCGCGTGCGGCAATGCCGTAAGCGGCCAGCACGTCAATGACCGCGTTTTCCATCGCCGTTATCAGCTCGCGCACGCCCCATTTGGCACGGCGCACGTCAAGCAGAGGATACAGCACGACCTGCCCGGGGCCGTGGTAGGTCACCTGCCCGCCGCGGTCGGTTTGGACCACGGGAATAACGCCGGGTATCAGCACATGCTCGGGCTTGCCTGCCTGGCCCTGGGTAAACACCGGCTCGTGCTCGACCAGCCAGAACTGATCCGGCGTTTGCGCGCCGCGCGTATCGGTGAGCTCGCGCATTGCCTCCCACACGGGCAGATAAGGTCGCAGGCCCAAGCGATGCAATTCAATCGCCGTAGATCCACTCACGCTACACCACCATATGGACGCGGCCGGTGGCTTTCAGGTCCACAAACAGCTGCTGGAGCTGTTGCTCGCCGGTGGCGCGAATGGTCAGGCGCACCGACTGAAAGCGGCCGTTACGGCTGTCGATGACCTGAATATCGGCAGCGTTGAAGTCAGGTGCGTGATGCTCGACCACCTGACACACTGCTGCGGGGAAATCGTCTGCCGCATCGCCCACTATCTTGATCGGGTAGTCGCACGGGAAAGTGATTTTGGGGGACTCTTTGCCCCCTGTCTGGCGTAAATCACGAAATGGCTTGTTGCCGCTTGGCTGCATAAGTCTTTCCACGCGGTGGGTTCTATTTAGTCGGTAAAGCGGCTAATCAAGCCGCTGAAAAAGCGCTGCACCTGATCCATCAGGCGCTTGAAGAAACCGCCCTCTTCAACGTCTTCAAGGGCCACCAGCGTGCGCGTACCAACCACGTTGTCGTCCAGCGTTACGTCAAGAGTGCCGACCTCATCACCTATTGAAATGGGGGCGCTCATGTCGCTTTTCAAATTAATTCGGGCGCGCAGCTCTTCAGTACGGTTGCGCGGCAGGGTCATGAACACTTTTTTATCGACACCCACGCGCACTTCGTTAATATCCCCACCCCAAATCCGCGGAGACGCAAGCACGGCACCGCGCTCGTAGAGGTGCTGTGTTTCATAAAAGCGGAAGCCGTAGCTGAGTAGCTTCTGCGATTCCTGAACCCGGGCCTCTTCTGATTTTGTACCCATGACCACCGCAATCAGCCGCATATCATCGCGCTTGGCCGACGACACCAGGCAATAGCCCGCCGCCTCGGTCCAGCCGGTTTTCAGCCCGTCAGCCGAGGGGTCGCGCCACAGCAGACGATTACGGTTGGGCTGCTTAATGCCTCCATACGTAAAGCTGCGTTCGGAGTACATTTTATAATGTTCGGGATAATCGTTAATGATGTGCTGGGTCAGCCGCGCCAAGTCGTGAGCGCTTGAATAATGCCCTTCTACCGGCAGGCCGGTGGCGTTTTTAAAGTGAGTGTTTTCCATTCCCAGGCGGGCGGCATGCTGGTTCATAATATCCGCAAACTGCGCTTCGCCGCCGGCAAGGTGCTCGGCCATGGCAACGCTTGCGTCGTTGCCCGATACAATCACGATGCCGTGAAGCAGTTTTTCCACGGACACCTGATTGCCCACTTCGATAAACATTTTCGACCCGCCGGTACGCCAGGCCTTTTCGCTGACGTTGACTTTGTCATCCTGGCTGATCGAGCCTCGATCCAGCTCGCGTTCAACAAGATAGGCCGTCATCAATTTTGTCAGGCTGGCCGGCGGCAAGCGCTCATCGGCGTTGTTCCGCGCCAGCACGTGGCCGCTATTGGCGTCCATCAGAATCCACGAACTCGCCGCCAGCTGAGGCGCTGCGGGGATGATCGTTTGCGGCTGCGGAATGGCTTGAGCATTTGCCGGCATTGAGGTGACCACGCACACCGACACAAGCGCGGCCGTACACAGGGCAGCACCGAAAAAAGTGCGTAAAGAGTGCCCCAGCGGAGCTGCCAAGCTGAATAGTGACCGTGTTTTCGATTCTTGTGTTAACCGTATTTTTAACTGTGTTTTTAACAACGCTTTCATTACATGAGTCTCGCTTATCCAGCATTCGATGACGTTCAACGACAGCACACCATACGCCGCTTACCGTAAGAGGCGCGCATTATCGCACGATAAACGCCTGGGGAAAGCCTGCACGGCGCAAAGTATCGCGCAGCACGGTTTCGTCAGCGTTGGAGGTAACGGGGCCGACCTGTACCCGGTGCATTCCACCGGACTGGGCAATCCGCACCGCTTGATCAAGCTCGCTCTGCAGGCGACGTTTCAGCGTTAAAGCACTCTGCCGGCTTTCAAGCGCCGCCACCTGCCAATAGGTGCCGCTTGACGTCGCTGATTCAACCTGACTTGCCGGAACTTGAGGCGCTTTGACAGCAGACGCCGGGTCGCGCAAGGTTTTCTTGGCCGGCGGATGTGTGGGCAACGGTGCTGCGGTCTTGCCGTGCCGGGCGAGCCACTGATCGGGATCAATGGCTTCCACCTTTACGCGCCCCGTACCGTGGTCGGTCAACCCAAGCCTTGAAGCCGCCGCGTAGGAAAGGTCAATCACCCGTTCGCTATGAAAAGGCCCACGGTCATTAACCCGCACAATCACCGACTTGTTGGTGCCCGCCCGCGTGACACGAGCAAAGGTCGGCAGCGGCAGCGAACGGTGCGCCGCGCTCATCTCGTACATGTCATAAATTTCACCGCTGGACGTGGCGTAGCCGTGAAATTTTTTGCCGTACCAAGACGCGGTGCCGGTTTCATTATACCCTTTGGCGTCGGGCAGTACCCGGTAGCTTTTCCCCCACACCGAGTAGGTGGAACGATTGCCCGCCCGGGACAACGGCTCCTTGCGCGGCGTGGCGTCGGGCACATCGGACACGTCAGGCGGATTAAGCGGATAGGCATCGGCATTCATGGCATAGCGTCCGCCGCCTGATTCATTGCCACTGCTCGTCGCGGCCTTTTTCTCGGGCGCTGCGCTACCGGCACTTTCCGGCGCTGGCGGCGCAGCGCTCTGGCTGGCGCAGCCGGCAAGCGTCAGCAACGCGCAGGCAACGCCTGTGCACAATAGCGTGCGGGAAGTGGCGATAGACCATGTCATGCCTCGGCGGTGTCTCATGCCTGCTCCTCATCGTGATCGGGTGACACGTTGTCTTTCGCCATAGCGTCGGCGATGGCCTCGGCAAGCTCGGCCACTGCCATGGCGTAAAGGTGGCTGTGGTTATAGCGCGTGATCACGTAAAAGTTGAACCCACCCAGCCGATATTGAGGCGCGCCATCCTGCATAGCCAAACGCAGCGGCACCACCAGGCGCGCGGGGTGCTGGGAAAATGCCTCAGCAGCGCTGCCCACCGGCGTAATGCCGGCTTGTGCCACCTCGTCAAGCGTGACCGCAGGCCGCGAGGTCTGATTCAGCGCGATACCCGCAGGCGGCGTTTTTGGCCCCTCTGCCGGCTGGTACACGGTCTCGCCGGCGCGCCAGTCGTGCTCGGCAAAATAGTTGGCCACGCTGCCAATGGCATCCACCGGGTTATGCCACAGGTCGCGCTTGCCGTCGTCGTCAAAGTCGACCGCATAGGCTTCATAGCTGGTGGGAATAAACTGCGGGTAGCCCATGGCACCGGCGTAAGAGCCGCGCAGCGTGTCTGGCTCAACGTCCTGCTCAAAGGCAATACGCAAAAACGCCGCCAGCTCGCCGCGGAAGAATTCGCCGCGCTGCGGGTGCTCAAAGGCCAGCGTGGCCAGCGAGTCCAGCACGCGGTGCTTGCCCGTATAGCGCCCGTAGTAGGTTTCCACGCCGATAATCGCCGCTATCACTTCAGGCGCAACGCCATACTCGGCCTGGGCTTTTTTCAGCGCCTCGCGATAGCGGCGCATAAAGGCAGTGCCTTCTTCAATGCGCTGGTCAGTCAGAAAAATGGCTCGGTATTCAGGCCATTCCAGATGATGCTCGGCCGCACCGGACATAGCATCCAGCACCTCTTGGCTGGCATTCGCCTGGCTCAGCGTTTTGATGAGAAAGTCACGGGGCATGCCCTGCTGGCTAAGCTCATCCACCAGCGCCGCTGCATCTGAGCCCGCTTGCCGAGGGTCAAAATCAGGCGCGGCAACGACGCCGCCGGCAACGCCCAGTACGCCCAGCACCATGGCCGCCGCTTGGCGCCGCAAACGTGGCTGAGAGGCTTTATACATTAGGCTTAACTCCTAAAAATGACTGTCCTGAAAACGGCTATATGGCACTGTCGTGCTGCCGCGTTAACGCGGCAGCAGACGACGATGGGCGTGAACTGACATGAGAATACCGAACCCCGCCAGCAGGGTCACGCTCGAGGTGCCGCCGTAGCTGATAAGCGGCAGCGGCACGCCAACCACGGGCAGGATGCCGCTGACCATCCCCACGTTGACGAACACATAGATAAAAAACGTCAGGATGATACTTCCGGCCACCAGCCGCCCAAAGGTATCCTGAGCGCCGGTCGCCAGCCACAGCCCTCGGCACACAATAATCAGGTACAGCGCCAACAGCGCCGTCATGCCTACCAGGCCAAACTCTTCGCCCAGCACGGCGATAATAAAATCGGTATGCCGCTCGGGCAGAAATTCAAGCTGTGACTGGGTACCCTCAAACCAGCCCTTGCCCCAAACGCCGCCGCTGCCGATGGCCGTGGTCGACTGAATGATGTTCCAGCCGGCACCGAGCGGGTCACTTTCGGGATTTAAAAATGTCAGTACGCGCTGGCGCTGGTAGTTTTGTAAATTTACCCACAACAGCGGCAGCGCCGCGCCCAGCATGAGTATAAAAACGCCAATCAGCCGCCACGAAAGTCCTGCCAGCAGCACCACAAGCAGCGCCGCGCTCGCCACCAAAATCGACGTTCCCAGATCCGGCTGCATGGCAATCAGCACCACTGGCGCTCCGATAATCAGCGCAGAGACCACTAAATGGCGCAGCCTTGGCGGCAGGCCAACGCGGCTAAGGTAGGTGGCCACCATTAACGGCGTGGCGAGCTTCATCATTTCCGAGGGCTGAAAGCGGATGACGCCGGGGATTTCCAGCCAGCGCTTTGCGCCCATGCCGATATCGCCCACCAGCTCGACTGCCAGCAGCATCGCCATTCCCAGCCCATAGACCAGCGGTGCCAAGCGCAGAAAGGTCGCGGGGGGAAACTGAGCAATAACCACCATGGCCGCAAGCGCTACGCCAAAGCGCCACGCCTGTCCGGCCACCATCTCGCCATGCTGCCCTGAGGCACTGTAAAGCACCAGCAGCCCTGCCCCCATCAGCAGTAACAAAAGCCCCAGCAGCCACGGATCCAGGTGAATGTTTTCCCACAGGCTTTTACGTCGCGACATACCGCTATCCGGCGGGCGTACGGGGTAACGGTTAAGCAGGCGTGCAAACGTGGTCCAAGGCATGACCTACCCCCCCTCTCCGCTGCGTTCACTGTTAGCAGCGTGATCATCACCCGCCTCGTTATCGTCCTCATCACTGCCGGGAAGATGGCCTTCATCCAACAGCCAGGCATCGGTCATCGCGCGTGCCACGGGGGCTGCATGGGTGCTGCCGCCGCCGACGTTTTCCACGATGACCGCCACCGCGATTTGCGGATCGTCAACCGGCGCAAAGGCAATAAACAGCGCGTGGTCGCGCAGCCGCTCGGCCAGCTCTGCAGCGTTATAGCGCTCGTCCCGGCCCAGCGAAAAAACCTGAGCGGTGCCGGATTTTCCTGCCATGCGGTACTCAAGCCCTTTGCCGGTTCGTCTGGCGGTGCCTTCCCGACCGCTAAGCACCTTTTCCATGCCATTGAATACGGTATTCCACCCGTCTGCGTTATCCAGCTCAATATCCTCGGGCGTATCGGGCAGCGCGCGGGGCAGCGGTTCAGCGTCGACCTTGCGCGCCAGACGCGGTTTGACCCAATCGCCTTTATTGGCAAGCGTTGCCGTCGCCGTCGCCAACTGCAGCGGCGTGATTTGCAGATACCCCTGGCCAATGCCCACCGACAGCGTTTCACCGGGATACCAGGGCTGGTTATAGCGCTCGCGCTTCCACTCGCGAGAAGGCAGAAGCCCACGGCTTGCGCCCTGCACATCGTGCGCGACGCGCTGCCCCAGGCCAAAGGCGCTTAGCTGGCGCTGTAGTTTATCGATGCCGAGGTCGTGGGCCAGCGAGTAGTAATAGGTGTTGTTAGACACGGCCAGCGAGCGCTCCATATCAACCCGCCCATGCCCCCAGCGCAGCCAATTGCGGTAGCGGCGCGAATCGTTGGGTAGCTGAAAGTAGCCCGGGTCGTTGATCGTTTTTTCCGGTGTGATCACCGCTTCGCGCAGCCCCGCCATGGCCACAAACGGCTTGATGGTCGAGCCCGGCGGATAATGGCCGCGAATCGCACGGTTAAATAGCGGCAAATCAAGATTCTGCTGAAGCGCGCGGTAAGAGGCCACATCGATGCCGGTCACAAACTGGTTGCTATCAAACCCCGGCGCTGACGCCATAGCCAATATTTCACCGCTTTGCGGCTCAATCGCCACAATAGAGCCGCGGCGGCCATCAAGCAGGTCAAACGCCAGGCGCTGTAGGCCGGTATCAAGCGTTAGCGTCAGGTTTTTGCCGGGCACCGGATCGGTGCGACCCAACTCGCGCAGCACCCGGCCCCGCGCGTTGGTTTCCACTTTGCGCAGCCCCGCCTCGCCGTGCAGCACCTCTTCATAAAAACGCTCAACGCCGGTCTTGCCAATAAAATGGGTTCCCGCATAGCGCCCGGTATCCAGCGTTTTAAGCTCCTCGGCGTTAATCCGCCCGACATAGCCAAGCGCGTGAGACATGATGCGAGCATCGGGGTAGTAGCGCAAAAGCTGCGCTTCGACTTCAACGCCGGGTAGCCGGTGGCGATTAACCGCCAAGCGAGCAATTTGCTGCTGATTTAAATCACTCATCAAAAGTGCCGGCTGAAAGGGGCGCTGGCGCTGGCGGGAACGAAGCTTGAATGCCTCGATGTCGTCTTCAGGCAGGTCGAGAAGCGCGACCAGACGCTCAAGGGTCTGGTCCAGATCATCCACCCGTTCACGTACCAGCGTCAGATTATAGGTAGGGCGGTTTTCGGCCAACAGCACGCCGTCGCGGTCATAAATCAGCCCCCGCGTGGGCGGCAACGGCTCCACGCGTACGCGGTTATTTTCCGAGCGGGTGCTGTACTTATCGTGCTCGACAACCTGCAGATACACCAGCCGGCTGACCAAAAATGCGCTAAGCACGATCACCACAATAAGCGCCAGAAACGCCCGAGTGCGAAAGATCCGCAGCTCCTGCTCGGTATTTTTTAACGTATCAAGGCGCGGCGGCATGGCGACAGCTAACGGTTACACAAAAGCAAAACAATCGAGAAAACTCTCCGAATCGTGCTACATAAAAAACGCCGTACTAGCGGTGGTACGGATGACCCACCAAAAGCGTCCAGGCACGGTACAGCTGTTCGGCCAGAATGACGCGCACCAGCGGATGGGGCAGCGTCAGCGGCGACAACGACCAAGCGCTATGCGCGGCGGCCGAAAGCTCCGGCGCCAAGCCATCTGGCCCGCCCACCAAAAGCGCTACGTCGCGCCCCTGCATCCGCCAGTCGTCCGCCTTTTGTGCCAGCGTTTGCGTCGTCCAGGGCTGGCCTTTTACCTCCAGCGCCACCAGCTGCTCATCGCCTTTTAAACGCTCGCGTATGCGCCGAGCTTCCTGCTCCCGCGCCTTGGCGGCAGGGGTATTCTTGCCGCGCTGGCCCAGCGCAATTTCTTCTATTTCCAGCGAGAAGTCACGCGGCAGCCGCTTGCGATAGGTCTCAACGCCTTCCTCTACCCAGCCGGGCATGCGCGTGCCTACCGCCAGCAGCCGTATTTTCATCGCGAGCCGGCCTGCTCTTCCATGCGCTCATGTAACTGCTCGATGCCGCCCTCGGCAGGCAAATCTGCCCACAGGCGCTCTAAATCGTAAAGTTCGCGAGCTTCGGGCAGCATGACATGAACAATCACATCGCCCAGATCCACCAGCACCCAGTCGGTAGTGCCGCCGCCCTCAACGCCGAGCGGATCAAGCCCCTGCGACTTGGCTTTTGCCACCACGTTTTGTGCCAACGCCGATGCGTGACGCGTCGAGGTGGCGCTGGCAATCAGCATCACATCGGCGACGTTGGTGAGCTTGGCCACGTCGAGCGCAGTAATGTCGCGGGCTTTCAGTTCTTCTAGCGCGTCAATCGCTAGCGTTTTTAACGTATCAATATGCATGAGCGGTAAATGCCAACCCCGTAGAAAATCGTGTAAAGCCGGCCATTGTAACGGCTTTAGGTGTGACTGCCAGCGCTATTCGTCCGCCTGATAACCGTCCTGGCGATAAAGGCGCCTGGCCGTAGCGATGCGCTCAACGGCGTCAGGCAACAAATAACGTACGCTTTCGCCCTGCTGCAACCGGCGGCGTATATCAGTGGCGGAAATCGCCATGCGCGATGGCAGCGTAACGCGCAACAGCCCGCCGTGGGGCCACTGCATCAAGGCCGACGCGTCTGCGACCTCGCGCTGACCAATTAGTTCCCTAAGTGCGGGAGAATCCGCCTCGGGATACCCCGGCCGCGCGATCACCACGATATGCGCCAGCGCAAACAGACGCTCGGGGGCGTGCCAAGCGGCCAGCCGTGAAAAAGCATCCTCGCCCAGCGCCATGACCAGTCGCGCATCACCGCCGTACTCCTCGCGCAGCTCAGCTAAGGTGTCCGCGCTATAGGAAGGCCCCGCACGATCGAGCTCGCGCCCGTCGGCGTAAAGCCCGGGGGTATCGCCAATGCCGGCTTCAAGCAGCGCCAGGCGCTCTTCAGCGGCGACCTGAGGGCGCCCGCGAAGCGGCGGCTGGGGTGCCGGAATCATGTGCAGCCGGTCAAATGCCAGATGCTCATAAAGCTCCACAGCGCTGCGCAAATGCCCCAGATGCACGGGATCGAAGGTGCCACCCAGCATGCCGATGCGCGGCGCCGTGGCTGGAGGCGTACTCATACGTGTAGCCACGCCCTGGGTCATTGGCGAATCTGGCCATCGCCCAGCACCACGTATTTGCGCGTGGTCAGCCCCTCAAGGCCGACCGGGCCGCGGGTGTGGAGCTTGTCGGTAGAAATGCCGATTTCCGCGCCCAGTCCGTACTCAAAGCCATCGGCAAAGCGCGTGGAGGCGTTGACCATTACCGAGCTTGAGTCCACCTCGGCCATAAAGCGCCGCGCCAAGCTGTAGTCCTGGGTGATAATCGCATCGGTATGCTGCGAGCCGTAGCGCTCGATATGCGCCATGGCGTCATCCATGCCGTCGACCACCTTGATAGCCAGCACCGGCGCCAGATATTCCTCGCCCCAGTCGCTTTCCTTGGCCGCCACCGCCTGGGGCAGCACGGCCCGAGTGCGCTTACAGCCGCGCAGTTCGACCTCGTATTCGGCAAAGCGCCGGGCAAGCTTAGGCAGCAGCGCCTCGGCAACGGGCGCATCAAGCAGCAGTGTTTCCAGGGTATTGCAGGTGCCGTAGCGCTGGGTTTTAGCGTTGATGGCAATGGCCAGCGCTTTCTCCTGATTCGCCGTGGCGTCAACGTAAACGTGGCATACGCCGTCCAGGTGCTTGATCACCGGCACTTTGGCCTCCCGCGAGATCCGCTCGATGAGCGACTTACCCCCGCGCGGAATAATCACGTCGACAAACTCAGGCATGCTGATCAGCTCACCCACGGCGGCGCGGTCGGTGGTGGCTACTACCTGCACGCTGCCCGCCGGCAAACCGGCGTCTTCAAGGCCGGCTTTGAGGCATTCGCTCAGCGCGGCGTTAGAGGCGCGTGCCTCGGAGCCGCCGCGCAAAATGCAGGCGTTGCCGGATTTCAAACACAGGCTCGCCGCTTCAACGGTGACATTGGGACGCGACTCGAAAATGATCCCGATCACCCCCAGCGGCACGCGCATCTGCCCCACCTGAATACCGCTGGGCCGCGCGCGCAGGCCGTCGATCTCACCGACCGGATCAGGCAGCGCGGCCACCTGCGTAAGCCCTTCGATCATCGCGTCGATGCGCGCCTCACTAAGCGCCAGACGGTCCAGCAGCGCGGCGTCAAGCCCCGCCTCGCGTCCGCGCTGCATGTCGTCGGCGTTGGCCGCCAACACCGCCTCGCGCGAGCCGTCCACCCGCTTGGCCATAGCTAGCAGCGCGCGGTTTTTACGCCCGCTATCAGCGCACCGCAGGCCACGCGCAGCCTTTCGAGCGGCACTGCCCAGCGCTTGCATGTAGGCGGGAATATCCGCGGTATCAGATAGCCAAGGTGAAACGCTCATACCTTACTCCGTGTACGGTGGTCAGTTAAGCTATTAGTATCCAGACGCGATCAATATCAAAAAACGATTAAATAAGCCACCATGCCCAACAAATACAAAGTTCATCCTCTGCGCATCAACCTGCTGGCCGTCGCGGCGGTGCTGGCGCTCTGGACACCCTCTGCACCGCCGGCGGCAGCGCTAGTGCTGTGGATTTCCATTAGCTGGCTTTTCATCACTGCCTTGCTGATCGAGTTCAGCCACCGGCGCGCCCACGGGCTGCCGTGGCAGCTATTTCCCGGCATGCTGTTAATAGGCCTCATTGCCGCCGCGCCAGAGCGCCACGTGCTGCTGGTTTGGGCATGGGTCGCTTTCTTCATGCTGCCTCAGCCCTATTGGGTTACCACCTTCAATATCAGCGGGATGCTGCTGAGCATGATATTGATCACGCCGCAGCTGGGCCTGCCCACCTGGGCATTCATGCTGCTGACGCTTTGCATACTGTGCCTGATAGCCATGTCACGGGCACGCCAGCTGACGTTGATAAACGGTGATATTCTGCAGCGTCTGCGCTTAATGCCCGGGTTTAATTTATGGGCGCGCGAGCAGCTGCTGCGCGATTTGAAACGCGAACAGTTACGCTGCGAACGCGAATCCATTCATGGTGAGCTATTGTTGTTTCATGTCAAACGCCGCCAGCTGTGGCCCATGGCGCCCAAGCTCTGTCACCTCATCTACGGGTTTGAAAACGCCTACCGCTTTGATGCCCATACGCTTGCCACGATATTGCTCTCGCGTTCACCGAGCGAAGCGGCCGAACGCCGTCAACTTCTGGCGGCCGCGTTTCCCTCCAGTGCGATTAGTCAATACATAGAGCTTGCCGACATCGAACTCGACCCCCTCGATTTACATACGCTCAATACGGTCTCCCCCAAAAACATCAACGCAGCAGCACGCCAACAGACAGGTGAACTGTGATCAGACATCGTATCTCGCGGCGCTTGATGACCTTGGCCTATATCGCCAGCACAGGCTTGATGACAGGTTACACCGCCTGGCGCTACGCCATGGGGGATTACGTCACCTTATTTACCCCGCTTTTCATGGTGCTAGTGCTACTCGCCGCCTTACTGCTGCACCTCTGCCGCTCTCCCTCACCGTACTTGCCGCGCATGATACTGCTGATAGCCACCTATGTGACGATGCTGGCCGCTATCTGGCAGCCGCCGGATATATCGCTTGTGTGGCTGGGTCTGCCGCTGGCAGCAACATTCTTGCTGCTGCCGCTATGGACCGCGCTCAGCATTAATATCTTGCTGGCACCGGTATGGTGGTTCACGCCCCTGCACAGCGCGCCGCCCAGCTGGGTAATGGTTTTTTTGGCCACCGCGCTGCTGCTCGCACTGCCGCGCTGGGAGCACGCCCGGCGCCGAGCCTTACTCCGCGCCACTGATCCGCACGATAGCGAATGCGATGCTTTCCACATTGATGCCCTACGCGAGCGTCTGCAAAGCGAATGCCAGCGCGCCATCGTGCTCAATCGGCGCCTTGCGGTACTGGTTATCCACCTACCGCAGATGGACATGGCCGGAGAACAGTTTGGTCTTCGCGCCCAGCTTGCGCTGCTGGAAATCCTGTGCCATGAAGTCCGGCTCCAGTGCCGCGATTACGATGTACTAGGACGCGCCGCGACCACCACTCTCTGGCTGACCCTGCCCCACACCAGCGAAAGCGGCGCGCTGCTGGTTCGCGAGCGCCTGACGCGTGGGCTATCCCGCCATGTATTGGTCGAAACCGGACAGCTGGAAGCGCGAATTGCCGCCTGCCTGCTGCATCAAAACGAAAGCGTCGACCAGTTCATCAAACGTCTTGAAAACCGTGCCGACGTTTTGGCAGCGCCGCCCGACACGGCGTGAAGACCTAGCCCAATACCCGGCCATCAAGCCGGCATGCCTTGGGTTCAGCTCAGCTCAGCTCAGCTTAGCGCCAGCCACAGCCCCACGCCCACCATCAGCGTGCCAGAAACGCGGTTCATCAGCCGTACACCGGCGCCCCTGGCCAGCAGCCGGCGCAGCGTTTTGCCGCCGGTGGTGTAAATCATCAGGCTGGCAAACTCAAGGGTAAGAATCACCGCCACCAGCATTCCCAGCTGGGGCGCAAGCGGGCGGGTATCGTCCAGAAACGGCGGCAGCAGCACCATGAAAAACGCCCAGCCCTTGGGGTTGGCGATGGCCGTCATAAAGCCTTGCACAAAAAGCTGGCCGCGCGCGGCCGGTGCATTTTGATCAAGCCCGTCAGGAATCGCCATGCGCCCGCGCGAACGCCACATCATTACGCCCAGATACACCAGATACGCCCCACCCAGCCACTTGAACAGCACAAACACTTCGGGGGTTTTCAGCATCAGCGCTGCCACGCCGGCACCTGCCGCTACCGCTACCAGCCCCACGCCCAGAAGCTCGCCGATCATCATCCACAGCGTGCGTTTTACGCCCTGGGTCATGCCCAGCACCATGGCAAGGGTCATACACATGCCCGGCGTCAGCGACACCAGCATAAACATGGGCACGAACACCGAAAGCGTCCCCGCAGAAAGCATAAAACGCTCCTTTATGGATCAGATGATGGCTCGCTGCCCTCACCCCAGCGCGGCATCAGCGCGTGCTCAATACCCAACTGGTTGAGGATTCGCGCGACGATAAAATCAATCAGATCGTCAATTGACTCGGGGCGATGATAAAACCCCGGGGCTGCCGGCAGTATCACCACGCCCAGGCGGCTGAGCGTGAGCATGTGCTCAAGATGGATCGGCGAAAACGGGCTTTCTCTTGGCACCATCACCAGCCGGCGGCGCTCTTTGATGGCGACATCCGCCGCGCGTTCGATCAGGTTATTGCTCGCGCCCGTCGCCACCGCCGAGAGCGTGCCGGTCGAGCACGGGCAAATCACCATGGCCGACGGCGCGCCGGAGCCCGAGGCCACCGGTGCCATCCAGTCCTCGCGGCCAAAGCAGCGGATCTGGCCGCTTGCCGCCCCGCTGCGCAGTGTTAATGCCGTGGCCAGCCTTGCCGGCGCCGCCGGCAAGGTAGTCTCGGTTTCGGTGGCAATCACCATGTGCGCGGCCTTGGACACCATCACCCAGACCTCGTGGCCGGCCGCCACCAGCACATCGATCAGGCGCAGCGCGTACTGCGCGCCGGAGGCGCCGGTCAGTGCCACCGTTACCGGCGGTTTGAATGTCGTCATAGCGGATTACTCCTGATGCGCGGCGTCAAGGGCGGCCAACAGGCGCTCGTGAATACCCCCAAAGCTGCCGTTGGACATCACCACGATTCGGTCTCTGGGGGATGCTGCGCTAACTACGGCGGCCACCAGCGCGTCGATGTCGTGATACAGGCTGGCGCGCTCGCCCTGCGGCGCAATCAGCGTATCCAGCGACCAGTCAAGCGCCGGCGGCTGGTACCAGAAGGCGTGGTCAGCATCCGCCACGCTATCATTCAGCCGCGCCTTGAGTGCGCCCAGGCGCATGGTGTTGGAGCGCGGCTCGATAACCGCCAGCAGCCGCCCGGTGGGCGTGGCCGCGCGCAGCCCGCCAAGGGTCGCGGCAATGGCCGTAGGGTGGTGGGCAAAATCGTCGATCACCTGAATGCCGCCGATCTCGCCGCGCACTTCCTGGCGCCGCCGCGGGCTTTCAAAGCGTGAAAGCGCGGCACAGCTGCGGGAAAGATCCACGCCGCAGGCATGCGCTGCGGCCAAGGCGGACAGCGCGTTGCGCGCGTTGTACTCGCCGGTCAGCGACCACTCCACCACCGCGTCTTCATCCTCACCCCCCTGCGCGGCGGTATGAATCACCTGAAAGCGGCTGGCATCGGCGTGCTCCAGGCAAAACTGCCATTCGCTGCTGCCTTCACTACCCGCCGCGGGCGCCTTGCCAAACCTCGCCACCGGCGTCCACGCGCCCTGCGCCAGCACGCGCTCAAGCGCCGGCTGATCATCGGCCACCAGCAGCTGCCCGTTGCCCGGCACGGTGCGCACCAGGTGATGAAACTGGCGCTCAATCGCGGCCAAGTCAGGAAAGATATCGGCGTGATCAAACTCTAAATTGTTGAGCACGGCGATCTGCGGGCGGTAGTGAACAAACTTGGAGCGCTTGTCGAAAAACGCCGTGTCGTACTCGTCAGCCTCCACCACAAAGGGCGCGTCCGGCGCGCCCAGCCGCGCCGAGACGCCGAAGTTACGCGGCACCCCGCCAATCAGAAAACCCGGCGTCTGGCCGGCGCTTTCCAGCAGCCACGCCAGCAGGCTTGCCGTGGTGGTTTTGCCATGGGTGCCGGCCACGGCGATGACGTTTCTGCCTGCCAGCACATGCTCGCAGAGCCACTGGGCGCCGGAGGTATACGCAAGGCCGCTATTCAACAGCGCCTCGACTTCCGGATTGCCGCGCGACAGCGCGTTGCCCACCACCACCAGGTCCGGCACCGCGCCCGAGGCGTCGCGCAGGTTAGCGGCGCCAAAGCCGTCCTGCAGAGCAATACCGGCATCAACCAGCTGGGTGCTCATCGGCGGGTAAACGTTGGCGTCTGACCCGCTAACCCGATGGCCAAGTTCACGCGCCAGAAGCGCCAGACTGCCCATAAAAGTGCCGCAAATCCCGATAATATGCAGATGCATGGCCGTAACGCCCCTTAACGATACTCAATACGTGTGCCCTAAAGGCAAACGCGAAAAACGACCGGAAAGCCTAGCACGCCGCTCGCTATAGCTCACGGCCGGAGTGACAAACGCCGCGGCTTATTGCACGATGGCCGGCGATTATATAACCCCCGCTGTTAAGGAAGATCCATGCGCGTACTCATTCGCTACTTTTTCCGCGGCGTGCGCCTTGTGCTCACGCCGGTGATGATTATTTCTGAAAAACTCTCCACGCCCCAAGCGGTAGAGCGTTCCGAGGCCGAACAGGCCAAGATCGACAAGGCCTGCGAGACGCTCGCGTTGTACCAGTTTCGCACCTGCCCGTTTTGCATCAAGGTGCGCAAGGAAATCGCGCGGCTAGGCCTGACCATCGAGCGCCGCGACACTCAGCTTGACCCCGAACACAAAAAAGCCCTGCAGGAAGGCGGCGGCCGGGTCAAAGTCCCGTGTCTGCGAATTGAAAACGACGACGCAAGCGTTGAATGGCTGTACGAATCTGACGATATTAACGCCTACCTCCATCGCCGCTTCGGCACTGCCGCCTAAGCCATTCAGGCCGGCCGCAGCGCGATTAGCCGCGCGGTCATTCAGTGGATGAATACCCCCAGTCACTATTTCGATTGTGTAGCATGGCGCTTACTCACTATGTTGTGGGTAAGCCGCTTTTCGCCCAACTACCTGTTACGCGCTGCAAAACGCGCTTACCGGCAAGGGTGATTAACCCAGGCTACTAACAAACAATAAACATTGGGGATGTAAACCGCCATGACCGTGACTCGCACGTCGACCGTTAAAAAGACGCTACTTGCTACAGCCATCGCCGCCACGCTTGCCGGCGGCGCACTGGTGTCTAGTGTCGCCCAGGCCGAAAACACTCTGCGCATGGCCTACGACGCTGACCCGGTATCGCTGGATATTCACGAACAGCTATCCGGCGGCATCATGCAGCTATCGCACCTGATCTACGACCCGCTGGTGCGCTGGGACCAGTCGCTCAATTTCGAGCCGCGCCTGGCCACCGAGTGGGAACAGGTAGACGACACCACCATGCGCATGACACTGCGTGAAGGCGTGACCTTCCATAGCGGCAACACCTTCACCGCCAAAGACGTGGTCTGGACCATCGAGCGCTTAAAGAAAAGCTCGGACTTCAAGGCGATTTTCGCCCCTATCGAAAGCGCCACCGCGGTGGACGAGCACACCGTCGAGATCAACACCGTCAAGCCTTACCCGCTGCTGTTGAACCTTGCCACTTACATCTTCCCGATGGACAGCGAGTTCTACTCGGGTGACGCCCCCGACGGCGACCCCAAGGATGAAATCGTCAAGAACGGTAACTCCTTTGCCTCAAGCAACGTGTCGGGCACCGGCCCCTACACCGTCACCGAGCGCCAGCAGGGCGTACGCACCGATTTTGCACGCAACCCCGACTACTGGGATACAGACTCCCCCGGCAACGTTGATCACTTGATACTCACCCCGATCAGCGAAAACGCCACCCGCGTCGCCGCTCTGCTCTCGGGCGATGTCGACTTCATCGCCCCGGTGCCGCCCAACGACCTGGACCGCGTGCGCGAAAGCGACGACGCCAAGCTGGTCACCATGTCCGGCACACGCATCATCATGCTGCACATGAACCAGAAGCGCGTCGAAGCGTTTGAAGACCCGCGCGTCCGCCAAGCCTTCGCCTACGCGGTAAATCAGGAAGCCATCGCCGACCGCCTGATGAAAGGCTTTGCCACGCCGGCCGCGCAGATGTCGCCGCAAGGCTACGTCGGCCACGTGGACTCGCTCAAGCCGCGCTACGACGTTGAAAAAGCCAAACAGCTGATGGAAGAAGCGGGCTACGCCGACGGCTTTGACATCACCATGATGGCGCCCAACAACCGCTACGTGAACGACGCCCAGATCGCCCAGGCAGTCGCCGCCATGCTGGCCCGCATCAACGTCGACGTGGACTTAAAGACCCTGCCCAAAGCCCAGTACTGGGGCGAGTTTGACAACCGCGCCGCCGACATGATGCTGATTGGCTGGCACGCCGATACCGAAGACAGCGCCAATTTCCACGAGTATCTCACCGCCTGCACCGATGCCGACACCGGCGCCGGCCAGTACAACGCCGGCAACTACTGCAACCCCGAGCTCGACAAGCTGGTGGCTGATGCCAACGAAGAGATCGACCTGGAAAAGCGCGCCAACATGCTCCAGCAGGTTGAGCAAACGCTTTACGACGAAGCCGCCTTCGTGCCGCTGCACTGGCAGGACCTGGCGTGGGCATCGGCCATCAACGCCGACATCGAACCCGTGCTCAACGTGATGAACTTCCCCTACCTGGGCGATCTGGTGATCGACGCCAAAGACGCCGAATAAACCGCTTCACCTCTGTCACTTAACGACGCGCCCCCCGGGCGCGTCGTTTCCCTGTTGCTGCCACAGGACACGTTCCCATGATCGCTTTTTTGATCAAGCGTCTTTTTCACGCGCTGCTGGTGATGTTTGTCATCAGCGTGATCGCCTTCGCCATACAGGATAATCTTGGCGACCCGATTCAACAGATGGTTGGCCAGTCGGTGCCGGAAAGCGAGCGTGCCGAACTGCGCGAAGAGCTGGGGCTGAATGATCCGATGCTGACCCAGTATCTGCGCTTTGCGGGCAATGCCGCACGCTTTGATTTCGGTTATTCCTATGTGTTCAACCAGCCCACCACCGCGGTCATCGCGCGCCACCTGCCGGCCACGCTCGAGCTGGTCGCGGCCTCCACCTTTCTGATCATCGCGCTGTCGATCCCCATCGGCGTATACAGTGCCATCAAGCCCCGCGCCTGGCTGACGCGCTTTTTCATGAGCGTGTCCATTGTAGGCATATCGATACCCGTGTTTCTCACTGCCATCGTGCTGATTCAGATTTTTGCCATCGGCGTTAGCTGGTCACCCTTCCCTGCCGATACCGGCTGGGGCACGTGGCTCAACGATGCACTGTCCACCGACGGCGGCATGCCGGCCTACGGTCGCGGCAACCCGGTTCACGTATTTGGCACTTGGGACACCAACTTCGCCAGCCTTGAAGGGCTGACCTATCTGGTGCTGCCGGCGATCTCGTTGGCCTCGATCATGCTGCCGCTGTTTATCCGCCTGATCCGCGCTGAAATGCTTGAGGTGCTGCAGTCGGACTACGTCAAGTTTGCCCGCGCCAAAGGCATCTCCATGCGCCGCGTGTATTTTCTGCACGCGCTGAAAAACACCATGCTGCCGGTGATTACCGTCGGCGGGGTGCAGATCGGCACGCTAGTGGCCTACACCATTCTCACCGAGACGGTGTTCCAGTGGCCCGGCATGGGGCTGATGTTTCTTAACGCCATCGAGCGCTCCGACATTCCACTGATCGTCACCTACCTGATGATCGTTGGACTGATCTTTGTGATCACCAACACCGTGGTAGACCTGATTTACGGCCTGGTTAACCCCACCGTCAAACTGACAGGAAAGCCCGCATGACTGATTCTTCACATACATCGTCCACAAATACGCCATCTGCCGGTACGTCATCTGCAAGTGCGGCCGCACTGCCGGCGCTGCCCGGCCGCTGGGAGCGCTTTCGCGATTCTTACCTGCTGTACAGCTTCAAGCGCGACGTTATCGCCCAGCTGAGCCTGTTGGTGTTTATCGCGCTGGTGGCCATTGCCGCCTTCGCGCCCTGGCTGTCGCCCATGAATCCTTACGACCTGGCGCAGATCGACATTCTCTCATCCGAGCTGCCGCCGTTCTGGATCGACGGCAGCGACCCCGCCTACCTGTTGGGCACCGATGCCCAGGGGCGCGACATGCTCTCGACCATCCTCTACGGCGCGCGCGTTTCGCTGATCATCGGCTTTGGCGCCGTGGCGCTGCAGGCCGTGATCGGGGTGAGTTTCGGCCTGATGGCCGGCTACTTGGGAGGGCGCGTTGACGCTTTTCTCATGCGCCTGGCGGACATTCAGCTGTCGTTCTCCACGCTGATGGTGGCAATCATCGTTGGCGCCCTGGTCAAGGCCATTTTTGGCAGTGCAACGTTCAGCACCTATGCCGTGCCGCTGCTGGTGGTGATTATCGGCCTGGCCGAATGGCCGCAATACGCGCGCACCGTGCGCGCCTCGGTATTGGCTGAGCGGAGTAAGGAATACGTGGACGCCGCCCGCGTCATGGGGCTGCGTAGCAAACGCATCATGTTCCGCCACGTGCTGCCCAACACGCTATCGCCGATTTTCGTCATCTCGACGGTACAAATCGCCAACGCCATCATTTCTGAAGCCGCACTTTCCTTTCTGGGACTCGGCATGCCGGAAACCCATCCATCGCTTGGCTCGCTGATCAAAGCCGGCTTTGACTATATCCAGTCCGGCTCCTGGTGGATCACCCTGATTCCCGGCGCGGTACTGGTGATATTGGTGCTGTCGATCAACCTGCTGGGCGATTGGCTACGCGACGTGATGAACCCGCGACTTTACAAAGGCTGAGGACACCATGGCACTGCTAGAAGTCAACCACCTCGATGTTCACTTCGCCCTGCGCAAGGGCGATGTACACGCCCTGCGCGATATCAACTTTACCCTGGAGCGCGGCGAGCGCCTGGGGATTGTCGGCGAGTCCGGCGCAGGCAAATCCGTTGCCGCATTCGCACTGTTGAACCTGATCGCCAAGCCCGGCTTTATCGCCGGCGGCGAGGTCAATTTTGAGGGCAAAACGCTCAACACCATGAGTGAACGCCGCCTGCGCAAAGTGCGCGGCAATCGTATTTCGATGATTTTCCAGGACCCGATGATGACGCTCAACCCGGTGCTGTCCATCGGCGAGCAGATGATCGAATGCCTCAAAGCCCACCGCCGTATTACCAGCAAACGGGCCCGCGCCATTGCCCTGGATAAGCTGCATCAAGTGCAGATCCCCTCGCCGGAAACCCGGCTGGCCCAGTACCCGCACGAGCTTTCCGGCGGCATGCGCCAGCGCGTTATCATCGCCATCGCCCTGCTGCTGGACCCCGACATCATCATCGCCGATGAGCCCACCACCGCGCTCGACGTGACCATTCAGGCCGAGATCATGGCGCTGCTGCTCAACCTCTGCGAGCAGCACAACGTCGGGTTGATCCTGATCACCCACGATCTGGGCGTGGTTAGTCAGGTGACCCAGCGCATGCTGGTGATGTACGCCGGCCGCGTGATCGAACAGGGCCCCACCCGCGAGATCATCAACGACCCCCAGCACCCTTACACCCAGGGGCTGATCAACGCCCTGCCACAGATGGCAACGCCTGGCGAGCAGCTCAACCAGATTCCCGGCAGCATGCCGTCGCTGGATAACCTGCCCAGCGGCTGCGCCTTCCACCCGCGCTGCGGTTTCGTCGAGCGTGCCGACGGCACGACCCGCCGCGCCTGCATCGACGAGGTGCCGGGTTTCGTGACCTCCGGCAACTGCCAGGCGGCCTGTCACATGGTCGCTGAAATGGTCGACGACCGCCGTTTGAAAGAGGAAAGCTTATGAGCGCGCAGGCACACAAGACGGACGGCACTGAGGCGCTGCTGGAAATCCGCCAGCTGGAAAAGCGCTTCTCGCTGTCCGGCGACTTTCTCGACCAGCTGCGCTTCAAAGGCGGCAAGCTAGTACGCCACCAGGAACACGTGCACGCCATTAACGGCGTCACCCTTGAGATCAACCGCGGCGAAGCGCTGTGCGTGGTGGGCGAGTCCGGCTGCGGTAAATCCACCGTGGCACGCATTGTCATGGGGCTTTTATCGCCCTCGGCGGGTGAAATCCACTACGGCGGCACGCGCATCGACAACCTCAGCAGCCGCCAGCTGTTGCCGTTTCGCCGGCGCATGCAGATGATCTTTCAAAACCCCTATGCCTCGCTCAACCCGCGCATGACCATTCAGCAAACGTTGGAAGAGCCGCTGCGCCTGCACAATCCGGACTGGAACCGCCAGCAAATTGTCGAACAGGTCGAGCAGGTCATGGCCTCGGTGGGCATTGACCCGGACTGGGGCAAACGCTTTGGCCACGAGTTTTCCGGCGGCCAGCGCCAGCGCATCGCCATTGCCCGGGCGCTGGCGGTGGACCCTGAGTTTATCGTCGCCGACGAGCCGATCTCAGCGCTGGACGTCTCGATCCAGGCGCAGGTGCTGAACCTGCTGATGGATGCCCAGCACGAGCGTAACCTGACGTACCTGTTCATCACCCACGACCTGGCCGTGGTCGAGCACTTCGGTACCCGCGTAGCGGTCATGTACCTGGGCACGGTGTGCGAAATTGCCGACACCGCGACGCTGTTCGCCAACCCGCGCCACCCTTACACCCAGGCGTTACTCTCGGCCATTCCGCGCCTCGACGACGACGGCCCGCAGCATATCCGCCTGGAAGGTGAAGTGCCCACGCCCGTCAACCTGCCCAGCGGCTGCGTGTTTCACGGCCGCTGCCCGTACGCCAACGCGCGCTGCAAGCAGGAAGTGCCGGTATTACAAACCCAGGATGACGGCATCCGCGTGGCATGTCACGCTGTCGAGGAAGGCCGGCTATAATGGCGGTTCTTTCCATCACACGGGCAGCTACGAGGCGGGCAGAATAAGCTATGGAAATTCGCTGGCTGGAAGACTTTATCGCCCTGGCCAGAACGCGGCACTTCTCTCGCGCAGCCGACGAACAGCACGTTACCCAACCGACCTTTTCCCGGCGCATCAGGCTTCTGGAAGAGGAAATGGACGTCACGCTGATCAACCGGCAAACGCTGCCGTTGTCGCTGACGCCCGAAGGCGAAGAGTTTCTCGCGCTGTGCGAAAAAATCACCGAAGGCGTACGCCTCACCCGCGAGCGCATGCGCGACATTAGCGCCGGGCACCAGCGGCGCATCAGCGTTGCCGCGCCGCAAAGCCTACTCGCGCATTTTCTGCCCGAGTGGCTTAGCCGTATGGGCTTTGAGGGGCGCATGCAGCCCTACCTGCGCGCTACCGGCTGGGCGGCGGCGGACTATTTCAAAGCGCTGAACCGCGGCGAGTGCGATTTAGCCCTGTGCTACTGGCCGCTTGAGCGCTGTGATCTGGAGCTTGACACCAGCGCATGCAGCTACCGCATCGTAGGCCACGAGCAGCTGATCCCCGTGACCGCGACCACCGCACAGGGCGCGCCGCTGATCACGCTGCCCGCCAGCCGCCAAGCGCCGGCGCCGTGGCTTGCCTACCCCAAACGCGGCCTGCTGGGCGCCGCTCTCGATACGCACCTGGCGCGCATGGCTCATTCCACCAGCCTCGCCGTACAAAGTGAGAATCTCTATGCAGCCAGCATCAAAGAACTGGTGACCTTGGGTTACGGCATGGGCTGGCTGCCCGAGCGCACGGTGCGCGCTGAGCTTGAAAACGGCACGCTCACCCGCGCCGGCGATTCGCGCTGGGACGTACCGCTGGCGCTGCGTCTTTACCGCCACCAAAAGCACCACCCCGCTGAACTCGACGCGCTTTGGAGTGAGCTCTCAACGCGGAGCAGCCCACGCTAGGCGTCGTTACAAGCTCGACCAACATCCATGTTGATCCACACGGTTTTGCTACAGGGAGAACCCTCCGGCATGTCTGATACGCTTTACCACCTGCAACAGGCCCACATCAACCGGCTGCTGGACGCCTATCGCGCGCTGATGCAGCAACACAGCCTTGACGCCATCGCCCTTTACAGCGGCCATGCCGCACCCCACTACGGCGACGACCAGTACCCCGAGTTTCAAGCCGCAGGGCATTTCCTCCATTGGGTACCGCTGCTTGAGGCGCAGCACAGCTGGCTGATTATCACGCCAAACGAACGCCCGCGCCTGATGCTCCACGCGCCGACAGATTTCTGGCACCTATCACCCGAGCTTCCCGACGAGCCCTGGGTTAGCGAGTTTGCAATCGAGCTTGTCAATGAAGCCGCCGCCCCTTCGCTTGCCGGCCAGGTTGCGCTGATCGGCAACGTCGACGCCCTGCAAGATAGCCCCGTCGCCCTGCCCCACGGCGAGGCCAACCCACCGGCACTGGTGGGCGCGCTTGACGAGCTGCGCATGCACAAAAGTGCCTATGAGATCACCTGCCTGCGCGAAGCCAACCGCCTGGCCAAAGCCGGCCACGAAGCCGCTCAGGCGGCCTTTGCCGGCGCCAGTGCGGAGCTTGATATTCAGCTGGCCTATCTCGGCGCCAGCCGCCAGCGCGAAGCACACGTGCCCTACGACAACATCATCGGGCTTAACCAGCACGCCGGCGTGCTCCACTACCAGCACTACGACCTGCACTCGCCCGGTAAGCGTTACAGCCTGCTGGTAGACGCCGGACGGCGCTTTCGCGGCTACTGCGCCGATATTACCCGTACCTGGGCCGGCCCCGATGCACCGGCAACGTTCAGCACGCTGATCGACGCCATGCACGGACTCAAAGACAACCTGATTGCCGACATTGCCCCGGGCGCTGATTACCTCGCCCTGCACCAAAAAATGCACCATCAGCTAGGCGAGATTCTGGTCAGCCACGACCTGTATCGCGGCACCGCTGAGGCCTGTGTAGAAAACGGTGTGACCCGCGCCTTTTGCCCCCACGGCCTGGGCCATTCGCTGGGCCTACAGGTACACGATGTGGCCGGGCTTAAAACACCACACGGTGAGCCCGCTCCGGCGCCCGACGCGCATCCGGCACTACGTCTTACCCGCACGCTTACGCCGGGCATGGTGGTCACCATCGAGCCGGGGCTTTACTTCATCCCCATGCTGCTGAGCCCGCTGCGCGACACCGACGCCCCCATCAATTGGGTGCTGGTCGACCAGCTCACGCCCTGTGGCGGCATTCGTATTGAAGACAACATCGCTGTGACCGAGCAGGGGTTTGACAACCTCACGCCCTAAGCGGCCAAGTAAAAATCCGCTTGGTCGGCCAACATGCCGCCAAGGCTTATGAACTTTTAGCGCGTCGTTAAGTCACAACATATATGCGCAGCGCAAGGACGAGCACAGCGCCCGCAGTGGCAACCCAGTGAAAGCGCCGCTTGACAGCAAGCACCGCGAGCACAAAAATGGAAATGCGTATCACTATTAGTAATATGCCGAACGAGGCACGATACGGCGCAACAGGCTAATAGTGTTCTCTAGATAAACGGTTTTTAATAACTTATCCCTGATAACAGTAAGGATCTTTACATGAAAACTTCTTGGATGCTGATTCCCGCCGCTGCCTTTGCCGCCATGGCGTTTGCTTCTCCGACAATGGCCGCCGACGACGCCTGCGAACTGACCATCGAAGGCAACGACGCGATGCAGTTCAACAAAGACGAAATGAGCGTTCCGGCAAGCTGCGACGAAGTGACCTTAACGCTTAAGCACACCGGCGAAATGGCCGCAAGCGCCATGGGCCACAACTGGGTGCTGTCCGATTCCGAGGTCTATGAAGACGTCGCCAAAGACGGTATGAGCGAAGGGTTGGACAATAACTACCTGGCCCAGGACGACGAGCGCATTATCGCCCACACCGACGTCGTCGGCGGCGGTGAAAGCACCAGCGTTACCTTCTCAACCGAAGGCCTTGAAGACCGCGACCTGACGTTCTTCTGCTCCTTCCCGGGTCACTACGCCGCTATGAACGGCAGCTTTACCGTGACCAAAGAAGAAGAGTAAGGCTAACCGCCTGACCGTCACGGCACGGAGCCAACGTGCCTGATGATAAAAAGCGCGCCGTTTTACGGCGCGCTTTTTTATGACTCTCTCACCGATGGTTCAACCACTACAGGCTACTAGCGTCATCGTCGTTACGCGGCGCTGTTGCGGTTTTCTCTGCCCTGCATAACATGCGCGTAGCGTTTAGGGTTAAAGCACAGCGTAACCAACAGCATGGCGACGATGCCCACGGCCAAAAGCCCCCAGGCGGTAACAAAGCTGCCGGTTATTTCGCGAAGGGTGCCGCTTATCCACGGCGACATGGCGTTGAGCATGAAACCAAAACCCTGCATAAAGGCCGCCAGGCGGCCTGCCGCCCGGGCGTTGGGCAGGTGATCAAGCGCCAGAATCAGCCCCAGCGAGAAACACGCCCCCAGCCCAAAGCCGCCGATGGCATTCCACAGCAGCGCAAGCGACTGCGGCATGAAAATAAAGCCCAGATAGCCCACCAGCTGAGCGATCAGGCTCGCGGCCAATAGCCAGCGGCGGTCGGCATTTTTCTGGCGCTGGGCAAGCGCGGGCATTATCAGCGCGGCGAGTACCTGAAAGATGGTCATCCATGCCAGGAGCCGCCCGCCGGCCAGAGCGCTCCAGCCAAGCTCCTGATAATACACGGGCAGCCAGGTCACCACGCTTGAATAGCCGGCGTTAATCACGCCAAAGTACAGCGCCAGCAGCCACGCTCGGCGTAGCCGCCAGGGGCGCACGCCTTCAATGGTTGAGGCATCCGCCGGCGGCGCGGCGCGGCGGCGAAAAATCAAGAACCAGCCGCACAGCGTAATAACGGCCGGCACCCACCAGATGCCCACGCCCAGCTGCCAGCCGCCACGCTCGGCCAGCCACGGGCTGACCCAGGCCGAGAGGCCGCCGCCGGACATCAGCGAGGCCGAGTAAAGCCCCATGACCAACGGCATGCGCGCGCCAAAACGGCGCTTGACCAGCCCCGGCACCAGTGCCTGTATCAAGGCAATACCGGCACCGCCTAATAGCGCGGTCGATAACAGCGTGAAACCGGTGCCGCTGAACTGACGCAGCGCACAGGCCGCCGCGATGGCGGCAAGCGAAAGCATAATGCCGCGGCTTTCACCCAGCAGGCGCGAAAGCCGGCCGCTGGCAAGCGCCACTACGCCCATACACAGAAAAGGCAGCGTGGTTAGCCACGCCAGCACGCCGTAGCCAAGCCCCGTGGCCAGGCGGATGTCTTCCATCAGCGGGCTGGCCGAGGCCAGCAGCGGGCGCAAGTTGAGCCCCAGCGCCATGATGAGCAACAGCCCACCGACAAACTGTAGCGTTTCCGAATGCGCCGTTTGCGCGTGTATCGTGCCGTCCTGTGCCGCCATCGTCGCCTCGTTTATTGTTGCCTTGTGGACACTCAAGCGCTTTTGGTCGCGCCAGCAGACGGCATTGTATACATATTAACGGCGTATTGAGTACGGCTAACGCACGCCCAATAAGGCCAGCACGGCGTCTATATCCAGGTGGTGTTCAAGCGTATCGGCCAGGCGTTCAAGCTCGCGTTCGCGGTGGGCGCGGTAGTCTAGCGCATCAGCGTGGCCATGCCGCCTTCCTTAAGGTAGAGCCACGCGTATTTAACGGTTCAGTATCTCGCGTAAAATCAGGTTGATCACCGCTTCTTCGGGGTTGTCGTAGCCACGCTGGTCATAGTCATCATAGCGACGGTGTTCTTGGCGATAGCGTGAGTCGCCGAGAATATCGCGCAGCCGGGCTTCGTGTTGTTGGTCAAGCTCGCGGTAGGCGCGCTCGCGTGCCCAGTCAGAGCGAAAACGGCGCTGGTCGAGCCGGTCGTAATCGCGCTCGCGTTGGCGCTCAAAGCGCTCCAATGCGCGGCGCTGCTGACGCTCCAGGTCGCGGTCTCGCCGGTCCCAGTCGTCGTTTTTCTGCGTGGCGCCGCTGTAGCCGTCGGTGGCGTCCGAGTAGCTGTCGGTGGCACCACTATAGCCGTCGTGGCGGCGGTCGGCCTGGGCACTGGCTATGCTTAGTAACACGGCAAGTGCTACGGCGCTGGTAAGCGCTAATGGTTTAACAGCCAACGTTCGATGGTGTTTGCGCATGGTCAGGCTATCCTTTATCAACAACTAACTTCATCAGCACCCAAGAAAGCGCTTGGCTATTTTAAGCGATGATGCATGTGCCTGAGCACGCCACCGGCAAATTTCTTAATGCCTGCTCACTTTCCAGACAGACCCTTTGTCTCAGGCACAGCCGAGGCATTTAGCCACACCCCTTTGACCCAACAAGGTAAAAAGACGTATCCTAATAAGGAAAAGTTATGGATACCGCTACGGCTCCGGCTATTGTGTATTGTCACCCTCCGTGTATTGTGCTTAGCAATCCGCACTTATAAACAGTATTTAGCGGACAATAGCCGAATATTTATTAGACGATAGATCATGCCGGCTGGAACCCAGCCGCGTGACTCCTTCCCGCAAACGACACGCGCGCCAAGCGCATGTCCGCTCCGACCAACATCAGGCCATCTTGCCTCGTTAACGTTATATTGTCGGGCCTGCTTGCACCGTTCAGGCCACAGCGTTCGTTTGTGTTGTGCATGAAGGCGGGCGTCCATGACATCCAGCCAATGCTGACACGTCGCGCGGCACGTTGAGCCAGCCAGCGCGGCATCAGCCAGCCCGGAGCATGATGATATGACCAAACGCGTTGCCATTATTGGTGCAGGCCCCAGCGGCCTCGCCCAACTGCGTGCGTTCCAGTCGGCCGCTGAAAAAGGCGCCGAACAGGTAGACCTGGTGTGCTATGAAAAGCAAAGCGACTGGGGCGGCCAATGGAACTACACCTGGCATACGGGGCTCGATAAAAACGGCGAGCCCGTCCATAGCAGCATGTACCGCTACCTTTGGTCCAACGGCCCCAAAGAGTGTCTGGAGTTCGCCGACTATAGCTTTGAAGAGCACTTCGGCAAGCCGATCGCCTCTTACCCGCCCCGCGCCGTGCTCTGGGACTACATTAAAGGCCGCGTCGAAAAAGCTAACGTGCGCCGCTATATCCGCTTTAACTGCCCGGTGCGCCACGTCGCACTTGACGACGCCAGCGGCGTATTTACCGTCACGGTGCACAATCACGCCACCGACACCGTGGAATCCGCCACCTTTGACCACGTCATCGTGGCATCCGGCCACTTCTCCACGCCCAACAAGCCCGAGTTTGACGGCTTTTCCACCTTTAACGGCCGGGTGCTGCACGCCCACGACTTTCGCGACGCGCTGGAGTTTCGCGGCAAAGATCTGCTGCTTATCGGCAGCAGCTACTCCGCCGAAGACATCGGCTCGCAGTGTTACAAATACGGCGCGCGCAGCATTACCACCAGCTACCGCACCGCACCCATGGGCTTTGAATGGCCGGATAACTGGGAAGAAAAGCCGCTGCTTGAGCGCGTATCCGGCAATACGGCGTATTTTATCGACGGCACCAGCAAGCGCGTCGATGCGATTATTCTGTGCACCGGCTACCTGCATCACTTCCCCTTCCTGCCCGATAGCCTACGGTTGAAAACCAACAACCGCCTGTGGCCGCTCGGCCTGTATGAAGGCGTGGTGTGGGAAGACAACCCGCAGATGTTTTATTTAGGCATGCAGGATCAGTGGTACACCTTCAACATGTTCGACGCTCAGGCGTGGTTTGTGCGCGACGTGATTCTAGGCCGCATTGCTCTGCCCGAGCAGGCCGCAATGAAGCGCAACAGCGCCGAGTGGCGCGCCCGCGAAGAAGCACTGGCCGACAACGAGGCGATGGTTTGTTTTCAGGGCGACTACGTCCGCAACCTGATTGAACAAACCGACTACCCAAGCTTTGATATAGAGGGCGTCAACCAGACGTTCCTGGACTGGGAGCAAGACAAGCAGAACGGTATCATGACCTTTCGCGACCGCTCCTACCGCTCGTTGATAACCGGCACCCAAGCGCCGCCCCACCACACCCGCTGGCTTGAAGCGATGGACGACTCGCTTGATGCCTTCCTTCACGCCCCCGAGCGCGGCCAAAAGGCAACGCGCAAGGCCAGGGAAAAGTCCACGTCGAACAGTGCTTGATAGATATAGCCGTCCACAAGGCGCCTATGCCATAACAATCGGGAGGCCGTTGGCCTCCATCGCCCAATAAATTGGCCTCCTACAAAACCCGATATGTGTAACGCGTCATTGTAGGAGGGCAGCTGCGATGCCCTTATTATCGACAGCACAAAACCACCACAAAAAAAGCACCCCGCGGGGCGCTTTTTGCATCAACGGCACTGTCTGAGACGTTTATCAGGCGTTCAGCACGTAGCGCAGGATTTCCACCACCTGGTCGGTGCTAGTGCACCAGGCCTGGGCTTCGGCGTCGACTTCCTTGAGCGGGTGGCCAATGTCTTCGCTGTGCAGCGTGACGTAGGGCTTAGCCAGTGCGGCGCAGTAGCCCGCGTCAAAGGCGGCGTTCCACTGCTTGTACTTGTCGCCAAAACGCACGACGACCAGGTCGCTTTGCTCGATCAACGTACGCGTACGGATGGAGTTGACCTTGGACGACTTATGGTCGCGCCAGAACTTCTGGCTTTCTTCGCCGAGGTGATCGCCGGCAGCGTCGCTGGCGTCGTGGTCGGTTACCGGCGCGGTGAAAACTACATCCAGCCCGGCCGCGTCGGCGCCGCGCTGAATTTCGTCACGCCAGTCGGTGTGAATCTCGCCGGAAAGATAAACGTAAAAACTCATGGTGATCTCCTGCTAGTGGTCACGAAACGACCCATGATAGCCCAAATCGCATTTATGGAAAAACCTTCCATAAAAAGCAGCCATAAAAACGATCGGCTATTTAGCCATTGATGGGTACAAACACCGGCGCGCCGTTGACCTCGACGACGGTCAGCCGCTGGCGGTAAAGCCGCTCTAGCGCGGCGGGTTCCAGCATCTCGCGCGCCTCGCCCCAGCAGGCTTCGCCGTCGGGGTATAGCAGCAGCACGTGGCTACACCAGCGGGCGGCAAGGTTCAGGTCGTGCAGGCACAGCATCAGCGTTTTGCCCGCCGCCGCCTGCTCGGCCATCAGCGCCATCACCGCGCTTTGGTGGTGCAGGTCCAGATGGTTGGTGGGCTCATCGACCAGCCACACGGCGGGGTCTTGAGTCAGCACCGTGGCAATCGCCACGCGCTGGCGCTCGCCACCGGAGAGCGTATTCACCAGCCGTTCTTTCAGGTGCGCCACATCCAGCCGTTCAAGCGCCGCCTCGGCACGTGCCAGATCATCGGCGCCTTCCCGCTGCCACGCCGACATGTACGGGTGCCGGCCAATCAGCGCGGTTTCCAGCACCGTGGCGGGAAAGCCGTCCAGCCGCTCCTGAAACACCAGCCCCAGGCGTTTGGCAATTTGCCGGCGGCGCAGCCGCGCAAGCGACGCATCGTTCAGCTCGATGCTTCCTGCGCGCGGCGCAAAAAGCCCAGCAAGGGTATGCAACAGCGTGGTTTTACCCGCGCCGTTGGGGCCCAGCACGCCCCACACCTGCCCCGGCTCAAGCGTCAAGCTGATGGCGCGCCCGCTCTGACGGTTGGGGATGTCGATGACCAGATCATGAGTAGCAAGCACGCCCATTAGCGGCTCCGGTAGAGCAAGACAAGAAACGTCGGCACGCCGATCAGCGCGGTAATCACCCCGACCGGCAACTGCTCGGGGGCAATCACGGTGCGCGCCAGGGTATCGGCCAGCAGCAACAGCGTGCCGCCGGCCAGCGCGCAGGCGGGCAGCGTCAGACGCTGGTCGTTGCCCAGCACCAGGCGCAGCATGTGCGGCACCACCAGCCCCACAAAACCAATGCTGCCGGCGGTGGTCACCGCCACCGCGGTCAACAGGCTGGCCACGGCGTAAATGCCCCACTCCAGCGGGCGGGCATCGACGCCTAGCGCGGCGGCCTGCTGCGGGCCGCGCGCCAGCACGTTAAGGCTGCGCCCCAACGGCAACAGCACCACGCAGGTCACCAGCAACAGCACCAGCGGCGGCCAGGGCGTGCGCGCGTAAGACAAATCTCCCATCAGCCAGTAGAGCATGCCGGGCAGGCGCTCAGCGGGGGTCATTGAGAGCATCAGGGTAATCATCGCGCCCCAGCCCGAGGCCACTACCACGCCGGTCAACAGCAGCCGCGTCGGCGCCCAACCGCCCCTGCCGTGAGCCAGCCCAAACACCAGCAACGTTGACACAAACGCCCCGCCAAACGCCGAGCCAGACGCCCAGAGCCCACCTGCACCCAACAGCATGGCGCCCAGCGCGCCGATGGAGGCACCGCCGGAAAGCCCCAGCACGTAGGGGTCGGCCAGCGGATTGCGCAGCAGCACCTGCATCAACGCGCCGGCCACGGCCAACAGCCCGCCCACGGCAAAGGCGGAAAGCGCACGCGGCAAACGTAGCTCCACCACCATGGTGCGCGCCAGCCCGTCACCGCCGCCCTGGGCAATCGCCCACAGCTGGTTGAGAGAAATGGACGCACTGCCCACCCCCAGCGAAAACGCCAATGCCGCCAACGCGCACAGCGCCAGCAGCACAAGCGGCAGCCCCGTGCGAGCAGGCATTACTCGTGCTCGCGTTTTTGTCGCGCGCGCTCAAGGCGTTCGCAGAGTATCTCCGCGCCCTGCAGAAAGCGCGGTGTAGGGCGCGCCAGAAAATCTGCCGGTACGGTAAAGAGATTGCCGCCAGCCACGGCGGCCATGCTCGGGTATTGCTGCCAATAACGCAGCCAAGCGGTGCTCTTGTCGTCAATATCGGCGGCGTCGCTGCGGCCGGTGATGATGACCTCAGGATCGGCCTTGAGGACGGCTTCATCGTTAAGGCGTGGTACCAGGCGCGATTGATCGCCAAACACGTTGACCCCGCCACAGCGGCGTATGGCCCGGCCGATCAGGTGCTCATCGTTGATGCTCATCAGCGGCGCGTCCCACACCTGGTAGAAGGTAGTCACCGGCGCCCGTTCACCGTAGCGCGCTTGCAGCGCAGCCATGCCGTCACGAAAGCGCTCGGCTGCCTCGCGGCCGACGGCGTCGCTGCCGGCCAAATGCGCCAGCCGTTCAAGCGCGCTGGCCACGCCTTCCACCGTACGCAGCTCGATGTAAAATACCGGCATGCCCACCGAGTCAAGCGTCTCTAGCTGCTCGCCGGGGTTGCCCGTCACCCAGCCGATCGCCAAGTCGGGCGCAAGCCCCACCAGCGCTTCCAGATCAAGACGCGCATAGTCGCCCACCGAGGGCAGCTCATTGGCGGCGGGCGGGTAGTCGCTGTAGGCCACCACGGCGACGACGCTGTCACCCGCGCCGGCGGCAAAGGCAAGCTCGGTGGCGCCGGGTGAAAGTGCGGCAATGCGCGACGCCGGTGCCTCAAGGCAGACCTCGCGCTCCAGGTCGTCCACCGCGCAGCGGCGCTGGCCATCGGCCTCAGTGTCAGCGGCGGCGCTATTGGCTACGGCCAGCCACAGCGCAAGCGCCGCCCCAACAAGCAGTTTGGCGCGGCGCTGCAAGCGTTTATTGAGCACCAAAGCTCACGCTCAGGTAGGCCGCACGACCGGCGTTGAGGTAGTCGTCACCGTTGAAAAAGCGCGTGGTGGCGTAATCGTTGTCAAAGGCGTTTTCTACCGTCACACGGGCACGCCACATCGGGGCAAATGCCCAGCCGGCGCGCAGGTTGACGGTGCCGTAACCGCCGAGGCGGTCATCATTGGCCGCGTCGCTATAGCGATGGTTTTGCGCGATCCACGAGCCGCCCATCGACCATTCGCCCAGCTCGCGGTCAAGGTCAAGGCGCAGGCTTTCGCTGGCGCGGCCGGCTAGGCGATTGCCGGTGTCCCTGTCTTCCGGCTCCAGGTAGGTCAGCGCTGCCTGGGCGATCCAGCCGTCTACCTCTACGCCGCTTGAAAGCTCGACGCCACGAATCCGCGCCTCGGGCGTATTAAACGCCGAGGTTTGGCCGGAAATCAGGTTGTCGATATCAGTTTGGTACAGCGCAGCATCCCAGAACCAGTGGCGGTACTGACCCCGCGCGCCGAGCTCGAACGTTTTGGAGGTTTCGGCTTCTAAATCGGGGTTGCCGTAGTCGGGGTAATACAGGTCGTTAAACGTCGGCGCACGAAACGCGGTGCCGTAGCTGGCGCGCAGGGTGTGGTGGTCATCCAGCGCGTAGCCCAATGCCAGCCCGCCGGTGACTTCGTTGCCGTAGGCTTCGTTGTCATCAAAGCGCAGGCTGCCCTGCACGGTGACCGGGGAAAAATCCAACAGCCCCTGGGTAAACACCGCCTTGTTATCGCGGTTTTCTACTTCGTAGGTACCAAAGCCGGTGTCGCTGTCTTCCACGCTATCTTCTTGGTATTCAGCGCCGGCGATAAATTCGTGCGCCCCAACGGCCAAGGTGTTTTCCCAGCGGGCAGTCCGGCTGCGGGTGCTGTATTCGCTGGGGTAGTAGTCGGTCTGGGTTTCGTCCCGGGCTTCGCTGAGCGTCAGGCGGGTACGAAAATCGTCCGAGACGGCAAGCTCGCCGTAAACCCCGGCCACCTGCTGCACGTAGTCGGTATCGGCGTTGTCGCCGCTGGCATCAAACTCGGTGTTGCCCCGCGCACGCAGCGCCAGTGCGCCAAGCTCGGAGCCGTCGTTGAAGGTATGCGAAACCCGCGCCAGCGCCGAGGTGTTGTCGTAGCCCATGTCGTCGCCGCCCCGGCGCACCGGCTGGCCGTCGGTGGAAAAGTGGCTGCCAGCAAAGCTGTAGCTGGTGGTGCCGTTCTGCCCTGAATCACTTTGCCCGCTAATACCGGCGCTCAGACGCTGGGTGCCAAACGAGCCGCCGCCGGCAGAAATAGTTGGCTGCGGGCCGGACGTGTCGCCACGAGGGGTAAACAGCTGAATCACCCCGCCCACCGCATCGGCGCCGTAGAGGCTGCCGCGCGGGCCACGCACAATCTCTGCGCGGTTGAACATGCGCGGGTCAAGGTACTGGTAGCTGGGCGAGCCAAGAGTGGCCGAACGCAGACGGATACCGTCGATCATGAACAGCGTCGAGCCGCTGGACGTCCCGCGCAGGTACACGCTACTGGCCTTGCCGAAACTGCCGCTGGTTTTAACGTCTACCCCCGGCTGGCCGCGCAGCAGGTCGGTGATTTCGACGGGGTCCTGGCGACGCAAGGTGTCTTCGTCCAGCACGGTGACAGACGACAGGCTTTCATCGGCGGTGCGCGGCGCGCGGGTAGCGGTCACCACCATGGGGTTAAGCGCCTCAACGCTTTGCTGCTCGCCGGGCTCGGGATTAACGCTCTGGGCATTAACGGCCAGCGGGAGTGCCGCCAGACTGAAAGACGCAAGCGTTGTGAAGGCGTAAAAACGGTTTGACATGAAAGGTCCCTTGCTCATCGTGCTCACCCGCACGGTGTAATCGTTTTTGACCGGGCGAGGAGGATGCAGGGAGCAGCAGAGACAGGCGTCAGACGCGCCTTGCCCACCCCCGACGCCCACCGCGCCACGGCTTGTGTACCGGGTTTATGTATCCGGTTTATGTACTTGACCTCTCAGGCCGGTCTCCGGGCTGACGAGCAAAAGGGCTTTTCGTCTGGGGACTTTTGCACCTTTATTCCGCAGCGCCCTTCCCACGCCGTTAGATGGCGGCGCAGTGGCATGCGTTGCGGTTGTCTCGATCACCGTTGCGGGGGCAGCGTCGGAATGGGCACCGACTTCCCGTTTCACCGCCGCGCGTTGCGGCTGGCACCTGAGAAAGTGCGCGTAAACTAGCAAGTTGCATCGGCGAAAGCAACGCCACTGTGGGGCTACCCCTTTAAGGGCATGGCCAGCGCGCGGCTACGGCGTTGCGCTTACCGGCACAGGCACCGCCGATGAAGAGCTGCACTGCCATTCGCCTGCTCCTTTGTCTGCTTGATCGGTGGCTTGAGTCGGCTGATAGCGAAGCTGCCAGCGCCGCCCTTCGGCCTGATGAACGGTGGAGTCCCAGAACGCGACGCGCTCGAAGCGCCGGCTAAGCTCGCGGATGACGCCGCCGTGGGCAACGGCCAGCACTTTTAGCGGAGCTTTCGTTGAAACTGCCGCCTGATTGGCTTTTATGGCGGCGCAGGCGACGTCGTCAAGCCAGCCGTCCAGCCGCGCGCGCAGGTCGGCGGCGTTTTCACCCCCAGGAATCCGGCGCTCGCCAACGCTGTCGATCCACGCTCGATAGTCGGGCAGGTGTTTGAGCTCGTCGTAGGTTTTACCTTCGTAGTCACCAAAGTCGATCTCACGCAGGCGCGGCTCGGGCATCACCGGCACGCCGTTGCGCGCGGCTTGTGCCCACTCAAGTGTCTGGCGGCAGCGCGTCAAATCGCTGGTATAAATCACGTCAAAACGCTCGCTTTCAAGGGCTTGGCGAAGGCGCAAAAGTGCCGCCTCGGCCTCGGGAAATTTCAGCGGAATATCGCGCTGACCCTGGTAGCGTCGCTCCAGGTTCCAGGCGGTCATACCGTGGCGTACTGCCACAAGCTCCACAGACACAGCAAAAGCCATAGCTCTCCTCCTTCAATCATGGCGCCTATCATTGTCGCCGTTAATCCCGTGAAACGCCCGCAGCAGTGCGCATCGGGCTGCTATGCCAAACACCGCTATTGCCCCCAGCGCCAGCCACACGCTTGGCCACATAAGCGCCAGCAGAATGGGCACCAGCAGCGCCAGCGCCACGCCGTGCCCCGGCTCCTGCGAGCGGTGGCCAAATATCAGATAACCGCGCACGCGGGGGCACAGCGCGCAGGCAAGCAAGGCCGCCACGGTGGCAATAAAGCCGTCGACCACGCAGGGCACGCCCTTGGCTGCGCCGGCCAGATAGGCACCGGCCATGGCACCGATTTCCAGCCCGCCAAGGCCGGCGAGCACGCCCAACGGGGCATTGGCATCACACTGTCGCGCTTCAATGGCACGTTCAACCACGCTGATTTTATGCGTCAGCTTCACGCTATTGATGCCCGTGCCGGCACCCACCAGTCCCGCCGCCGGGTGCCCGCTGAGTACCGCCAGCATGGCACTGGCGGCGGTGGTATTGGCGATGCCCATTTCACCCACTTAAGCAGCGGCAACCTGCGGCAAACGCCCGCTGAGCCGCCTGCATGCCCACCTCAAGCGCGGCGATGGCCTCTTCGCGGTGCATTGCCGGCGTCTCCGCCATGTTGGCCGTTCCTCGGCGCACTTTGGCACCCACGACCTTGGCGTTGACGGCGGTAGCACCTAGCTCGCCGGCCACGCCGACATCAACGACTTCTAGCCGCGCACCGATGCGCCGGGAAAAGACATTGATGGCCGCACCACCGGCAGCGAACACGATAATCGCCGTCGGGTTCACGTCTGACTGCATTTGTCCGGTGATTTCGCTAAGCTGAATAGCCAGCGCTTCAAGCTTTCCGAGGCTCCCCGGCGGCTTGGTCAGCGTATCCAGATACGCACGGGACGCCGCCCCCGCCTGGTCGTCAACCGGGCGGATACACGCCGTCAGCGCGTCAAGAAAAGGGGCATGGCAGGCTCCAAGCAGGCGATCAAAGGGTAATAAAGTGGCGCTGATCATAGCAAAGCCCACTGCCCTTAACCTAGCCTTTCACCTACGCCCTGCTCACCTTAAAGGCTGACACCTGAGGGTGCATGTGAGTTTGTGTGGTGTACCCCTCTGCGCCTTGACTCTATTCAAACAATGCACCAGCTTAATAAGCGGAGCGCTATGCGTGGTCGTAACAGACAATGACAATAAAGCCCGGCCGGTGATATATCAGCCGGCCTTCGGGCCAGCCAGGAGTTCCCCATGAAGAAACACCCCACTGATACCAAGGCTCGCGGCATCCACGAGCTCTATGCCGACGATCCTGAAAGGGCCGATAAACAGCTCTGGGATCGCGAGGTAGACCCGACCAGCCGCCGCGGCTTTTTGAAACGTTCGAGCCTGCTGGCCATGGCCGCCGCCGTAGGCGGCTCAATCCCTTTTGCCAACCACATGCCAGGCGGACTTATACCGGCCGCGCTGGCTCAGAGCGACAAGCCTTTCAACCTGGAAGGCAAGGAAGGATTGACCGTCCTCAATGATCGGCCGATTAACGCCGAAACGCCGCCTCATCTGCTCGACGATGACATCACGCCGGCCAAGCACATGTTCGTGCGCAATAACGGCATCCCGCCGGCACTCGAGGATATTGATGCTGATGCCTGGCAGCTCGAAATCGGCGGGGAGTCCTGCGAAAACCCGCAGAGCTTCACCATTGCCGAGCTCAAGGAGCGGTTTGAACACCACACCTATCAGCTGCAGGTGGAGTGTGGTGGCAACGGCCGCAGCGAGTTCGTGCCCTCGGCCAGTGGCAACCAATGGACGACCGGCGCAATAGCCTGCCCGACCTTCACCGGTGTACGTCTGCGCGACGTCCTCGAGGCTTGCGGCATCGCTGGCGACGCCGTCTATACCGGTAACTATGGCGCTGACGCCCATGCCAGCGGTGACCCTGAGAGAGACGCCATTTCACGCGGCGTTCCCATCGAGAAGGCCCTGGAAGATGAGTCATTGATCGCCTGGGCGATGAATGGCGAGGACATTCCTTACCTCAACGGCTACCCGCTACGCGTAGTGTGCAGCGGCTGGCCGGGATCGGTCTCGGGCAAGTGGTTAAAGCGCATTGTGATCCGCAATCAAAAACACGATGGCACCAAAATGGGCGCGCCTTCCTATAGCGTACCCAAGCATCCGGTGGCGCCGGGCAGCAAGGTACCACTGGAAGACTTCGTTACCATCCAATCGATGCCGGTGAAATCCCTGGTGACGTTTCCGAAATCCGGAGTCGAGCAGGCACTCAGTGAATCCATGACGGTGCGCGGCCATGCCTGGGCCGGCGATCTGGCCGTCAAAAAGGTGCAGGTGTCCATCGACTTCGGGGCAACGTGGCATGAAGCCGAACTGAAGGATCCGCCTAACCGCCTGGCTTGGCAGCGCTGGACCACCTCCGTTGAGTTTCCCGAGCCCGGCTACTTTGAGGTCTGGGCCAGGGCCACCGACGAGAACGACCTCTCTCAGCCTATGGTAGTACCGGGCTGGAATCCCAAGGGCTATCTCAATAACGCCTGCCACCGTATTGCGGTCCAAGTGGCCTAGGAGGTCTCATGAATACCTCGTTTCAGTGGGGCAAGGCAGCGCTGATAGCCATCCTGATCGGCCTGCCGGCCGGCGCCCTGGCCCAGCAAACCGATCCCGACACTGGTTTTATCAAGGCTGAAGGTTGGCAAGCGACCAAGGCCAACTGCACCGTCTGCCATTCCGCCAGGCTGGTTACCCAGAACAGCGGCTCGCGCAACCATTGGGAGTCGCTGATCCGCTGGATGCAGGATACCCAAGGGCTCTGGCAATTCCAGCCCGAGATGGAGGCCACCATCCTCGACTATCTGGCCACCAATTATGGGCCCAAGGAAGATGCTCGCCGCCCTCCTCTACCCAGAGCGATCATGCCAGACAACCCTTACCCGACGGTGTCCGACTCCGATTGACTCCACCCAGGCCCCGAAAGGGGCCTGTTCGCGCTCAGGCAAGAAACGATAACGCAACAGTGCAGCCAGGCGGTGATGACAGCGTGCTGCGCGGCGTGATTCGCCCGTCAGGAAAGCCAGCAGCGCGACGAAGACGCCTGACGCATGTTAATGGTGAAAGCGCTCGGCGGCCTGGCGAGCCAGTTCGCGGATACCGTCCCAGTCTTCGGCGTCGATCAGCGTCTTGGGCGTCAGCCAAGTGCCGCCTACGCACATCACGTTATCAAGCGCTAAATAGTCGGCGGCGTTGTCGACGTTGATGCCACCGGTGGGGCAAAAGCGCGCATCGCCAAGCGGCGCGCTGAACGCCTTGAGCGCGGCCACGCCGCCGCTCGCCTCGGCCGGAAAGAACTTGAAGCGGCGGTAGCCGTACTGCCAGCCGGCCATCACCTCAGAGACGCTTGCCACGCCCGGCAGCATTGGCACCGGGCTTTCAATCCCATAACGATAAAGCGCCTCGGTAGCGCCCGGCGTTACCACGAAATCCGCCCCCGCCTGCTCGGCCTGACGGTACTGCGCCGGCGTGAGCACCGTGCCCACACCGATGCTGGCACCCGGCAGCGCTTCGCGCATGCGCACCACAGCGTCAAGCGCGCAGGCGGTGCGCAGCGTGACTTCGAGCACCTGCAGGCCGCCATCGACCAGCGCTTGGCCAATCGGCACGGCGTCTTCCAAGCGCTCAATAGTAATCACCGGCAGCACTTCGGCTTTCAGGCAAATGCTGTCGAGCTCGGCGGTGCGCGTTGAGGGCAGCTGTTTATCAATCATTAAACGTCTCCAATGTTCCGAACATTATTCTTTTTCCCAATGCTTTTTCCCATAGAGGGCATGTTCATCATGCCTTATGTTATCGCATAGCAGCATGACGACGTAGCCGCGTTTAGCATTAGGGCGCCCAGTAAATCGCCAGCGGGCAGGATAAAAACGCGCGTATCGGCAGCTCGCGGGCGTCGTCGCCCGGCAGGGCGCGCGCCAGCACGTCGCGCTTATCGTCGCCGGCAATGTGTAGAAAATGCCGCCGCGCGCGGTGCAGGCGGTCGGCCGATAGCGTAATGCGCGGCTGGCGCTGGCTGGGTGCGCGCACCGCCACCAGCGGCTCGTGAGTGGCAAGTGCGAGCGCAAGCTCGGGGCTGTCGGCAAATAACGAAGCGGTGTGACCGTCCGTCCCCATACCCAGCACCACTGCGCTTGCCGGCCAGGCAAGCGCCTCACTCCATTTCGCCGCTTCTTCCACGCCCTCTTCCGGCGTGCCGGCGGCGGTTTTCAGACCGACAAACCGCGCCACGGCGGCCTCTTTCTGCAGCAGCTCCTCGCGCACCAGCCGGGCGTTGCTCTCGGCGTGAGTGTCGTCTACCCAACGCTCATCGGCAAGCGTGATATCCACTCGCGTCCAATCTAAGGGCGTTGCCGCCAGCGCGCGAAAAAACGCCACCGGCGTGGTGCCGCCGGAGACCACCAGCAGCACGCGCGGCTGATGGCGCAGGTCTTCTTCCAGCGCCCGGGCAATAGCTTCGGCCAGCTGCCCGGCAAGCGCTTCTCGGGAATCGCTCATGTTAATAATCCTCGTACCAGCTGCGCCCGTCCTGGGTAATCATGGCAATGGACGCCACCGGCCCCCAGGAACCGGCAGGATAGCGCCGGGGTGGCGTATTGCGCGCCTGCCAACTTTCGCTCAGCTGCTCGCACCAGCGCCAGGCATGCTCAACTTCATCACGACGCACAAATAAGTACTGCCGGCCTTTCATGACCTCCAGCAGCAGGCGCTCGTAGGCGTCGGGAATACGCGACTTGGGAAACGCATTGTTGAAATCCAGATGCAGCGGGCCGGTACGCAGGCGCATGCCTTTGTCCAGCCCGCTGTCTTTGGTCAGCACCTGAAGCGCGATGCCTTCGTCCGGCTGCAGGCGGATCACCAGCTTGTTGGCCGCCAGACTGCGCTGGTCGGGATCGAAGATATAGTGCGGCTGCTGACGAAAATGGATCACTATCTGGGAGAGCTTTTCCGGCAGGCGCTTGCCGGTGCGCAGATAAAACGGCACCCCCGCCCAGCGCCAGTTGGCCACCTCGGTTTTTAGCGCAACAAAGGTCTCAGTGTGGCTTTGCGGATTGGCGCCGTCTTCCTCCAGGTAACCAGGCACCGGCTGGCCGTCGCTGGTGCCGGCAATATACTGGCCGCGCACCACGTCGCGTTCCTGTGCTTCCGGGGTCAACGGTTTGAGCGCTTTGAGCACCTTGACCTTTTCATCGCGGATGGCGTCAGCATCCAGATTCGAAGGCGGGTCCATGGCAATCAGGCAGAGCAGCTGCAAAAGATGATTTTGCACCATGTCGCGCAGCTGGCCGGCGTCGTCAAAATAGCCCCAGCGGCCTTCAATACCGACCTTTTCGGCCACGGTAATTTCAACGTGTGAAATATGGTTCTGGTTCCACTGGTTGCCAAACAGCGGGTTGGCAAAGCGCAGCGCAATCAAGTTTTGCACCGTCTCCTTGCCCAGATAGTGGTCGATACGGTAAATCCGCTCTTCGGGGAACACCTCGCCCACGGCATCGTTCACCGCGTTGGAAGAGGCCAGGTCATGCCCCACGGGCTTTTCCACCACAACGCGGTCGTGCTCGCCCAGGCTGCCGCTGTGCTGCAAATAACCGCAAATGTCGCCATACAGCCTCGCGCCAACGGACAAATACACCACCATCGGCCGCGTGGCCGTGCCTCGCCAAGCGCTTACAGCCGTATAGTCCGCTGCGCGGGTAAACTCCAGTTGGCAATAGTCCAGCCGGCGTAAAAATCGCTCGCGGCTCGCGGCATCCTGCTCGTCATCTGCCAAGCGCGCGTCTAGGGCGTCGGCCACCCGCTGTCGAAACGACGCCGTATCGTGGGCGTGACGCGACAGCCCCAGGATACGCGTGTCGTCAGCGAGTAGCGCTTCGCGGTCAAGCTGGTAAAGCGCGGGCAATAGCTTACCTTGGGCAAGATCGCCCAGCGCACCAAATAGCGCCAAGTCAATGGCGTGGCCGGCATCGCCGTGCGGCGCAGTGGCCGCGCTCTGAGGCTGGTTCATGGTCGCTCCTGTTGCCAAAGGCCGTTAAAAAGCGTCGTCACTCGGCGCACGCCTGCATGGCAAGCGCGGTATCCAGCATACGGTTGGAAAAGCCCCATTCGTTATCGTACCAAGCCATAACCTTGACCAGACGGCCGTTGACGCGGGTGTGGTTTTCATCAAACACACAGGAATGGGCATCGTGGTTGAAATCGATCGAGACTAGCGGCTGCGCGTTGACGGCCATGACCGTCGAGCGCGCCGCGGCCTGCGCAACGATCGCGTTGACCTCTGCCACGCTGGTGTCACGCGCCACGTTAAAGGTGACGTCCACCAACGACACGTTGATCACCGGCACGCGCACGGCCAGGCCGTCCAGCTTGCCGTCAAGGGAGGGCAGCACCTTGCCCACCGCCGCCGCAGCGCCGGTTTGAGTCGGAATCATCGACTGGGTAGCGCTGCGCGCACGATACGGATCCTTGTGGTAGGTATCCGACAGGTGCTGGTCGTTGGTGTAGGCGTGAATGGTGGTCATTAGCCCGCTTTCAATGCCCAGCGCATCGTCCAGCGCCTGGGCCAGCGGCGCCAGGCAGTTGGCGGTACAGGACGCGTTGGAGACCACCGTATGCGTCGCGCGCAGCACATCGTCGTTCACCCCGAAGACCACGGTTGCGTCAGCGTCGGGGCAAGGCGCCGAAATCAGCACCCGGCGCGCACCGGCGGCAAGGTGGCCGGCGGCGGCCTCACGGCGAGTAAACAGGCCGGTGCATTCCAGCACGATGTCCACGTTATACGTCATCCACGGCAACACCTGGGGGTCGCGTTCGGCCAGCATCGCGATGCGGTCATCGCCTACGCTAATACTTTGTTCGTCATGGCTTACCGGCAGGTTAAAGTGGCCATGCACGCTATCATGGCGCAGCAGGTGCGCATTGAGCGCAGGGTCACCCAGATCGTTGATCGCCACCACGCGAACGCGCTCGCGATAGCCGTTTTCATAAAGTGCCCGCAGCACGTTGCGTCCGATGCGTCCAAAGCCGTTAATGGCGATATTAAGTGTCATCCGCTTGTCCTTTATGAGGCCGACAGTTACTTACTAGGCTCGCACACATTGATCAGGAGAAACATCATGCACAATGCCCGCCCTACCCGCCAGGCGACGCGCACCCTGCCGGCGCGCAAGCGTATCGCCCTTATCGCCCACGACGGCAAGAAAAGCGAGCTTTTAGACTGGGCGAGCCGCTGGCAAGAGACGCTGCAGAAACATCAGCTGGTGGGCACCGGCACTACCGCCGGCAAGCTGCAGGCGCACCTGGGGCTTGACGTTGAAGGCCTGATGAGCGGCCCGCTGGGCGGCGATCAGCAAATCGGCGCGCGGATTGCCGAACAGGCGCTGGACGTGCTGATTTTCTTCTGGGACCCGTTCGCCCCGCAGCCCCACGACCCCGACGTCAAGGCGCTGTTACGCCTGGCCGCGCTGTGGAACGTGCCGGTGGCCTGTAACGCCGCCAGCGCCGATTTTATTCTGTCGTCCGCATATTTGGCAGAGGACTATACGATGTTGATCCCCGATGCCAACGCCTGGGCAAGCGATCGCCGCGAGGCATAAACACAGCAACAGATACGTTTATGCCACGCTCACCTGATAGCCGGTAAATTTGCGCAGGTTGATAACGCCAGTATCAAGTATCAGGTACTGGCCCTTGATACCCTGCAGCACGCCTTCAACGCGCGGAGTTTTGTCCAGGTTATGCGACGCCACCTTGGTAGGAAAAGTACGCACCGGATAGGTGAAGGCCTGCGCCTGGGCATCCAGCCGGCGAATGGCACCGGCGCCGTGGGTTTCCCGCAGGGCATCCAGCCCGTGCTCAAAGCGTGCCAATAAATGATCACGCTCGGCGTACAGGTCAAGCGTCTCCACGTCGCCTTTGAGCATGGCGCGCCAGTTGGTGCGGTCAGACACCGCTTCTTTCAGCAGCACCTCGACAAACCCGGCCTGCTGGCGGGTATCCACTTCGAGTATTGGCAGCCCTTGAATGGCGCCTTGATCCAGCCAGCGGGTGGGTAGCTGAGTTTTGCGGGTAATTCCCACCTTCAATCCCGATGAGTTCGCCAGATAGACAACGTGCGGCGCAAAGCAGTGCTGCTCGCCCCATTCGGGCTCGCGGCAGGTGCCTTGAAAGTAGTGACAAAGCTCGGGTTTGACGATGCACATGTCGCATCGCGCAAGGCGCTTGAAGCACGGGTAGCAGTGGCCCTGGGCAAAGCTTTTGCGGGTTTTCCGCCCGCAGTTCGTACACGCAATCTCGCCGTGCCACTCAAGGCTCAGCGGCGTACCGATACGCGCGTTCAGCCCGGCTTCCTGCTCACCGATCCGCAGCCGGTAATCCACGAGGCTGTTCTCAGGGCTATCTATAGGGCTATCTACAGGGCTATTCGCAAGAGCCGCAGTCGTGGGAATAGAAAGCGACGTCGCCATTTTTTGCAGCCCGCCCGAGAGCATCTCAGCGGCCACCGGTGGCATCCCGGCCAAGCCCGGCCATTTCCGGGGACACGCCGCTGCCGTCGGCACCGGCGCCGCAGGTGCGGTTCTTCAAGTAGCCCACGCGATTTTCTTCGGGCACCTTATTCTCCACTTCGTAACGCATGACCGCCTCCAGGCACAGCCTGGTCTGCTCTGCCGTCAGAAGTTTGCCGTCCGGCCACTTTCTCAACGCTACCGCCTGCTTGAGGCTTGCATAGATCGCCGGTGTCATTTGGCTGATCATTTTCTCGAAGGTCATATCGCTCATGGAAAGCTCCGGCGAGGTGTTATCCGCTGTTGGCAGCCGCTCAAAACGGCGCCCGGAAATCCGTCCAGCATACCACCACCTAACGCAAAAAAACCCCTAGGCAACAAAAGCCCAACGCAAAAAACCCCCGGCACAAGGCCGAGAGCTATGGTGATTTCTGGTGTATGGAAGCAGGCTGAAGAGGTGGCGTATCCTGTTGGTTGATCTCGCCAGATCACAACCAACAGAGGAATGATACGCCATGTCAAAGTCTAC
>Ga0208135_100148_pt1 | contig 54799 bp, 61 predicted proteins | sample AntDeeMetag02WF5_FD_184757 | JGI IMG/M metagenome (GOLD analysis project Ga0208135, IMG submission 184757) | Saline lake microbial communities from Deep Lake, Antarctica - Antarctic Deep Lake Metagenome 02WF5 (SPAdes) (version 2) | ecosystem: Environmental > Aquatic > Non-marine Saline and...
GGGCTCTACGCGGCGCTCGCGGAGTAGCAGTTCAGTCCACGAGTTCCACGAGCAGCGCCTTCTGGGCGTGCAGCCGGTTCTCGGCCTGCTGCCAGACGACCGAGTTGGGGCCGTCGACGACGCTCGAGGCCACCTCCTCGCCGCGGTGGGCGGGGAGACAGTGCATGAACACCGCGTCGCCGAGCAGCGCCTCGTCGACCTGAAACCCCTCGAAGGCGTCGAGGCGGGCCGCGCGCTCGTCCTCGTCGCCCATGCTCACCCAGACGTCCGTGTAGACCACGTCGGCGTCCGCCGTCGCGGCCTCCGGGTCGTGGCCGACGGCGACGTCGCCGTAGGACTCGGCGCGCGCGAGGACCGACTCCTCGAACGGGTATCCCTCGGGCGTGGCGGCGCGCACGTCGTAGCCCATCATCGCCGCGCCGACGAGGAACGACGCGGCGACGTTGTTGGCGTCGCCGACCCACGCGACGGTCCCCGTCTCGCCGACCACCTCGCGGAGCGTCAGCAGGTCCGCGAGCGTCTGGGCGGGGTGGGCGTCGTCGGTCAGCCCGTTCACCACCGGCGCCCGGGAGTTCGCGGCGAGCTCCGTCAGGTCGTCGTGGTCGAAGACCCGGGCCATCACGGCGTCCGCGTAGCGGCCGAGCACCTGGCCCGTGTCCGCCACCGGCTCGCCGTTCCCGAGTTGGATGTCGTTCTGGCCGAGGAAGACGGCGTGGCCGCCGAGCTGGGTCATCCCCACCTCGAAGCTCACGCGCGTCCGCGTCGAGGGCTTCTCGAACAGCATCGCGAGCGTTCGGCCCGCGAGCGCGGGGTGGGGGATGCCGTCGGCCTGCGCGCGCTTCAGCGCAGCCGCGTCGTCGAGTACGCTCGCCAGCTGTTCGGGGGTCAGGTCGTCGATTGTCAGGAAGTGCATAATCTGTCTGCCGCTGTCGTCAGTACTGCGACCCCGCGGTCGAAGTCCGCGAGGTCGATGCGTTCGTCCGGCGCGTGGTCGAGCGCCGAGTCGCCCGGGCCGTACGTGGCGACGGGGCAGTCCCACGCCGCCGCGTAGTGGTTCGCGTCGCTGGTCCCGGTCTTCCGGAGGTGCGTCGGCTCGCCGCCCGCCTCCCGGATGCCCGCACGGAGCGCGCCAGCGACGGACGTCCGGGGGCTCGACACCACCGGTGGAATCGCCTCGCCCCACGTCACCGTCCCGTGGTCGGTGCAGTCCGCGACGGTCGCCCGCACGTCATCGGCCGTCGTTCCAGGCGGCAGGCGGAACTCCACTTCGACGGTCGCCTCCACGCGTTCGCCGTCGGCGGAGAGCCCTCCCTGGACGGAGACGGGCTTGACCGTCACCGACTCGAACACCGACTCCCCGGGCTCGAAGGCGGCCTGCACGCGCTCGGTCCACGCGGTGGCGTGCTGGACGGCGTTGGGCTCCGGCCGCGAGGAGTGGCCGCTCGCGGTCGTCACCTCGTAGTCGGCGCGCACGAGGCCGCGGTAGCCCAGCGCGATGGCGTCCCAGCCGGAGGGTTCGCCGTTCACCACGGCGTCCGGTTCCTCGCGGTCCGTCACGAGGTGGCGCGCGCCCGCCGAGGTGGTCTCCTCCTCGACGACGCCCGCGAACGACGCGCCGGTCTCGACGCTCGCCGCGGCCATCGACGCGAGCGGCCCGGTGGCGTCGACGCTCCCCCGACCCCAGAGCTCCCCCGCTTCCTCCCGCACCTCGATCTCCCCGGGGACTGTGTCGACGTGGCTCGTCAGGAGAACTGCGTCGTCGCCGGGCGCGCGGACGTTGCCCGCGTCGTCGGTCCACGCCTCGCGCCCGGCGGCCTCGAAGTAGTCCACGAGGACGCCCGCGGCCTCGGCCTCTCCACCCGAAACAGAGGGGGTAGAGACGAGCTCGTGGAGGAGTCCCCGGGGCGTCACAGCACCGCCTCCAGCGCGTCCACCACGCTGTCGGCGTCAGTCTCGTCGACCGTTAACGGCGGCAAGAGGCGCACTACCGTCCGCCCCGCGGGGAGTGCGAGAATGCCGTGTTTCATCGCGAGCGACTGAAGGGCGCGGTTCGCCCCCCGTTTCACCTCGACACCGACTAGCAAACCAGCGCCGCGCACGTCGCGCACCGGGAGGTCACCGAGCGCCGACTGCAGGTGCTCCCCCACGGATGCCGCGTTCGCCGCCAGCTCCTCGTCCTCGATGACGTCCAGCGTGGCGAGCGCCGCGGCGCAGGGGACGGGACCACCGGAGAACGTCGACCCGTGGTTCCCCGCGTCCTCGGCTATCCAGTCCGCGCAGAGCGTCGCGCCGATGGGCAGGCCGCTGCCGAGCCCCTTCGCCACGGTGAGTACGTCGGGTTCCACGCCCACTCCCTCGCAGGCCCACAGGTCGCCCGTCCGACCGAGGCCGGTCTGTATCTCGTCGAAGACGAGCGCCGCGCCCGTCTCGTCGCAGGCCTCGCGGGCGGCCTGCAGGTAGCCCCCTGGCGCCGCGTGGACGCCGCCCTCGCCCTGGATGGGTTCGAGCAGGACGGCGGCGGTGTCGTCGTCCACCGCGTCGGCGAGCGCGTCCGCGTCGCCGTAGTCGACGAACTCGACGTTGTCGGGGACCGCGAACCCGTCCTTGTACTTCTGCTTCCAGGTCGCTGCGAGCGACCCCAGCGTGCGGCCGTGGAACGCGCGCTTCGCCGCGACCACCTTCTCGCGGCCGGTGGCGTGGCGCGCGAACTTCAGCGCGGCCTCGTTGGCCTCCGTGCCGGAGTTGCAGAGCCAGACGTTCGAGCAGTCCCCGGGCCCCAGTCCGGCGAGGCGGTCGTACAGCGCGGTGCGCGTCGGCGTCGGGTACGACCCCTGGACGAACAGCAGGTCGGCGGCCTGCTCCTGGACGGCCGACACCACGTCGGGGTGGCAGTGGCCGGCGGGCGCGCAGGCGTAGGAGGCGCCCATGTCGAGGTACTCGGTGCCCCCGGTGTCGTAGAGGTGGACGCCGTCGCCGGACTCGATCTCGATGGGTTTCTCGCCGAAGACGAAGCCGCTCATACTGCCTCCGGGTCGAAGCGCGTCCCCGCGCCGTCGAGGGCGCGCACGACGGGGTCGCGGCTGTTCGCGTCCGCCACGACAACCGACTCCGCGCCGCTCTCAAGGGCTTCCGTCGCGGCGAGCACCTTCTTCGACATGAACCCCTCGGCGGCGTCCTCGGCAGCCGCGAGGTCTGTGGGCGTCAGCACCTCCTCGATGAGCGAGTCCGGGTCCTCGGGGTCCTCGTAGACGCCCTCGACGTCGGTCAGCACGACCAGCGTCGCGTCGAGCGCGCCCGCGACGGCCGCGGCAGCGCGGTCCGCGTCCGCGTTCACCGCCACGCCGTCGTCGGCGAGCATCGGCACCGAGACGACGGGCACGTAGCCCGCGTCCAGCTGGGCCTCCAGGAGGTCCGTGTTCACGGACTCTATCTTCCCGGAGTGGTCGCCCCGACGGATCTTCTTCTTGCCGTCCTCGACGACCTTCACCGCGGACTTCCGCGGCCCCGTCAGCAGGCCGCCGTCGACGCCGTTGAGACCCACCGCGGGCACGCCGGCGTTCTCGAAGGCGGCGACGAGGTCGGTGTTCACCTTCCCCATCGCCATCGTGAACACGTCCATCGTCTCCTCGTCGGTGAACCGGCCGGTCATCCCCGAGGGCGACTCGACGTACTCCGGTTCCGTCCCGAAGTCCTCGAGCGCGCCGTCCACTGCGGTCGACCCGCCGTGGACGACCACGACGTCCTCGTCGTTCACCGTGAGGTGGGCGACGTCCGTCACTGCGCCCGCCGGGTCGACGGCGCGAGCGCCGCCGATTTTGACTACTACAGTCACGCGAACCACCCCGCGTGGTGAGCGTGACGCCGAGAGTCGCAGCGCGCCTCGCGCGACCGTCTCTCGGAAGTCGAATCGTCGCCTGCGAGCGGAGCGAGCAAGCGACATTCGAGTTCGCTTTGCGAACTCATGGACTTCCCACCGGGTGCATCCCGAGCTGGTTCAGTCCGGCCGTCTCCTCGTAGCCGAGCGCGATGTTCGCCGCGTGAACGGCCTGCCCGGCCGACCCCTTCACCACGTTGTCGATGGCCGAGAACGCGACCACGCGGCCGTTCTCTTCGTCCAGTTCGAAACCGACCTCCGCGTCGTTCGTGCCGGCGACGACCTTCGGTTCGGGGTAGCGGTAGACACCGCTCCCGCCGGCGACCGTCTCCACGAACGGCTCGTCGTCGTACGTCTCGCGGTAGGCGCCCCAGAGGTCGCCCTTCGTGGGCGTCTCCTCGGGGAACACGTGGCACGTCGCCGCGGCCCCACGCACCATGTCGACGGCGTGGGCCGTGAACGACACCGAGAGGCCGAGTTCCTGCTCGATCTCGGCCTCGTGACGGTGGCCTGTGGGCGCGTACGGACGGACGACGCCCGAACGCTCGGCGTGCGAGGAGGCCTTCCCACCGCTCGCGCCGCCCTCCGAGGAGCCGACTTTCACGTCGACGACGACGTGGGCGTCCTCGAGGAGGCCGGCCTCGTGCAGCGGGAGCAGGCCGAGAATCGTCGCGGTAGCGTTGCAGCCACCGCCCGCAATCAGGTCCGCGCCCGCGAGTTCGTCGCGGGAAATCTCGGGGAGCGCGTAGACGGAGTCGTCGAGGTTGTCGGGCGCGGTGTGGCCGTCGTACCACTCGTCGTACTGCGCCTCGGTCCCGAGGCGGAAGTCCGCGCTCAGGTCGACGACGGTGTCCGCGGCGTCCTGCCACGCGTCGACGTGCTCCATCGCGACGCCGTGGGGCGCCGCGGCGAACAGCACGTCCACCGATTCGAGGTCCGTCGGCTGGGTGAACCGGAGGTCGAGGCCGCGGAGATTCGGGTGGACGCTGCCGACCGTCTTGTTCGCGTACTCGCGGCTGGTCGCCTGGGCCACCGCGAACTCCGGGTGGCCGGCGAGCAGGCGGAGCAGTTCGCCGCCCGCGAACCCGCTCGCGCCGACGACCGCAGCGGTCGCCGTCGCCGCGTCCGCGTCGTCTGCTGCCGCCGTCGCCATCAGGCGGTCACCTCCACCTGGGAGGCGGCCTTCGCCTCCAGCCAGTCGACGACCGCGGCGGGCACGTCGACGTCCGTCGCCTCGTTCAGCGCCTTGAACTCGACGGTGTGGTTGACCTCGTGGACTGTGTAGCCGTCTGCCGTCTCCATCGCATCCACGCCGAGCAGACCGCCGCCGACGGCGTCACTCGCGTCCTTCACGAGTGCAGCGAGTTCGTCGTCGACGTCGAAGGCGTTCACCTCGCCGCCCTTCGCGGCGTTCGTCAGCCAGTGGTCGCCCGAGCGCGTCATCGCCGCGACTGGCTCGCCGTCGACGGCGACCACGCGGATGTCGCGGCCCGGCTTGTCGACGTACTCCTGGACGTAGAAGACGCTGTGCTCGTAGTGGCCGAGCGTCGCCTTGTGTTCGAGGATGGCCTCGGCTGCCGACCGCGACTCGACCTTCGCCATGAGACGCCCCCACGAGCCCACGACGGGCTTCAGGACGCAGGGGTAGCCGTAGGACTCGATGGCCTCGAGCGCGCTGTCGGTGGTGAACGCGACGGTCGTGTCGGGCGTCGGGATGCCGGCGTCCGCGAGTGCGATACTCGTCTTCGCCTTGTCTGCGCAGAGCGCGGCCGTCTCGGCGCTGTTCACGACCGGGACGCCGTACGACTCGCAGAACTCCGTGAGGTACGTCGAACGGCTCGTCGCGAGGCAGCGGTCGACCACCAGGTCGCAGTCCGCGAGCGGCGCGTCGGTGCCGTCGAGGGCGAAGCCGTGCTTGCGCACGTCCACCTTCTCGACGTCGTGGCCGCGCTCGCGGAGCTCCGTCAGCAGGAGCTTCTCGTCCTGGCGGATGCGCGAGTACAGCAGACCGAAGCGCAACTCACTCCCCCCAGTCCTCGGCGAGCTCGGGCGCTTTCTCCAGTGTCAGGGGGTCGTCGTCGACGACCTCCAGTTCGGTACCGCAGGTGCCACAGTCGACGATCTCTCCGGTCTCGGCGTCGTCGTGGAGGGCCACGTCGGCCCCGCACTCGGTGCAGGTAGTCATTACAACTCACCGTATCCACTGGTACCACTTAAGCTAATCGAACCTGTCAAACAATATAAACAAACTACACTAACGGCTACCGGCGCGAGAACGCGCAAGAATTGCGAACGACCGAAACGGAATCGAGTTCAGAGAGTTGACTAGTTTTGCCCCAGAGGGGCGGTCGCGGTCGTCGAAGCGGGGCGGCGAGTGCGGCTGCCGCGCGCAGAGCGGCGACCTCAGACATACGTCGCCACCTCCGCGTTGAGGTCGGCTGTCGCCGATTCGAGCGCCGCTTCACGGTCCGCGACGCCGGTCTCGTCGGCGTCGATGCCGTCGAAGACGTCCACGAGCGCGTCGCGAACCGCCTCCGGCGCCGGGCCGCCCGTCGAATCGCGTTGCACGACGCTCTCAACCGGGTCGAGCGCCGCCGCCACGAGTTCGGGGTCGACGAGGTCCGACAGCGAGTTGCCGGTCACCTCGCGGGCGGCGGCGTCCACCGCGTCGAGGTCCGCGCCCTGGTCAGCAGCGAGCGCAACAATCTCGTGCGCAGTCCGGAACGGCAGTCCCGCCGCGGCGAGTGCGTCGGCTACGCCCGTCGCCGTCGAGAAGCCCTCGCCGGCCGCCTCGACGAGCGTCTCCGCGGGCCAGTCGGCGGTCGCGACAGCGCCGCCGGCGACCTCGGTGGCCTCCGAGACGCAGTCCACCGCGTGCCAGACGTGCACCGTCGCGCGCTGCAGGTCGCGGTTGTAGGCGCGGGGGAGCCCCTTCAGCGTCGTCGCGAGGGCCTGGTAGGCGCCGACGGCGTCGCCCGCCGTCGCGCGCACGAGTTCCAGCGTGTCCGGGTTCTTCTTCTGGGGCATGATCGACGAGGTGGAGGCGTAGTCGTCGTTCAGGTCGACGAACCCGCGGTTCGCGAAGAACACGAGGTCCTCCGCGAGGCCCGAACAGGTCACGGCGACCGAGGAGAGCGCGGCGACGGACTCGAGCAGGAAGTCGCGGCTCGCGGCCGCGTCCGTCGCGTTCGTCACCACGCCGTCGAAGCCGAGCAGGTCGGCGGTGCGCTCGCGGTCGACGTCGAACGTCGTCCCCGCGAACGCCGCCCCGCCGAGCGGCGACTCGTTCGTGCGGTCGTAGGCGTCCAGCAGGCGCGCCGCGTCGCGGGCGAGCGTCCCCTCGTAAGAGAGCGCCCAGTGCGCGACGGTCGTCGGCTGCGCGGGCTGGAGGTGCGTGTAGCCGGGCATCACCGTCTCGGCCTCGGCCTCTGCAACCGCGGCCAGCGACTCGCGCAGCGCGAGGACGGAATCGAGTGCGTCGAGCAGGTCCTCGCGCAGGCGGTGGCGGATGCAGGTCGCCACCTCGTCGTTGCGGGAGCGCGCGGTGTGCATCTTCCCGCCGACGCGACCGACGCGCTCCACGACGGCCGTCTCGATGGCTTCGTGGACGTCTTCGCCGTCGGGGAGTGCGTCGAAGCCCGCGCTCTCCACGTCGTCGAGTGCGCCCAGAATCTCGGCCGCCTCGTCGTCGGTGACGACGCCCTGTTCGGCGAGCATCACTACGTGCGCGCGGTCCACCGCGAGGTCCGCGGCGAAGATGCGCGCGTCGCCGTCGAGCGAGGAGAGGAACGACCGCGCGGGGCCGCCGCTGAAGCGGTCGCGGCGCACCACCGTGCCGTCGTCCTCCCCGCTCATTCGTCGCTCGCCTCTGTCTCGGTCAGGTCAGCCTCGCTGCTCGCGGCGTCGCCGCTCGCTGTTCCCGAGGCGCCGTGCGCCTCGCCCGCGCCGCCGTCGGTCTTCAGTTCGGGCTTGCTCGCGTTCGCGAGGCGGGACTGGAAGCCGTGATACTTCGCGACGCCAGTGGCGTCCTCCTGTTCGATGCCGTTGACCGTCTCCGTGTCGAAGGAGGCGGCGTCCGCGGAGTAGACCGCGTGCTCGCTCTCGCGGGCGACCGGACGGGCCTGTCCGCCCTCGAACTTGATGGTCACCGTGCCCGTGACCGACTGCTGGGTCTGGTCGATGAACGCGTCGAGCGCCGCGACGAGCGGGTGGTCGGCGAGGCCCTCGTAGGCCTTCTGGGCCCACTGCTGGTCGACCTGCTGCTTGAAGTCGCGCTCGTCCTTCGTGAGCACGAGCCCCTCGAGGGCCTCGTGGGCGGCCAGCAGCGTGGTGGCTGCGGGGTGCTCGTAGTTCTCGCGGACCTTCAGGCCGAGCATGCGGTCCTCCATCAGGTCGGTGCGACCCACGCCGTAGCTCCCGGCGAGGTCGTTGAGGTACTCGATGAGGGCGACGGGCTCCATCTCCTCGCCGTCGACGGAGACGGGGACGCCGTTCTCGAAGCCGATGTCGACAGTTTCGGTGTCGCCCGTCGGGGCGTCAGTCCAGTCGTAGATGTCCTCGGTTGGCTGGTAGCCCGGGTCCTCCAGGTCGCCGCCCTCGACGGAGCGGCTCCAGAGGTTCGTGTCGATGCTCCACTCGCCGTCGTTGCCCGCCTCCACGGGGAGGCACTTCTCCGCGGCGTACTCGATCTCCCACTCGCGCGTGAGGCCGAGTTCGCGGACGGGGGCGAGCACCTCGAGGTCGCTCGCGCGCCACACCGCCTCGAAACGCAACTGGTCGTTGCCCTTCCCGGTGCAGCCGTGGGCGACCGCCGCACAGCCCTGCTCCTCGGCCACCTCGAGAATTGCCTCGGCGATGACCGGGCGCGCGAGCGCCGTGCCGAGCGGGTAGCCCTGGTAGGTCGCGTTCGCCTTCACCGCGTCGAAGCAGCGCTCGGCGAACTCCGCCTTCGCGTCGACGACGAAGTGCTCGACGCCGAGCGCATCGGCCGTCTCGTGGGCCTCCGCGAACTCCGCGTCGGGCTGGCCGACGTCGACCGTGACGCCGATTACCTCGTCGTAGCCGTACTCCTCTTTCAACAGCGGTACGCAGACCGTCGTGTCGAGCCCGCCCGAGAAGGCGAGCGCGACTTTCTGTCCTGTCATGTGATGTGATTACCGCGACGCTCGAACGCTGATGCAACCGACCGAGAACTGGGGGAGAACTGTAGTGGGGTCAGGGGGACCCCGGTCGTCGCGGCGGGCGTCGAGCGGCGGCCGCGCGGCTCCCGGCGGGAGTACCCGTGAGGGGAGCCGGCGACGTCATTGTACCCTACCGAACTGGCTCCGTGGGCTTAAGCGTTGTTCCCCGACCGAGGTTTGCCGCGAACGGCCCGAACGCTGATGGGCGTCGTCTCGCAACAGCCGGGCATGACACGCTCACGGGCCGCGCTGGACACCGACAGCCTGCTCAAAATCGTCCTCCTGCTCGTCGTCGTCTGGCTCGTCCTCGAGATCGTCGAGACGATCGTGGGAACGCTGGCGTCCATCCTCGGCGTCTTCAAGCCGGTCATCGGTATCGTGCTCGTCGTGCTCATCGTGCTGTGGCTGCTCGACCGCATCTAACGTCAGCGCTTTCACGCTCCGGTCCCGACTGGAGGGCGTGTACAGCGTGAACGCGCCGGTTCCCCCGGCGGTGAACGAACTCGCCGACGACCTCCGCCCGGCGCTCTCGGAGTTCGCCCGCGTCCGCGAGTGGCACGAGCGCACGCTCCTCCTGAAGCGCGTCCCCGCCGACGACCGCAAGGAACTCCGGACCGCCTGGCAGACCGCCAAAGAAGCGCTCCGCGGCGCGCCCGCGGTAGAAGCCCGCGTCTCCGAGGTCGACACGTTCGACAACCCGCCGAACGGGTCGAGCCCCGTCGTCTACCTCGCCGTCGAGAGCCCCGGCATCCACGACCTCCACGCGCGCCTCTGTGAGGTGTTCGACCCCGTTCCGATTCTGGAGGGCGGCGACGACTACGACCCCCACGTCACGCTCGCCCGAGACGCCGACGGCTTCCAGGGCCGCCGCGCCGTCGACAACGTTCGCGGCCGCGAGGTCGGGCCGGTGACGTGGACCATCGGCGAACTCGAACTCTACGACGCCGAGTACGGCGAACGCGTCGACACCATCTCGCTGCCGGCGTAGCACCCGACCGCAGGCACTTTTCCCGGAGTGTCAAACTCCCACACATTCATTACAGGTGTAGACAATTCGAGGTTGATGAGCAGGCACGTCGACCCGACCAGCGAGCACGCGGCGGTCGCCGGGAAACCGCTGTTCGTCCGGTTCCTCGGACGAATCGGCTTCGAGAACATCACTGCCGTCGCTGGGGCTCGGGCCGAACCGCTCACGGCCTACGCGCTCCTCGTCGTGTTCGTCGAGGTGGTCGTCCTCCAGGGGTTCAACGCGGTCACGAACCGTCCCGTCGCGTTCGTCGAGAACCCGCTGTGGCTGGTGCGCCCGGTGGTCCTCGTCGGCGCGGCGCTCGCGACCCACTCGCTGTTCCAGCGCTACGAGTCCGCCGTCCAGGAGAGCCGCCTCCTCGACCGCGCCGGTTCGCCGGACCAGCTGCGTGAGTTCGTTCCGCCCGCGCTCGGCGCAATCGTCGTCGCCGTGGGCGTGGGCTTCACACTGGTGAACGCCACCGTCCTCCTCGGTATCGAGCAACTCTACGCGGCGGGCGGGCCGGCGCGAGTGTTCCGCTTCCTCGTCGTCACGCCGTTCGGCTACGTCCCCATCTTCGGCACGTTCCTCGCCACGTACCTCACCGTCGAGGTGCTCGTCCCTCGTCGCATCGCCCGCGCGGAGGTGAACGTCGACTTCCTCGACCCCGAGGGACTGGGCGGGATGCGGCCCGTCGGGGAACTCCTCAAGTACGCGTACTACTGCGTCATGGTCGGCCTCGTGGCGTACGCGCTCGCGATGTATGGGCCGCACGTGCTCGGTGGCCCCTTCGCGTACGATGAACTGTCGGCGCCGGGAGCAGCGGTGAACGCTGGCTTCACGGCCGTCTGGGTGGTGGCCGTCGGCGTGATGGCCTACGGCATCTACGAGCTCCACCGGTTCATGGCGCGCGAGAAGCGAGAGGAGGTCCGCCGCCTCGATGACCTCGCCCGGGAGCAGCTAGACGAGCCGTGGGACATCCGACAGTTCGACGCCCACGACCCGCCGGCCGAGTACTTGACCTACCGCGAGCGACTGAACCTCGTCACCGCGACGCGGGAGTACCCGGCCACGTTCACGATGTGGTCACAGCTACTGGTCGGCGTCATGGTTCCGAAAGCGCTCCAGATGGCGCTTTCGGCGTTTTGAGGCGCGGCCCGACCCCCACACGGTTACGTTTCTGCTGGGTATCACGGACTGGGCGGGTCGCCGTCGTAGGCGTCGAGGTCGCCGTAGAAGTTGAGCATCGAGAACCGCAGCTTCTCCGGGTCGATGTCCACGAGCTCCGAGCGGTCCTCCGGCGGGAACGTGGAGTTGACGCTGTACTTCCGCATCTCTGTCCTGCTGCCCGCGGTGTACCGGCGGTCGACGAGCATCCGGACGCCGAAGTCCTCGGGCGACCGGATGACGCGGCCGATGGCCTGCCGGGTCTTCCGGACGGTCGGAATCTCGACGGCGTACCGCCAGCCCGCGTCCTCGTTCCGCCGGGAGTCCTCGCGGTCACCGAACGCGCGGTCGTAGGCGTCCTGGACGGCCTCCGCGCGGGCGTCGAGGTGGGGGTAGGGGACGCCCACCACCGCGACCGTCCGGGCGTCGTCGCCGTCGAAGCTCACGCCCTCCGCGAGCGTCCCCCACAGCGAGGTGAACAGCGCGCCGTTCCGGTCGGCGACGAACGACTGCCGGAGCTCCTCGGCGGCGACGCCGGGTTCGTCGAGGTAGCGCGCGGCGTCGACGTCCGAGAGGAGGTCGTGGTAGCGCTCGGCCTCCGCGTAACTCGGGAAGAAGAACAGGCAGTTCCCGGGCGTGAACCGCACTGCGTCGCGGAGGACGTCGGCGACCTCCCGCTGGACGCTCCGGTCGTCGCGCTTCGAGGCGAACAGCGGCTCCGTGTCGACGGCGAACGTGCGCCGGCGCTCCGCGGGGAACTGGAGCCCGAACGCCATCTCCACGGGGTCTTCGAGGCCGAGGACGTCGCCGACGACGTCGAACGGCCGCAGGGTCGCGCTCATCAGCACGCTCGCGTGGACCGCGTCGAAGAGGGTCGTCGTCACCTCCCGCGGTATGCAGGTGTACAGTTCCGCGCGGCCGTACACCGCCTCGGTGCCCTCGTCGCGGCGGACCGCGGCGGTCGGATACTGCCCGAGTTCGCCGCCGTCCTCGACGTACGTCTCGACGAACTCGGCGACCTGCAGGACGTGGCAGTCGCGGCGGGTGGTGGTCTCGCCGTTGCGGTAGGCCTCCTCGTACTCCTCCTCGAGGTACTCCCCGAGCGCGAGCGCGTCGTCGACGTCCTCGTGGATGCCCGGTCCGGTGTACTGCTGGAGGAAGGCGAGAGTGAGGTCGTCCCGGCGGTTCTCGTTCGCGACCGGGACGTCCTCCCAGTTCGGCCCGACCTCCGACTTCGCGCGGGGTGGCCCCTGGCCGCCCGGCCCGAACGACTCCTCGTACGTTTCGACGAGCGCGTCACGGAACGCGGAGACGACGCGTTCGGCAGCGGCCGCACGGTCCTGGGTCACCTCCTCCAGTTCCGAGAGCGCGCTGTCGAGGGTGTTCTCCGTGAGCGTCTGGGCGGCGTGGTCGCGGGCGGCGTCCTCGATGTTGTGGGCTTCGTCGAACACCACAACGACGTCCTCGGGGTCCCGGCCGAGCCAGCGGAAGAACTGCGCGCGGATGCCCGGGTCGAGCAGGTGGTGGTAGTTACAGACCGCGAGGTCGACGCCCTCCATCCCGTCTTTGAGCAGTTCGTAGCCGCAGAGCCCCGCCTCCTCGGCGTAGTCGTAGATGTCCTCGGGGGTCCGCACGTCGTCGTAGAGCCAGCCGTAGAACTCGTCGTTGTCCCGCGCGAGGTTCTCGTAGTAGCGCTCGCAGACGTTGCCCTCGCGGAGGTCCTCGAGGTCCGCCTCCACGGACTCGAGTTCGTCGAGGACCGCCTGCCGGGCGTCCGCCGCGTCGGCGTCGCCGCCCTGGCTCTCCTCTAAGAGCGCCGCTTGCCGCTCCTCCAGTTGCCGCTTGTCGCGTTCGGCGTCGACGAGTTCGTGGGTGTTGTCCCGGAGCACCTGGCACTCCTGATAGTCGACGTCGATGTGGCACATCGACCCCTTCCCCTTGAACACGACGGAGCGGATGGGTTCGGCGTCGTGGATCTCCCGGGCTTCCCGGACGAACTGGCGCATCTGCTGGTGGACGTTCGTCGTGATGACCACCGTCTTGTCCGTCTCGCGGGCGTGCGCGAGCGCCGGCGCGAGCGCTGCGAGCGTCTTCCCCGTCCCGCAGGCCCCCTCGAACAGCACGTCCCTGCCGGTGTCGAGGGCGTCCCGGATCCCGTCCATCGCCGCCCGCTGGTTGTCGTACGGCGAGGGCTTCGGGAAGAACTGCATGTACTCGTCGGGTGGGTCGCTCGCGGCCACGATAGGGGCGAGTTGGTCGCCACGTCGTATAAACGTCCGCCTCGTCGAGGCGGCCGATGCGTCAGGCCGGGTGTCCGGGCGCTCAGCTCCCGTCTTCCGGTTCGACGTACACCTTCGTGATGCTGGAGTTCGCCGACTTGAGCGCGTCCCTGAGCCCCGAGATGGTGGCCTCCATCTCCCGGGTTTCGGGGCCGTGGACGAACTCGACGTCGGCGGTCACCACGATGTCGTTGGGCCCGAAGAAGACGGTCCGGAGGCCGACGACGGAATCGACGCCCTCGAAGTTCTCCACGACCGACCGGAGTTCGTTCTCCTCGTCCTCTGCGAGGCTCTCGCCGAGCAGCAGGCGCTTGTTCTCCCACGCCAGCGCGACGGCGAAGAACATCAGCAGGACACCGATGGCGAGCGCCGCCGCGGCGTCGTAGGCGGGGTTCCCCGTCTGCTCGGTGAGGAAGATGCCGGCCAGCGCCAGCAGCAGGCCGAGGAGTGCGACGGTGTCCTCCGTGAGCGCGGTCAGCGTCGTGGTGTCGCTCGTGCGCCGGAACGCCTGCCGGAAGCTCCCCCAGCCGTGCTCTCTCATCTGGCGTTTCATCTCCTCGTAGGCCTTCGCGAACGCGTAGGACTCGAAGGCGACGGCGCTGAGGAGGACGGAGTAGTTCACCCAGACGCCGGGGAACTGGTAGCCCAGCAGTTCTGCCTGCTGGGTGAGCACCCGGCCGTGGCCCGTGAGCGCGTCGTAGCCGTGTTTCGCGGACTCCCAGCCGGCGATGCCGAACAGCATCACGCTGACGAGGAAGGAGTAGAAGAACTGCGCCTTCCCGTAGCCGAAGGGGTGCGAGCGCGTCGCGCTCCGCTCGCCGTAGCGCAGCCCGATGAGCAGGAACACCTGATTGCCGGTGTCAGAGACGGAGTGGTAGGTCTCCGAGAGCATCGCGGGGCTCCCCGTGACGAGAAAGCCGAGGAACTTCAACACCGCGATGGCCCCGTTGGCGAACAGTGCGGCGAGAACGACGGACTTGCTGCCGGCCATTGGACGGAGTTCGGCCGGCCGACACTAAGTAGTAGCCCTTGGCACCGGACCGTCGGCGTCGCTCGTAACAGTGACGGGCCGCGGCCTCGTAGCCCGGGACATGATCGCCGTGTTGTCGGACACGCACAGCCAGGATGGCCACGCGCTCGCCGGCAGAGCGCTGGAGGCGGTGCGCGAGGCAGACCCCGTTGTCCACGCGGGAGACTTCACCACCGAGCGGGCGCTCGACGCGTTCCACGGGGCGAGCGAACGACTGCTCGCGGTCCACGGGAACGCCGACGACCCGGCCGTCCAGGACCGCCTCCCAACTGCCCGGACGCTCGACGCAGCGGGGCTGACGGTCGCGGTGACTCACCGACAGCGCGGCGGCGCGACCGGCCTGGAACTGTTCGGGCGGGAGCGTGGCGCCGACCTCGTCGTCTCCGGCCACACGCACCGGCCGACGGTGACCGAGACGCGGGAGACGACGCTGCTGAATCCGGGGAGTCACGCGGACCCGCGCGGGAATCCGGCGGCACACGCGGAGTTGTACCCAGTAGCGGACGGTGTCCGCGGCGAACTCAGGAACCGGGCGGGGGACGTGTTAGGAGAGTTCCGGGTGGAGGGCCGGTAGCGTCAGGGGGTCGCAGGCCGTGTCGGCCTGTACCACACTGTACGCAACACGGTATCAAGTAGGCACCGTACACTCAAATAGCCGTTTTAGCTACGGTAGAACCACGCGACGGCGACGAGGGAGAACACGAGCAGGCCGCCGAGGAAGAACGTGAGGCCGACCGGGAGTGACCCCATCCCCTGGCTCGCCGCGTCGGCCGCGACTCGCGTGGGCTCCTGGTTCTCCGCGACGAACCCCGCGACGGTGCTGGTCGTCTCTGCGGCGCCCGCGTTCCCCGTTCCGGTGCCGGGCGCGGAGAGGCCGCTCCCGAAGATGCGCTGGACGAGCAGGCTCGCCACGCCCAGCACGCCGATGCCGCCGAGGAGACTGGTGAGCGCCGTCTGGACGTTCTCACCCTCCTCCTCGCTGCCCGCGAACAGCACGACGGGGGCGTCACAGGGGGCGTAGACGCTCATCTCTCGACCTTTCGCGGAGTAGCGCGTGTCGCACTCCTCGATGAGTTCGGCGTCCTGGAGGTTCTCGAGGTGGTACTGGGCGTTCTGGAGCGACGTGTCGACGTCCTCCGCGAGTTCGGAGGGCGTGGCGGGTCGGTCGTGGAGCGCGGCGTAGAGGCTCCGGGACGTCCCCGAGGAGAGCGCCGACAGCAATCGGTCTGCGTCGTCGGAGTCCACACCGACCACGCGAGGTTCGCCCTCGGGGTCGGCCGCCTCCGAACGGGAGGGCAGCAGGCCGGACATGACCACCCCTTTGAGATGCAGTGCAATGAGTTTTGTCTTGACACGACACGGCCCGGCCGCCCGGCCGGCGAAACCCCTATTGTCACGCGCAGGAACTACGACGTATGGTGGAGTTCGGCCCCGTGTTCTACGCCCTCGCGGCCGCAGTGCTGCTGTTCGTGTTCTTCATGTTCATGTTCATCCGGCGGACGTTCACCGGATTCAGGGAGGGCATGGACCGCGGGAAACGCTAGCGGGCGCGCTCGACGGCGGCGACGCACTCGTCCACGTCAGCGGCGTCCACGTCGAGGTGCGTGCAGAACCGCACCGTGTACTCCCCGAACTCCGAACCGAGCACCCCCTCCGCTTCGCAGTTTTCGAGGAACTCGGCCGCGCTCAGACCCGTCTCCGTCGTGTCGACGAGCACGATGTTCGTCTCCGGGACAGGGACAGACAGCCCCTCCAGGTCGTCGAGTTCGGCGGCCAGTCGGCGTGCGTTCTCGTGGTCGACGTCGAGCCGCTCGCGGTTCTCCAGCGCGAGCAGCCCGGGTGCCGCGATGACGCCGGCCTGGCGCATCCCGCCACCCATCAGCTTCCGCGTGCGGCGGGCGCGCTCGACGAACGCCTCGCTCCCCGCGAGCATCGACCCGACGGGCGCACCCAGCCCCTTCGAGAGACAGAACATCACGGAGTCAGCGGGCGCGAGGAGGTCCGCGGCGTCGACGTCGAGCGCGGTGGCCGCGTTGAACACCCGTGCGCCGTCGACGTGCACCGGGAGACCGAGGTTGCTTGCGGCGTCGGCGGCGGCCGCGAGTTCGTCGCGCGGGACCGGGACGCCCCCCTTCACGTTGTGCGTGTTCTCCAGGCAGAGCAGCCCCGTGCCCGGCCGGTGGAGTTCCTCCTCGACGTAGCCCTCGCGGACCTGCTCGGGGGTCGGACAGCCGTTGGCGCCGCCGGCGTACGTCCGCACCTGTAGCTGGGAGTGCTGGGCGAACCCGCCGAGTTCGTACTTGTAGACGTGGCTCTCCTGTTCGACGAGCACCTCCTGTCCGCGCTCGGTGTGGACGCGCGCGGCGATCTGGTTGCCCATCGTCCCCGACGGCACGTACAGCGCGGCCTCCATCCCCACGGCGTCGGCGGCGCGCGCCTCGAGCTCGTTGACGGTCGGGTCCTCGCCGTAGACGTCGTCGCCCACGTCGGCGTCCGCGGCGGACTGGCGCATCGCCTCGCCGGGGGTCGTCACCGTGTCACTGCGGAGGTCTATCACGGCTCTCTCTGCGCACCGGAGCGACAAAAGTGGCCGCGTCCTTGACCCGTCCTCTCCTGTCTGTGACATGTACTGTTCCGAAAAACCCTTCAGAACCGTTGCGTGAATGTACCCCATGGATCCCCGGATTCGGAGGCACGCGGAGGTCATCGTCGACCGAGCTATCGACCTGCAACCCGACGAGAACGTGGTGGTCAGCATGCCGCCCGTGGCCGAGGACCTCGCCGTCGCGCTCTACGAACAGATCGGCGAGGTCGGCGCGAACCCGATGATGGTCGCTCGCGGCGACCGTGGCATCGGCACGGACCGCGCGGCCCGCGCGTACCTCCGCGCCGCCGACGAGGACGACCTCACTGCACCTGAACACCTCCTCCAGCTGTTCAAACACGCGGACGCGGCCGTCGTCGCCCGCCCCCACGAGAACGTGACCGAGCAGAGCGACGTCAGCACGGAGATGGGCGCAGCCTTCGGTCGCGCGTACCGCGAGGTGCTGAACGCCCGCCTCGAGACGAAGTGGTGTCTCACCCAGCACCCCGCGCCCGCCGACGCCCAGCTCGCTGGCATGTCCACGGCGGCCTACGAGGACTTCGTCTGGAGCGCGGTCAACAAGGACTGGGACGCCGTCGAGGAACACCAGGAGCAGATGGTCGAAATACTCGACGGCGCCGACCAGGTCCACATCGTCTCCGGCGACGAGACGGACGTCACGATGAGCGTGAAGAACATGATCACGCTCAACGACTGCGGGACGAACAACATCCCAGCGGGCGAGGTGTTCACCGCGCCCGTCCCGGACAGTGTCGAGGGCGAGGTGCTGTTCGACAAGCCGGTCTACCACCAGGCCCGCGAGGTCCAGGGCGCGTGGCTAAAATTCGAGAACGGCGAGGTCGTGGACTTCTCCGCCGAGCAGAACGAGGGCGTCCTCGAGGGCATCCTCACGACTGACGAGGGCTCGAACCGCCTCGGCGAACTCGGCATCGGGATGAACCGCGACATCGACCGCTTCACCTACAACATGCTGTTCGACGAGAAGATGGGCGACACCGTCCACATGGCGCTCGGCCGCGCGTACCCCGCGACGGTCGGCGAGGGTGTCGAGCAGAACGACTCCGCGAAGCACGTCGACATGATCGTGGACATGAGCGAGGACTCGTTCATCGAGGTGGACGGCGAGGTCGTGCAACGAAACGGGACGTTCCGATTCGAGGACGGGTTCGAGGAGTAGCGCGGCGCGACGGAGTCGGGCCGCGAGCCGCGAGCAGCGGTCGGGTTTTAGCGTGGATTTTGCCGGCGCGAGCGGAGTGAGCGCCGAGAAAAGGTACGCGCAGGTTCCCCAGCACGACGCCGACGTTCCAGGTAGTGCCCAGTTCTCGCTGCCCGCTCGAACCCTGTACAGTTGTGCTGGAAGTTGTACACTGTTCCCACTGGACGAAATCTGCCACAAAGGGTTTACTACGACTGTTCGGTGCCAATTCGGACGAATCCGGTGCTCCATCGCTGTAGCGACGCTCTCCGACTTTGTTATGGTGCTTCTTGACAAGGGGTAATTTAAGTCAGTGGCGTGTGTATCCCTGTCACGTGCCCAAGCTCGACTGCCCGGACTGTGGTCGTGGCATCGCAATGCACGAACTCGAGACGCGAACCGTCGCCCAGACCACTGGCTTCGAGACGAGCTACCGCTGCCCGTTCTGCCGCACCGACTTCGAGGAAGTCAAGCAGCTGATGTAGGACGGGCCCGGTACGATTTCGCCCCTTCGAGTAGACGCTGGCTCTTCGCTCGCGTATCCGTAGGCGTTTTTGCGGAGGCGAGTAGCATTCGTGGCCAGAGGCCGCGATTCACTGCGCGAACGGAGTGAGCGCAGGAGTTTTTAGCGTAGCTTTTTGCGAGACGGGTTGCCGCAGCGAGCGGAGCGAGCGAGCAAACCCGTCGAAGTAAAAAGGTACACGGGCACGAGGGGATTCGAACCGGAGGGAGACTCACTGCGTTCGTCTCCCAGGGTTCGAACCCGTGCCGCTTCGCTCCTCGCGTTCGCTCGTCGCAGAAGCGGGCACGAGGGGATTCGAACCCCCGGCCGTCTGGTTAGAAGCCAGACGCTCTGTCCGAACTGAGCTACGTGCCCTCGGCGTTGGGTACAGCGGGCGGGCGTAAAAACCGACTGGATACGTCGTTCCGGGGGTTAGTCGGCCGGCTGTCCGTCGCCGACGGCCGCTTCGCTCCCGGGTCGCTCCCAGACGAAGACGAGGGTACCGGCGAGGAGGAAGAAGCCCCCGAGGCCAGCGATGGCAGCGAGCGGGGTGGTGGCGTCGGCGAGCGCGCCAGCGGCCGGGTTCATCGGGAGGCGAACGAGCGCGTACACCATCGACGCGGCGCTCAGGACGGTGGTGCGGCCGGCCGCGTCGGCGTGGTCGTTGATGTAGCCACTGGCGATGGGCGCCACGGCCGTTCGGGCAGACTTCATCAGGAAGAACACGGGGAGTGCGGCGACCGGGAGCAGGAGGGGGACGACGAAGAACGCACCGACGAGGCCTGGGACGAGGAGGAGTGCCCACTGCGTCGAGAGCAGGTCTTCGATGTCCCCAGCGAAGTAGCTCGTGACGGCCGCGAGAACCGTGAACCCCGCGTACAGCGGGCCGAGCGCGGTCTCGGAGAGGCCGGCAGAACCGGTCGCCACGGGCTGGATGAACTCGTCGGCGGCGGTGACGACCCCGAAGAACAGCGCGAGGTAGAGCACGGTTGAGCGCAGCGGCGGGTTCCTCAGTTGCTCCCTGAGCACGGGGAGCGCGTCGAGGACGGTGAAATCCTCGTCGCCGTTCGCGTGCCGGTCGGTCTCGGGCATCGAGAGCAGGACCGGGACGGAACTCGCCAGCAGCAGGCCACCGGCGAGGAACGGCAACCGGGGGTCGTAGCTGTACAGCACGCCTGCGGTGAGCATCGTCGCGGCGCTCAGCGACTGGTTGACCGACCCGCCGCGGCCGCGGACCCGGGTGAATTCTTGTTCGTCCAAGCGCTCCTCGAGGGTCTCGTAGAGCCAGGCGTCGCCGCTGCCCGAGCGGAACGCGAGCCCGAGCGCCCACACCACCCAGAGAACGACGAACGCGGGGAACGTCCGGGCGACGAGGAAGCCGAACACGGAGAGCGCGAGCAGCACCGACCCGACGAGGAGGCTGTTCCGGCGGCCGATGCGGTCGCCGACGTAGCCGGTCGGTATCTCTCCGACGACGACGAACGCCGCGGAGATGCTACCGAGCAGACCGATCTGGGTGAAGTTCAGCCCACGGTCGAGCAGGAAGATGGTGAACACCGGCCAGAAGAACCCGAACGTCGCCGTCGTCTGGTAGAGGTAGTACTTCAGGATGATTCGCGGCGGCAACCGGTCCCGGTTCAGCATCGTCGGAGCTCACCGGGCCCACGGACCGCTACTGGCTGCGGCACGTCCATATTCGGCGTACCGAGTGACTGGCCCAAAAGCGTTCGCTGACGAGGAAATCAGTAGCGGGTTTGACGTTTTCGTGGCGACGGAACGGCGACCGGGCCGACCGCGAGGGGATACATCGAAGCACACAGGTAGCGGGCGCTACTTCCCTCGGGCAATGAGAGTCATCGGGACCGTGGGGATGCCGGGCAGCGGCAAGAGCGAGGCTGCCACCGTCGCCGAGGAACTGGACGTTCCCGTCCTCATCATGGGCGACGTCATCCGGCAGGAGTGCCGGGACCGTGGACTGGACCCGGCCCAGCACCACGGCCGCATCGCGGGGGCGCTCCGCGAGGAGAACGGACCGGCGGCCATCGCGGAGCGCTCGCTCCCGGTCATCGAGGAGTACCTCGAGGATATCGACGTCGTGCTCGTCGACGGCATCCGGTCGGCGGTGGAGGTCGAGCGCTTCAGGGAGGCGTTCGGCGACGAGTTCACGCTCGTCCACGTCTCGGCACCCTACGAGGTGCGCCGCGAGCGCATCGAGGACCGGGGCCGGCCGGGCGACAGCGACGGCGAGAGTCTCGCCGACCGCGAGGAGCGCGAGCGCGGGTTCGGGATGGACGAGGCCATCGAGCGCGCGGACGTCGAGATCGAGAACACCGACTCCATCGAGGCGTTCCACGAGCGCGTCGCCGACCTGCTCCGGGGTGAGACGGCGTGACCGACGTCGTCTACAGCGTCGACGTCCGCGTGACCGCGCCGGTCAACCCGACGGAAGTCACCGACCGCGTCGCCGACGCGGTGACGAACCTGTTCCCGACCGCGGACGTCGAGCAGCAGAGCAGTCGCGTGGTCGCGGCGGGCCACTCGGTCGAGGCGTTCCGCGAGCGCCTCTTCGAGCAGCAGATCCTCGACACGGCGCGCAAGCAGTTCCACGCCAACCGGACGAGCGAGGGGTTCAGCTTCGACCTGAAGAAGCAGGCGGCGTTCAACGGCACGGTGAACTTCGCGGTGGGGAACCCGAACGAACTGGGCGACATCCACGTCGAGGTGGACGTCCACGAACCGGACGTGGAGTCGTTCATCGACTACTTCGCGCCCGAGACGGAGGACGGCGAACCGGTCGACGGGACGTAGGCAGCGGTCTCTTTCGGTTCTTCTCACGGAACGGGGGTGGAGTCGGCTTGCCGGCTCGGCCCCGTCTACTCCGCCGCAGGTGTCGCCACCCCCACTTCAATCACACGAGCAGTTCCACGACGCCGAACAGGACGAGCACGCCCAGCACGTCGCAGACGTTCGTGACGACGGGAATCACCACGTCGTCGGGGTCGAGTTCGAACCGGTAGGCGGCGTACGTCGCGGCGACAGTGACGACGACGGCGAGCACGGCGAGCGCGGCCCCGGAGAGCGAGGCCACGACGACCACCGTCTCGACGGCGAGGTCGGCGCCCTGCGTGAGCGTCGCGAGTCCCCACGCGCCGACGCCCACGATGGGGAACAGCGTGAGCGCCAGCGCGACGGTGGCGACAGCGTTGCCGGCCAGCTGGTCGTCGGCCGGGTCGAAGGAGAGCGTCCCGAGGTGGAACGCCGTCGAGAGCCGCGAGGCGAGGATGCTGCCCAGGTTGCCCGCGGTGCCGATTGTGACCGGCACGAGCACCAGCAGCGAGGGGTGGGCGAGCAGCGTCGCCTCGAAGGAGCCGAGGACCAGCCCGCTCCCGACTTCGACGACCGTGAGCGCGAGCAACACGGGGAGTGTGGCTCGCGTGATTGCCGCGACGCTCCACTCCCGGCGCACTCAGCCACCCCCGACGACGACTCTGACCGCGACCACGAGGAACGCGAGGCCGAACACGTCGCCGGTCGTCGTCACGAGCGGGCCGACCAGCGTGTCGGGGTTGTGGCCGCGCCGGAACCCGACGAAGACGACGGCGACGACGGCCACGGTGAGCGCGACGCCCGAGAGCAGGCCGGCGACGAACGCGACACCGACGAGCGTCCAGACGTCGGCGACCGGCCGTCCGAGCACGACCAGCGTGAGGAACGCGACGAGCGCGGCGAACACGCTCGCTATCAGTCCGTTCGACATCGCCGCCGCGGCCGCCGCCCGGAGCCGTTCGTCGCCGGCGGTGACGTGCGGTTCGACGACACCCTGGTGGAGGCCGGTGGCGAGGCGCGCGCCGAACGCGCCGTAGACGTTCCCGCGGGTCGCAAGCAGCGCGGGAACGAGCACGAGCAGTCCCTCCACGATGCGGAGTTGTCCGCGCATCCCGCCGAGGACGACGCCCGCGAACAGACCCCCGACGACGCTCGCCGCGAGCGCCGGGGCGGCCTCCCGGTACGCGTCGACGGCGACCGCTCGAACGCTCATGGCCGACCGGACGCACCGTGCGGGGAAAAAACCCGACGGCGCCCTCACTCAGGTTCGGTCCGCAGGAGGTAGACGAGGGCGCCCGCGCCGCCGACGAAGACGGCGCCCGCGACCCACGCCGCGAGGTTCGAGCGGGAGTCGCCGTGGCGGCCGGTTCGCCCGTCGAGGAAGACGGCCAGCGGCGCCAGCACCCAGGCGTGGACGAACAGCGCGAGTCCGAACTCGTACGTCGGGTCGAACGCGGCGAGCACGAGGCCCGCGGCGAACACGGCTACGGTGCCGACGAGTACGTCGCGCCAGACGTGCGGTGCGCTCTCCGGGTCGTCGACGGCGGCCGTCTTCCGGACGAGATAGGCGGCGCCGACGGCGACGTTCACCAGCGGCACGAGCCCGCCCACCGCCCACGGGAGCGCCCGCGGCGACCACGTCTCGTTGTCGGTCTGCCAGGCGTCGTAGCCCAGCGAGAGCGCGAGCACGACGGCCGCGGTGACTCCGAGGGCCAGCGCCGGGCCGGTCGCGCCGGTGCGGAACGCGACGAACGCCAGCAGTCCGGCGAGGACGCCCGTCGCGACGACCACCTCCGTCAACGAGTGGCTCCTCTCCCGTGCCGGGTCCGCCGGCTCGCGGAGCGCGCGCGTCGCGTCGACGTCCACCGCGTAGTCGCCCTGCTTCTCCACGAGCGTGACGCGCTCGCCGGTGAGCGCTCGCGGACTGTCAGTCCCCTTCCCGACGGCGTCGAGGAGGCGCGCGAGTCGGCTCGACGCGTGGCCGCCGGTCGGCCACGACTCGTACACGCGGACCATCTCGCCGTCGTCGAGTTCCACGGAGAGCGCGAGCGCGTGGCTCGCGTCCACGTCGACCGGGTAGTCGTGGGAGACGTCACTGGCGTCGATGCGCGTCGCTCGCCGAACCACGCCGGCCACGCGGCGGCCGGTCCGCCCGGTCGCTCCCCTGTGGCGCATTCACGCGTGGTTTCGCGAGCGGGGGCAAAACACTACTGGCCGTCCGCTCAGAACATGCCGCCGAAGCCGCCGCCGCCTCCGCCACCGCCGCCCTGCATCTTCTTCATCATGCGCTGCATGTCACCGTCGCCCATCCCCTGGAACTGCTTCATCGTGCGGGCCATCATCTTGTGCTGGTCGAGCAGTTCCTTCACCGTCTCCTCGGACTGCCCCGACCCCTTCGCGATGCGCTTGACCTGCGAGGCGCCGACGGAGCGCGGGTTCGCCATCTCCGCCTCGGTCATCGAGTCCATGATGACCTCGAAGTTCCGCATCCGGTCCTGGGTGACGTCCATCGCGTTGTCCGGCAGTTCGTCCATCAGGCCGCCGCCCATCCCCGGAATCATGTCCATCACCTGGTCCAGGGGGCCCATGTTGTCCATCGCCTGCATCTGCTTGCGCATGTCGTGGAGCGTGAACTCCCCCTTCATCATGTCCTCGGGGTCCCAGTCGTCCTCGCCCTCCTGGGTCTCGTGCATCGCGCGCTCGACGCGCTCGGTGAGCTGCTTGAGGTCCCCCATCCCGAGCAGCCGGGAGATGAAGCTGTCCGGCTCGAAGCGCTCGACGTCCTGGACCGTCTCACCGGTCCCCAGGAACGCGATGGTCGACCCCGTCTCGTTCACCGCGGTGAGCGCCCCGCCACCCTTCGCCGTCCCGTCGAGTTTCGTGATGGTGACGCCGTCGATGCCGATGGACTCGTCGAACTGCTTGGCCTGGTCTTTCGCGCCCTGGCCGATGGCGGCGTCGAGCACGAGCAGGTTGCGGTCCGGGTCGACGGCCCGCTCGATCTCCTCGATCTCCGAGATGAGGTCGTCCTCCAGCGCGTGTCGGCCCGCCGTGTCCACGATGTGGACGTCCGCGTCTTCGGTGGCTTCGAGGCCGTCGCGGGCGATCTGGACGGGGTCCTCGCCGTCCGGGTCGCCGTAGAACTCCACCTCCGCGCGCTCGGTCATCTCCTTCGCCTGGTCGTAGGCGCCCGGCCGGAACGTGTCCGTCTGGATGACCGCGGGCCGCAGCCCCTTCTTCGAGAACCACCACGCCATCTTCGCCGCGGTGGTCGTCTTCCCGGAGCCCTGCAGGCCTGCCAGCAGGATGGTCTGGTCCTCAAGGGGGATATTCGTCGAGTCGCCGACGAGTTCGACGAGCTCCTCGTAGACGATGCGGAGGACGTGGTCGCGGGCGGACGTGCCGCTCGGTGGCTCCTCCTCGAGTGCGCGCTCCTTGATGGAGTCCGAGAGGTCCATGACGAGGCTGACGTCGACGTCGGCCTGGAGCAGCGAGCGCTGGATCTCCTTGACCACGTCGTCGACGTCCTCCTCGGAGATACGGGACTTCCCGCGGAGGGTGTCGAGCGTGCCCCGCAGGGAACTCCCGAGGTCGTCGAGTACCATTGTTGAGCGGAAGTAGACGGCGACCCCCTAAGAGCCTTGTTCCCTGGGTCGCCTCACTCCTCGTCGCCGTGTATCGCCTTCCACACCGTCTGGTCGGTCACGGGCATGTCGAGATGCTGGACGCCGAACGGTTCGAGGGCGTCGACGATTGCGTTCACGACGGCCGGCGGGGCCGCGATGGTGCCGCCCTCGCCGATGCCCTTCACGCCGAGTTCGTTCCGGGGGCTCGGCGTCTCGGTCGTCCGGGTCTCGATGTCGGGCAGGTCCCCGGCCTTCGGGACGCCGTACTCCTGGAGGCCGGCAGTGTGGAGCGAGCCGTTCTCGCCGTAGACCGCGTGCTCGGAGCGGGCCTGCCCGATGCCCTGCGCGACGCCGCCGTGGATCTGGCCCTCGACGAGCGTCGGGTTCACCTGGACGCCGCAGTCGTCGTGGGCGACGTACCGTTCGACCTCGACCTCGCCGGTCTCCGGGTCGATGGCGACCACGGCGGCGTGCGCGCCGAACGGGTACGTCGAATCCTCGGCCTCGTAGAACGTCGTCGCCTCCAGGCCCGGGTCGGGGTCGCCGGCCCCGTACGCGGCGCTGGCGACGTCCGCGAGCGACACCGAGCGCCCCGGCGCGCCGCGAACGTGGCACTCGCCGTCGTCCACGACCACGTCCTCGGGCGGCGCTTCGAGTTCGCTCGCCGCGGCCTCCCGCACTTTCTCGGCTACCTCGCGGGCGCTCTCCGCGACGGCGTTTCCGCCGACGACGGTGCTGCGACTCCCGAACGTCCCCGTGCCCTGTGGCACCTGGTCGGTGTCGCCCTCGCTCACCGAGATGTCGTCGTAGGCGGCCCCGAGTTCGTCCGCGACGATCTGGGCGTACGTCGTCGCGTGTCCCTGGCCGTGGGAGTGCGTGCCCGCGTTCACTTGCACGCTCCCGTCCGGGTGGATGCGCACCACCCCGCTCTCGAAACCGCTGCCGGCGTCCTCCACGTGGAGTGCGACGCCGACACCCACGTAGCGGCCGTCGTCCCGTTCGACGGCGTCGAGAGCCCCGTCGAATGCGTCCACTACCTCGTCGAGCGCGCGCTCGTAGTCCCCGGAGTCGAGGGTCACGCCGGTCGCCGTCTCGTGTGGGAAGTCGTCCGCGTGGACGAGGTTCTGCCGGCGGAGCGCCACGGGGTCGACGCCGAGTTCGCGCGCCGCCGCGTCGACCAGGCGCTCGGTGACGTAGATGGCCTCCGGGCGGCCCGCGCCACGGTAGGCGTGGACGGGCGCGGTGTTCGTGAACACCACCGTCGTCTCGCAGTGGACCGCGGGCACGTCGTAGGCGTTCGGGAGCAGTCGCCCGTAACTCGCCGCTATCGCGGGTCCGACGTCGACGGCGTACGCCCCCGCGTTCGCCGTGGTGTCCGCCCGGATGCCGCGAATCGTGCCGTCGTCGTCCACGGCGAGTTCGGCGTGCGTTCGGTGGTCGCGGCCGTGGGTCCCGGCGCGACAGTTCCCGCTCCGCGTCGCCGTCCACTTCACGGGTCGGCCGAGCTGCATCGCCGCCCACGCCGTCACCGCCTCCCCGGGGTACGGCCGGCCCTTGTGGCCGAACCCGCCGCCGACGTCCGGCGAGACGACTCGTACGTCGCTCTCCGCGAGGCCGAGGGCGTGTGCGAGGTTGCTCCGCTGGCCGTGGGGGTTCTGGCAGGCCACCGTCACCGTCAGCCGTCCGTCCGCGTCGTCTCGCCGCGCGAGCGCCGCTCGGGGCTCCATCGCCGTCGGGAGTACGCGATTGTTCTCGAGGTCCAGTTCGACCACGCGGTCGGCGGCCGCGAACGCCGCGTCCGTGGCCGCCTCGTCCCCGACGTCACCGCGAACCGCGACGTTGTCCGCCGCGTCCTCGAACAGTGCGGTCGCGTCCGGGTCGGTGGCTGCCTCGGGGTCGACCTCCACGTCGAGGGCGTCGTAGCTCACGGAAACGTCGCTGGCCGCGGCGCTTGCGGCGTACCGGCTCTCGGCGACCACGGCGGCGACCGGCTGGCCGTCGTAGCGCACGCGGCCGTCCGCCAGCACCGGCTGCCCGGGCGGGTCGAAGTCGAGGGGCGAGGTGGCCACCGGGAGGCGACCCGGCGCGTCCGACGCCTCGACGTCCTCCCACGTGTACACGGCGAGGACGTCGTCGCGTTCGAGTGCGCTGCTCGCGTCGACGTCCTCGACGCTGGCGTGGCCGCGCTGACTCCGAACGAACGCGAGGTACGCCTGGCCGGGGGCGTCCAGGTCGTCGGTGTACGCCGCGTTCCCGGTGACGAGCGCGGCGTCCTCCCGGCGCGCCACTCGCTCGCCGACCAGTCCGTCCGGCTCGCGGGCGTCGGGGTCGCGGTCTGACATGGCCTTGGGTTGGGGGCCGTCACTGAAGGCTGTTTCCTGAACTGGATTCGAGGCGCAGCCGCCAGCGGACGGTCCCGCACGTCGGCCGGCAGCGGCACGTTCAACCCGCTCGCGCCCATAGCCCCGCTCGTGTCCACCGTCCACGCCACGCGAGGGCTCGTCGACGTCCTCTGTGAACTCGCAGCGGACGCCGACCCGGAGTCGCTGTCGGTGCGACTCGCAGCCACGCCGGCAGGCGACCTCCGGCCCTTGGACGGCGCGCTCACCGGCCTCGAGCCGGAAACGCCGGTGCTCTCGGATTTCTACTTCCCCGAGGCCGGCGACGCGCTCACCAACGTCTTCGGGGTGGACCTCGCGACCCCGACCGGCCAGACGGCCGGCCGGTTCGCGTCCCACCCCGACGGCAACCCGGACGTCGCCGTCACGGACGACCTGCACGCCCAGCTGCTCGTCGCCGTGCCACCGTGGAAGACGGGGAACGTCCGCGCGTACGACCGCAACGGCACCGCTCGCGACCTGGTGCTGGTCGACGCGGAACCTCCGGAACCGGACGCGCTGGGCTGACCGTCAGTCGGCCAGCAGGTCCTCGACCATCGCCTCGGGGTCGAACTTCTGGAGGTCGTCGTACCCCTGTCCGGTGCCCAGGAAGAGAATCGGCTTGCCGGTGACCTGCGCGACGGAGATGGCGGCGCCGCCCTGGCTGTCGGCGTCCGCCATCGTCAGAATCGTGCCGTCGACGGACGCCGCTTCGTCGAACTCGCGGGCGCGGTTGACCGCGTCCTGGCCCGCCACCGCCTCGTCGACGAACAGCGTGAGGTCGGGGTCGACGACGCGGCCGAGCTTCTCCAGCTGGCTCATCAGGTCGTTCGACGTGTGCAGGCGGCCCGCCGTGTCGCCGAGCACGACGTCGACGTCGTTGGCCTCGGCGTACTCCACGGCGTCGTAGATGACCGCCGTCGGGTCGCCGCCCTGCTCGTGGCGGATGAGCTTCAGCCCGAGGTTGTCGGCGTGTTCCTGTATCTGCTCGTTCGCGCCGGCGCGGTACGTGTCGCCGTTCGCCAGCACGGTCGAGTAGCCGCGGTCCTCGAGGTACTTCCCGAGTTTCGCGATGGAGGTCGTCTTCCCGACGCCGTTGACGCCCGTGAAGACGACGGTGACTGGTTTCTCGGCGGTCGCGATGGCCTCGTCGAAGTCGAAGTGCCCCACGTCGATGACCGACAGCAGGGCGTCACGGAGCGCATCCTCGACGAGTTCGTCGGTGCTCTCCGTGAACTTCCGCTCGGCGCCGACGAGGTCCTCGCGGATGGTCTCGACGATTTCGTCGGCGACGCTCATCTCCACGTCGCTCTCCAGGAGCGCGAACTCCAGTTCCCGGAGCGGTTCCTCGAGGTCGTCCTCGTGGATTTTGACGCGCCCCTTCGCGAACGAGGTGGCGGAACTCAAGAAGCCGCCGGAGTCGTCGTCGCTCTCTTCGGCATCGTCCGCAGGAGTGTCGTCCGACTCGCCCGCGTCCGCATCGGCTGCGGAGTCGGCGTCCGCGTCTGCGTCGGTGGACGCCTCGGGTTCGTCCGCTTCCGCGGTCGCCGCCGGCTCCTCGACGGATTCGTCGTCCGTGGTTCCCGGGGCCGCGTCGGTGTCCGCTGCGGCTGCCTCGGCGTCCTCCGGCGCTGCCGCTTCCTCGTCGTCGAGTTCTTCCGCGTTCTCCTCGGCGACCTCCTCTGCGTCCTCCCGGAAGTCCGAGAGTTTGTCCTTCAGACCGTCGAACATGCCCTTATTCGCCGTTCTGCTGCTGCTCCTGGGCCTGCATCTGCTGCTGCATCATCTGCTGCTGGGCCTGCTGAGCCTGCTGTTCGAGCGAGGACTGCTCCTCCTCGACCGTCGAAATCTCCTCGCGCACGTCGTCGATCTGGTCGTCGACGGCGTCCTTGCGCTCCTCGAGCACGTCGACGGCGTCGTCGCTGGACTGCTCCGCAGCGTAGCCGCCGCCGAGGCTGACAACGACCTCGTCGATGTCCTGGATCTCGGCGCGCACGTAGGCGTCGCCGCCGAGGGGGACCTGCACCGTCGACCCCGTCTCGAGGACGTCGAGGGCCTCCTTGGCCTCCTCGATTTCGGCCTTCTCGGCCTGGAGCGCTTCGATGTCGTTCTCAAGCTCCTCTTTCTCCTCCTCGAGGGCCTGAATTTCCTGGGACAACTGCTGCAACTGCTGTTGACCGCCGCCTCCAAGACTCATGGGGGAAAATCGGAGAGCGAGCGGGAAGTATCTTCCCTTCCCAGGACTCGTGTCGCCGCGCCGACGCCGGCAAACACTGACAACCCGGGACGACGAACGGCGGCAGTGTGCCCCCCGACGACGACCCCATCGCGGAGGACGCCTACGACGAACTCGCCGACGAGTACGACGAGGACGTGAAGTCGAACGCGTACAACGCCCACCTCGAGTTCCCGGCGACTAGTTCGCTCGTCCCGGACGTGGAGGGCAAACAGATCCTCGACGCTGGCTGTGGCACGGGCGTCTACACGGCGTGGCTGCTCGACCAGGGCGCCGACGTCGTCGGCGTCGACGTGAGCGAGGCGATGCTGGCCCGAGCCAGGGAGAACACCGGCGGCCGGGCGGACCTCCAGAGAGCCGACCTCGGAGCGCCGCTGCCGGTCGCCGAGGACTCCTTCGACGGCGTCCTCAGCGCGCTCGCCCTCGACTACGTCGAGCAGTGGGAGGCTCCGCTCTCGGAGTTCGCGCGGCTGGTGCGACCGGGTGCCTTTCTCGTCTTCTCGGTCGCCCACCCACTGGACGTCTTCGAGGAGGGCGGGGAGTCGAACTACTTCGCGGTCGAACGCCAGACGAAGGAGTGGGCGGTCGACGTGCCGTACTACCGCCGGCCGTTCTCGGCGGTCGTCGAGCCACTGCTCGACGCCGGGTTCGACCTGGAGCGCGTCGTCGAACCCCAGCCCACCGAGGCGTTCAGAGAACTGCGGCCGGAGCGCTACGAGAAGGAATCGCGGAATCCCGTCTTTCTCTGCGTTCGGGCGCGGCTGGCGGAGTGAGTGCCGGGAGAAACCGCTCCGTCAGTCGATGTAGCCGAGGGCGTCGTCGATGCGGCCGAGCTCCGGGCCGGTGGTGTCCTGCCCGACGACGTAGCCGTTCTCGTTGGCGACCAGACCGGAACCGACGAGCGGCGCGCCGTAGTTGATGGTGCCGATGTCCGCGTGGACGCCGAGGGCGTCCTCGATAGCGTCGAGTTCGTCGTCCGTGGACTTCGGGTGGCAGAGCACGCCGTCGTTCGTCGCGACGGCGGCGGTGCCGACGGTGTTGACGCCCGCGAGGCGGCCGCGGGTCACGGGCACGTCGAGGGCGTCTTCGACGGCCTCCACGGCGTCCCGGGTGAGTTCGGAGTGGACGTAGGCGCCGTTGTCGTTGGCGACGACGACGTTCCCGGCGGCGTTGACGCGGCCGGGGAGTTCGCCGACGGTCACGCCCACCTGGTCGTCGATGCGGTCGAGTTCGCGCTGCCGGACGCGGCCGCTGACGAGCAGTCCGTTGCCGTTACCGGCGACCAGTGAGCCGACGGTCGTCGACCCGCCGATGGTCGTCTCTACGGCGGGGACGCCGAGTTCGTCGGCCACGTCCGCGGTCAGGTCGTCGTCGAGGTCCTGTCTGAGGAGGACGCAGTCGTCGGTGGCGCGGGCGAACACACCGACGTACGGGGACCCGATGAAAGCAGCGCGTAGCAAACTTTACTCTTCGAGTTCGGCTTCGACGACCGTCTCGCCGTCCTCGACGAAGCGGGCGGCGTGGACGCGGAGCTTCCGCGGCGGGTTCTTCTGGCCCTTGTCCCAGACCGCCTCGTTGATGGAGGGGTCGAGGCGGACCTCGTCGTTCTCGACGGCGAAGTGCTTCGCGAGGTGCTCGCGCACGATGGTCATCGCCTGCCCGGCCTGCTCGTGCTTTGGCACCTTCGTCACGTCGCGGAGCGGTACGGTGACGATGCGCTCCTCGAAGTCGCTGGCACTCATTATTCGTCGGTGTCGTTACGCCGCCAGTTGCGGCGCTTCGGGTTTCGCTGGACCTCACGGTTCGTCTTCATCATGACCCACGCCGGCACGCGGCTGTTCTGCCGCTCGAGCTTCGCCAGGCGCTTCTTCTTCGCCTTCGACTTCTTGCCCATAGTACCCGCTTCTACCCTCGCCGACGTTAAAACCTTGTTCTTCTGTGGCCGGCTCAGAGACGCACTGCGCGCACCGTCTCGTAGTTCGGTCCGTCGGCTGTGAGCCTGCTCTCCGTGAGCCGGACCGCCGAGACGCGCACCGTCCCGACCGTAGGGTCGCGCTCGCGGACGACGTCCTGGACGAGTTCCTTCCCGCCGGCGTGCTCCATCCGCGCGAGCGTGACGTGTGGCGTGAACTCGTGGTCCTCCCGGCCGAAGCCGTGTTCCTGCACGAACTCCCGCTCGATGGCCTCGTGGAGCCGTGTCAGCTCTGCACTGCCGTCGCCGACGCCGAGCCACACCACGGAGATGTACTCCAGACTCGGGAAGACGCCCAGCCCCTCGAAGGTGGCCTCGAACGGCTCGACGTCCGCCCGTTCGACGGCAGTCTCCAGGGCGTCACCGACCGCCTCGACACGGGTGTCCGGGACGTCGCCGAGGAACTTCAGCGTGACGTGGGCCTGCTCGGGGTCCACGAAGTTCAGCCCGCTCGCACCCGCGAGTTCCTCTTGTACGTCTGCCACCGCGTCGGCGAGCGCGTCGGGCAGGTCGACGCTGACGAACAGCCGCATACCCCCACGTTCGGCGTGCGTTGCCCTTAACCACCCGCCTCTCGTATCCGCTCGCATGACCGACCGAGAGGACCACGACCACGACTTCTCCGAGGGGCAGGGGTTCGACGACCCCTACGAGGGGTTCGACCTCGACCCGCCGGAGCTCGAAGTCGACCCGTCGCAGGTCGACCCCGTCGACACGCGCGTCGTCACTGACTCGCTCGACGAACGCATCACGCAGAACGACGACGTCGACGCCGACGAACTCGTCGACGTCGGCCTCAGCTACCTCGGCATCAACCGCCACGAGCAGGCCGCCGACGCCTTCGAGCGCGCCGCCCGCTTCACCGACGACGAGGACCTCGAGCAGGAGGCGTGGGTGAACAAGGGCATCGCTCACGGCCAGATGGAGGAGTGGGACGACGCCGTCGGCGCCCACCGCGAGGCGCTGTTCGTCGCCGAGGACGGCGACTTCGAGGCCGAGGCCCACACGAACCTCGCGTACGCGCTCTGGGAACTCGGCGAGGACGAGCAGGCCTACGACCACGCCGAGAAGGCCGTCCGCGCGAACGAGCGCCTCCCGCAGGCGTGGTACAATCTCGGCTTCATCGAGAACGAGAGCGCCCGCCACGAGCAGGCCCTCGACGCCCTCGACAACGCCATTCGCCTGGGCTTCCAGCAGGCCGACGTCTACGAGGAGAAGACCCGCGCCCTCGAGGCGCTCGGCCGCGACGAGGAGGCCCAGCAGGTCGCCGAACACGCCGAGGAACTCCGCGAGGCCAAGGAGCGCGACCTCGTCCAGGAATGATCCTCACGGAGCGCCGGACCGACCGCGGACTGCTCGTCACCGTCTGCGACGCGGACGTGCTCGGCGAGACGTTCGAGAACGGCGAGGTCGAGTTCACGGTCAACGAGGAGTTCTACGGCGGCGACGAGGCAGACGAGGCAGCCGTCCGGGACTCACTCGCCCGCGCGAACGTAGCCAACCTCGTCGGCGGCGGCGTGGTGGACATCGCTATCGAGGAGGGGTACGTCGAGGAGGGCAACGTCCTCGACCTCGACGGCACCGTTCACGCGCAGTTCATGCGGCTGTAGTCGCTGTTCTTCTGGAGTCCTGAATCGGAGCCGACTACGTGTAGAAAGCCCCGACCGCCTCGACTCGGGGGACTTGCTGCGCGCTCTCCCTGCGGTCGAGTGCTTGCGTCGTCCGCCAGCGCCGAGGCGGTCGCCCCTTTCAGTCCCACCCTCTCGGACGTCGAGTGAGGCTGGAACGCGTCGGCTGCCGGGTCGCAGCGAGCGACGTCGTAGTTCGGGATAGGCTCCATCTTCCCCGGCACCGAAGGACAGTTGAAGCCACGCTCCCTACTTCCCGGCAATGAAAGCGAGCGAACAGGAGCCGCTCGACGTCGAGCGCATCCGCGAGGACTTCCCCATCCTCGAGCGCGAGGTATCCGACGGGAAGCAACTCGTCTACCTCGACAACGCGGCGACCGCGCAGACGCCCGACCAGGTCGTCGACGTCATCGCGGACTACTACCGGCGGTACAACGCGAACGTCCACCGCGGCATCCACCAGTTGAGCCAGGAGGCCTCCGTCGCCTACGAGGACGCCCACGACCGCCTCGCGGAGTTCGTCGGCGCCGACGGCCGCGAGGAGATGGTGTTCACGAAGAACACCACGGAGTGCGAGAACCTCGTCGCAGGCGCGTGGGGACTGAACGAACTCGGGCCCGGCGACGAGGTCGTGCTCACGGAGATGGAACACCACGCCTCCCTCGTCACGTGGCAGCAGGTCGCCAAGCGCACGGGCGCCGAGGTGAAGTACATCCCCGTCACCGACGAGGGCTACCTCGACATGGACGCGGCCGCGGAACTCATCACCGACGACACCCAGCTGGTCAACGCCGTCCACGTCTCGAACACCCTCGGGACCGTCAACCCGGTCGCCGACCTCGCGGACCTCGCCCACGACCACGACGCGCTGTTCTTCGTCGACGGCGCGCAGTCCGCTCCCACCCGCCCCGTCGACGTCAAGGAGATGGACGCGGACTTCTTCGCGTTCTCCGGCCACAAGATGCTCGGCCCGACCGGCATCGGCTGTCTGTACGGCAAGCGCCACCTCCTCGAGGAGATGGAGCCCCACCTCTACGGCGGCAGTATGATCGAACGCGTCACCTTCGAGGACTCGACGTGGGCGGACCTCCCGTGGAAGTTCGAGGCCGGCACGCCCGTCATCGCGCAGGGTATCGCGCTCTCGGCGGCCGTCGACTACCTCGACGACGTCGGCATGGAGCGCATCCAGGCCCACGAGGAGCGCCTGACGGGGTACGCCTACGACCAGCTGGACGCCCACGACGACGTCGACATCCTCGGCCCGCCGGGCGACGACCGCGGCGCCGTCGTCTCGTTCAACGTCGACGGCATCCACGCCCACGACCTCTCGACCATCCTCAACGACTACGGCGTCGCCATCCGCGCGGGCGACCACTGTACCCAGCCACTCCACCAGAAACTCGGCATCCCCGCGTCCACCCGTGCGTCGTTCTACCTCTACAACACGAAGTCGGAGGTGGACGCGCTCGTCGAGGGCGTCGACGCAGCCCGCGATATCTTTAACTGAGCACTTTTTCCAGCGCTCGCGGCCTCCGGCCGCTCGCTTGCAAAAACTTGCGGAAAAACCACTCCTCGCTCCCGTCGCGCCCTCCGGGCGCGCTGGTCACTCGTCGGCCCGCGCTCACTACGTTCGCGCGGTGAATCTCTTCGCTCGGGCTTTCCAAGCCGCTCGCTCGAGAATGCGAGACCAGTGGGCAGTCTCGGCCGCGCGGAACGCTTTTAGGGCGTTCTACCCTACCAGCAGTCAAGATGAGTATGGGCTCGGACATGTACCGGCAGCAGATTCTGGACCACTACCGCAACCCCCGGAATCACGGTGAACTCGGCGACCCGACGTTCAGCCACGAGGGGTACAACCCGTCCTGTGGCGACGAACTGGAGTTCGACGTGGAACTCACCGAGGACGGGGAGACCATCGAGCGCGTGGCGTTCCGCGGCGAGGGCTGTGCCATCAGCCAGGCCTCCGCGAGCATGCTCTCCCAGGAACTCCCGGGGATGACGCTCGACGAGGTCGCCGACCTCGACCGCGACGACGTCCTCGAGATGCTCGGCGTCGAGGTGACGCCGATGCGCATCAAGTGTGCGGTGCTCGCGGAGAAGGTCGTCCAGGACGGCGCGCGGATCTACGAGGGCGAGGCCGAGGTCGACCAGACGACCACCGAGGACGACGCGTAGCCCGACACCCACCCGAATTCTTTTGTCGAGCGGCTGTGATGTAGCACCCGTATGCCCTCCAGACGGCTCGCAGCGGCCCTCGTAGCGATGGTGCTGCTCTCCGGTTGTTCGATGCTTCCCGGTGGCGGCGGTGGTGACGCGCCCGCGGAACGGACCAGCCCGAACTACCACGAACTCGCGTTCTACTCGCACACGGACGGCGCGCCCTACGACGGCACGCTCACCGTGACGAAGGACGGCGAACCAGTCCACGAGACCACCCTCGACGGTGACGGAAACGGAACCTACCTAAACGTCACCAGGTTCGACGAACCCGGTCCGTACACTGTTGTCGTGGACACGTCGTTACCGGAGGCCGGCGGCGGCACGATGCACGAGGAGTTCACCGTGAACGGCACGCTCGGCAACGCCACCGTGGTCACGATGGACTACCAGACCGCCGAGGTCACGTCGTACGCGCTCGGCGGCGACGTCGACGGCGCACTCTACCTCGACAAGCGCCACACCGACCCGGTCCCGTACCCGATTCGGGTCGGGTTCGAGGGTGAGACTATCGTCGACACGACCGTCGAGGAGGAGGGGGCCACGCCGTTCGAGGTGGCGGCGCTCCGCGGGCCCGGCGTCTACCGGGTCGAGGCGCAGGGACTGAACGAGCGGTGGACGAACGAGACGATCGTCGTGACGGACTCTGGGGCAAAAATCGCGGTTCACGGCTCCACACCGCCCGAACTCGTGGCGTACGGTCCCGACGAGCAGGTGGTCGACGACCCGTAGCGGCGGACTAGCCGCTCACTCGGGCTTCAGGCCGCCGTCCTGGACGCGCATGACGGCTTCGCCGTCCGCCAGGTTCGGCGCGTCGACGAGCTTCACGATGCGCTTGTCGTTCTTGGACTTCCGCAGGTACATGCGGAACGTCGACTTGTGCCCGAGGATGTTCCCCCCGATGGGCTTCGTCGGGTCGCCGAAGAACGAGTCGGGGTTCGACTGCACCTGGTTCGTGACCACGACGGCGGCGTTGTAGAGGTTGCCGACCTTGTCGAGGTCGTGGAGGTGCTTGTTGAGCTTCTGCTGGCGGTCCGCGAGTTCGCCACGGCCGACGTACTCCGCGCGGAAGTGGGCGGTCAGCGAGTCGACGCAGAGCAGGCGGACGGGGTACTCGTCCTCCTCGAACTCGCCGGCGATCTCCTGGGCCTTCTCGGCGAGGAGCATCTGGTGGTTGGAGTTGAACCCCTTCGCGACGTGGATCTTGTCGAGGAAGCTCTCGACGAGCTCCTCCATCGTCTCCTCGTCGTCGAGGCTCCCCTCGATGCCGCGCTGCTCCATGGCGGCCTCGAGCTGTTCGTCGGAGAGGCCGCGCACCATGTCGTCGATGCGCTCCGGCCGGAACGTGTCCTCGGAGTCGATGAAGACCGCGCGGCCGTGGAGGCCGCCGTGCTCCTGGGGGAGCTGAATGTTCACGGAGAGCTGGTGGGTCACCTGGGACTTGCCGGCGGCGAACTTGCCGTACACCTCGGTGATCGACTGGGTCTCGACGCCGCCGCCAAGCATCTCGTCGATCTCGGGGACGTTCCAGGAGAGCTTCCCGATCTGTTCGCGGCGCTCGAGCACTGTCGCGCCGGTCTCGAAGCCGCCGACGTCGGCGGCCTCGCGGGCCGCCTGCACGACGTCCGCGGCGGTGCTGTCGCCGACGTCCGCGGCGTTCGCGAGTTCGCCGGACGACGCGACGGCTAGGCTCTGGAACGATTCGAATCCGTTCTCTCGGAGTTTCTCCGCGGTCGCGGGTCCGACACCGGGGAGTTCCTCGAGGTCTGCTTCGGGCATGTACTCCTGGCTTGGCCCCTCCACCGTATAAAGGCTCGTATACACCGGACTGAAAGTGAAACTGGGGCCTGACGTGGCAGCACACTTATTGTTCCAGTCCGGCTCGAATAGGGCGATGCCCTCCAGACGGCTCGCAGTGACTCTCGCAGCGATGGTACTGCTCTCCGGTTGCTCGATGCTCCCCGACAGTGGTGGCGGCGACCAGGCGGCCACACCTGAACCCCCGGACCACCACGAACTCGTGTTCGCGTCGGATACCGGCGGCCACGCGTACGAGGCGACGGTTAGCGTCGAACGGAACGGCGAGACGGTCTTCTCGGAGAACGTTACCTCCGACGGGGACGGCCACTACGCGAACCTCACGACGCTCGACGACCCCGGGCCGTACACGATAACGGTAAACACGACACTCCCCGACACCGGTGGCGGTACCAAGAGCGTGCGCTTCGAAACAGACGGCGACCCCGGGAACGCGACCGCGGTCCGCCTCAACTACCAGGGGGTCGAGCACGCGACGTTCGAGCTACCCCGCCGCGACCTCGAACACGAACTCGGGGTCTCCTCAGACCGCACGTCCATCGACGGGCCACAGCCCACGGACCTCCACCTTCGGGTGGCGTACCGCGGCGAGGTGGTGGCCGACAACACGACGACCGTGCAGGGCAGTGAACTCACGCGCTCGGTCGACCTCGCGCAGACCGGCGTCTACAACGTCGCGGTGCGCATCGACGGCGAGACGTGGGTGAACGACAGCGTCGTCGTCGCCACGCCCGCCCAGCACGTCGCGGTCACCGTCAACACTCACGGCGACGACGTGAGCATCGAGGTCCAGCGGCCGTTCCAGTGGAACTGAGGCCGCATCGCCCCGTCCCGTGACGCGTGACTTAACACGCTCGGCGGCCTACGCCGCGGTATGACCGACGCAGGGACCTCTTTCTGCCCGCGCTGTGGCGACCCCATCGCCGAAGACGGCGAGGGGGCGACCCGCCGCGAGCGCTCGCTCTGTGACGCCTGCTACTTCTCCGACTTCGACCTCGTGGACGCGCCCGACCGCATCGAGGTCCGGGTGTGCGCGCGCTGTGGCGCCGTCTACCGCGGCAACCGCTGGGTGGACGTCGGCGCGATGGACTACACCGACGTCGCCATCGAGGAGACCAGCGAGGCCCTCGGCGTCCACGTCGAGGCCGAGGACGTCGAGTGGGAGGTGCGCCCGGAGCAACTCGACGAGAACAGCATCCGGATGCACTGCCTGTTCTCGGGTGTCGTCCGGGGCACCGTCCAGACCGAGGAGGTCGTGGTGCCCGTGCGGGTGAGCCGCCAGACCTGCACGCGCTGTGGCCGCATCGCCGGCGACTACTACGCCTCGACGGTCCAGGTGCGCGCGAACGGCCGCGACCCGAACAGCGAGGAGACCGACCGGGCGCGAGAACTCGCCCACAGCATCGTCGCCGACATGGAGTCGACGGGCGACCGGAACGCCTTCGTCACGGAGATAACGGACGCCGAGTCAGGCATCGACATCAAGCTCTCGACGAACAAGATCGGGCTGAAGCTCTCCCGGAAACTCGTCGAGGAGTTCGGCGGCGGCTTCGAGGACCACGAGACGCTCGTCACGGAGGACGAGGACGGCAACGAGGTGTACCGGGTGACGTACGCGGTCCGCTTCCCCGAGTTCCAGTCCGGCGACGTCATCGACCTCGCGGACGACGACGGCGGCCCGGTGCTCGTGCGCTCCGTGCGCGGGAACCTGAAGGGCGTCCGGGTTACCACCGGCGACCCCTACGAGGCGAGCTACGAGGACGGCGACAGCCCCGAGGCCCGGAAACTCGGCGCCCGCGAGGACGCCGCCGACGCCACCGTCGTCACCGTCGAGGACGACAACTCCGTCCAGATTCTCGACCCCGAGACGTACGAGTCGAAGACCGTTCCGCGGCCGGACTACGTGGACGCTGACGCCAGCACCGTCCGCGCGCTGAAGTCCCGCGCCGGCCTCCACGTCCTCCCCGAAGCGTGACTGCGCCGACCGACCTCGCCGTCGTCGTCCCGAAACCCGACGCCGAGGACCGCATCGCCGCCCTGGAGAGCGAGGGCGTCTACGACGACACCCGGCAGGTCAGAGAACGCGACGCGGACCACGTCGAACTCCCCGTGACCGAGCGACCCACGGAGACGGCGTTCGACCACACCGTCGAGCAGGCCGACCCCGAACTGCGCTCCCCGGACCTCGACGCATTGCTCCGCGAGCGCGGGTGGACCGACGAAGAAATTGCGCGAGCGCCGTCCTCGTGGGCGGTAATCGGGACAGTCGTCCTCGCGTCGTTCGGTGACTGCCCGCGTCCGGAGGAAGTGGGCGAGGCGCTGCTCGAACTCCACGGCGAGGCCGACACGGTGCTCGACCGCCGCGGGGTCAGCGGGGAGCACCGCGAACCGGACGTGGCATTCGTCGCGGGCGCGGGCGACACCGAGACCATCCACACCGAGGACGGCACGCGGTACGCGATGGACCTCGCCCGCGTGATGTTCGCGCCCGGCAACGAGGCCGAGCGTGTGCGGATGGGAGGAGTGGTCGAGGCCGACGAGCGCGTCCTGGACATGTTCGCGGGCATCGGCTACTTCGCGCTCCCGATGGCGAGGGCGGGCGCCGACGTCACCGCCGTCGAGGCGAACCCCGAGGCGTTCCGCTTCCTCGCGGAGAACGCCCAGCTGAACGATGTCGCCGACCGCCTCAGTTGCGTGCTCGGTGACTGCCGGGACGTCGAGACGACGGCCGACCGCGTCGTGATGGGCTACTACGACGCGCTCGGCGGCGGCCCGGTCCACGGCGAGGGCGACGACCCGCGCTACCTCGCGGCGGCCCTCGACAACCTCGTCCCCGGCGGCACCCTCCACGTCCACGCGGTCGCACCGGAGGCTGAACTCCCAGACCGACCGGAGGCGGCGCTCCGGGAGGGCTGCGAGCGCGCGGGCCGCGACGTCGACATCGAGGCTGTGCGCCGCGTGAAGTCCCACAGCGAGGGCGTCTACCACGTCGTCCTCGACGCCCGCGTCGACTGACGACTTCGGGGCAGTCGCTCTCGACGCGCGCGTGGACTGACCAGCAGGTCTTTGGGCGGACAGTTCTACGTGCCGGGTATGACCCGGAAGCAGTTGCTGGCCATCTTCCTCGTGGTGCTGATGCTCGGCTCGTCGGTCGTGTACGGCCTCTCGTTCATCTAGGCCACCCTATTCGGTGTTCCAGACGTCCGCCATCGGGCCGGAGACCGACGGCTGGTCGTTCTTCTCGTCGTCACCGTCGCCGCTCTCTGCCGACGCGCCAGTCGCCGCTCTGCCGCCGCTCCCGGTCGCGTTGCCGCCCGAGGAAGACGGCGCCTCCACCTGGTCGACGCCACCGGTCGTGTCGCCGAGCGCGGCGTCCGCGTCCACCTCGGGCAGGTCGGGGACGCTCATTCGGTCGACCTGCTCGCGGAACCACGGCGGCATGTCGGTGCGGGCGCGCTCGAAGAGGTCGAGGATGCTCGTGTCCGCGACGTAGGTCGCGCCGCGGTCGTCGGGCGCGCGGACGACCCGACCGCAGGCCTGGATGACGGTCCGCAGGGCGGTCCGGTAGTACCACGCCCACTGGCCGTCGGCGAGGCGGGCGGCGACCCGGGAGTCGTTGGTGTTGAGGAACGGCGCCTTGCAGAGCACCTGCCAGCGCCCGAGGTCGTAGGCCAGGTCGAGAGCCTCCTCCATCTTCACGGCGATAAACACCTCGGGGTCGTCGCTGGCCTTCCAGCGCTCCAGTTCCGCGTCCCGGGTGTCGCTGTCGTGGGTGCGCACGCGGTCGCCGACGCCGAACTTCCGGAGGTGGCCCGCGAGATTCTCCGCGATGTCGTAGGAGTGGGCGTGGATGATGCCCTTCTCGTCGGGGTGGTTCGCCATCACGCGCACCACCGTCTCCGCGACCTTCGGGAGCGTCTCGTCGCGGTGCTCGTAGGTCATCTTCCCCTGGGTGACGTCGTACAGCGGCCGGTTCTCCACGGGGAACGTGTGCTCGACGTCGACGAGCGCGACGTTCGACGGGTCGAGGCCGACGCTCCGGCAGAACGCCTCCTTGTTGAGGATGGTCGCCGAGAGCAGCGCGTGCCTGTTCGCGCGGTCCCACACCGTGTGCTTGAGGTAGCGCTCGGGGTCCATCGGCTTCACCGTCACTCCCCTGTCGTCGGCGTCGACCACCCACGTCGTCGCGGACTCCGGGTCGTTGTAGTCCTCGACGAACCAGTTCAGCTCCGAGATGAGTTCCTGCAGGCGGTCGCGCTCCCCGGCCTCCTCGGCGGTGAGTTCGTCCTGGCCGAGCAACTCGTCCTTGGCGGCCTCGCAGACCCGCGTGAGGTGTTCGGCGAAGTTCACCGCGGCGTCAACGTCGCCGTCGAGGTCGGGCACCCGCACCTCTTCCCAGACGGGGACGGTGCGCTCGTTCAGGTCGATTGTGGCGTACATCTCTGCCCACTCCGCGAGGCCGTGGGCCTCGTCGATGACGCAGACGTCGCGGGTTCGGAACACCTCCGAGCCCGCCGTCCGCATGAAGTACGCTAGCGTCATCGCGGCGTAGTCCCGCGAGGAGGCGATGGCGCGGTCCGAGAAGTACGGGCAGCGGTGCTTGACCGCGCAGTCGTAGCCCCGCTCGCGGGCGCAGGGCGCGCGGTCGACTGGCGTCGTCTCCTCGTTCGGGAGGATGCAGCTGTAGTTCGACTTCCCGCGGATGAGTTTCAGGTCGTCCAGCAGGTCGTCCTCGGCCACGTCGTCTAGCTGGCTCACCTGCGGCGTGGTGTAGTAGGCGCCGGTGGCGTCCGTCGGGTCGGCCTCCTCGACGGTGCGGGCACAGCCCATGATGGCGCGGGCGACGAGGCTCTTCCCGCTGCCCGTCGGCGCGCGCACCAGCACCACGTCGTTGCCGTCCTCGAAGGCCGCGCGCACGTCCCGGAGCGCCTGTTCCTGCGCGCCGCGGAACTCCGGCGCGGGGAACTCCCCGACGATGCGACCTGGTTTCACTGTCCGACGGCACGCGGGCCGTCGGGTTAACCTCACCGCTCGACGGTGGCCGACCCACTCCGGATTGACCACCGAAGCCTGCCACAGTTTAACACGTTCGCGACCGTTGGTGGTGGTGGTATGTCCGAGGACGACTTCGAATCCGAACTGACGGGCAGTCGCGAGGAGATCGCAGCGGCACTGAGCGGCGTGACGGACGGGATTCTCGCCGGCTCGGTCCGGCTGGGCGAGGACGCGGACGCCGTCACCGTCGACGTGCCCGAGGAGGTTACACTGGAGGTCGAACTGGAGCACGAGGACGGCGAGTTGAGCCTCGAACTCGAGGTGGAGTGGGACGCGCCCGAGGGCGACTCGGGGGCGGCGCCCGTCGACGAACCGCCGGAAGCGGAGGAGACGGAGATACCCGGCGGTGAGGACGTCGCCGTCCCGGTGGCCGCGGCCGACGCCTCGCAGTCGCTGGCGCGCTTCGAGGTGTTCCGCGACCGGGCCAGCGAGTGGCGCTGGCGGCTCCGCCACCGCAACGGCAACGTCATCGCGACCAGCGGCGAGGGGTACACGCGCAAGCACAACGCCTGGAAGGGACTTCAGAGCGTGATGCAGAACGCGCCCGAGGCGGAGGTCCAGGAGGACTGACGCGGAGCGGGCCCTGCTTCCGGACCTGCAGGGGGTCGAACTGCGTCTAGCCGAACCGTTTTCCCCCGGACTCCCCCAGTCGGGACATGGACCTCTCTGTCGTCGACCTCTCTCCCGTCCCCGAGGGCGGCACTGCGGCCGACGCCTACGCGAACACGGTGGAGGCGGCCCAGCAGGCCGAGCGTCTCGGCTACTCGCGGTTCTGGGTCGCCGAACACCACGGGATGGCCGAGCGCATCGCGGGCACGACGCCCGAAGTCCTCCTCGGCCACCTCGCCGCCGAGACCGACTCGATGCGCCTCGGCTCGGGAGCGGTGTTGCTCAACCACTACAGCCCGTTCAAGGTCGCCGAGCAGTTCGGCGCGCTGGACGGCCTCGCGCCAGGGCGAATCGACGCTGGACTCGGACGAGCGAACGCGTCGCCGGCCAGCGACCGCGCGCTCGGCACGGAACGCCACGTCCAGAACCCCGACGAGGACCACGCCGAGAAGGTCGAGGCCGTCGTCAACCATCTCTACGACACCTACCCGGACGACCACCCCTACGCCGACCTGACGATTCCGCACTCCGGCGCCGAGACGCCGGTTCCGTGGGTGCTCGGGTCGAGTCCCTCCAGCGCGAAGATCGCGGCCGACCTCGGCCTGCGCTACTGCTTCGCGGCGTTCATCCGGCCCCAGTTCGCCGTCCACACGTTCGAGGAGTACCGCGAGCGGTTCCAGTCCTCGCGGCTCGCCGGTGGCACCGACGAGCCCGACGCGATGGTCGCGGTGAACGCGGTCTGCGCGGAGACGGACGAGCAAGCCGCGCGGCTGCGAGCGGTCGCAGAGGCGTCCTACAGGCGGATGAAACGCGGGGAGGTCGGAACCACGCCGTCGGTCGAGGAGGCCATCGACGAACTCGGCGGCGTCCCGGAGCCGACACCCGCCACCCTCGACGACGAGGAGTGGCCGCGCGCGATTTCGGGGAGTCCGGAGACGCTCGCCGGGCTGCTCGACCAGCTCGCCGACCGCGTCGGCGTCGACGAGGTGATGATACAGCACGTCGTCGCCGACCACGAGGACGCGCTCCGCTCCCACGAACTGCTGGCGGAAGGCGTCGGACTCGACTCTCGGTAACGGTCAGTCGCGGAGCGCCGCCACGTCGCTCGCTCCGGGGTCGTCCGGCAGCGCGTCGATGCAGTCGAAACAGAGGAAGAACTCGGTGTCGTCCGTGAACTCCAGGGTCATCCCGCCGGTGCGGGTCTGCTCGCTCGCCCAGATGCCCGCGATGCCGCCCGCGAGTCGGACCTCCCCGGCACACCCCTCGCACTGTTCGGCCATGGTTCTGGTACGTACGTCTCGCCCATACAGTTTCGGCTCTAGGCGGAGGTCCTGCCGGTTCGGACTGCAACGTGAACCCGACCTCGAAAGCCCCGGGTGGCTCGACTCGGGAGCCTCGCTGCGGTCCTCGGCCTACGGCCTGCGGTCCTTTCGTTGGCTGCCTTCGCCCCCAGTCTCGGGGCTTTCAAGGAGGAGTTACAGCGTGAGGCCCGCTTCTGACGATACTTAACTTGGCGCTACAAACAAATCCACGCGTCACGAACCACCGAACATGAAGGTGGACTGCGAGAACTGCGCCGGTTGCTGCGTGGACTGGCGTGCGCTCGCGGACGTCCCCGACCACGAGCGCCGCGGCCCGCAGGAACCGCTCGACGACACGTACAACCTCGTGCCGCTCACCCGCGAGGACGTGCGGGCGTTCCTCGACGCAGGGCTGGGGGACGCGATGACGCCGCGGCTCTGGCGCGCTCGCGACGGGCCGAGCGTCGATGTGGACGGCTACGAGGTCGCGGCGGTCGCGGGCAAGCCCGCGTTCTTCGTCGGCCTCCGGACGGTTCCGAAACCGGTCGGCCCGTTCGACACCGACCCGCGGTGGCTGCCGACCTGTGCGTTCCTCGACCCGGAGACGCTCCAGTGTCGTATCCACGACACCCCCGAGTACCCCACCGAGTGCGCGACCTACCCCGGCCACCACCTCGCGCTCGACGTCGAGACGGAGTGCGAGCGCGTCGAGGAACACGTCGGCGGCGACCGCCTGCTCGACGACGCGCCGCCCGAGGTGACGGATAGCCTGCTTTTTGGCCCGGAGGCGGTCGGCCAAACGGTGTTCGTCTACCCGGACCCCGACGACATCGAGGACGGCCTCCTCGACCGCCTCGTCGCGGGAACTCTGACCGACGCGGACCGCGCGCGGTTCGTCGCCGTCGCCGCAGCGAGCGCTCCCGGCACCACCGCGGTCGAACCGACGAAACGCGAGCGAGCGTACGAGGCGGCCGTCGAGGCGGACTCCTGGGTCGGGCGCGCGGCGGCGGACTGGGTGACTCGCGCCGAGAGCGAGGCCCCCGACCCGGCGCTGGGCGAGCGCGTAGAGGAAGCGAGAGGAGCGCCAGAGACGCCCGGGTGGGACGCGCTGCGCTCGGAGTGAGCGCCGTCAGTAGACCAGCGCCGCGTCGTTCTCCACGAGGTAGAGCGTGCGGGCAGCGACGTTGACCCCGTGGTCGGCCACGCGCTCGAGGTCGCGTATCGTGAGCAACAGCGTGGAGACGTCGTCGAGCACTTCCTCGGCGCTCCACGGGCCGTCGCCCGCCGCCTCACGCTCGATGAGGTCGCGGACGACGCGTTCGCTCGCGCGCTGGCAGAGCGCGTCGATGTCGTCGTCCCGTTCGGCGATTTCGTGGCACGCGGCGGCGTCCCCGGTCGCGTACGCGTCGAGGGCGTCTGCGACCAGTGCGCGGGCGTCGACTCCGATGTCGTGGACGTCCACGTCCCAGACGCGCCGGCCGTCCGCCGCGAGCGCGTAGCGCACGAGGTTCGCCGCGAGGTCGCCGACCCGTTCGAGGTCGGTGAGAATCTTGAACGACGCCGCGACGAACCGGAGGTCGCTCGCGACCGGCTGCTGGAGCGCGAACAGGTCGATGCAGTCCGCCTCGAGGTCGAGGTAAAGTCGGTTGACCGCGTCGTCGCCGTCGACGACCTGCTGTGCGACGGCTTCGTCGTCGTGTTCGAGCGCGTACAGCCCGCGGTCGAGGCGTTCCAGGACGAGGTCGCCCAGCTGCTGGACGTTTGCGCGGAGTTCGTCGAGGGAGGCCTGGTACTCGTTTCGTGGCATACTGTCACCCGAACTTGCCGGTGATGTAGTCCTCGACCCGCTGGCTCTGCGGGTGCTCGAATATCTGGTCGGTCTCGCCGTACTCGACGAGTTCGCCGCCCGTGAGGAAGACGGCGGTCTGGTCGCTGATTCGCGCGGCCTGCTGCATGTTGTGGGTGACGATGACGACGGTGTACTCCTCGGCGAGTTCCTCGATGAGGTCCTCGATCTTCGCGGTCGCGATGGGGTCGAGCGCGGAGGCGGGTTCGTCCATCAGGATGACCTCGGGGTCGACCGCGAGACAGCGCGCGATGCAGAGTCGCTGCTGCTGGCCGCCGGAGAGGCCGAGCGCGTTGTCGCCGAGGCGGTCGCTCACCTCCGCCCAGAGCGCGGCCTGCCGGAGCGAGCGCTCGACGAGTTCGGCCTCCGCGTCGCTGTCGTCGCGCCCGAGCAGGCGGGCGACGAGGCCAGTGTCCATGTCGCCGTGCTTGCGCGGGCCGTAGGCGATGTTGTCTCGGATGGACTTCGGGAACGGGTTGGGCGCCTGGAACACCATCCCGACGCGCTTGCGCAACTCGACGAGGTTCACGTCGCTGTCGTACAGTTCCTGGCCGTCGAGTTCGACCGACCCCTCGACGCGGGCGCTGTCGATGCGGTCGTTCATCCGGTTGAGACAGCGGAGAAACGTCGACTTCCCGCAGCCAGAGGGACCGATGAGCGCCGTCACGCTCTCCTCGGGGACGTCGATGGCGATGTCCCGAAGCGCGTGGTCGTCGCCGTAGTGGACGTTCAGGTCCTCGACGGAGAGTTTGGCGTCGCCCTCGAAGCCGTACTCCGTCCACTCCTCGCGGACGTCCTCTGCGGTCTCGCCGCTGGTCGTCGATGGCTGTGCGTGCTGAGTGGGGCCGTGGTTCGTCTGGGTGTTACTCATTGGTGTAATCTCCGCCGGAAGTAGAGGCGGCTGGCGACGCCGACGGCGTAGAGGCCGACGACGACGAGCAGGAGGACGAGCGCGGTCCCCCAGCCGAACTCGGCGTTGGTGAAGACGTCCTTCGGGAAGACGCCCGCCGTGATGGTCGAGTAGAGCTGGTAGGGGAGCGCGCTGGCGGGCGACAGCAGGACGTCGTTCGTGACGAACGGGGGCTGCGCGCTGAACTCGAAGGCGCCGATGACGTCGGGCGTGCTGTTCGGGTACGGGGCGCCGCCGAAGACGAGCAGCAGCGGCGCCGTCTCGCCGGCGATGCGGCCGACGCCGAGGATGACGCCCGTGATGGTGCCCGGCATCGCGGCCGGGACAACGACGCTGCGGATGGTCTCCCACTTCGTGACGCCGAGCGCGGCGCTGGCGCCGCGGTGGTCGTCCGGGACCGCGAGGATGGCCTCCCGGCTCGTGATGAGCACCAGCGGGAGCAGCATGAATCCGAGGACGAGCTGGCCGACGAAGATGGAGTTCCCGCCGCTGATACGGGGCACGAGGAACGCCAGACCGAACAGCCCGAAGACGATGCTCGGGGTGCTCCAGAGGCCGTTGGTCGCCACCTCGACGATCTGCGTGACCCGCTCGCGTTCGGCGTACTCCGTGAGGAAGACGGCCGTGCCGACGCCGAGCGGGACGGCGAAGAGGACCGCGCCGAACACCAGCCAGAGCGTCCCCACCACCGCGGGGAGGACGCCCGGAATCTCGACGAACAGCCCGCCCGTGTCGTTCAGGAGGAACGGGAACTCGACCCAGGGGAGCGTCACGCCGACCACGGGGACCGCGAGATGGCCGCCGAGGCCGGCGCCGGTGAGCATCGTGTCGACGCCGTTCACGACGATGAACCCGACGAGCAGCGCGAGCACGCCGAGCATCCCGAACACCATCGTGCGGACGAGGTAGAACGCGCCCGCCTGACGCCCCGTCGCGCCGAAGCCCGCCCTGGCTTTCGCCGCGCTCCACGCCCCGAGCAGCGACCCGAAGACGACGAGCAGGGGGACGAGTTCGCTGCCGGGGAACACCGCGGAGGACCACGCGGGCGCCCACGTCCAGCCGGCGTCGAGGCCGCCCACTCCGATGGCCGCGCCGAGCAGCCCCAGGACGACCGCGACGGGGACGGTGGAGCCGACGTCCTCGCGTGGCAACACCGACGCGAGCAGCCCGAGACCACCGAACACGACCGCCACCGGGAGCCACGCGAGCACGGCGTTCCCGAGCACGAGCGTGCCGAGGACGCCGCCGAGGACGGCCCACAGCAGTCCGAAGACGACGCCGACCGTCGCGCCGGCCGTCGCCGACGGCGTCGTGTCGACGTAGCCGAGCCGCGACCCGACGCCGACGCCCGCGACGCCGACGCCGAGGACGACGAGCACGCCGCCCAGCAGGTCCAGGACGCGAATGCCGACGTAGACCGCCGTCTCGTCGACCCACTGGAAGATGAGCAGCCACGACGCGACGAACGCGAGGAACGCGGCGCCGAGCACCGCCGTGGCGACCAGTTCGCCGGTGGCCGACGTGGCGGTGGACAGTTCGGAGCGTCGGACGTTGCTCACTGCTGGTCACCCCCGAGCTTGCGGTGCATCCGCCACTCGACGTACTGGGAGGCGACGCTCAACACCATCACCATCCCGAACAGCACGACGCCGCCCGCGAACAGCGCGCTCATGTGGATGCCGCTGGCGTTGCCACCCTCGAACGCGATGACGGTCGTGAGCGTCTCCCCGTAGTTGCTGAACACGTCGAAGACGGGCGACGGGAACCCCTTGGTGTGCGAGAGCATCACCGTCGCCGCCATCGTCTCGCCCATCGCGCGGCCGACGCCGAGCAGGACGCCCGCGGAGACCCCCGAGAGGCCCGCGGGGAGGGTGACGCTCTTGGTCGTCTGCCACTGCGTCGACCCCATCGCGAGCGACCCGCTCTTGATGGACTCGGGCACCGTGGACAGCGCGTCCTCGGCGACGGTGACGACCGTCGGCAGCGCCATCAGCCCGATGACCACGCCGGCCGAGAAGTACATCCCGATGGTCGGCGTCCGGAACTCGGCGTAGAAGTACTGGTTGATGATGGTGAGTCCGATGAACCCGTACGTGATCGAGGGGATGCCGGCCATCAACTCGATGCCGGGCTTGACGACCTCGCGGACGCGGTCGGAGGCGATTTCGCTGACGTAGACGGCGCCCGCGACGCCCAGCGGTGCGGCGATTGCGGTGGCGATGACCGTCGTCAGCGCGGTGCCGACCATCATCGGTGCGAGCGAGTAGACGCCGCCCTCGTTCGACGTCCACAGCGGCGCTTCGGTGCGCGTCAGCAGGTCGAGGCCCATGTGGCGCACGATGGGCTCCGAGCGGAACAGGAGGAAGGCGACGATCAGTGTGAGTATCGAAACGGTCGCGACGGTCGTGAGGAACGTCAGCGCCTTCGCGGCCTCCGCCTGGTGGCGGAGCCAGCCGACGGTCAGCGTCGCGAGGAATCCCAGGACGGGGACGACAGTCCACTGCGATCCGTCCAGGAACAGCGCGAACGTCGCGACGACGCAGACCGTGACGAGGGCGTGCATCGCGATGGCGCCGTCGGCAGTCCGCGACCGGTAGTCGCTGGCCCCCTGGGTCAGCCGCTCGCCGGAGTCCGCGACGCGTCCGCGGAGACGCCCCGGGAGTCCCTCCACTCGCCGCCGTAGTTGTCGAATCATGGTCGATTTGTGGTGGCCGAAAGTGTCGCGTCAGTCCGTGGCCCGGTCGAACTCACTCGTAGTTCGACGCGGCGACCTTCTCGCGCTGGGTCGCGAGGCGGTCGGCCGGGAGCTGGAAGTAGTTGTTCCCGGAGACGAACACCTCCTGGCCGAAGTCGCTCAGCAGGAAGTTGGTGAAGGCGGCCTCCTTCCGGGAGGTGCCCTCCCACGTGTACGCGTGGAGGTCCCGGGAGAGCGGGTAGTCCTGTGCGCCGAGGTTCTTCCCGTACTCGTAGCGGGTGCCGTCGATTTCGAGGCCGATGGGCGGCGTGGCGCCGTCGGCCTCGACGAACGCCAGCGCGATGTACGCGATGGCGTTGTCGGCCTGCCCGATGGCCTGCTGGAGCTGCTGGTTCTGGCCGAAGCGCTGCTCGGGGCTGATGGGCGCGTTCGGGTCGCCGAAGACGTTGTTGCGGAACGCGGTATCGGTGCCCGACCCCTCGGCGCGGCCGAGCGCGAGGATGTCACGGTCGGGTCCGCCGACTTCCGACCAGTTCGTGATCTCCTGGCGGTAGATGGCGCGCAGTTCCTCGATGGTGATGCTCTCGACGCCGGCGTCGGTGATTTCACGGCTGACGACGATGGGCTGGCCGTCGACGCCGACGACGTGGTCGGTGAACTTGTCGAGGGTCGCCTGGGAGACGTCGCTGCCGGCGAGTTCGGCCTCGGCTGGCGCACTGGAGTCGCCGATGTCGACGCGGCCCTCCATGACGCCCTCGACGCCCGTCCCGGAGTGGCTGAGCGCGATGCTCGCGCGGAACGGCGGGTTCGAGCGCTCGCCGGTCGGCTCGTAGCCGTACTGGCTCGCGAAGTAGTCCGCGAGGCGCATGTCGGTGCCGTACTCCTCGGCCCACTCGGTCGGCCAGTAGTCGCCGTCGCCGGCCTCCGGATTGGAGTTCCAGTAGCTCCCGCCGGTGTTCGTGATGGGGAACACCGTCGAGGAGCCGTCGGCCGTCAGGACGCTGGTGTCCATCTGGTTCGACTGCTCGCCCGCCGTCGTCTCCTGGTCGCTCCCGGAGTCGGTGGTCTGTGTGTCCGCGTCGCCGGACTCTTCGGTGGTGTCGTCGCCACCGCCGCTCGAACAGCCCGCGACTGCCGCAACCCCCGAGGCCCCCACCGTCGCGATGAATTTCCGCCGTGATACCAGGTCGGACAGACGCTCTGAGTCAGGCGTCATCGCCTGGAGAGGGGTGGTGAACTACTAAACTCGTTTATAATAGGGGTACGGTCGGCTCTGACGGCTACTGACCGTACCTTGGGGTTCAGAACGGTACCCGTCCAGCAGTACCTCTATATAGCACACACTCGCCGAGCGTCCCGACGCGAGGCCCGAGACTTAACCCCGCGTCGCCCGATGCGACGAGCGTGCACGTACTCGTCACGGGCGCGACGGGCTTCGTCGGCGGCCGTCTCGTCCCGGAACTCGTCGCGGCCGGCCACGACGTCCGGGCGCTCGTCCGCGACCCCTCGCGGTACGACCCGCCCGAGGGCGTGGAGGTCGTCCGGGGTGACCTGCTGGATTCGGCGTCGCTGGCCGGCGCTTTCGAGGGAGTCGACGCCGCCTACTACCTCGTCCACTCGATGGGCACCGGCGGGGACTTCGCCGAACGGGACCGCCGCGCCGCCCGGAACTTCGTCGACGCCGCGGACGGCACCGGAGTCGACCGTGTCGTCTACCTCGGCGGTCTCGGCGAGGATCGGGACGACCTCTCCCCGCACCTCCGCTCGCGCCGCGAAGTCGAGGCCGTCCTCGCCGACGCGGCGTTCGACCTGACGACGCTGCGCGCCGCGGTCATCGTCGGCGCCGGCAGCGCGAGCTTCGACCTGGTGATCCAGCTCATCGACCGCCTCCCCGTGATGGTGGCGCCGAAGTGGGTGCGAACGCCCTGTCAGCCGATAGCAGTGCGGGACGTGGTCGCCTACCTGGTCGGCGTCCTCGACGCGCCCGAGAGCGCCGGCGAGACGTACGAGGTCGGCGGCCCCGAGGTACTCTCCTACCAGGTGATGCTGGAGCGCACGGCGAAGCTAGCGGGCAGACGCCTCTTCGTCGTCCCGGTCCCCGTGCTCTCCCCGACGCTCTCGACGTACTGGGTCGACCTCGTCACGGACGTGCCCCGGAGCGTCGCCCACCCGCTCATCCACGGTCTGAAGAACCCTGTCGTCGTCTCCGACGACAGCATCCGGGACGTCGTCGACGTGGAGTTGACGCCGTTCGACGAGGCCGCGCGCGCAGCGCTCGACGGCTACGGGGTACCTGTCGATGACTGAGGCGGACGCCGGGCCGGCAGCGACCGCGTCCACGGGCGCTACGGTGTACGGCGAGGCGTGGGTGTACGAGAGCATCGTCGGCGCGGTTCCGGGCGTCGACGTCTCGGACCGGACGGCCGTCCTCCTGCAGTTCCTCGTCTTCGAGGTGGGCGTCCTCGCGCTCGCGGCCGTCTACGACCTCCCCGGTGCAGTGTTGCCGGGGACGGCCGCGGTGGTCGTGGCGGCCGCGGGGAGCGCGTTCATGCTCGACATCGGGGCCCGCGCCCGCGAGCCAGGCGTCCCCGAGCAGTATCGCCGTCTGCTGTTCTCCTCGAGCATCGAGGTGGTGCTCGGCGTCGTCTCCTACGTCGCGCTCCTCACCTACCTGTTCGTCTGGGACCCGCGGGACGGCGCGACGCTGTTCGTGGCGCTGCTCGGCGAGCGACCGCCGGTGTTGCCCGCGGCGCTCGCGCTGCTCGTGCTCTGGGACGTCTGTTACCGCATCGGCACGGGGTGGTGGGCGGCCATCGTCGCGCTCTGGCGGTCGGTCGTCGGCGACATCGACGAGGCGGCGGCCGCGTCGCTGGCGACGGTCGACCGCCGAACGCGGCAGTTCGGCCTGCTTCAGGCGGTGCTGGTACCGTTCGTCTGGGGACACGACCTGCTGGTCGTCGCCGTCGCGGGTCACGTAGTGGCGGTGGTTGTCGTCACTACCGCGTCGCAGTACGCGCTAAAACAGCCGGACTAGTTCTTCATCTGCTGGAACTTGTCGAGGAGTTCGTCCGCGGAGTCGCCGGAGTCGAACTCGACGGAGCCCTCGTAGGTCGTCCGGGTGTCGTCGTCGGCGACTTCGACGTTGTTGTTCTTCGCCTCGCGGCGTTCGTGCTCGTCATCATCATAGGCACCCATTGACATGGTACTTACCCACACGTTTGTAGCTGGTAACCATGAATGTAACGGACGTTCACACCCTGGCTGGTCAGAACGAGACCTGGTCGGGGCCGTCGACGCCCATCGGCGTGGGGTCGCGGTCGCTGTAGCCGACGCGCCCGACGGCGTCCTGGCCGACGGCGCCGTAGACGGCGAACGTCGCGTCGAGGGCGCTGTCGAACTCCCGGTCGCCGCTTCGCTCGATGACGTCGCGTAGCGTCTCGCCGCCGTCGGCCTCGTCGAGTTCGTGGTCGCCGCAGGCCGCGACGAGTTCGCTGGCAGTCAGCGGGTACGACTGGGAGGCGAGCAGGTCGGTGGTGTCTCTGAGCGTCATCATCCGTGCTGTGGGTGACGCCACACAAGTAGATTCTGGATGAACAATAATGAATGTTCTAGGGGCCTTAGTTCCGGGCCGGACCGGGCGGTTTAGGTGTCGCCGCGCCGCCAACCCGGTATGGTCTACGCGGACCTCCACGTCCACACCGACAACTCGGACGGCACGCTGGCGCTCGCGGAGGTACCAGCCGCCGCCCGCGAGGCCGGCGTCGAGGCAGTCGCCATCACCGACCACGACCGCCTCCACCCCGACCTCGACGACCCCGTTACCGAGCGCGACGGCGTCGAACTCGTCAACGGCATCGAGCTCCGCGTGGACGCCGGCGACCAGCGCCTCGACCTGCTGGGCTACGGCGTCACCGCGACCGACGCGCTCGCCGCCGAGACCGAACGCATCCAGCGCGACCGCGTCGAGCGCGGCCGCCGCATCATCGAGAACGTCGAGGCCGAACTCGGCGTCACCCTCGACGTCGAACCCCGGGAGGGACTCGGCCGCCCGCACGTCGCCCGCAGCGTCGTCGCCCACCCCGACACGGAGTACGACGAGATTGGCTCCGTCTTCGACGACCTCATCGGCGACGACGGCCCCTGCTTCGTCGCCCGCGACGTCCCCGACTTCGAGACGGGCGTCGACCTGCTCTCCGAGGCCTGCGGCCTCGTCGGCCTCGCACACCCCCTGCGCTACCCGGACCCGGAGGCCGCGCTCGCGCGCTGTGGCGTCCTCGACGCGGTCGAACTCCACTACCCCTACGACCGGCCGGTCGGGGGCGACCCCGCGGACGACGGCGCCGCGCTCGTCCGCGACGCCATCGAGGAACACGACCTGCTCGCCACCGGCGGCAGCGACGCCCACGAGCGCACGCTCGGCACGGCCGGCCTCGACCGCGAGGCGTACCGGGCAGTGCGGCGCCGCCTCCCGTGAGTTCCGCTGCCGTGAGGGTCATGTAGCCCGAGCCCCAACGACGCTGTATGCAGTGTCACTACTGCGACGGGAGTGCGGACGTCACTGTCGACAAGGACGGCGTGAAAGTCGGTGTCTGCGAGGACCACTTCCAGGACCGGCTCGACGAGCTGTCGGACAGTGAGACCCTCCAGCGACTCCGGGAGCAACTCGAGATAGAGCGGTCGTAACCGCACGTACAGCACGAATCAGTTCTTCTCGCGTCCGCTCGCGACCAGTCGCTACGTTCGGCCGGCGTCGACGTCGATGGCGTCGACGGGGCAGACGTCGACGCAGAGCATGCAGTCGATGCACTGGCTCTCGTTGGCGGGGTCGGCCTTGAGTTCGCTCT